>Ga0070732_10000551_pt1 | contig 22988 bp, 18 predicted proteins | sample Coa_R1_5_FD_66449 | JGI IMG/M metagenome (GOLD analysis project Ga0070732, IMG submission 66449) | Surface soil microbial communities from Centralia Pennsylvania, which are recovering from an underground coalmine fire - Coalmine... | ecosystem: Environmental > Terrestrial > Soil > Unclassified ... | reverse complement strand
TGGGGTTTACGACATCGTACTGGCAGAAGGAACGGTGGTCACGTCGAGCCGCAGATACGCTCACAAGTTACGGGCGCTGCTGGAAACCTAACCCTGGCAACTGGGATTTAAATTGGCGTGAGATCTTGGAATGCCAGCGGCGAAGATGATCCGGTTCCAGAAAGTGCGCAAGATGGCTGGTTACAAAAACAATTGTTTCTCCAATGCTCGTTCGCGGCAGCGCCCCGTCGACCAAATTTATCTGTGCGGCAAGGTTCAGTCGCATCGCATAGTCAGCCGCTTTACCGTGTTCGAGCCCGACGAAAACCTTCTCTCCGGAGTACATTAGGCAATTTTGGTACCCGGTTGACTCAAACTGCGCCCTTAGAAGGGATTAGTCCTGATAAGTCTTAGTGCTGTATCTGAAGCGCCCCCGGGCGAAGAGCTGGGAGTTGAGACGCTGTGTCGGGGCGCTTCAGATACAGCGACTTGAAGGAAGCCGCCCCGGGGGACTATGGGATTTGTATCTGGAGGAGGCGGCCTTGATCTTTTGCGAGTAAGCCATTGCAGTCAGAGCGCTTGGGTTTCAGTAGCGAGTCACAGAGAGAATGGTCATGGGGTGGTGCATCGGAGAGTCTGGAGCGCACCAACATACTACATTCTGAGGAATGCGAGACACAGAACCAGTGTGCGCGCCGAAGCACGAGCGAGACTCGAGGCTGGAGATGTGGATTCAAGTGGCGCACCGGCTGAGAGGAGGCGGAGATCGGAGGAGGAGTTGGGCAGCGGAGAGGCGCTCGACAACCTGCATGGCTCCGCCGCAAAGAGGACATTGCCACAGCGAGTGAATGGGCAGCGCGAGCGAGGGGGCGTCTGCTGCTGGCTGATCGGATGGCTGGAGCAAGCGGAAACAGAGTGGAAGAAACTCCGCTCGCCGTCGGTTAGCGAGAAATCCGAAGTTGCGGATGCGCATAAAGCCGCGCGGCAGCAGGTGCAGGAGGAAGCGGCGCAGGAACTCATCGACCGGCAGGGTCATGAGCCTCTTCCTATTGCCGTGAGCAGAGTCGCGCCAGCGAAAGGTTACGTTGCCCTCGGAGAGAGCAACCAACCTGGTGTTGGAAATGGCAACGCGGTGGGTGTAGGCGCCGAGATAGCGCAGCACATGTTCTGGCCCGCCGAAAGGGCGCTTGGCGTAGACGACCCAGTCGTGGCGGAACAGTACCCGCAGCCACGAGGCGAAGGCGGGCGGTTCCGCAAGCGGTAAGAGATGTCCGTGGAACTGGAGTGCGCCGGCATGAAAGGCGGTCTTGAGTCCGGCGACAAACTTGCCGCGGAAGACTCGGCCGAGCACTTTGACGGGAAGGAAGAAAGATCGGTGTGAGGAGATCCAGTGGGAGTGATCCGGAGCGAGGCCGCCGGCGGCAAGCACGCAGTGGACATGGGGATGGCACGGGAGGCTTCTGCACTGTCGGATTCCTGATGATTTTACATCCCGCTTACAAACAAATTACTGAGTGATTGCGCTCGCGCAACAAGCCAGATTTGAAACGGGATAAATCTGGCCTGTGACTGAGGCGAGGTGAAGAGAATCTTCCTCATTCGCGCTGCTCGAGCATCCCGCGACCTCATGGTTCGAGTGCCTTGAGCCAGACTCCATCGAAACCCATGACAAGGAGGACAAGACAATGAACGATCCCCTTCCAGAGCAAGAGGCGTCAATCAGCAAACTGAAGATCGTTGCAATCACGATCACGATTCTGGCCCTCGGCGGCGTAGCCATTTGGCAGGGCCTTGAGCTAGCTTTGCGCCTGACATCGTGAAACAACGCCCTGTGTTTGACCGGAGACGGTCAAGCACCGATCTGCGAGAGGCTCGGGGCGAAATTCCCCGGGCCTAGGCAACTGGGGCTGCTACGAGGTATTGGCGGAGATTCGCCGGGCGCCGACACCATCGCGCTAACGTAACCCTTTTCCGCTGTCGAGCGCACGCGTTTTCCACTGGGATCTTTGTAGGGGGGCATCCGGCCTCGGATTATACCCGCCCGATCGCTGCACGTCGGATTGCCCAACCGCTAGCTCGCGTTGCCGAGAACGGCCTTGGGGATTTTCGCCGTCCGTTGCGCAGGCCCGACGACCGAGGTAAATAACTCGGCCTTACGGAACGCTGGCCATCGTCGCCGCGTTCTCTTTCCCGTATTCCCAGAAGAGCCCCACTCCGGTCGCCCGGCCGATGGGCGATCCCAGACCGGCAAAGATCATGTGCCCACCACAAATTTCTTCCTCTGCTGCGCCCATCGCCGGCCGCGTCTTCTGAAACATACGCATACAACACCTGCGGCATTTCCTCGCACGACTCCAGACGGCGAGCGAAAGCCTTATCCACGAATTGCATTGGAATATCCTTTCCATTTGTGAAGTCTTAAGACGCACCAAGGAATGAGCGTTCGCGCCCACGGATTCCAAGCGCGTCTCGCTCAACGTTGCAGCTCGCGGAATTAGAGGACGGCAGTCATAGGCAGGACGACAGACTAAACGCAAGCCTCGGTCGGATTCAAGAAAATTGTTGTTGGCTCACAACCGTTTTAGGGTCATGAAAAAGGGAGCAGAGGCTTCCCATCCCAGCGAGCCAGTGGCACAATACTTCCCCATGTTCACTACCCGGCTGGCATTTCTCTCCTTCTTGCTTTGCTCCGCGCCACTCATGTCATCTCCGGCAGACTCGGCCCAGACGCTTCGCTACACCATCTCCTCCAACGGCGAAGTCGCCGGCCACGAGGTCGATTCCTATCTACCCGGCGGCCGCGTCGAAAGCACCTTCCAGTTCAACGATCGTGGTCGCGGCCCGAAAGTCTCGGCGGTGTATCAGTTCGACGCTAACAGTATGCCCACCAAAGTCGACGAGACTGGCAACGACTATCTGAAAGCTCCGGTTGACGAGCACTTCGAAGTAAAGGAAGGAACCGCCCACTGGAGGAGCACGACCGAGCATGGGGACGCGTCCGCGGGAGCGTTCTACATCAGCAACAACGGCGCTTCTGCTGAAACCGCCTCCCTGATTGCTGCTCTGCAAAAACCGCATGGAGCGCCCGTCCGCCTGCTTCCCGCCGGAGAGGCCCGGCTGGAGCGGCTCACCGACGTCACGGTCGAAGATCACGGCCAGAAAATGCACGTCACCGACTTCGCGATCACCGGACTGTCCTTCGAGCCTCAAACCGTCTGGCTCGACGACGACGGTCACGTCTTCGGCTTCCCCGGAAAATGGTTTGCCCTGATACGTGAAGGCTGGGAGAAGACCAACGACCAGCTCTACGCCATCGACTTGAAAGTACGTGACGAACGCTACGGCCGCCTGGCCAAAGATTTGGCGCGGCACCCCGCGCACTCGGTCGCGATTGAACACGTCCGAGTATTCGACTCCGAGCAGGCAGTCATGCGCGACGATCAAACGGTAGTGGTATCAGGCAATCATTTCACGGCGGTCGGTCCTTCCAACTCTGTACAAGTGCCCGCCGACGCCGAGCGCATCGACGGCACTGGCAAGACGATCCTGCCCGGCCTCTTCGACATGCACGCGCACGCGCAGGCGCTCGACGGCATGCTCAACATCGCCAGCGGCGTGACCACGGTTCGCGACATGGGCAACGACATCGACGAACTCAAGCACCTTCAGGATCAGTGGCAGAGCGGAACCGCCATCGGCCCCCGCGTCTGGAAATCCGGATTCATCGACGGCCACAGCCCCTACCAGGCGCCCACCGGCCTTTACGCCGATAACGCCGCCGAGGCCGAAGCCGCTGTCAACCGCTACGCCGATCTGGGCTACGTGCAGATCAAGCTCTACAGTTCGCTCAAGCCGGAACTTGTTCCCGTCGTCATCAAAGCGGCACACGCACGCGGGTTGCGCGTCAGCGGCCACATTCCCAACGGCATGATCGCGTCGCAGTTTGTCGCAGACGGCGCCGACGAAGTTCAGCACATCAACTTTATCTTCTTGAATTTTCTTGGATCACAAGTGAAAGACACGCGTACGCCCGAGCGCTTCACGGCGGTCGGCGCCAACGCAGCCAAGCTCGATCTGCAATCAAAACCAGTGAATGATTTCATCCAGCTTCTGCTCGACCATCACACCACCGTCGACGTCACCTTGGCCACGTTCGAAGGCATGTTCACAGAGCGCCCCGGACAAGTCTCTCCCGACCTCGCGCCTGTGCTGAAGCGGCTTCCGGCGCAGGTGCAGCGCAGCGCATATAGTGGCGGCCTTCCCGTCACCGCCGACAACGACCAGCTCTACAAGGATTCTTATCGTGCCATGCTGGCCATGACCAAGCGCATGTACGATGCTGGCGTGCCAATTCTCGCGGGTACCGACGCCATCGCCGGACTGATGCTGCATCGCGAACTGGAACTGGAAGTCCAGGCCGGCATTCCGCCAGCGAAGTCTTTGCAGATTGCGACGTGGAATGCGGCGAAGCTGCTCCAGCAGGAAAAAGACATCGGTTCCATCGCGCCCGGCAAGCACGCAGACTTTTTGTTAGTGGAGGGAAATCCTGCCGAGCACATCAGCGACATCCGCCGGTGCCGCGTTGTGATGAAGGATGGTGTGGTCTACAACAGTGGAGATGTGTACACGGCAGTAGGGATTCAGCCGGCGGAGTAGTGCCGTCCTTCGGACTCGGTCTAGATTGCTGCGTGCACCCCGGACTTACGTCCGGGGCTATTGAATTCCGTCGCCTCGCGACTCTTGCCGCGCATCGACCTTTGCGTCGCCTGGCGCCTAACGCCCGACATCCTCTTTCCTTACACCTGCTGCCGCGCTTCGCCCAGCGCCACGCTCACATCCATCTTCTTCTTGTTGCGATAAATCGTGACCTTCACGGTGTCGCCGGCGCGGTGGTTGTCCATCATCTGTGAGAGATCCTGCTCGTCCTGGACTTTCTCACCGTCGATGGCGATGATGAGGTCGCCCTAGTTCCTCCTCCCGATTCTCAATCTTCTGCAAGTCCCTATATTTACAAGCCTCCGCGCAATCGCCGGAGTGCGGACCGTGCGGTTCGGTGAGGGTGTGTACGGATCGAATGGTCACGAATTGGTCGCGTTGTAGGCACGGGCAGTGCTGGAGTTCTTCCCGCGCGCGACAGCTTGGCTGCTGGACTCAGCATGGGTTCGTCGAGGTTATTGCGCAGGAGACTCGTCCAATTTCTGCTGAAGTTGTCTCGTTAATTCGTTTAGGCGATCAATCTTGTCCTTGCTCAACTCCTTTATGTTCCCATGAACAACTTCATTACGTACCACTCGTAATTTGCAAATCTCTTCTACGCTCTTAGGGTCTAAATAACCGTCGGCAGTTAACTCAGGGACAATCGCAGCGGTACCACGAAAACTGCGGTTAGGAAAATGGGCCTTGGCGAGTGATTCCAGCACCCGGTACAAATTTGACCACGCCGTCACAAAATTGCCGACGAGTTCAGGGGTGGAGGGTTTGTCGATCACAATTTGGAACCCGAACAGCCTCTGGAACAGCAATTGCGCTAGTTCGGCATATACGATCACTTTATCTTTTTCGACGGTCAGTCCATTCCCTTCGTGGTAAGGCTGGTTCCTGAGCCTGTGGTACCAATCGATAACGGCTAATCGTTCTGGGCTCTCTTGGATCGTTACGTAGTGGAGGAAATGCCAGAGCGTCACTCGACGAATTTGGCGTATCGGTCCTACATCGAAACTCACATCCGGCCGAAGTGGGCCGAGTGGAGTCTTCGCAAGCTAACGAATAAGGGCGCCTCGTTCACGATTGAACAGTGGTTGAAATCGCTCGATTTGGCGCCGAAGACAAAGGGGAATATTCGTAATGTCATGGCTGTGATCTTCAATTGCGCCATGCGCTGGGGTCTCGTCGATGTGGGCGTGAACCCACTCGCACTGGTTAGAGTGAAGGGAATCAGTCGCAGGCAAAGGGAACCGCGGATCCTGGGTGCGAAAGAGATCCAGGCTTTGATTGCGGAGCTAACGGAGCCCTGTCGCACAGCCGTGATTGTCGCGCTGAGTACGGGTCTGAGGTGCAGTGAGCTTTTTGCTTTGAAGTGGCTGGACTTTGACTGGGAACAACTGACGGTGTTGGTGCGTCGGGCGATCGTCGACGGTGTAGTTGGAGAGGTGAAAACGAAATACTCACACTCCGGCCTGCCACTCGATCCAGCGCTCGCCGACATCCTGTTTACCTGGAAGCGTGCATCGCAATTTGGGAGTGATCGTGATTGGGTGCTTGCCAGTCCTCAGAAAGCCGGCGAATTCCCGCTGCGATCAACCGCTATGCTCGAAAACCATGTTAAGCCGGCCGCTAGGGCAGCACAACTTGGGAACGACGTCGGTTGGCACACTTTCCGACACACGTATTCATCAATGCTGCGACAACTCGGGGTGGACGTGAAAGTTCAGCAGGAACTGTTGCGCCACGCAGACATTCGTACAACATTGAACGTGTATACGCAGGCCGTCAGTGAGCAGAAGCGAGCGGCCCATTCGAAGGTAGTTCAGATGGTGCTCGCGTCGTAAGGAGAGCTATAGGCCAACTGGACATTTCTGGACATGCGGGAAAAAGCTAAGCTCAGTCCAGTCAGTTGGTTAAATGGTGGGCGCTATAGGATTCGAACCTATGACTTCCACCGTGTGAAGATGGCACTCTACCGCTGAGTTAAGCGCCCTGCTTTTGGACCTCGGAGTCAGCGGAACTGGTGTAGCGAATCAGTTACTTGGCGCCGTCGAGGTGTCCACTCATTGGGTACTCTATCGTTTTTTGAGGTGGGTGTCCAGAAGGCTTCGGGCAGCAGCGCGTTACGTTCTTCTCAGGATTTCACAGGCTTCGGAGACGAGGGATCGGCATCGTGCCGACGTTACGGCAGGCGCTTCGAGGCTGCGCGCGCGCCACAATCGTCGAGAGGTTGTCGACCTTGGGTCAATGCATGCGATGACGATGCCAATAGCGCTCCACGTCCGCACAACCATTTTCAACTTTCGCAACGGTTCCTGCCCTCCTGATATCTACACTGATCTCTCTATTGCCTATAGGCTCTGTTCGTAGATTAGACCCAAGCCGGTTCGAGGAAATCCCAGCGCGATTGCCGCGTTCCTGAACCTGGCCAAGAACGAAGCAAGACCCAGCTTACTTCTCTCTTGAGGGCGACGTGTCGTTCAAAACAATCTTTATTGTTTTCGTGCTATCCGTGTGTCTGGCGGGCTGCGGCTCGAGCCGGAACTCATCCAACCTCAACGCTGGAACTACTCTCAGCAACGCAGCAACTACTCTCAGCGCTCAAACTGCCAACAACAGCAGCGCTGCGAACAATTTCGCGAACCAGGGAAATGGAAACCTGGGGGCCAATAACGTGAGTAAGGTTGACATTCACTCACTGCTCTACACGGGCGCTAATACCAAGGTGCTGGCGCAATTGCTGCTGTGGTTCGGGCAGTCCAACCACATGAACGTGGGATATAACTCGAACGATCCGGCACAGGTGAAACGGCAGATCGAAGACATGATCAGTCGCGGGATCGATGGCCTGATCGTCGATTGGTATGGACCGAACAACAACGCCATTGATCAAGCCACGCAACTGGTCATGCACGAGGCGGAGAAACATCCTGGCTTCTCGTTCTCGATCATGATCGACGCGGGAGCTATCGGGGAGAATTCATGCAACGGCTGCTCTCCGCAGCAGGTGTTGGTGAACCTGCTGCAGTACGTGGAGAAGAATTATTTTCCTTCTAGCGCATACCTGAACATCGGGGGACAGCCGATCGTCACGAATTTCAATATCGACTCCCAGTACTCGGTCGACTGGGAACAGGCCAACGGGCAGCTCAAGACACCGCCACGGTACATATTTCAGGATAACGGCGGATTCAGTCATGTGATGAGTGACGGGAGCTATTCGTGGGTCATGCCGTGGGCGAGCGATTATGGGATGGGCTATCTCACCAGTTTTTATGATACCGGTCTAGCCTTTGCTCAAAAGGAAACCATGGGGGCGGCTTACAAAGGGTTCAACGACAGTATGGCGTCGTGGGGGTCGGGACGTTTCATGGATCAGCAGTGCGGCAAGACCTGGCTGCAAACTTTCTCGCAGGTGAATTCGCTTTACAGCAGCGGAAGGCAGTTGCCCTATCTGCAGGTGGTCACGTGGAATGACTACGAGGAGGGGACGGAAATTGAGTCAGGGATCGATAGCTGCTTCTCGCTGCAGGCTTCCTTGTCAAGCAGCACGTTGCAGTGGACGACGCAGGGAGACGAGAGGACGGTCGATCATTACACGGTGTATAGCAGTAAGGACGGGCAGAGCCTGACCAAGCTTACCGACCTGGGGGTTGGAATTCACGCGCTGGAAATGTGCAGCCTCGCGATGCCTCCGGGGAATTATCAGTTGTTCGTGCAGGCTGTGGGGAAACCTTCGATGGCGAATCGGATGCCGGGGGCGGTGAGTTATACGGCGGCGTGTGGAGGGTAGGAGACCGCTGCTGTGCGAAGGTTAAAAACCCTAGCTTTTAAGAGTCGCGCGCTGCCGCTCGGCTTCGTCTTCGCGGGACAGCCGAAAGCGGCTGTCGCCACATGAGTTCATTCGTGAGGCGAGTTAGTCTACCGTTCTCACGTCATCCGGCAATGTCAGGACGAATTTGCAGGTGCCGCTGGCAACTGAACACGACAGGGTTCCGCGGCGGAGGACTTTTACCGGGGTGTCATCGGGGAACGTTAGGTGGTAGTCGGCGGTGCGCAGGGCCTCGGTGTAGGACTTCAGTTTCTCGTCGCCGCTGACCCACCGGACGGCATCGACTTTAGCCTTCTCGCCAGCGCCGCCGCTCAACAAGATGAAGAAATCGGCGTTGCCGGTTTCTTTTGCCTTTCCGAGATCGATGGTGCTGAGGTGCTCGAGCTCTTCTTTATATCTCGCGACGACGGCGTCAGCTTTGGCATCACCTCCCGCCAGTGAGGCCAATCTGGTCTTTGTTTCCGGAATCGGACGGAGGCCGTTCATCGAGAGCGCATAGGTGCGCACTGCGAGGTCCTTCTGACCGCGCTTCTCGTAGATCTGGCCGAGATGATCGCCGACTTCCCCGTGGTGTCCGAGTTCCCAGGCTGCGGCGATATATTTCTCGGCTTTGTCGAGATGACCTTCACCGAATTGCACCCATCCGAGCGTATCCCAGTATGCGATGAGTGAGGGAACCAGGGACAAGTCTTTCTGCGTGAGACGGTCGAGAGAAACGTTGCGCAAGGCGGCCCCTGTCGCGGAAACGGCGGACTCGGCGTATTGCTGGGCGCGGTCGAGATGCGATCCCTTGAGCGAGAGCTGGTAGGCGATGTTGTTCCAGACCAGCGGCGTGGCGTTGAGCTCGACGGCGTGATCGAAGGTGGCAAGGGCTTTTTCGTCCTGCCCAAGATTCAGATAGGCGTCGCCCAGGCTGACCTGCAGTTCAGCGCTGTCGGGAGTCAATGACGCCGCCTTTTCCAATTCTGGAACCGCGAGATCGTATTTATGCCACTCGGCGTACATGGCGCCCAGGTTGCCGTGAGCGAACTTGTCGAGCGGATTGTTCTCCAGCTGCTTGTTGAACGCTTTGACCGCCTCGTCGTACTTGCGATCGTTCCAGTAGGTGCGGCCGAGGTTGTTGTAGGCGAACTCGTCGTAAGGGTTGATCTCGATCTGTTTCTGGAAGGCCGTGATGGCCTGATCGTCCTGGCGCATCTGCAGATAGACCAGGCCGAGATTGTTCCACGCGAACTTGTTTTTGGGATCGATTTCGGTGGCGTGCTTGAGCAGGGCTTCGGCAACAGTTAAGTTGCCTGCATCGGCGGCAGCACGGGCGCTCTCAACCAGCTCATCGGCCTTCATGTCAGCGGGAGGGACAAAGCCACCGGCGGAAGCGTTTTCCAGCGCGAGTTGCTGATTCAGATCGGCGCCGACAGCGCGGCGGAACGATTCGTAGTCTGTTGCGCGAGCGACGGGAAGCTCATCCTGACGCAATGACAACTTGCGGCCCGCGGTAAAAGTGTTGCCTTCCACGTGGTAGGTCGCTTCGTACTCGGCGTAGTCGCGCTTCAAAGAAAAGGCCAGAGGCGCATGGGCGGAGTACTTCTCGGGCAACTGCAGTTTGATCTTGTAGGAGTATTCGGCCTTCGGCCCAAGCTTCAGAGGCTCGGCATCGGCATCGCTGTCATCGCCGTCGCCGACGTCGGGCAGGTTGAACTGCACGAGTGGCAGGACAATTTGCGTCTTCTTCTTCGACCAGTCAAGAAAGTTCAACCGCGAGACGTCGTAGGAAAGCGTAAAGGGCTCCGTGGTCGCCGCGGGATCGCTGACTTTCAGATTGGTGACGTCGCCGCCAAGTCCGGAATTGATGTTTTCGGCGACACGCTGCCAGTTGGCCTGCGGAACGCGCCGGAAGACGGATCGCAGCAGGAGTTCTTCATCGCCCCGGAATTCGTAGCTGACATGCGCTTCGAGTTTTCCGATCTCGTTAATCTTGCCGGTGATCTCAGAGTGCTCCGTGTCGGGCATGGGAGTGTCGGCAGGAGTTTCTTCCAGATGCGGCGCGGGAGCATTCGACAGGGTCGCGGGCGGGATCACCAGCGCCTGCTTCTTGCGCAAGGTGTAGGCGAGCAGGCGGAAGGGAGCGACTTCGCTGGTCGTGTCCATCCAGACTTCCTGGTTGCCCATCGGGAGCATGGTGATTACGTGGTCAAACTGCGAAGGCGAGGGAACGTCGGGATCGAGCTTGCGGCTGGAATTGATGAGAACAGAATTCGCGTGAAGGCCTTCGGCTTCGAGAAGCGATGCGAGCAGCGTGTGCTTGTCTTTGCAATCGCCGTATTGATTGTGAAGAACGTCAGAGGCGGCGTGGGGCTGGTAGCGTCCGACGCCCAAGGAAAGACTCACATAACGGAAGTTCTTCGCGACGTAGTCGTAGAGTCCTTCGGTTTTGGCCAGATCGCCATTCAATCCCTTGGTGAGTTCGAGGGCTTTCGCGCGCACTTCAGGCGAGGGGAGGCGGCGATCTTTCTCCATGCTGGCGTACCAGCGTCCGATCTGCTCCCAGGTTTCGAAAGTCGTGAGCTGCACGTCGGGACGGTCGTCATCGGGACGATGCTTCTTCTTTTTCTTGTCTTTGTCTTTCGTATCGTCTTCACGTTCGAGGTGCGAACTCGCCCAGTGGTAAATGCGGCGGCCGTTTTCGTCGGTAATCTTGGGTTCCATGCCGGGCTTGCACTTCAGCTTCAGTGAGCGGCCGGCGGGGACATCGACGTCCAGGCTTTCGTCGAGATCGATGTTGCTCTTGTCGAATTCGTATTCAGCCCAGAACTGGCCCGCGGCGAGCGGCGTGTGGATCACCGTGACCATGTCGTATTCGAGGACTTCGCCGGGGCGCAGGCCGGGAACGGTGATGTGCTTCTGCCGGTAGTCGGTGTACACGGGAGCTTCGCGCTCGATGGGAGCGCTGAGGTCCTGCACGGCGTCTTCTCCGGCCTTCACGACCGTGCCGTCTTCTTTCAATACTCGAACGTAGGGGATCTCGACGCGTTCATTGGCGGAGTTGTAACCCTCCAGCAGTTGTCCCCACTGTTGCACGCCAGCTTCGCTTTGGACGCGGATGCGAGCGGTGGTTTCCTTGCGCCCGGTGCCGTCGGCTTCGAAGCGGTAGTGGGAGTGCATCTGCTCGATGACGAACGACTCTTGCGTGTAATCGTGCTTGTCTTCGGTCTTGGGTGCTGGCGCCGGAGTCCCGGCGGACTTGTCGCCGCTGCTGGTGGACTGCGGAGCGGTGCCTGGCGCTTTCGGCGTGGATTTGTCGGGAGGGGGTGGGGTCGACTGCTGAGCGTTGGCGATCAGCGCGCAAGAAAACAGGAGGATCAGAAGACGACGCATAGGTTTGAGAATGGGCCCTAGTCATTATCCCATGCTGAGGGGATGCTAGAGAACGCGGTTGGAGATCGGATTTGCGGTGAAGGCGTGAAATCGTTCGACTTTCGGTTGCCGGTAGGATGCTAGGGCGAGACGCCGTCGCCACGGCCGGCGGGGACGCCGGCGCTACTTTCCTATCATGCAACTTTATTTGACTTACAGGACCGTGATCTCGATCACATTTTCCCAATGTTGCGTTCGAAATAGGGGTAAAATGCGGCTTAGATTGTGCTGCCTCCCCTGCGACGCGGAGGGCAGCCGTGACGCATACAGTACTTGCGCCACGATCTTTCCGTTGGAGGTTATGCATGGAAGATCGGGCCCCTGTCGTCTCTCCTACCGAGCAGTCGTCCACCACAACCAGCGCGATCAAGCACGAAGACCGCGGAGCATGGGTGCTCACGGCGTACGGGCTGTCGGGGCTGGCGTTGTTTGGAGTTCTCGCCTACTTCTTCTCGGACTTCATCGCTCACTAGTCCCAGGATGCGGTGGTGAACGGGCGTGCGCGTCCGCGGAAAGGGTGTAAGTGTGCACTGCTAAGGCTGTCTAGATTTCAGATTTGAAGATTGCAGATTTCATATTGCGCGAACCCCTGGGACTGCGCTGAAAATCTGAAATCTCCAGGCCCTGCGGCTACGCAGAGGCGTCGTCTGAACGTGCTACAATGAGCGGCCTTAGGTAGCTGCTTTGGCACTCAATCGTTAATCCCACGCAGAGTATTTCTAACTAACGGAAGAAGCTGTGCCCAAGACTCCCACGTCCAGTCCGACGCCGATCACGTACGCCGATGCCGGGGTCGACATCAGCCGCGCCAACCGCACCAAGCAGCGCATCAAGTATCTGGCTCATAAGACGTTCACGCGCGGCGTGTTGAGCGAAATTGGCGGGTTCGGCGGGCTGTTTTCTGTGGATAAAACGAAGTACGTCGACCCGGTGCTGGTTTCAAGCGTAGACGGAGTGGGCACGAAGCTGAAGATCGCGTTTGAGATGGACCTGCACTCGACCGTGGGCGCCGATCTGGTGAACCACTGCGTGAACGACATTGCGGTACAGGGGGCGGCGCCATTGTTCTTCATGGACTATCTGGCGACGGGGACGCTCGATCCGGCAATTGCGGAGAAAGTGGTGGAGGGGATCGCCGACGCGTGCAAGCACAACGGGTGCGCGCTGATCGGGGGCGAGACGGCGGAGATGCCGGGGTTTTATCCGGATGGCGAGTACGACCTAGCCGGATTCATTGTCGGCGTGGTGGATCGCGAGAAGATCGTCACCGGGAAGGATGTGCAGATCGGCGACATTATTCTTGGGCTGCCATCGAACGGGCTGCATACGAACGGGTACTCGCTGGCGCGGAAACTGCTGTTCGAAGTGGCGAAGTATTCGCCCGAGACCTACGTCAACGAGATCAAGAACAAAGTCGGCAACGAATTGATGCGCACGCACAAGAGTTATTGGCCGGCCATGCGGAAGTTGATTGACGGGCAGTGCGTGGCCGCCATGGCGCACATTACCGGCGGAGGAATTACCGAAAATCTGCCGCGCGTGCTGCCGCGCGGGACGGCGGCGGTGATCGAACTCGGGTCCTGGCCGGTGCTTCCGATTTTTGAGCACCTTCAGCAACTCGGAAATGTGCCGCAGGACGAGATGCTGCGGACGTTCAACATGGGCATGGGAATGCTGCTGGTGGTGCCGTCGGCGAAATTCAAGAAGGCGCAATCTGTGCTCGAGCGCGTGGGCGAGAAAGCGTACACGATCGGACGGATCGTGAAGGGTGAACGGAAAGTGACGTACAGCTAGATTGTAGATTTCAGATTGTAGATTTCAGATTGGATTGCCAGCCGCGCTGACAAATCTGCAATCTGAAATCTACACTCTGAAATAATGCACTCCATTGGGATTCTTCTCTCCGGGCGCGGATCGAATTTCGTCGCTATCGCGGACAGCATCGACGCCAAACGCATACCCGACGCGCGGATCGCGGTTGTAATATCCAATAAGGCCGATGCGCCCGGAATTGCGACCGCACGGGCGCGCGGGCTGAATGCGCTGGTCATCCCCTCCAAGGGCAAACCGCGCGAGGAGCATGATCGCGAGGTGGTCGCCCCGTTGAAGCAGAATGGCGTGGAGTTAGTTTGCCTGGCGGGATATATGCGGCTGCTGTCGCCGTGGTTCGTGCAGCAGTTTCCGCACAGGATTCTCAACATCCATCCATCGTTGTTGCCGGCGTTTCCGGGGCTGGAGGCGCAAGAGCAGGCCTTTGCTTACGGCGTAAAGGTGTCCGGGTGCACGGTGCATTTTGTGGATGAAGAACTGGATCACGGGGCGATTATTGTGCAGAAAACTGTGCCAGTGCTGGATTCGGACGACGAACATACGCTTGCAGCGCGGATCTTAGAGCAAGAGCACGTTGCATACACCGAAGCGATCAAGACGGTGCTCGGTGGCAATTTCCAGGTCGACGGCCGAAGGTTCAGAAATATTTGAGCATATTGCACGGCCTTGTCAGCCTGAGCGGCGTTTTTTGCCGCGAAGGACCTGTGCAACTGGCCGGGAGTGCATAGGTCCTTCGCCGCTAAAAGCTGCGGCTCAGGATGACAAGCGCTTGATGTAGCGCCCAACATCATTGCATCTCGATTCGGCCTTTCGTGACCCTTTCCTTATAATGTCTGTTCCCATGTCAAACTTCGCTCCGGTCGACGAACAGCTTACTTATCTGAAGAAAGGCGCCGCGGAGATTATTCGCGAGGGTGATCTGCGCGCCAAGCTCGAGAAGTCGCGCACGACGGGCAAACCGCTGCGTGTGAAGCTGGGGATGGATCCGACCGCGCCCGATCTGCATTTAGGACATACCGTCGTGCTGCGCAAGCTCAAACATTTTCAGGACCTGGGGCATACGGCGATATTTCTGATCGGCGATTTTACCGGGATGATCGGCGACCCAACGGGACGGTCGGCGACGCGGCCTCCGCTGAGCCGCGAGCAGATCGAACAGAACGCGGAGACTTACAAGGCGCAGGTGTTCAAGATTCTCGATCCGAAGAAGACGGTGATCGATTTCAACCGGCGATGGATGGGCGCGTTTACTTCGGACGATTTCGTGCGGCTGATGGCGAAGTACACGGTTTCGCAGATGCTCGAGCGCGAGGAGTTCCATAAGCGCTTTTCCGAAGAGAAGCCAATCTCGATGCACGAGTTGCTATATCCGCTGGTGCAGGGATATGACTCGGTCGCGCTCGCGGCTGACGTCGAACTCGGCGGCACCGATCAGAAGTTCAATCTGCTGGTAGGGCGCGAACTCCAGCGCGGGTACGGGCAAGAGTCGCAGGTCGTGCTGACCACGCCAATTCTCGAGGGGCTCGACGGCGTGCAGAAAATGTCGAAGTCGTTGGGAAACGCCATCGGGATTCATGAGGCACCGCTCGAGATGTATGGGAAGGTGATGAGCATCTCTGACGAGATGATGTGGCGCTACTACGAACTGCTGACCGATGTGCAGGTCGCCGAGATCGAGAAGATGAAGCGCGAGGCGCATCCGATGCAGGCGAAGAAGGATTTGGCACGGAGGATTGTGGCGGACTTTCATTCGGCAGAGGCAGCAGCCAAGGCGGAGGAGGACTGGGCGAAGCAGTTCCAGAAGGATGAAGTGCCGGAGGTGCTTGAGTGCATCGTGGTTCCGGTCGACGATGTCATTCTGAGTGGCTTGACGCAAATCGAGGGGGGACACTCGAGCAATGCCAACTTAAAGCCGGTTCGAGTAGATCGCCTCATTCGAATCGCTGGTCTCGCAGCGTCAAATACTGAAGCTGCAGGTAAGCTGAAACAGGGGGCCGTCTCATTGTCAAATGGCGACATGCCGCAGTTTCCAATTTCTCCTAAACTAGCGGCGTGGGTACCTATGGATATGGATCTCATTCTGCGCGTTGGCCGCCGCATGAAGAAGGTGAGGATCGTCGGTTCCAGCAGCGGTAAGTAACAAACAAATGTGGGGACAGCCGCCATCGGCTGTCCGGGCGAGCGATGCTCGCCTTTCTTGCCATCAAGGGAATTCCCAAACTGGAATCTACTCTCTCCAATTTCTCGAAAATCTCTAATCACACGGGTGTCGCAGCCCTAGAATCAAAATCAGCGGAGCTTCGCTCCGCGGACAGCCGAAGGCGGCTGTCCCCACATAAACCTCACCGCATATAAACCTCTGTGCCGAAAATTCTGCTAGTCTCATCCCGCAATGCGGGCGGCGGCTATTCTCGGGTTGGGGTGTTCTGCCAAAGATCTGAAACCTTTCCAGGCCGATGACGGCGTCGAATGGCGGATGGGCATGCCGGGCGCGGGCGAGGCTGATGTCACTCTCCTATTCGGTGGGGACGGGACGATTCACCGGCATCTGGAACATTTGGTTAAGTCGGGGCTCCCTGTGCTGATTGTGCCGGCAGGGAGCGGGAATGACTTTGCTTCCTCGCTGGGGCTGCGGCGGGTTCGCGATTCGCTGGCTGCTTGGCGAAAATTCTGTGGCAGCTTAGAGAATATCCGTGACGTCGACCTGGGAATCATCTCGGCTGTAACGGGTTTGGGTGAGTCGCCATCCATTCAGGGGCCGCGGTACTTCTGCTGCGTCGCCGGGGTCGGCTTCGACGGCGAAGTGGCGCAGCGGGCCAACCGCCTGCCGCGATGGTTGCGCGGGAACGGAGGGTACGTGATCGCCGTGGCGCCTACCATTTTCACGTACGATCCGGTTCCTATTAAGGTCCTGACCAAAGAAGACGACGCGGCTGCGACCAACGGGTGGAAAGTTCGTAGCGACCAGCCCACTTTGATCGCTGCGTTCGCAAATACTCCTCTTTATGGTGGAGGGATGAAGGTCGCGCCTCGGGCGAAGATGGATGATGGGTTGCTTGACGTCTGCATCGTGGGGGCGGTGAGTCCTTTACGACTGCTGCGGCTGTTCCCGACAGTGTACAGCGGGAATCACCTCAAGGTCCGTGAGGTGGAATACTTCCCTGCCTCGCGAGTGCGGGTAGAAACCGAGCATGCGATGGATGTTTATGCGGATGGGGAGTATGTGTGCCGGACTCCGGTGGAGGTGTCGGTGCAGCGGGGGGCTTTTAGGGTTATAGTACCGGCTTGATTGCAGACCGCCGCTCGGCTCCGCCTTCGCGGAACGGACGAAATGCGTCCGTGCCACACGAGCTTTGCTGCTGTCGCTACGTGGGGTGTGGCTAAGTGCTACACTTTTTCCATGTCTGAGAGGCGTTCGCGCACACTGCTCTGGATTCTGATTGGCGGCGGAGCATTTTTCCTCTTCGTGCTGGCCGTCTTTACTTTGGTCTATTTGACGCTGCACGCTGCCGGCGGAGAGGCCGGGCTTGGCGGGTTTGGGGATCGCATTGGCGTGGTCGATCTCGACGGCGTAATTCTCTCGCCGCAGCCCGTGGTGGGACAGCTCAAGAAATTTGGCGACGACTCGTCGATCAAAGCCATCATCTTGCACGTGAATTCACCGGGTGGAGGAGTAGCCGCGTCGGAAGAGATTTACCGCGAAGTGAAGCGCATTCGCGCCGAGAAGAAAAAGAAGATTGTGGTTTCGATCGAGACGGTGGGCGCGAGTGGGGCTTTCTATGTGGCTTCAGCCTGCGACAAGATTTATGCCGACCAGGGCAGCATTGTCGGGTCGATTGGCGTGATCGCGCAGTGGGTGAACTATGGCGACCTGCTGAAGTGGGCCAAGCTGAAAGACGTGGTCATCAAGACCGGCGAGTTCAAAGACACCGGCAATCCCTCGCGCGATCTGACTCCGGCCGAACAGGCCTACATGCAGTCGCTGATCAACAATATGTTCGGGCAGTTCGTGAAAGCAGTGGCCGACGGGCGCGGTATGAAGTTTGACGACGTGAAGGCCATCGCCGACGGCAAGGTGTGGACGGGCGAGCAGGCGAAGGACATGAAGCTGATCGACAGTGTGGGCGACTTCGAAGCGGCGGTGGCCGATACAGCCAAGTCGGTGGGGATTTCCGGCGAGCCGACGCTGGTGCATCCGGAGAAGGACCGCCGCACGCTGATGGATCTGCTGCTGGGCGATGTCTCGCAGTACATCCCAAGCCGCGAAAAGATGCTGGAGCAGCAGGTCGGGTTCTACTATCTCTGGAAATAGACTGGCTTAGGAGTTGGGGCTCACCTATCCTGACCATTCCTCCCGAGCCCAACAACCGCTGGACCCCAGTTGTGCTGTTGGTCCCGAATTAAATCGCATATCGGCCGGAAGCGGAGCGTGATGTCCTTGTGGATAGGCCGTCTCTAACCCGTGACTTGCATCCAACCCCTGAAATTTGAGAAGGTTATGGGTGCCGGCGCGGGGCTTGACCCTTCGCCGGGATGTTCCATCGGGTCAAAACTACTAGACTGATTTACTTTGCAATTGCCAGTATGGGCAGAAGAGGGGCGTTATGACCAAGGCCGATCTGATTGACGAAGTCTCGCGTTTGGCGGAACTTACGCGGAAAGACAGTGAAGTGATCGTGGAAACGATTTTTGACAGCGTGGTGCGCTCGTTACGAGCCGGCGATAAGATCGAGATCCGTGGCTTTGGCAGTTTCCGAACGCGTCAGCGCAAGCCCCGTGTCGGACGCAATCCCAAGACCGGCGATCGAGTGGACGTGCCGGCCAAGAAGATTCCCTTCTTCAAGCCCAGCAAGGAATTGAAAGATCTGGTCAATGCAGCCACGGCGGGGGCCACTCCAACACCAGCGGCACCGGCTACTCCTGTTCCACCAACGGCTTAGAAGCATTCAACACAACATCTCACAAAAGACAGACACTGACGTCTGAGTCGTATGCGCCTCCCTAAGCTCGCATCCTCCCTGCTGCTTGCCATCAGCCTGGTCTGCGTCGCACAGACACAATTTCCAAATACGCCAGTCGGCCATCAGTTCGCCGGATGGCTCGAGAGCTTCAATCGCGGCGACGCCAACCTTCATCGCGAGTTCCTACAGAAGAATTCCCCGTCGCGAATCTCAAGTTTGGACCGCGAAATGAGCTTTCGCCAGAGGACGGGAGGCTTCGACCTCAAGAGGATTGAGGAATCCACGGCGACGAAAGTGACCGCGCTGGTGCAGGAGCGCTCGTCGGACCAGATGGCTCGGCTGACTCTGGAAGTGCAGGCAGAAGAGCCCCATCAGATCACCAGAATCGAGCTGAGCGCCATTCCGCGACCGGCGGAATTTGCATTGCCACACTTGTCGGAGAGTGCGCTCCTCGCGGCGACACGAAAGAATATTGAGACGGAAGTGGCTGCGGATTATTTTGCCGGGGCAGTGCTGATTCTGAAAAATGGCAAACCGATTTTCTCTGAAGCCTGCGGTCTGGCGGACCGCGAACACAAGACGCCCAACACGCTCAAGACGCGCTTCCGCATCGGATCGATGAACAAGATGTTCACGGCCGTCTCGATCCTTCAGTTGGCGCAGGCCCTGAAGCTGGACTTGCACGATACCGTGGGTAAGTACCTGACCGACTATCCCAACAAAGACATCGCTTCGAAGGTGACGATCCATCAATTGCTGACCCATACGGGCGGCACAGGCGACATCTTCGGCCCTGAGTTTGACTCGCACCGGCGGGAGCTGCACACGTTGCAGGATTATGTGAACCTCTACGGCAACCGCGCTCCGAAGTTCGAGCCGGGCTCGCGCTGGGAGTACAGCAACTACGGTTTCATACTGCTGGGAGTAATCATCGAAAAGGTCAGCGGGCAGAGTTATTACGATTACGTGCGCGAGCACGTCTATGTCCCGGCGGGCATGACCTCCACTGGGTCGGAACCGGAGGACCAAACTGTCAGCGACCGGAGCGTGGGGTATACAAAGATGGACTCTGCCGCGTGGACTCCGAACACTGACACGTTGCCTTATCGCGGGACATCGGCAGGTGGAGGGTATTCGACGGTGGAGGATCTGGCGCGATTCTCTGACGCGCTGCAGGGCCACAAACTGTTGGATGCGCTTTACACCGAGATGCTGACGAGCGGAAAGCCGGGGACTCCGGATCGCAGTTATGCTTACGGGTTTGAAGATCGTGTGGTCAACAACACGCGATGCTTTGGTCATGGGGGCGGGGCGCCGGGGATGAATGGCGACCTTAAAATCTGTCCGAGCGCCGGATATGTGATCGCCGTGCTGGCGAATTTGGATCCTCCGGCGGCAACGCGAGTTTCGGATTTCATTGCGAACAGGTTGCCCGAGAAATAAGGCGGTTTTCCCTTGAGGCGTAAGAGCGCTGCGGCCCGATAAACCTCGGTTGCCGGACAGCCGGGGCGGCTGTCCCTACATACTTCGTATTGCTTACGGCTTGTTCGTTAGATACAAATCAGCTACTTTCAGGGCTAGCGCTTCGGGATCAACGTCTGTGCGATTGGCCAGAACGATCACGGTCAGGTTGTCATCGGGGAAGCGCTGAATTGTGGTTAGGAAACCAATCGTCTCTCCGTCGTGATACATGCGGCGGTGACCCTGGTAGGGGTTAAGAAACCAGCCGAAGCCGTAGCTGAGCGTTTTGCCGCTGGGAAATTTTGCTGGGCCGCTCGTGGGTTCGACCGGTGCGAGTGCTGGCTGCATCTCGGATTCGCTGAGCAGAGTGTGCTCCCGCAAGGCACGGTCCCATTTCTCCAGATCATCGATCGAGGTGTAGATTCCGCCATCGCCGAGGACGGCTGAGGTTGGGCTCTGGTCGGTCTCTCGCCAGGTCCCATCCTTCTCTTTCGTATGTCCGTAGGCGCGGTGCGGCACTTCGTTCTTCCCTTTCTCGTAGGCGAGCGTGCTGTTCATCTTCAGGGGAGCGAAGATTCTTTCGTGCAGAAACTGGCCGAAGGGCTTGCCGGAAACTTTTTCCACAATCATCGCCAAGACCGCATAGCCGGAATTGCTGTACTGCCACTTCGATCCCGGAGGAAACTGGCCTGACGTCTGCTGCTCGAGCGACTTCAATACGCCGGCGTCGAGAATCTGCGGGATCTTGTCATCGGGCGTGTTGGGATACTGCTTCATCAGAATCTCCTCGTAGTCGGGAAGACCTGATGTGTGGTTGAGCAGATTGCGGACAGTGATCGATTTACCGTAAGCCGGAAATTCTGGGAAGAAGTCGGTGAGGTGATCGTCGTAGTGGAGCTTGCCGTCGTGCACCAGAAGCATGATGCACGTGGCTGTGAACTGTTTGGTGAAGGAGGCCAGCCGGAAGTCGGTCACGGGATCGACGAGAGTCCGTGTGCGGAGATCGGTGACGCCGTAGCCTCGGCGGAACACAGGCTTGCCGTTGCTCATGAGGAGAACGGCTGCGCCGGGAGCGTTCGTGGATTTTAATGAGTCGAATACGGCGTCTATCTGGCTGTTGGAAACCTGGGCGGAAACAGAGGCGAGAAGGACACACGAAACCAGGAAAACGAACGGGAGCCAAGTTTTCACAGGAACTCCGTCAAATGAATGGACGAGAAGCCAGCATCATCCCGCAAGTGGCAGTGGCAGCGCAACTCAAGCCTGGCTTTATTCGCTATCTGGCTTGGCTCCGGGAATGCGCTTCTTCAGGAACTTGATCTGGCCGTTGTGGTTCGATTCGTGTTCGCAGACGTGGAACCACTTGCAGTAATTGTTTGTCGGGCCCCATCCCCAGGTTTTGTCGACGGTCAGGAGCCAGTCGTCATCACGCTTGCGGAACTCCGCCAGAGTCTGCTCGCGGGTTTCGTTCAGCAGATTTAAATAGTAGTCAAGGTCGTGGCCCTTGATCTGTTTGCGCGCCGGCTCGCCAAGTTCCATCGCCACGCCCCATTTGTCTTTGTATGAAGCGGGTAATTCTTTGAGGTTGTTTCCCTCGAAAGTGTTGATCTGATAGATCCTGTCCGTGGCGGCGAGATGCATGAGCAGAGAGCCGATGGTGTTGGCATTGGGGTCGAAAAGATAATCGAGATCTTTCTGCGACATGCCTTTGACCGACATCAGCATGACTTTGCGCATCCAGGTCATCATCGAGACCAGCGTTCCGATCTGCGGAGAGTAGCCTTTCTTCGGGCCGAGGATGTTTACGTCCGATTCTTCTGAGACTGCGAGTTCAGGAACGAACGCAAGACCAGAAGCCGCGGTGCTGAGAGCGGCGGCGGTCATCAGAAATTGGCGGCGGGTGGGGACACATTCGGCCGGGAACATAGGCAACTCCATTTCGAGTGGATTGGGGCCGGAATTGAAGCGAAGCGATACTAGCACAGGAAAGTTTCGTCAAGCGCGAATTCCTGCAACTCCCATCATCCTTCCGGTCTTGCCTTTCTCCGCCCGATAGGAAAACAACAATTCCGGATGGCAATTCGTGCACAGCGGAGACGTTTCGATACTCTTCTTCGGAACGCCCGCGGCGATTAGTTGCTGGCGATTGGCCTCCACCAAATCGAGGAAGATTTTCGGAGGCAATTCCCCATGCCCGGGAGCGCGGGCGCTCAAAAATAGAAGCGGATATTTTTCCCGTACTGGATCGGATTCCTTAATCTCACGGAACAATCGGGCCGCATAGCCGAACTGCGACTCGAACCTGGTGCGGACGTCTTCTCCCACCTCGTAGCAGCAGCCGTGAATTCCAGGGCCGATGGCGGCCTTCAGGTCGCGGGGACGACTGCCAAAGCGGCGCACCATCTCACCGACACCTTTTTCGACGATGCGCTTGACCGTGCCGCGCCAACCTGCGTGGAATACGCCGACGGCATGACGACGCGTGTCGACGACGATGACGGGGAGGCAGTCGGCGGTTTGGATCGCGATGAGCAGGCCGGGAGTTGCGGTGATCATGCCGTCGCCGGTGAGCGGTTCTTTGTCTGCTAAATCGGGAGATTCGATGTGGCGAATGATGTCGGAATGAATCTGGCGCAGGGTGATCAGCGGCCACTGGGTTGAGCCCTTTCGGGAGCGCGTGACTGCCACAAGTTTCTTGAGGAAGGCTTGGCGGTTGCGCTCCACCGCGGTGCGCGAATCGTCTTTGGTAAATCCGAGGTTGAGATCGCGTTTGCCATAGACGCGGGAGGATCCGCCGACGCGCGTCG
>Ga0070732_10000550_pt1 | contig 23045 bp, 15 predicted proteins | sample Coa_R1_5_FD_66449 | JGI IMG/M metagenome (GOLD analysis project Ga0070732, IMG submission 66449) | Surface soil microbial communities from Centralia Pennsylvania, which are recovering from an underground coalmine fire - Coalmine... | ecosystem: Environmental > Terrestrial > Soil > Unclassified ... | reverse complement strand
GCGAGCAACCCGTACCCGCCGTAGAACGGTGTTTTCACGACTCCCTGCTCTTCGAAGACATCAGAGAACGTCCAATAGGACATCATGTCCACCAGTCCGTCGCATTGGCGAATCATATCGGCAAGCCACGGGCCCATATAGGACGAGTCCGTTACTGCCGGCTCGTTCATGTAACTGGCATTGAACTCGCTCCAGATCAGCGGCAGATCGGGCATTGCCGAGCTTTTGATCTGTTCGTGAACTTTCTTTACGGCACGGCACACCATCTTGTCGCGCGGAATTTCTTCATGCGTGCCGAAGACATCCTCGGAGCGGTCGTTCCCGTAAACGTGGCTGGAAACAAAATCAACCGCGACATGCTTTTCGTTGCAGTGCCGAAGGAACGCATCCGCCCATGCCGCCTGTGCCGTCGCGGGTCCGCCCACGCGCAGGCGAGAATTCACCGTCTTAAGCGCCCGGCTGGTGTGATCATAAAGGTCCCAATACGTCTGCTGCCTGGGATCGCCGCCCCAAAAATCAAGGTTGGGTTCATTCCATACTTCGAAATACCACTGGCTCACTTCTTCAATCCCATAGCGTTCAATCAAGTGCTTGCCCAACTGCGAGATCAGGTCGTCCCACTTTTCCCAGCTCTTGGGAGGCGACACATCGGGCTTGTACCAAAAGGATTGAAAGATCTCCTTCGCCGCCAGTTTGTTGGGCATGAAGCTCAACTCGACGAAGGGCCGCACTCCGCTCGCGAGCAGCCCGTCATAAATCTGATCAATATAGGAAAAATTGTAGATGGGCTCGCCCTGCGCATTCTCGTCGTACACGCCTACTTCATCATTGAGAATGGCGTGAAACCGCACGTACCGAAGCCCACTGATCCGACGGACCTGGCGCAAGTCTTGCCGATAGCTGTCGCGCAACGCCAGAATGGCCCGACCCGAGCCGAACATCTGCTCCCAGAAATGAGGAAACGCATGGGCGGGAGCCGAGGGATCGACAACGATCACGGTTGCAGATTGCGCCGACAAGGCGGCGGATAAAAGCAGCACAATGAATGTACAGGCTGGTATTCTGGCCAAAATGCGGTTCATATTGGAATCGTCCTCGTGGAGTGGCGGCCGAATTGTGAGTTACCGGACTTTCGCCTTCCACATTGCGAAATGAGCGAAACAGAAGGCTCGACTTTTGCCGCAGGAGTCACATCGGCGAACTGACCCACTTTTTAACACAATTTTAAACAATTTTGCTTGAAGGTCACGACGCCCCATCAATAGAATGCCGTTTTTCTACGGGAGGTGGTTTGTGAACGCACATCTAGCTCCGCGTTCTCTTAGCTCGAATTCTGTTCGCAACGCTTTTCTTGGCATTGCCGCCGCGGCGCTATTTGTAGTTTTCCTGCGACCCGCGCTTGCCCAGCAAACCCTCGGTGCAATCAACGGAACCGCCACCGATGCCAGCGGCGCGGTGATTCAAGGCGCGGAAGTCAAGGCGCGCGCCGTCGCGACCAACCTCGAGGTCACGGCGCATACGAAAGCGGACGGCTCATTCAGCCTCGCCGACCTCCCCATTGGCACGTACGAGGTCAAATTCGCCAAAGAAGGATTCGAAACCGCCGTCTATACACAGATCCTCGTGCAAGGCAACCGGACTGCGACTGTTAATGCGAAATTGAGCCCCGGCTCTGTCTCGTCAACCATAACAGTGGAAGCGACGCCACTGCTGAATGAGACGGATACAGCCAACGGTTACACGATGGGAGCGCAACAGATCGAAGATGTCCCGCTTGGAACGGGAAGTTTTACGCAACTTGCCATCCTGGCACCGGGGGTTAATGCGGATTTCCTATCGGGTTCGGGCTCAAACGAGGGCCTGGGCAATCAAGGGATCGTGGCCAATGGCCAGCGCGATACGAGCAATCAGTTCACGTTTAATGGCGTAAACGCAAACAATCTATTCAACGGAAACTCGACCAGCAATATCTCCGACAGCCGGTTCACGCTGAATACCGGAGAAATTTTCGGAGTGGGTGGCCAGGTTCAAACCAACAGTTCAGTTTTCGACGCGATCGGCCAAGCGCTGCCGACACCGCCTGTGGAGACCATTGAAGAGGTCCACGTGACAACTTCGATGTACGACGCCTCCATGGGCCAGGCGAGCGGCGCGCACATCGAAACCACAACCAAGTCGGGAACCAACAATATCCACGGTCAAGCGTACGAATATTTCCAGAATAATGCTTTCGATGCGGCCCCAACATTTCTAGCGAAGAATCCGTTCTTCACCGGTGCGCCTCCTCTTCATCGCAACGTATTTGGAGTAACGTTGGGAGGGCCGATCAAGAAGAACAGTATTTTCTTCTTTGGTTCCTATCAGGGACAGCGGATCAGCGATGCTTTGAGCGGCTCATTCAATGGCGTTCCAACCTTGCAAGGTCTGACGGATTCGATTCGCGATGACAAAACGGCCCTTGTAAACCTTGCCAACGCAGATGACGGCTGTGGTCAACAGCATCATCCGGCTTGCATTAGCGCTGCCCAGGTTGATCCTTCGACTCTGGCGATACTACAAGCAAAAGCCGGAGGGCAGTTCATCATCCCCACTTCGAATGCACCTAACCCGGAAAGCGGAGGCCAGCCTTTCAATTCTTTCGTGAAGGGCCAATCGAGCCAATTCAACGCCGATCAGGCAAACGGAAACATCGACTACATTTTCAGCGAGAAGGACCGCCTCGCGGCCAAGTACTATTTTCAGAACGATCCGACGCATATTCCTTTCGCGGTCAGCGCGGTGCTCGGGTTTCCTCAAACCATGCATGCAGGAAGCCAGCTGTTTTCTCTTGATAACACTACTGTCTTCAGCACAAATGCGACTTGGGAAAACCGCTACGGATTTATTCGTGAAATCGCCAACGCGACTACCAGCCAATCCCTCAAGCCTTCCGACGTAGGCCTCAATCTCCTCGGCAGTCCTTTCTTTCCAGGAATCACTGTTCACAACGCTGACGCTGGAGCGTCTTTCAGTGACGGATCAACCTTGGGCCCTTTTTCAGGCAACGAACTGAAGATTGGCCCCGCAACCAACTTCGCCAATGCCGGCATCTTCCAGAATCAGCATGAGGGTTCTTCGATTTACCATTGGGTGCATGGTCGCCATTCCGTGGCTTTTGGCGGAATTGTCGATTACGCGCAGCTCAATGTGGAGAACCGCGAAAACCAGATTGCCACCTTCAACTTTAACGATTTCGCTGATTTTCTGACCGGCACCTTGGGACAAGATAGAAGCAGCGGTCAGTTTCTCAACGGCGAAACCAACCGTCATTTCCGCTCGCGTTCGGCAGGCCTTTTCATTCAGGACGGCTGGAAGATTCGGCCAAATCTAACGGTCAACGGCGGACTGCGCTGGGATTGGGATGGCCCACTCTATGAAAAGAATGGGCTGCTTACTAACTTCTACCCGTCGGATTACAAGTTCGACCTCACAACCGATTCCTTCAACACGCTTTCCAATGGCGAACCGGGGATCGGTCTGGTCGTGGCCGGAAACAACAAAGCCTTTGGTTTTAAGAATGTCAGCAACTCCACGCTCACGGGTCGGCAATGGATGTTTGCACCGCGCCTCGGGTTTGCCTGGAGCCCGTCGGCCATTAAGAACTTCGTCGTTCGTGGAGGCTTTGGTATGTATGCCGACCGCGGCGAATATTTTACCGAACTCTCCACCAGCGCAGGTCTCGGTATTAGCGGACCATTCAGTGTCACAACACAGGAACCCTTCACAGTGCCCGTTGATTCCTCATGTCCGAACAACCCAGCGGGCAACCCTGCTGTGAAATGTTTCAGCCTTGGTCCTTTTGCTCCATTCACCCCACCTCCGAACAATCTGACGGGAGTCGCAACTCTTGTCAGCAACCTCGCCGGGTTGAGCGGCTGCTTGGAACCGGTCACTCCAACCTGCACCCCAGTGAACAATCCCAACTTCGCCTTCCTGTTTGGGGGCTACGATCCTAAGAACAAACTGCCGTATTCCGAGAATTGGAGTCTGGATTTGCAATGGCAGCCAAAGAACGATGTGGTGTTGACCCTGGCCTATATCGGAAATCATGGCGTGCATCAGCCGATTCCCATTCCCTTCAACGAGCCTGGTATCGCCACGCCGTCCCACCCGATTAACGGACAGATATACTCTTACGGCAACCAGGCTGGGTTTGCCCCCGCAAGTACCGCCCAAAACCCATTTCCAGCGTTCCAACCTCTACTAACGGAGCAAGTACAGACCACGATCGGCGAGTTCTCCGGCTCCGACGGAAACACAGCTCTCCGCACCCCATATATCGGCTTCAACCCAAACGCTGACTTCTGGAGAGCAGAAGGCGTTTCCACGTACAACGCTCTGCAGTTCCAGGCCACAAAGAAGATGTCCCGCGGCCTGATGGTGAATGCGTCCTATACGTACTCGCATTCGCTCGATGAGGGCAGCGGCCTGGGTGCGGGCCTTTTCTTCAACGGGAACGATCCCTTAATTCCACGACAGGCGTACGCCTCCTCCGACTTCGACCGAACGCACGTGTTCTCCATTAGTTACGTGTATCAATTTCCAACGATAAGAGGCGCATCGCGGTGGGCCAACGCGATCGCTAATGGCTGGGGTGTCCAGGGCGTGACCGTAGCGCAGAGTGGCGAGCCGTTCAGTGTCATCGATTTCTCGGGGGCCGCCGGGAGCGTCTATTTCGCCGGCGACGATTTCATTACCAACCCAATTCTGCCCCTGGCTCCAGGGATATCACCGCACCAAGCCATCACGGGCGGTACCGATAATGGCAAGCCCTACGTAAATCCAGATGCATTCACAATCCCGTTCTTGAGCCCTGGTCAAAGCGGGGTTCCGCCCTGCGGTCTTACGATCGCCATCGCCGCATCCCCTGGGCAGCCTGCTCAGCCTGCGCAGACCGTCTGCGATACGCTGGAAACGGGCTTTGGACCCACAGGCCGCAACATCTTCCGAGCGCCCTTCCAAACCCGCTTTGATTTCTCGGTCGTGAAGAACTTCAAGATATCGGAGCGCATGGCACTTAAATTCCAAGCTGACGCGTTCAACATCTTCAACCATCCGAGTTTTGATGCGCCGAACGGCAACTTCAGCCTTAATCCGTGCTTCAGCCCGAGTCCCTGCTATCTCACTCCCGGCACGATATTGGCGAGCGGAAATACCAATAATTTTGGCGTGATTCAGCAGACAGTAGGAAGCAACCGGTTTCTACAGTTGGCGCTGCACCTGACGTTCTAAGGGAGTATTGGGCTTAACTAGGTCGAAATTTTCGGACGACTCGCTGGTGCCGGGTGGGGGATCGAACCCCCACAGGACTTGTGGCCTCTGCGGATTTTAAGTTCGCGGCGTCCGCCGTTTTGCCGTGAGAACAAATAATTTGCATAAACTAGACCGTGAAAGCGTGCAGGCACATGCGTTATCCCCCTATTTTCATCGCCCCGAAGCCGCACCTGAACGCGCACAACCGTCAAGACATTCCCTAAAGCCGAAGCTTGCATTGCCCGGCCGAACGCACTCGAACTTCGACCCAGATCTCGAGGCAGCGCCGCCAAATTTTCATCCGTGAATGCGGAGGTGCAAAATATGGTATACAGACAGAATACCGCCAGTATGTTATTCTCCTGACTCGCCGTTGGGGCCAACGTAGAATGGCAAAGGTCGGAGCGAGGAAGAATGCTCGCACCCGATTCGGGTAAGCCCCAGGCGCCTCGAGCGCTGGATTTAAGATTGAGAATAACCCGATTAGATGACCACCGTTGCCGAGCACATTATTGGCGCCCTGAAAGATGCGGGAGTGCGGCGCCTGTTCGGAATGCCTGGCGGCGGCAGCAATGCCGATCTGGTCGAGGCTGCCGCGAAGTTGGGTCTGCCGTTTTCACTAGCTCACACCGAAACTGCTTCGGCGTTCATGGCGAGCGCCCAGGCGGAAATCACGGGCAAACCGGGTGCCTGTATCGCGACGTTGGGACCGGGCGTAGCTTCGATTATGAACGGCGTCGCGCATGCATTTTTGGACCGGGTTCCTCTTGCAGTAATTACGGACTGTCATCCACAGGCCGCTGCTCGCATGCAGCATCAGCGACTTCCCCACGGCTCTCTTTTTTCTTCGATTACGAAGTTCAGCGCTGAGATTGGAAAAGAAAATGCCTGCGAGACACTGCACCGTGCAATGGATGCGCTCTCCACGGCGCCGCCGGGCCCCGTGCATCTCGACATGCCGGCGGACGTTAGTTCGTTGGTTGCCGCGAATTGGTGCGGTCACTCGAAGTCCGTGACTCCCAGCCAGCGCAACCAAGAAATTTCTGATCCAGTACGGGAGATCTTGCGCGCAATGCGCCGCCCGGCGATCCTCGTCGGCTTGGGCGCTCGAGACCGACAGATTGCAGTCACCCTGCAGAGTTTCTGTGAGCACATGGCCATTCCTGCCTTGGTCACCTACAAGGCGAAAGGCGTGGTGCCGGACGATCACGCGTGGTTCGGCGGTGTCCTAACGAACGGGGCGTTGGAGCGCGATCTGTTGCAGCGTGCCGACGGGTTTATTGCCATCGGACTGGATCCAGTAGAATTACTACCCGTTTCCTGGAGGTTTTCTGGACCTGTAATCAGCGTCAATCCGTGGCCCATCATGCAAGAGCAGATTCCGATCGCTGCCGAACTTACGGGCGAAGTGGGTCGGTGGTTGAGGGAAGTCGAAGAGTTTTTGCCGCGACGAAGCGAGTGGTCCGAAACGGAGATTTCTCAGCTTGTCCAGGCGCAACGAAATGCCATGCGCCCCAGAAATCGTGATGGCCAGATGTGTCCTCAGCGCGTTGTCGAAATCGCCGCCGAAGTCTATCCCAATGCACGTATCACAGTTGATGCGGGCGCCCACATGTTTTCGGTCATGTCACTGTGGCCGGCGAAGGATCCTGGCGGTGTGCTCATCTCGAACGGCCTTTCGACCATGGGCTTTGCATTGCCTGCCGCGATTGGGGTTAGCCTGCTGGATTCATCGCAACCAACTTTGGCGTTTACCGGAGATGGGGGACTTCTGATGTGCCTGGGCGAATTGCGCACCGCGGCGCGGGAGAAATTACCTTTGCGCATTATCGTGTTCGACGACGGGGCCCTGAGCCTGATCAAAATCAAGCAGATCAAAAGAGGCTATAGAACGGACGGAGTGACAATCGGAGATGTGAGCTGGGAAACTCTGGCAACGAGCATGGGAGTGCGAGGAAGTACTGCCCTTACAGAAGAAGCGGTGTTTGCGTCCTTGAGAGAGTCAGCAACATACCCTGGACCAGTCTTGATTGCGGCAAAGATTTCTGACGAGACATATCCTGAAACGATGCGTGCCCTGCGCGGCTGAGACAGGGCAGACACTATGCGATATCAACACTACATCAACGGAAATGCTGTGGAACCCAAGTCGGGCAAGTGGTTCGATAGCTACAACCCATTCAGCTATCTGTCTCCGTTTGGCGGCTACAAGGATTCGGGAATTGGTCGTGAAAATGGGATCGATGCCATGCGCGAGTACCTGCAAACCAAAAGCGTCTGTATGAATACCGGAGCCGCAACCCCGAATCCCTTTGTTATGCGCTGATTATGATTTGAAGTTTGTCGGCAAAAAGACATGCCCCCAACTTGGCCGAAACAGATTTTCCAGGAACTAAAAACAGCCGGCATTCGACAGGTGGCGTACGTTCCCGACGCCGGCCACAAAGACTTGATCCGGCTGTGCAACGCAAATCCAGGTATGCGCACAGTCTCTCTGACCACCGAGGAAGAGGGAGTGGCAATGCTGGCCGGCGCGTGGCTGGGCGGCGACCGTGGAGCGCTGCTCCTGCAATCGAGCGGAGTGGGCAACTGCATCAACATGTTGTCGCTAAATCAAGAGTGCCGCATTCCCCTGCTTGCGCTCGTGGCGATGCGAGGTCAATGGGGAGAATTTAATCCCTGGCAGGTTTCAATGGGTCAGACAACGGGCAGGGCGCTCGAACTTGCGGGCGTATATGTTTATGGCGTTGATTGCGCGACGGAGATTAAGGAAACGGTTCGTGCGGCCGCCCGGCTCGCTTTTGATTCTTCGCGCGCCGTTGCAGTTCTGATCTCACAGCAGGTGATCGGGACCAAGAACTTCAGAAAATGAGGCTTACGGTGCCTGCGCATAAACAAACGCGACTGAATCGGCGGACAGCGGTGGCCAAACTGTTACGCAAACGGAAAGATGAACTCGTCGTCACCGGCCTCGGCAGCCCAGCTTTCGACGTGGCCGCCGCCGGAGATACTCCGCTCAATTTTTACTTGTGGGGAGCAATGGGCGGAGCGGCCATGATGGGATTAGGCATCGCTCTGGCACAACCGAAGCGCCGCGTCTTGGTTGTAACCGGAGACGGCGAAATGCTGATGGCGCTGGGAGCTTTAGCAACGATCGCCTGCGAGAAGCCTGCGAACCTGGCCATTGTGGTGATTGATAACGAGCACTATGGCGAGACCGGTATGCAGCTCTCGCATTCCGGACGTGGCATCGATCTTGCCGCCATCGCCAAGGCAGCGGGATTTCCGAAGACTTATACTCTGAGGTCGGAAGCCGAGATTGATCACCTTGCCGAGGAAATCTTCGACGGAGAAGGATTGCTGTTTGCGGTGATCAAGGTTTCGATAGATGCTGTTCCGGTTTGCTTGCCTCCGCGAGACGGGCCGTATCTGCGCAGCCGCTTTCGTGAAGCCCTACTTGGCTCCAAGGCGCATGGTTGAGGAACTTGGCACTTGGCTTTTGCACCATGACGGAACGGGCGACAAATATAAATGGCAGTCGATATTAAGCACCTCCAACAATGGATCGGCAAGCGCGAGTCACGAAGCGATGAGGTGACGCCTGTGCCGATCGCTGCTTTGTCAGCCACATTGGATCGGCAAGCCTGTGAACCGAAGTTGGGCGATCCAGTTCCGCCGCTGTGGCACTGGTTGTATTTCTTGCCCACGGCGCGCCAATCCGACCTAGGAAGCGATGGACATCCGCAGCGTGGCGGTTTTCTTCCGCCAATTTCGCTGCCGCGAAGAATGTGGGCCGGCGGTCGCGTGCAGTTTCATCAATTGATACGGGTGAGGGATAGGATTTCTCGCACATCTGAGATCTCAGACGTCACAGGAAAGGAAGGCCGGAGCGGTTCACTGGTATTCGTCACCGTCCGCCACGAGATCAGCAATGCCCAGGGGCTTGTGATTACAGAAGAGCAAGACCTCGTCTACCGAGAGGAGCAAAGAGCAGGTGAAGCTCCTGCTTCACCCAAAGCCGCTCCGCTGGACTCGAGTTGGAAACGTGAAATCCGAGCAGATGAGGTCATGCTGTTTCGGTATTCGGCGCTCACGTTTAATGGGCACCGAATTCACTACGATCGGAAATTTGCCGTCGAGACCGAAGGCTATCCCGGCTTGGTCGTTCATGGGCCCCTGGTCGCCACGCTCTTGCTGGAGCTTCTTCGCGAGAACTTGCCGAATGAGACCGTGAGTAGCTTTGCATTTCGAGCGGTACGTCCTTTGTTCGATATCGCCGCATTCTCAACTTGTGGACGCATCAAGAGCGGCGAGAAGACGGTGGAGCTCTGGGCTCAGGATCTCAATGGATTCCTGGCGATGGAAGCAATGGCGACTCTGGCCTGAACGGATATTGCGCACGAATGACAGAGAGGAAAGATTCTTGATGGTGAACCAGACCGATTCGCATGAAGATATTCGTCGAGCGGTACGGGAGCTTTGTGACGACTTTCCTAACGAATACTTTCGCCGTAAGGACGACGAACGCGCGTATCCCGAAGAATTTGTGCAAGCGCTCACGAAAGCGGGCTGGTTGGCCGCCTTGATTCCTGAAGAATATGGCGGTGGCGGACTCAGTCTTACCGAGGCTTCGGTCATCCTGGAAGAGATCAATCGATGCGGCGCCAACTCCGGCGCTTGTCACGGCCAGATGTACAACATGGGAACTCTGCTTCGTCATGGCTCAGAGGGTCAGAAACGCAAGTATCTGCCCAAGATTGCCAGCGGCGAGTTGCGGCTGCAGTCAATGGCCGTGACTGAGCCGACGACGGGTACCGACACGACAAAGATCAAAACCATGGCGGTGAAGAAGGGCGACCACTATGTGGTCAAAGGTCAAAAGGTGTGGGTCTCTCGCGTACAGCATTCCGATTTGATGGTGCTTCTGGCGCGCACCACGCCGCTGCAAGAAGTCCAGAAAAAATCCGAAGGCATGTCGATTTTTCTGGTGGACCTGCGCGAAGGCATGGGCAAAGGCCTCTCGATCGCGCCGATCCACAATATGGTGAATCACGAAACCAACGAGATGTTCTTCGACAATTTGGAAATTCCGGCCGAGAGCCTGATCGGGGAGGAAGGCAAGGGCTTCAAATATATTCTCGATGGATTGAACGCGGAAAGAGCACTCATCGCAGCCGAGTGTGTCGGCGACGGCTACTGGTTCATCAACAAAGTGGTGAAGTATTCCAGCGAAAGAGTTGTATTTGGAAGGCCGATCGCGCAAAACCAGGGAGTGCAGTTCCCCATCGCGCGAGCGTATGTCAACCTCGAAGCCGCAAATCTGATGCGTTACAAAGCTTGTGAGCTTTTTGATGCGCACCAACCTTGTGGGGCGGAAGCCAACATGGCTAAGCTGCTGGCCGCCGATGCTTCCTGGGAAGCGGCCAATGTTTGCCTGCAATTTCACGGCGGGTTTGGCTTCGCCAGCGACTACGACGTAGAACGCAAATTCCGTGAGACGCGCCTCTACCAGGTGGCTCCGATTTCAACAAATTTGATTCTCTCCTTCGTGGCAGAGCACGTGCTTGGCCTGCCGCGCTCCTTCTGAAGGAATAATCTCATGCGGCCGCTGGACGACATCACGGTGATTGCCCTTGAGCACGCGGTCGCCGGCCCGTTCTGCACGCGACAATTGGCGGACTTAGGGGCGAGGGTAATTAAGATCGAGCGGCCAGGAGTCGGAGATTTTGCGCGGTCCTATGACGAACGAGTTCGAGGACTGGCGTCGCACTTCGTCTGGGCAAACCGTTCCAAAGAAAGTCTCACTCTGGACGTGAAACATCCCGACGGCTCTGCGATCCTCACAAAGCTGCTGAGGAAAGCGGACGTGTTCTTGCAGAATCTGGCACCGGGCGCGACTGCCCGCCTTGGCTTCTCCTATGAAGCTTTGCGAAAAACGTATCCCAAGCTGATTGTGTGCGACGTTTCTGGTTATGGTTCCGACGGTCCTTATCGAGACAAAAAGGCCTACGATCTGTTGGCTCAAAGCGAGTCCGGATTCCTATCGATTACCGGCACACCCGACGAGCCCGCCAAAGCAGGATGCTCGATCGCCGATATATCCGCCGCCATGTACGCGTTCAGCAATATTCTCGCGGCTCTAATGCAGCGTCAGAAAACGGGACAGGGATGCCGCATTGATATCTCTCTTCTGGAAAGCATGACGGAGTGGATGAGTTACGCGCTTTACTACGGATTCGACGGCGCAGCGCCGCCGCCGCGTACGGGGGCCGCGCACGCGACGATTTATCCCTATGGGCCATTTCCTACGGGCGACGGAAAAACCATTATGCTCGGCCTTCAGAACGATCGCGAATGGTCCACATTTTGCAGGAAAGTGCTGGAGCGCCCGGAGTTGGCTACGGATCCGCGCTTCTCCTCGAATTCCCGCCGCGTCACCGCGCGTGAGGCATTGCGGAAGATCATCGTGGAAACTTTTTCCCGCAGCTCTGCGGACCAGATTCTGCAACTTCTCGAGAAGGTGGGGATTGCGAACGCGCACATGAATGAGGTCCGCGATGTGTGGGAACACCCGCAATTGAAGGCCCGACACCGTTGGACTGAAATGGATACGCCGGCAGGAAAAATTCCTGCGCTATTCCCACCGGGAACTCCGGGGCCATATACGCCGCGCATGGATCCGCTGCCTGCCCTGGGCGAACATACGGATAAGATTCTGAAAGAACTCGGATACAGCGAACTCGAAATTCTGAAACTCCGAAGTGAAAACGTGGTTTGAGGCATAACAAGAGGGTTCCTAAGATGAACGAATGCGGGAGCGAAGCGCTGGCCAAGTTCGCGGCGAACTTGCGTTTCGAAGACATTCCGCAGCAGGTGCTGCGTCGTACCCAAGAATTGTTCCTGGACTGGTTTGCCTCGGCGCTGGCGGGAAAAGGCGGACGCCCGATTGAAGCCATTGAGCACTTCGCACGGCAGATGGGTTGCGGGGCGAGCGGGCGATCCGAAGTTTTGACCACGCGCCGGCTCACCACGCCCATGTATGCCGCGATGGTGAATGCGGCGGCGTCCCACTTCGTCGAACAAGACGATGTGCATTGCGGCTCGGTGTTCCACCCAGCCACCGTTGTCTTTCCTCCCGTGGTAGCGGTTGCTCAGGACCTTGGCGCGTCCGGCCGGGATTTGCTGACTGCGAGTGTGGCAGGGTACGAAGTTGGAATCCGCGTGGGCGAATTCTTGGGACGGTCGCACTACGAGATTTTTCATACCACCGGAACTGCCGGCGCGCTTGCGGCCGCTGCGGCTACCGGCAACTTGCTGCATCTCGATCCTGCACAGATGCTGGATGCATTCGGTTCGGCTGGCACGCAGGCGGCGGGTTTGTGGGAATTCCTTCGTGATGCAGCCGATTCCAAGCAACTCCACACATCTAAAGCTGCTGTGAACGGCTTGATGGCAGCCTATCTCGCCAAGGAAGGATTCACCGGCGCGAAGCAAATCTTGGAAGGGCAACGCGGCATGGCAGCCGGGATGAGCAGAGATGCGAAGCCGGAAAAACTAACCGACCGACTGGGACAGCGATGGGCGACGGCGGAAACCTCTTTCAAGTGGCACGCCTCCTGCCGCCACACCCATCCGGCGGCGGATGCTCTGCTTGAGATTCTTGCTATGCATCATCTCGGCCCTGAGCAGATAGCGGAAATTACTGCCCACGTTCACCAAGGCGCTATCGACGTACTCGGCGCACTTGCGAATCCGCAAAGCGTCCATCAGGCGAAATTCTCCATGGGCACGGTATTGGCTCTGCTTGCAATCTTCGGAAGCGCTGGAGTAAAGGATTTCGACGACCACTTCCGCGATCCACGTGTGGTGGCCTTTCGTCAGCGGGTTAAGATGGTCCGCGATGATGAGGTTGATCGTGCATATCCCGCGCGCTGGATCGGCAAGGTCACCGTCACTACTACCGATGGCCGGACCCTTCACGGGCGCGTGGATGAACCGAAAGGCGATCCCGGAAATACTTTGAGCCGCCGCGAACTTGAGCAGAAGGCTTTGCGGTTGGCGGAGTATTCTCGCGCCGCGAGCGAACAGGAAATGAAGTCTGTATTCGCGCGCGTTTGGGAGCTTGCGAGTACACCAAAGATAGATCGGTTTCTGACGTAGTTTGCCAACATCTATGCAGCCCGCGATCGCTCGTTCCTATCTATTCGTTCCCGGCAATCGCCCAGAGCGGTTTGCCAAAGCCGTTGCTGCCGGCGCGGATGAGGTCATCGTCGACCTCGAAGATGCCGTTCCGCCCGCAGAGAAGGCCGAGGCGCGACGAGCCGCTGCCAATTGGTTGTCGAAAGAAAAACCGACTTTGCTGCGGATCAATGCCGTAACTACGGATTGGTTTCGCGATGACTTGGAGATCTGCTCATTGCCTGGAGTGACGGGTGTTGTCATCTCTAAGGCCGAACGCGAAGAGGATCTCGCTGCAGTACGAGACAAGGCATCACCGTCGGCGCGGATTCTTCCGTTGGTCGAAACAGCGCGAGGATTCTGGAATGCACTCAAACTAGCACAAGCGCCTTCGGTGCAACGTCTAATCTTTGGATCGCTCGATCTTCAGCTTGATTTGGGTATGAACACTGAGGACGAAGCACTCTTGTCGTTTCGATTGCAGATGGTGCTTCTATCTCGTCTGGCAGGGATACAAGCTCCGGTAGACGGAATCCATACCGCGATCGATGACTTCGAGCGCCTCCGCGCCGAGACGCTGCGCAGCCGGCGCCTGGGCTTCGGCGGAAAGCTAGTAATCCATCCGAAACAAATTGCGGTTGTGCACGAATGCTTCCAACCCAGTGCAGAAGAAGTAGCTTGGGCCAAGCGGGTGCTGGAGGCCGCATCGCTTTCTCAGGGCTCAGCGGTAGCGATGGGCGGCGAGCTGGTGGACCGTCCCATCATCGCCAGAGCCGAATCCATTCTTCGCGAGGCGGGAGCGCGGTCGTCCCCACCTCACTAAAACTTTGGCGTCACTGTGGTATACCATAGGGATACTATCGGTACGCGCCTGTTCGGCGGGGATTGTGGGGCCAGCCGATGAATACATCGACCTAAGACGAGATAACCATGCCCGAATTCAAATTAACTTATGCCAGCATGTTTGATCCGCCCGAGGAGCTTCACACTCACTACGAGGCTGCGCTACCTAAAGTTCGCGCCAAGATTGATAAATCCTGGGGCATGCTCATCAACAACCAGGATCACTTTGCCAGTGCTGCGTTTAAGAACCATTCTCCGATCAATACCGACTGGGTACTCGGTCAACTGCCCGAAGGAACGGCGGAGGATGCACATCGGGCGGTGGCAGCGGCCAAAGCGGCGTTTCCGAAGTGGAGCGCGCGTAACTGGCGAGATCGAGTCAGCCTGGTTCGGAAAGTTGCCGACGTAATTGAGGAAAGATTGTACGAACTGGGCGCTGCCACAACTTTGAATGTCGGAAAGAATCGCCTGGAATCACTCGGCGACATACAGGAAGCGGTGGATCTGCTCCGCGCCGCTTGTCATTCGATGGAAGAGAACAATGGTTATACGCGGAAGATGGGAAGTGAGCCACTTCCGAAGCATACGGTCTATAACGTTAGCGTGATGAAGCCGTACGGGGTATGGCTCGTCATCAGCCCATTTAACTTTCCCGCATCCCTTACCTGCGGACCGGTGGGTGCAGCACTGGTCAGCGGCAATACGGTGGTCACAAAACCCTCGGTCGAGACCGCCTGGGTTGTGCGTTTGCTGGCAGAATGCTTTCGCGACGCGGGCATTCCCGATGGCGTTTTCAACTATGTGACTGGACAGAATGAGCCGCTAGGACAAGCCTTATTGGACCATCCCGACGTGGCGGGCATCACGTTCACCGGATCCTACGCGGTTGGAATGAAGGTCTATCGTGAAAACACAAAGTTTCGTTATCCTCGTCCTTTGGTTTTGGAAATGGGGGGTAAGAATGCGGCTGTGGTCTCCAGAAATGCCGATGTAGAGCGCGCCGCCTGGGGTATCGTGCGCTCGGGATTCGGCGCCCAAGGCCAGAAATGTTCTGCGCCCTCGCGAGTCTTCGCAGAGGGGCCTATCTACAATGGATTGCTGCAGCGCATTCTGGAAATCACAAGGTCGCTCACTATCGGCGACCCGACCGAACGCCACATCTATCTTGGACCGGTAATCCGTGAGCGCGCCTATGAGAACTTCAAAGGATATTGTCGCGAGCTGGCGGATGCCGGTAGCATCGCTTTCGGCGGAAAGACTCTTACTAAGGACGCCCTTGCAAAAGGCTATTATTGTGAACCAACCGTTGTGGTTGAGGTTCCGCGCAATCATGCCCTTTGGAAGCAGGAGATGTTTGTACCTCTCATCATGATTGATCGCGTCGAGAGCCTAAGCGAAGCTTTCGAACTGGCAAACGCAGTGGACTATGGGCTCACGGGAGGGTTCTTCGGCACGCGCGCTGAGGCGGAGGATTATCTTCGCCACATTGAGGTGGGAGTCGCGTATGTCAATCGTGCGCAAGGGGCGTCCACGGGCGCGTGGCCGGGGTATCAATCGTTCGGCGGCTGGAAGGGATCCGGTTGCACGGGCAGGGGAAGTGGAGGGCCTTATTATTTGCTCTCCTACCTGCGAGAGCAGAGTCAGACGATCGTTGACTAGCGGGGACGTTCGGGCTGTTCAGAATATTATTGAAGGTACTCATGTCGAAACTTGCAGTACGCAAGAAAAAGGCAGCAAGCAGAGACTCCACTAGGGGTGAGGAAGCGTATCAAAAGATTCGAACCGGAATCCTGAAGGGTGAATTTGCCCCAGCCACAGTCCTCTCGGAGTATCATCTGGCCGCACAATTCAACCTCAGCCGCACTCCGGTACGCGAAGCTCTTTCTCGCCTCGAACACGAAGGCATGGTGCGCACCGTGGCCGGGCGCGGTGCATTTGTGGCTGAGCTTACACCCCACGACATCATGGAGATCTACCAGGTGCGCGAGCAACTGGAATCCTACGCTGCGCGCGTTGCTGCCGAACACATGGAGGCAGAGGACCTGCAGAAACTCGACGACGTCATCGAGCAAATGCACGACTGTGCGGCCGCAGGCTACTCCAAGGAAACATTCGAAACCGACATCCGCCTGCACAAGACTATCGTCCGCGCGACGCAAAACCAGCGCATGTTCTCCATCTTGGCGACACTCGACGACCAGATGCACCGCATCCGCTCTATATGGCCAAAGACCCCGCGCTGGCTGGATGGCACATTGGCCGAGCATGACCTGATTGTGCAGTCCATCAAAAGGCATGATCCCGATGCTGCCGAAGCCGCGATGCGCAAACATCTGAGTTCATCGTGTGAGCATGCTCTTCGTTTTCTGATGCCCATGCGGACGGATTGAGAAACCCGCTCCGACGCGTGAGAGGACCGCGCAAGTGTTTCACGCTGCTTCCATGCGCTCCCCCTTACAGTGGGAAGCTGAAGGATCGCCTATCTCTGCTGGAGCGAAGCAATGTAGTCCGTCAGATTATTGATTCGCATCATCGTGATGCCTTGGTGCGGGTCGACTGACCGAAACAGGTTTCCCCAAACCGGCATTTCCTTGGACCCGTGCGCGGACACCGTGTGCTGTCCGCTGATGGTCTCGTACACTTCATTCTTGGGAAACGTACCGTCATGGCGCTTGGCCAGGGTGGTGAGGTCAGCGGGAGGCGTCTTGAGGGCAGATGCGGCCGGGCCGTCGCCTTTGCCGTTCGGGCCATGGCAGGCCGCACAATAGGAGCGGTACATTTCCGCACCAGAAGCCGGCGACGTATGACGCATGGGGACCTTCTCGACCGTCTTCTCTTGACCCGAGGTGGTTCCAGCAAGGAACAGCGTTGCGAACATCAGCGAAAGCGCGCATCGAGTATTCATTGACCGCCTCCTGAGCCAAGCAGGACTAAGCCGCAGCTTTGGAAATTCCGTTCGCGCATCATCAGGGAATACGTTAGGTTCCCGAGCCGCCTGATAACGCCGCGGAACAATTCCTGGCAAACAAGCAACAAGTCCCGAGTGGAATCGCGCGGCCAAAACTACACCCGCAGACTCTGTTTGTCAATTAGAGTACCGTTGGTGTACGCGAGGTATACCGAAATATCTTGACACCGGTGTTTCGCATGGTGAAGAATCCCCGACACAGGTTTGATGGGCTGCAGCCACAGATTGGTCGACTGCCGTAGAGTTTGAAGCACAATGTTGCTGGTTGCCCATTCTTAATCATTCTTCCACCGTTTTCATGGAATTCCAGCAGCATGAGGGGGTGCTGTATGGCACGATCCGGATTTGCAGCAGTTGCCGTTTTCTCACTTCTTATTTTTTTCGTTACTGGTTTCGCTCCGCCAGAGGCGGCCGCACAGGGCGCGGCTACGGGTGCTATCTCGGGCGAAATTATCGACTCCTCGGGCGCCGTTATCTCAAACGCCAGCATTCAAGTCATTGACGCCGCCACGGGTCAACCGGTCCGCCAATTGACAAGCAGTTCAGCCGGCAGCTTCGCGGCCACACTGCTTCCACCCGGTTCCTATACGCTGGTGGTCATTGCCCAAGGCTTCGGTCAAGCGCGAGCTGAGGCAGTGGTTGTGCGCGTTACGGAAACGACGGCCCTGCGCATTACTTTGAAGCCGGCGGTGCAATCGGAGAAGGTCGAAGTCACCGGCGAGGTGGTCACGGTCAATACGGAAAATGCAACGACCGGCGAAACGATTGATCATTCCGCCATTGGTGGGCTGCCTCTCGCCACGCGAAATTTTCAACAGTTGTTGACTCTTTCTTCGGGAGCCTCCAGCGGCCTCAACAATTCCCAACAACTGGGACGTGGCACAGTAGCCATCAATGTGAACGGCCAACGCGAAGACAACAACAACTATCTGATCGAAGGAGTCAGCGCCACTGATTACAACGTGGGCAAGCTGACCAACACTCCGCTGCCGAGCCCGGACGTGATCCAGGAGTTCAAGGTGCAAACCAGCCTTTACGATGCCAGCGCCGGGCGCAACGGAGGGGGCATGGTCAATGCCGTCCTTCGTACAGGAACAAATCAGTGGCATGGAGATCTATTCGAGTATTTTCGTAACGACCTGCTCAATGCCAACGCTTATTTTCTTAATAACAGTGGACAAGCTCGGCCCGAGCTCAAGCAGAACGTCTTTGGTGGCAGTATTGGCGGGCCGTTGGGCCCGGAGGGCAAGTTCGGTTATATCTTCACCAATTACCAAGGCACGCGTCAGCGCAGCGGCGCTGACTTAGGCACGTTGATCAGCACCAGCATACCAATTCTTCCCGCCAAACGATCGAATGCTTCTTTGGTACAGGCATTGTTGCCAAACGTGCCCAATGCACAGATTGATCCGGTCGTGCTGAAGCTTTTAAATACCAATGGAAACCTGTTCTGCGATAGTGCAAATGGTTTGCTGATCCCCACCATTTCAGGCATAGCGGGAGTCAATATCTCTAATCCGGCTTCCCCTGTCGTCAACTCGGGAAGTTTCACATGCAGTAACCCCGGCCGTTTTACTGATGATCAGTTCACCACCGGCTGGGATCGCGAATTTCGGGACCACAAGGAGAAGCTCACCGCACATTTCTTTTTCAGCAACTCCGACGCGTTCAAGCCCTTCGGAGGCGGCGGCCTGTTGTCAACCTATGGAACGCCGCCCAGCGCAACCGATCTGAATTTCCCTCTGGATATTCCAGTCAATACGCGATTCCTGAGCGGCGCCTGGACGCACCTGTTCTCGAATGACAAAGTGAACGTGTTCACTCTTGGCTACGTTCGCATCAACAACTCGTTTACGAATGTGCCGCCGGTGACCGCGTCGGACCTCGGGATCAACCGGCCCACCAATAACATCACAAATTCCATTTACAAGTTCACCTTCACAAGTTCTGGATTCCAAATTGGACCGAGCCCTGGCGACAACTCGCAGATCCAAAACAACCTGACCTACAACGATGTGTTCAGTTGGGTGCGGGGGAATCATCAGCTGAGATTCGGCGGGGAAGTCGACCGGCTGGCTTTGAATAAGTCGTTTCCGCAGGTATTCAATGGCCAGATGTTTTTCGCCAATACTCCGGCGACGGCCACGCTGCCAGCTCTGACGGATTTTCAAAATTTCTTGCTTGGCTCTCCACAGTTTGTCTTTGGGCAAAGCGGCGCTTACACGCACGCATACCGTCACAACAACATCTCCGGATTTGTGCAGGACGACTGGAAAGCCACGCGCAATCTGACATTGAATTTGGGGCTTCGGGTGGAGTCCTTCGGTGCGTGGCACGACAATCTATGCCACATCGGAAATTTTGATTCCTCTTTACTTCTGGCAGGGCAGTATCCGTACATCTATCCGAGCTGCGTGAATCAGTTCAACGTCACCGGCCTGCATGGCACGGCTAGCTCAACCACTTTGAAAAATAACTACGCCACCGGCTTGGGTCCCCGACTGGGGCTGGCGTATGACGTTTTTGGCCATCACACAACGACAATTCGTGCCGGGTATGGCATTTATTATGTTCAGCAAGATGTAGGCGCTGTCGATAACTTAGCCTTCCAGGCCCCTTTACTGGACGTTGTGTCGTTCGGGGGTCCTCCGGGATGCCTGGCCAATTATTTCGAACCTTCGACTCCCGCGGGCTGCCCGAACCCCAATCCTAACGCTTTGCCGCCGACAGGAGTAATCTCTCCGGCGTTCGTCCCCGTTTTGTCACAAATCACCGGATTCATGACCGCAAGCGGCGCTTCGACCACCGACACTTCCCAGTTCCCTGTCTTTAACAACAACGCCGTAAACCTGTTCACACTCCAGGTCCCGCAGCACTACCGGGTCCCGAGCGTGCAGCAGTTCAATCTAATGATACAAAGGGATTTAGGCCGCAAGTTTGTATTGGAAGTGGGCTATGTGGGGAGCCACACTGTGCATCTTCGCGAAGTCCACGACTCATTGCAATCGATCTTAGTTAGTCCGCAGAATCCACTCCTTGTGACCGGCGCTAATGGGCAGGTATTCAAGATCACGACGAACACGAATGCCAATGCCATCGCTCGTAGCCATTACCAGGGGGTCAACGGCTATTCCGCCTTCGAAGCGTTCGTAGATGACGCTTACGCTCACTACAACTCGCTACAGACGACGGTGTCTCGTCGATTTGCCAGCAGCTACCTCCAAGCCGCTTACACATTCTCGCGTTCGACCGACGCGACCTCCAGTTCCAACACCGCTTTTAACACAGTCTTCAACAATCAACTGAACCTACGCGGTTCTTACGGTCCGTCTGATTTTGATCGAACCCACCGACTAGCAGTCAGTTACCTGCAGAACCTTTCGTTCTTCGATCATTCTTCAGATTGGAAGAAAAAAGCTCTTGGGGGCTGGAGTGTCTCAGGGGTGACGGTCTTCCAGTCGGGGTTGCCCTTTTCGGTCGTCGATTCAGGGGCAGGATCAGCGTTTGTAGGACTCACGACGGTCCCCGGTGTAACCCCCAATTTGGCGCCTGGCGCAACTCTGGCGAGTGGCTTGACTTCAGGTAGCGTGCAGTCCCGCCTGAATCACTATTTGAACATTGCCGCTTTCCAAAAAGCTCCAATCATAGGGGATGACGGCGCAGCGACAGGCTTCGGCACTCTGGGGCGCAACATCTATCGCGGCCCGTTCCAGCAGAACTGGGATTTTTCGATCATCAGAAACTTCACTCTGACGGAGCGCCAGAAACTTCGCTTTACCGCCGACTTCTTCGATCTATGGAATCACCCGGCATTCAGTATTCCGGCGTTTACGGATGTTGAAAACCCAGGAGCATTTGGCCAGATCATTTCGACAGACAACAATCCGCGGCTTATTCAGTTTTCACTGATGTGGACGTTTTAGCTCAGTGATTGTCGACGCGGAACCTGACGCGATGCTCGGCACAGCTTTGCAGTTTGGAATTGCCGAGCACGCCGCACAATCCACATCAAGCACGCAAGGAGAGTCCATGAGTGTTCATTCGAAATCGCTATCGATGGTAACGGGATTAGTGTTTGTGCTGGCCGCGGCGTCACTGGCCGGCGCACAGGCGACACCTCTGGCAAAGCAGGATGTCTCGGCCATCTACCAACGCCTTCTCACGAAAATCGAGCAGATTCCGATTGTCGACATGCATGGCCACCCCGGGTATTGGGATGATACCGACGTCGACGCGATGGCGGTAACTGTCACTGATCTTGATCCGCAACGTACTCGTGCCAACAATCCGGAATGGGCAGAGGCGGCCAAAGCCTTGTACGACTATCCTTACTCGGATTTCTCACCCGAACATGTTCGCTGGCTGTATCAGAAAGACGACGAACTGCGTAAGCAAGGGGCCAAAGCGTACTTTGACAAGACGCTCGATAAGGTTGGAATTCAGGTCGCAGTCGCCAACCGCGTCGCCATGGACTACCTGGAAGGAAATCCGCGATTTCGCTGGGTAGTGTTCGTAGATCCTTTTATGTTCCCGTTCAACAATCGTGATCAGGCGATAAACCCCGACCGTGCCGTGTTCTTTCCGATCCAGGAGAAAGCTCTGCATCGCTATCTCAAGCAAGCCGGAGTATCCCAACTGCCTCCCGATTTAGCTGGGTACGAAGCGGCGATTAACAAGGTTCTCGAGCAGGACAAGAATCAGGGCGCTCTAGCCATCAAGTTCGAGGCTCCCTATTTCAGGTCGCTAGTGAATATTGGCGATCCTCCTCGGGAAAAAGCGGAGGCGGTCTACCGCAAGTATGCCGCCGGCGGGGTTCCTACAGCCGAAGACTATCTCTTATTTCAGGACTATATCTTCCGCTATCTGATTGGGCACGCCGGCCCTCTAAAACTAGAGGTCCATATTCACTCCGCGGTGGGCAGCGGCAATTACTATCACCTGGCCGAAGGCAATGCCATGGATTTGGAAGATATCCTGCGCGATCCGCGTTACAAGGATACGATCTTTGTCTTGATCCACGGCGGCTTCCCTTATGATCGCCAATCGATTTGGCTGGCTGCTTTGCCGAACGTATACCTGGACTCATCTGAGTTCATTCTCTTGGTGTATCCTACGGAATATAGCCGAATTCTGAAATTGTGGTTCGAGATCTTTCCCGAGAAAGTAGTGTTTGGCTCCGACACCTTCCCTTATTCCCGCGAAGTTGCAGTTCCGGAAACCTACTGGCTAGCCGTCTACACTGCACGCACGGCAGCAGCTGCAGCTCTGGCTCAAATGGTTGCAGAAAATGAAGTCACGGAAGAACGCGCTCTTGAGATTGCCCGTGACTACTTCCACGACACCAGCGCGAAGCTTTTCGGCATGGCACCTTAATCTCAAGCGCGCGCCCCAGGCACCAAGAAAAACGAGTCTGTCATCGTTGGGGATAGCGTCGGCTATCCCCGATATCACCGCTTGAGTCGCGCTCTAGTCGAGTAACTTAAGCCGACGCATGCTGCAGAACGTTCGCTAGTGCACGCATCCGTGCCGAATCTGCCGGGGTCTTCGCAGACGCTGCGCTCTTTTCCAACGAAGGTGCCATGCCCTTCAACTTCGCCATTTTGCTCTTACTCATTTGAGATTTCTCTGCGTTATCAATGGCCTTCTGTAGTTTTGCGATTCGGCTTGCGGACAGCGCTTGCGATCTCGACAACTGGTCGAGATATGCCTTCGCCACGACCAACCTTGCCGGCCACTCGATCTTCTGCTGGTTCTGCACATTCAG
>Ga0070732_10000549_pt1 | contig 23047 bp, 25 predicted proteins | sample Coa_R1_5_FD_66449 | JGI IMG/M metagenome (GOLD analysis project Ga0070732, IMG submission 66449) | Surface soil microbial communities from Centralia Pennsylvania, which are recovering from an underground coalmine fire - Coalmine... | ecosystem: Environmental > Terrestrial > Soil > Unclassified ... | reverse complement strand
AGCCAGCTCGAGCCCGGCCGGCTGACCCGGAAGACTGAACACCGGCGCAACCGACATCGCCAGGTCGGCGCCTCCGAACGGATGCAGGGCGCCGGTGCTGTCCAGGATGAGCCCGCTGGTTGTCCCCGGAAAGAGCGCCGCATCGGTCGTGGTGATCCCCGAGGGCAGGCTCACCTGCTCCGCCGGCATGCCGGCCGGCGTGTGCAGTTGGATGCCGCCGCTGGCAGTGATCGCCATCAAGCGCCCATCAAGCGAGGCAAGCAGCCGGACCGGATTGTTCACCGCGAAGCGCGGTCCGGCCGTGCCGTCCATCGTCCACGTCGTCCCGTCCGCCAGTAGCAGGAATGACCCGCTGTTGGTCGTCGCCAGGTCCACTGCCGCGGAGGCCGAGGTGGGCGCGGCCGTGCTTGACATCTGCGTTCCGCCAAGCCCGGCGACGGAGCCGTCGCCCTCGAGGACCATTGCGCCTTTCGACAGCGGATGTTCCTCCCGCAAACCGCCCGCGGAGCCCGTGCCGGCCGGTTGGTTGGGCAGCGGACCGAGCACGGCCTCGTCGTTCACGGTGGCCGGGGCGCTCGCGTTCACCGGAACGGCGGCACTCGTGACCACCGTCGGGGCCGCATTGCGCGCCGCATCGCGCAGCGTCAATCGCAGCTGGTACGTATGCCCGGGTTGCCCGAGAAATCGAATCGATCCCTGCGTCGAGCCGGCCGTCGGCTCAGCCAGCGACTGGCTGAACCACGGTCGAAAGCCGGACTGGCCGTCGCTGACCTCGATCGCCACGTCCTTGACGCCTGACAGCGCGTCCTGCCCGCTCCAACGCAGCCGCACCGCCGATGAACCCGTTGCGCTGGCCGTCAGCACCGAAGAAGGCGGATCGACGTCATATAGATATAGGTACGTCACGTCGGCGGTCCGGCCCGCCTGGTCCCACACCCGCACGTGCAGCGTGTGCGAACCCGTTCCCGGGACGGCCGCGCTGCCGGTCAGCGCACGGCTGCGCGGTGCATTCGGCCCCGGATCCTCGTCCCACTTCGCGGCATAGCCGGCCAGCGGATACTGCCCCTCGCGCAGTTGCCAGGTGACGGGCGGGGGCGGGCCGTCGGCCCCATACCAGTAGTTCCAGCGCGCCCCGCCGACAAACGTCAGCGGCAGAAGGTACGGCACCGGCGGATTGCTGCTCCAGAGGTAGCCCTGGTCGTAGCTCCACGGGTCAGGCCCCTTGCCGGTCCAGCCATAGGGGTCGATCGAATGCCAGTTGGTCTGCAGGTCCCGGACCTCGAAGTGCACGTGCGGCCCCGTCGAGTTCCCCGTACTTCCGCTAAGCGCGATCAACTGGCCATGCGACACATGCTGACCCGGATAGACAAACAGCACGGTGTTGTGGAAGTAGGCGGTGCGGTCGGTGGCATGGTCGATGACCACGCCCCAGCCGCCATCGTTGCTCCACTCCGCGTAGATGACCGTCCCGTCGTCGGCGGCCACCACCGGCGTGTTCGAGGGTACGGCGTAATCCGTACCGCGATGGCCGTCGTAGGCATAGCCGGTCGCGCCGTCGAAGCGGATCATGATGCCATCCGCCTGGCGCGTCGGGTAGTGGTGATCCATCCAGGACGTCACCCGGGGGTTCGGGATGTTGAAGGGCAGCGTCAGGTTGCCCGCCGCCAACACCGGCTGCGCCCAGACCAGCGACGCGAAGAGGGCCAGTGTCACCGCCCTGTACGACCTTAAGAACCGCGTAACAACAATCCCGTAACTAGATCTGAAAGAAAGCCGCAACAGGCCCGCGACGGCGCCGTCACGATGCGCGCCGTCTCTTGGGGTCACAACAGGCTTTCGCATAGGCTGGCGTTGAATTGCGAAGGAGTCGAACGATCTCACCTGTTTTGACATGTGTCCCGCTGTTGCGCAGCGCGGATTCTAAGCGCTTGGAAAAGCAAGGCATGAGGCAAACGCACTCACGTTTACGCGGCAAGCGGGCTCAGGCCCTCGCCGAGATGGCCGTCATGGTGCCATTCCTGGTGATCGGCATGATGGGCATGCTCGATCTTGGCCGCGCCTTCTACTACCAGATCGCCATCACCAACGCGGTTCGCGAAGGCGCTCGCTACGCCGCGACCCCGTACTACCTGGGCTTGAACCCCAGCTGCGCCACGCCGCCGCAGGCGCCCGGCGCCAACTGCGTGACCCCCGACGACGCGCACATTCAGCAGCACGTCCTCAGCGAGCTCACCGGCACCGGCATCGGCATGCAGGCCTCCGACATCACCGTTTCCCCTGACCAGGCCACGCGGGTCAACAACGTCAACGGCGCCACGCCGACCTCGCAGTACGCGATCACCGTGTCGGCGAGCTACCAGTTCAACTTCATCACCCCCATCATCGGCAGCCTGATCGGCAATCCGCTGACAATCAGGACCAGCTCGGTGTTCAGGGCGGAGTACTGATGCGCAAGGGCCTGCTTCGCCGTCACGGCGGTCAGTCGATGGTCGAGTTCGCGGTGCTCGCGCCCATCTTCTTCTTGCTGCTGCTTGGAACCATCGACCTTGGCCGGGCGGTCTATATCTACAACACCATCTCCGACGCGGCCCGCGAGGGCACCCGCGCGGCCATCCCCTTCGACACCCCGCTGCCGAGCAATGCGACCGTGGTCGGCGCCGTGCAGAGCAAGCTCGGCGGTGGCTTCAGCCTGCAAACCGATCCGTGCGCCGGGCAGGCGCAAACGGCCAGCTGCCCATCGACCCCGACCACGCCCAACACGGGATACATCTGGTACAGCTCGGGCATCGGCACGCCGGGCCGCAACACGGTCACGGTCAAGATCTCGTTCCTCTTCCAGCCCTGGATCCCGGTGGTGCGCGATGCAGCCGGCAATGGGGTTGTGATTTCGGCGGAATCCACCATGGTCACGGAGTACTGAGATGATGGTCAAGCTTCGTCGCCGCAAGCGCGCCCAGAGCCTTGTCATCGTCGCTCTGTCGGCGACCGCGTTGTTCGGCATCATCGCCCTCGGCCTCGACGCCGGGCGCCTCTACTTCCAGCGCCGCGACGTGCAGAACGCCGCCGACGCCGGCGCCCTTGCCGGTGCCCAGGAACTGATTCCCAACGCGGCCACCACGACGCCGACTACCGCCATGATTGCGAGCGCGGACTGCCAGGCCTCGGTGTACGCCCTGCAGGGCCTGCTCGACACGCCGCGTGACGGCACCTCCTGCAATCCGGCGCCCCCTGCCTACACGCCCGCAAGCCTCGGTGCCGGCATCTCCGAGCCTGCGGCCCGGATCAGTGCCACGATCCAGGTCTGGACGCCCAGCCGGAACAATTACAACGAGATCCACGTTCGGGTCACCTACAACGTCCCGCTGACGTTCGCCTCGATCCTGGGGTTCAGTACCTCGGCGGTCGTGGCCGACGCCTACGCGCACGGCGGCTTCTACAACAAGACCTACACCGTCTTCGGCTTCGACGCCGGCGGTAGCGGCAACAGCGTCAACTACGACCAGAACGGCAACGCCCAGATTGACGACGGCAACAACGGCACCGACATCTGCGCCCCCAGCTCGGTGCAGGGCAAGATGGTGTCCAACGCCAAGTGGCATGCGCCGAATCCGGGCGGCGGCTGGCTCAACATGAACGGCCAGTTCTTCTACGCCCAGGCTTCCGACACGCATGCGCTGACGCTGTACTGGTACAGCGGTGTGACGGTCGCCCAGGGCATTGAGCCAAGCCCCAACTACGAACCGCCGCTCAAGCCGGGGCTGGCGCCGCCGCCGACGACCACCACGGTGGGCGGAAAGACGGTCCACGTCTACTACCCGGGCACCTATACGAGCACCATCAACGCCACCTCGAACGGTGACCGCTACCAGTTCAGCAACGGCATCTATTACTTCGACAATGCCAACTTCAACATCAGCGGCGGCGTCATCGTGAGCAACACGTCCGACGGCCTCCGTCACAACGGGCCGTATGGCGCCGTCACCGACCTGCCGGCCGCGGCCGACGGCACCAATGGTGTCGAGTTTGTCTTCGATGGCAACTCGAGCTTCAATGCCACCACCAGCGGCAATGCGTCGCCTTCCGTGCTCTTCGTTGCCCCGTCGTTCACCTCGAGCGGCACCGATAGCATCGTCTTCTTCATCAAGGCGACCGACACGATCAGCGGCCCCAACGGCACCCCCTGGGTCGAACAAATCGACGGCACCAAGCCGGTGCCGGCGGGGTATCCCCCATTCCAGATCTGGGGCACGCTGTATAACGCCGACTTGAACGGCTCGCATGGCACGGTCGCCGTGATCGAGGCGGTCAACACCTCGGTCTACGCCATGAACGGCGAAGTGGTGTCGCCGCAGGTCGACCTCGACGGTGGCGGCCTGCCGGGCACGACCGGGGCCTACACCGCGAGCACGCCCGGTAGTAACCCGTGCAACCCCGCCGGATATCGCCAGAACACCGCCGGGTACCTCGTGCAGTTCAACTCGCACTACGTCCCGCACTTCCGCGGCCTCGCCTACCTGGTCCGGTAAGAAAAAGCTGGCGCCACGCCCTACAATGCGTGGAGCGTGGCGCACGCCATCTACTGTTTCCTCGACGGCGAGACGCTCCATGGCGACCAGCCCCGTCCGGAGCTCGAGTCGCCCTATATCGCCACCGAGGTGCGCAACATCGGGACCAACAACCGGGGCGCGTTCATGCCGCTCAGCAGCCTGAAGTACGTCCTGCTGGACTCACGGGCGCCGTCCGACCCCGTCGACATGAGCCAGTACCAGCGGGTCGCGATCCATTTCGTCGATCACGAGGTGCTGCGCGGCTACAGCGACCGTCTTATCCGCCCCTCACGCTACGGGGTTACGCTCTCGCTCGTTTCGCCTGATCAGACCGAGGTCAAGCACCTCGCCATCCCCTTTACCGCGCTCAAGGGCATCTTCTATCTCAAGACCTGGGAGGGCGGCGAGTCACCCATGCTCGAGTCCGACTGGGTTCCCCGCGTCCTCGAGGCGCGCGAGGACGAACAGGTCAAGCGCCAGTACGGGATGACAGGCAAGCCCCGACGCCGGATGCCGTTGTTAGAGAGGATCATCCGGCGGCGCAAGATCGCCGACTGACTCGACCTCGGCGCCAATTTGCCTGATATGTTGAACTTCGAAATGCAGCCTGCTGCCGTCCCGCCGCAGGAGACGGCGGCGCCCCGCTCTCCGCTTCGTGAGCGTCTCACCGATCCGCGGACCCTGATCTCCTTCGTCATCCTCGCGCTCGTGCTCTTCTTCGTGCTCACCCACGTGCAGCTGGACTACGGCGCCACCCTGACGGCGATCCGGCAGACCAATCCCGCCTTCTACGCCCTGGCGATCGCGGTCTTCTACTTCTCCTTCGTTATCCGCGACCTGCGCTGGCAGGTGCTGCTGCGCAATGCCGACGAGCACCTGACCTTTGGCCAGCTCTTCCACATCATCATCCTGGCCTGGTTTGCCAACTGCGTCCTGCCGGCCAAGATGGGCGACTTCTACCGCGCCTACCTGCTCCGGCAGGAAACCGAGGTCTCGGGCTCCAAAGGCCTGGGCACCATCTTCAGCGAGCGGGCTCTCGACTTCGTCGTGCTCATGGGCTTGCTCGTGGTCAGCGGCCTGATCAGTTTCCGCAAGGCGGTGCCGCAGAAATTCCTGCCCGCCTTCATCGCCGGCCTCGTCATCTGCGCCGGCCTGGTCGCCCTCTTCATCGCCATCCGCTTCAGCGAGGGCCGGTTGTCCCGGCTGCTTCCCCATCGCCTGCAGGAGCGTGCCGCGCATTTCAAGCATGGTCTGCTGAGCGCCACGTCGGGACGAATCCCGTTGCTGATCGGCCTGACGGTTGCCGTGTGGCTGGCCGAGTCGGCACGACTCTTCTTCGTCGTCCAGGCGCTGCCCTTCCACGTCACGCTGGGCTTCAGCCAGATCATCTTCATCGCGCTGGTGGCGTCGCTGCTGACCACCATTCCCGCCTTACCCGGCGGCCTGGTGCTGGTCGAGGGCGGCATCGTCGCCGTGCTCGCCTTCTTCGGCTTGAGCACGACCCACGCTTTCACCATCGCCATCCTCGACCGCCTGATCAGCTACTGGAGCCTGATCGCGGTCGGGCTCGTCGTCTTCATCTTCAGCCACCGTCGATGAAGGTCCTCGTCACCGGCGGCGCCGGCTTCATCGGCTCGCACATCGCCGACCGACTCCTCGCCGACGGGCACGAGGTGGTGGTCCTCGACGACCTCAGCACCGGCCACGTGGAACAGGTGCCCAAAAAGGCGCGCTTCTACCAGATGGAGCTCGGCTCGCCCTGGCTCGACGAACTGTTCCGCATCGAGCGGCTCGATGCCGTCGTGCACGAGGCGGCCCAGGCCAGCGTCCGCAAGTCCGTCCAGGATCCCGTCTTCGACGCCAGCGTCAACGTGCTCGGGACCATCGCCGTGCTGCAGGCCAGCGTTCGCCACCAGGTGCGTCGCGTGCTCTTCGCCTCGACCGGCGGCGCCATCTACGGCGACAGCGACCAGGTCCCGACCACGGAAGACGCGCCCGCGCTCCCGGTATCCCCCTATGGCGCCGCGAAGCTTGCGTCGGAGGTCTACCTGCGGACGTTCCATGCCCTGCACGGCCTCTCCTTTGCCGCCCTTCGCTACGCCAACGTCTATGGCCCGCGACAGGACCCCCATGGCGAGGCCGGCGTGGTAGCGATCTTCTCGCAGCGGCTGCTGGCCGGCGAGCCGGCTCGCATCAACGGCGACGGCAAGCAGACGCGGGACTTCGTCTATGTCGGCGACGTCGCCGATGCCAACGCCCGCGCGTTGACCTCAGATGCGGTTGGCTCGTTCAACGTCGGCACCGGCATCGAGACCGACGTCAACCGGATCTTCGCCATCCTCCGCGGGTTGGCGGGCAGCCGCCAGCAGGAGATGCACGGGCCGGGCATGCCCGGCGAGCAGCGCCGCTCGGCGGTGGACCCGTCGAAGATCCAGCGCGTGATGGGCTGGCAGCCCAGGACGAAGCTCGAAGACGGCCTCAGCCAGACGATGCAGTTTTTCCGTGCGGCAGCGGCAGGCTCGTCGGAAGCAACTGCGCGGCCTGCGTGAGGGCGGCGTCGCCAGCGTCCAGCAGCCGCATCGCTTCGTCGCGGATCAGCGGATTCTTCAGGCTCTCGCTGGCCATCATCCGGCTCGCCCAGTCGTAGACCTCACAGGCGCGGCCCAGCTGCTCGCGCGCCCCGGCCAGCTCGTCGACGCCGCTGACCGGACGCAGGCGCAGCGTCTGGTAGTAGCCGGTCTGAAAGATCTTCCGGGCGTCCGCGGCGGCGTCGTGCAGCTTGGTCCCGGGCTGCGCCAGCGCCTCGCGTAACCGCTGCGCCGAGCGTTCGACCGACGTCGCCACGTCGGCGAGCACCACCGCGTAGTCGTGCGGCGTCAGCCTTGATGGCGTCCCCAGCACCATATAGACGCGCCACAGCCCGACGGCCAGCAGCACCACGATCAGGGCGTAGAGCAAGAGCATGACCCGTCTAACTTAGCTCACTTCGGCCACCGGTCTGAGGTAACGCGAGAGCTTACTTGTAGCGGAAGATGATGCGCCCGCGCGTCAGGTCGTAGGGCGACAGTTCGACCCGCACGCGGTCGCCGATCAGGATGCGGATGTAGAACTTCCGCATCTTCCCCGAGGTGTAGGCGAGGATCGTCTGGCCGGTCTGCAGCTTGACCTTGAACATGGCGTTCGGAAGCGGCTCGACCACCTCGGCGTCCATCTCAATGGTTTCTTCCTTGTCTGAGGTGGCCTCTTTCTCGACGAGGGTGTCGATGCCCGGGCGCAGCGTCGTCGGTCCGCCGCGCTTCTTGGGATAGCGTTTCTTGCGCAAATCCTCGCCATCTTACCCAACACCATCTCCCTCCCCCTGCGTCGCTCGCAAATCCCTCCCCCCTTGTGGGGGAGGGTAGGGTGGGGGGTGTGATCCCTCTCCCCTTGTGGGGGACGGTAGGGTTGGGGGGTCCCATGAGAAAATCGGCCCTGTGCAGGTGACCGCGGAACTAACCGGGAATCTCTGGAAACTCGTCGTCGCCGAGGGCCAGCAGGTGGCGGCCGACGAGACGCTGATGATCATGGAGTCGATGAAGATGGAGATTCCGGTCACCTCGCCGAAGGCCGGCAAAGTCACGAAGATTCACGTCAAAGAAGGTCAGACGGTCCAGGAAGGGGAGCTTCTCGCCGAGGTCGATTAGGCCGCGGCTTGCTGCTGCTGCCGCTGCGGCGCGAAGAACGCGATCCCGATCACGGACATCCCCGTCTTGCAGAACCGGCAATAGGTAACGCTCACGCTATCCCGGCTCTCCCACCGCCGCTGCTCCCGGCGCCCGCACTGCTGGCACACCAGGTCGAACATCATGTCGGCCACGACGCCGCGAACGTATCACTCAGCGACCAAAAACCCCGCGACAGCCGCGCGACATCCCGGTATAGATCTATGAAGAGCTGCTAGGACGCCAGCAGCTGGCCGATGGCGGCGGTCAGCTCATCGCTGGCCGTCGGTCCCTCGAATCGCGCGCGGATGATGCCGTTGGCGTCGATCAGGAAGATCCAGGGCTCGGTCTGCAGCCGCCACTCGGTCACGGTCGGCGCGATGGTCCGCTTTGCGGGATCCGGCTTGAAGTTGGTGTAGATCTCGATGTGGATGAACGTCATCCGGTCCTTGTAAGTGGGCTCCAGCCCCTGCACCACTTTGACCTCCGGACCGCACGCCCGGCTGGTGCAGTAGGCCGGCGAGGCGAAGACCACCAGCGTCGGCCGTCGCATCCTGATCGCCTGCGCGATCGACACCTGGTGCATATCGTCCGGCGGGTTGCCCGAGTCGATCGTGCTGACGTCCGGATGGTCACGAATGGTGGGACTGTTACTCAGCGGCGCCGGCTGACCGACGCCCGGCACCACCGGGTTGGCCAGCACGTTGAAGGCGAGGCGTTGCGTCGCGCGCTCGCCGTTGGGTCGCGAGGCCGTGATCTCCAATCCCCAGTCACCCGCGGGCATTAGATCGAGGCGCGCCACGTAGGAGCCGCCGCCATCCAGCCCGGCGCCCTTGAATGGCGCAGCCGACTGGCCCTTGAAGACCGCCTGGCCGTTATTTCCCAGCACGAACGACCTCACCTGGACGCTGGCGTCCGTCACCGGCGTGTTGTGGTCGGTGATCCCGATCGGCACCCGCTGCTGCAGCCCGGTCACCAGTTCGGTGGCGATGATCTGCGCCTGCAGATTCCCCCCGCTGCTCACCGGTCCGGTGTCCGGCGTGGTTGCGGTCGTCCCGCCGCATGCCACCAGCGCCAGCGCCAGCAGCACCACCCCCTCCCTGACCCTCCCCGGCAGCCCGAAGGAACTCAAGGCAGGGCGCATGCTTACCGGCTGCCGACGCGCTCGACGTATAGCTGAGGTCGCTGGATCTCCGCCATGGTGGGCAGCCATTCCGGCCCTTCCCAGACGCGGGCCAGCGTCGCCGGGCCGCCGGCATTTCGGACAGCCTCGCAGAACCGCTCGCCCATCACGTACTGGCGCATCTTCATCTCCAGACCGGTCAGCCGCAAGAACAGCTTCTCGAGCGGGGTGCGCTCCTCCTGCCGATGCCGGTAGGCGGCCTCCAGCTGCTCGAAATGCGGCAGCTGCTTCCGGCCGACGTCGTTCATGATCAGGTTGCTGTAGCCCTCCAACAGGGTCATGACCGCCTGCATCTTGGCGATCGCCTTCCATTGCTGGCCGACGCCGACCGTGAGGGTGCGCAGCAGCTCGATCCGGCTGGGCTTGTGGCCGTCCGCCAGGCCGCCGATCAGCACCTGGTTGAGCAGGCCCTCCAGGTACTGCTGCAGCCACGGATGGGCCTTGAACTCCCAGGCGTGCGTCATCTCGTGCATCGCCAGCCATCGTCGCAGTTCGCCGATCGGCAGCCGGTCCTTCTGGGCCCAGGCCTGGACGTTCGGCTCGACCAGGATCAGGGTCGAGGTCTCGACCGGCTCGTGCCCCAGCAGCACCGGGTCGTACTGCCCCAGCACCCGGCGAGCCAGCAGCCCGAGGACCAACCCCAGGTACCGGCTGATCCCCTTCTGCCCGTAGCTCAGGATCAGCGACCCGGGAATCAGGTGCTGGAGCCGCTCGAGCGGCTCGAACATGCGGCGGAAGATCCGGATGTTGAATCGCACCCAGTGGCGGCGGCCCACCGGTTGCAGGACCGGGTACAGCTGGCTTCCAGGGGCCGCGGTGCCACCGCCCAGGGCCTGCGCCAGCACCGGCTCGAGCTCAGCCGCAATGGCGCGGTATTCGTCGACGATGCCGTCGGCGTGGAATTCGGTCGCCTCCCCGCTCCGGCTCAGCGCGGTCTCCTCCACCCGGGCCCAGTCGATGAGCTCGGCCTGCCGCTCCCGGGGGCGGACCAGCTCGCGGAGGACCACCGCGCCGACGCCGATGGCGACGCCCCAGGCCATGGCACGGCCCGCGCGACGGGTGGGATTGGTGTAGGTACCGGGCATCAGCTAGAGGTCCCGCGCAAGGCGGATCTGGCTCATTCTACCGACGCCTCCCCCGATTGGCGCTCGCCGGGGCCGACTGCTAGCACTCGCCGTTTGAGAGTGCTAGAATTCGGGTACCTACCGCCCGCAAAGACTCGCGGTTTGACTGCCAAAAAATAGCCTGGAAGGAGGACGATCGATGGCGAAACAACTGGCTTACGATGCCGACGCCCGCTCCGCGCTGAAGCGGGGTGTCGACAAAGTCGCCGACGCGGTTCGAATTACCATCGGCCCAAAAGGCCGGAACGTCGTACTCGACAAGAAGTTCGGCTCCCCGACCATCACCAACGACGGGGTGACGATTGCGAAGGAGATCGAGCTCGAGGATCCCTTCGAGAACATGGGGGCCCAGCTCGTCAAGGAAGTGGCGAGCAAGACCAATGACATCGCCGGTGACGGCACGACCACCTCGGTGGTGCTGGCCGCGGCGATCATCGGCGACGGCCTGCGCAACGTGACCGCCGGCGCCAACCCGATGCAGCTGAAGCTTGGCATCCAGAAGGCGGTCGACGCCGTGGTCAAGGCGATCAAGGAGCAGTCGATCAGCATCTCCGAGCGCGAGCGGATCGCGCAGGTCGCCACCATTTCGTCCGGCGACGCCCGCATTGGCGAGATGGTCGCCAATGCGATGGAGAAAGTCGGGAAGGACGGCGTCATCACCGTCGAGGAGTCGAAGGGCATCGAGGACGAGCTCAAGCTCGTCGACGGGATGCAGTTCGACAAGGGCTACATCTCGCCCTACATGGTCACCGACGCCACCCGGATGGAGGCGGTCCTCGAGGATCCCTACATCCTGATCACCGACAAGAAGATCTCGGCGGTTGCCGACCTGCTGCCGGTGCTGGAGAAGGTCGTGCAAAGCGGCCGTCCGCTCCTGATCATCGCCGAGGACGTCGAGGGCGAGGCCCAGGCCACCCTCATCGTCAACAAGCTGCGCGGCACCTTCACCGCCGTCGCCGTCAAGGCGCCGGGCTTTGGTGATCGCCGCAAGGCCATGCTGCAGGACATCGCGATCCTGACCGGTGGCCAGGTCATCGCCGAGGAGCTTGGCCTCAAGCTCGATTCGGTCCGCCTCGATCAGCTGGGCAAGGCCCGCCGCGTCTCGGTGACCAAGGACGACACCACCGTCGTCGAGGGCGCCGGCAAGCAGGACGAGATCAAGGGCCGGATCAACCAGATCAAGGCCGAGATCGAGAAGACCACCTCCGACTGGGACAAGGAGAAGTTGCAGGAGCGCCTGGCCAAGCTGGCTGGTGGCGTGGCCGTCATCCGCGTCGGCGCTGCAACCGAGACCGAGCTCAAGGAGAAGAAGCACCGCATGGAGGACGCTGTGTCCGCCACCCGTGCGGCCGTCGAGGAAGGCATCGTGCCGGGCGGCGGCGCTGTGCTCGTGCACTCGATCAAGTCGCTCGATGACATCAAGGTCAGCGGTGACGAGGCGACCGGCGTGCAACTGGTGCGCCGCGCGCTGGAGGAGCCGCTGCGTCAGATCGTCAACAACGCCGGTTGGGAAGGCTCGGTTGTCGTCGAGAAGGTCAAGGGCCTGCCGAAGGGCCAGGGCTTCGACGCCAACAAGGGCGAGTACACCGACATGGTGAAGGCCGGCATCATCGACCCGACCAAGGTGACCCGCTCGGCGCTGCAGAACGCGGCGAGCATCGCGGCCATGCTGCTGACGACGGAGGCGCTCGTCTCGGACATTCCCGAGAAGAAGAAGGAAGCCCCGGCGCCGAGCATGCCGGACTACTAAACCGAAAAGGTTTAGCGACAGGAGAGCCGCCCCGACGGGCGGCTCTTTCTTTTTGCCCCAGTCAGCTGCGGATCGGTGGCGAGCCCTACGATGGCGCTGACGTGTTCGCCTCCGCCTATCTGACGCTCGCCAGCATCATCCAGGGCGTCGCGCTGGCCGCACTGGTGCAGCGGGTGGAGGGAACCTACGGCTCATATGACGCGACTTGTTGGGTCATGGTGGCTGCCACCTTCCTCGCCATCCTCGTCATCTGGCACGAGTACCTCGTCATGGTGATCGCCTACGAATGGACGCCGTCGCTCATCGATTCGGTGGTTCCCTTCGTCTTCGTCGCGGCGGAAGTCTTCACCGCGCACTTCGTCGCGCATGACGTGCGCAATTGGCTGTTCGCTTACAGTGCCATCTTCGCGGCCGGCTTCATGGCCTGGTTGGTGACCTGGCGGCAGACCGCGTCGGGGACCAAGCGGACGCGACCGGGGGACCAGCACGTGGTCGTCTTTCGACGCGTGCGCGCCGCGCTCGTGCTCGGCAGCTGCGGCCTCGCCCTTGCCGCCGGCCTCTTGTACAACGTCCTGGGACTGTATCGCGTCTCCCTTCTCCTGACCGGTGGGATTCTGGTCCTCGGCCTCCTGTTTGTCGGGGCGTCGATCCGGTTCTGGGATCGCGTGGCCAGCGCCGGTCGCTAAGCCGTCCACCCGCTCGCAGGCCAGTAGCATGGCGACATGTCGACCAACGGCATCGTGACGCTGCTCACCGACTTCGGCCTTGATGACGCCTACGTCGGCGCCATGAAAGGCGCGATTGTGACGGTGAATCCGCACGCCTCCGTCATCGACATGACGCATGGCGTGCGCGCCTTCGCCATCCTCCAGGGCGCGTTTCTCCTGGACAGCGCCTGGCGGAGCTTCCCGAACGGCACGGTCCATGTCGCCGTCGTCGATCCGGGCGTGGGCAGCGATCGCAAGGCGGTGGCGATGCGCGCCGCGGATCATTACTTCGTCGGACCGGACAACGGACTCTTCACCTTCCTCAGCGAGCCCATCAGTGAGTGCGTCGAGCTGCCCATCCCACCCGAGGCGGCGCCCACCTTCCATGGCCGCGACGTCTTTGGCCCGATCGCGGCCCGCCTCACCCTCGGCGCATCCCTGGCCGAGCTGGGCATCCCGCAACACGGCGAGCCCATGCGCCTGCCCGAGGCCTGGGCGTCCAAGGTCGGCGAGGCCTGGCGCGCCAATGTCCTGCACTGCGATCACTTCGGCAACGTCATCACGAACCTGCCGATCCGGGCGCTGGCCCGCATCAAGGCCGTGAACGGGGCCCGGGTACGCACGGTTGAGACCTATGAAGAGGCGCAGGCCAACGAACTGGTCGCGCTGGTGGGCAGCAGCGGCCGGATCGAATTTGCCTTTCGACAGGCCTCCGCCGCAGCCAGGCTGCACCTTGGCCCCGGTGACAGTCTCGTCGTTACGTGAGCTGGCCGGCCGTCGATTGGTCGACGGCGCCCATCGTTAGCAGCGCCGAGCTTCGTGCGGCTGACGCCGGCGCCTTGAACCGGTTTGGCATCCAACCCCTTCAGCTGATGGAGGTCGCCGGCTGGCAGGTCTCGCGCTTCATCGACGCCTATCTCGATGGCGCGGCCGGCAAACGGATCACGGTGGTCGCGGGAAGTGGCAACAACGGCGGCGATGCGCTCTGCGTGGCCCGCTTCCTCCAGCGACGCGGGTCAACGGTCGTGGTCTCGCGCGTCCCGGCCAGAGATCCAACCAGCCTGGCCGCCCACCAGGCAAAAAGTGTTCAGGCGCTCGGCGTCCCGATCAGCGTTGCGCCCGGCGGCCTCGACCAGCCCGCGGACCTGGTCGTCGACGGCCTCTTCGGCACCGGGATCCGGCCACCATTGCGAGCACCCGCCCCCGCGATCATCAGCGCCATCAATCGCACCGGAGCGCCTGTCATCGCCATCGACGTCCCCTCCGGCATGGACGCCGACGATGGCGCCGGCGCCGACCAGGCCGTTCGGGCGACCGCCACCGTCACGCTGGCGGCACCTAAAGCAGGCTTGCGAGCACAAGCGGTGGTCGGGCGGGTCTTCCTGGCTGACATCGGGATGCCGCACGCGCTCTTTCCTGCGGCCGGCCCCGCGCTCCAGGCACTGTTCGCGCACGGAGATTTGGTGGAGCTGGTGGAGGCGGAAAGGCGCTAGGGGCGCCATCATTTATCACCCCGAGTTGACGAAACGCGGCAGGCTGACTAGTATGCAGCCATCTACTCAACGTCTTAGCAATGGATCAAGTTCACGCCGAAGCTCCCCCGGCGACCGCGCTCGCAGCGTCGGTCGAGCGTGAGTTCTATTCGGACTTCCCCCTCATCCTCAATTACGTCGCGCGCCTCATCGACGACATCGACGGAGCCGCCAGCATCACCTGCGCGGCGTTTCGCCAGGTCACCGAGGCGCTGCGCCAACGCGAGGGGGCGGGCGGGCTTCGTCGCACCGACGTCTTTCGGGCCGCCACCGAATTGAGCCGCCAGTCGCTACGCCCCAAACGCTGGTTCCGCCGCCGACAGCGCGACCATGTCGAACTGGACGGCTTCCCCGAGCAGGAGGCACGCCGCACGCTTCGACGCGATACGGTGCAGCGGGCGGTTGGCGCGTTATCCTTCGAGGCGCGCGTCATGGTCCTGCTCCGCGACTTCGCCAAGCTGTCCTACGACGAGATCTCGGAGATCGTCGACATCCCACCAAAAAAGCTCGTGCATGCGCTGGACCGAAGCCGCACCGAGCTCGCGGAGATTTATGACTACATCAAGTTCTGATCGCTGCACCCGCATTTCTCCGAGCGCCGTGCTCGATGACCGCCTCGATGGCAAGGACCTCGAGTGGGCCCGCGATCACCTGCGTCGCTGCGAGGCCTGCCGTGAGCGCGTCGAGGACTTCCGGGAAATGCTGCTCCGCGTCGGCCGGCTGCCGAAGGCGACGCTCGGCGCGACCGCGATGGACGAGGCCTACACGATGTCCGTCCCCGAGCGGCTGCGCGAAGAAGCCGGCATCCGGGGGTATGACATCAGCTCCGCCGACAGCGGCCGGCTGGTTCCACCGATGGGCTCGCTACCATCGGCGATTCACCCCGAAGTCACCAGCATCCCCGATCTAATGAGCGAACTTGAGCGGGAGATCTTCCGGGACGAGGCCGTCCCCGGCCATCCGAGTACGCTCGCGGCCATCCCCGAACCGATCTATCCGACTATGGCGCCGCCCGAAGAGCCGGCGGCAGCGGCGCCGCCCACGGATGAGGCGGTCGCTGAGCCAGACACGCCGGATTTGCGCGAAGTGCCGCTCGACTCCCACCGCGAACCAGTACCCGCACCTGCACCCGCGCCCGCTCCGGCCCAGGCATCGCCAGAGGAGACCGATTGGACGCGCCTGCTGGAGACCATCGCCACCGCGCCGGAGGTTGAAGAAGAACCGCGCACGATGGCGCCCATGCCAATTTCCGCTGCTCCACAACCGCCTCCGGCGGCAGCGAGCTCAAGCTTCGACCCGCCGTCACCGGTCGAAGCGTCGGTGATGGCGGAGCCGCTCATCCAACACGAGTCATGGATGGCGCCCGAGCCGGAGCCCGTTCCTGCTCGTGTACCCAAACGGTCAAACGCCGACAACATCCTGCGGCTGGCGGTGGGCTTCGGCGCTGCCGCCTGCGTGCTGCTCGCCGCCGTGCTCTACGAGGGCGGGCATCTGCTGAACGCACATCCCGTTGCCAGCGCCTCCGCCAGCGCCAGCGTCCGCGCGTCCGTCAAGGCGTCGGCAACCGTGCATCCCTCGGCAAAAACGACGGTGGTTCCGAGCGCGAGCCAACCCCCGGCCACCGTCCTCTACGTGCTTGGTAACGGCGTGTCGGGCAACACGGTCTTTCGCATCCGTCCGGGAACGGCGATCGCCGGCTACACGCGCCTGGTCTTCGACATGCATGGCGCCGGCCTGCCGAGCATGGTCATCACCCAGATCGACGCGACGCATTTGCAGGTGATTTTCAAGAAGACCACCGTCGGCACCGTTCCGGTCAGCGGGATCAGGAGCTACCAGGTCGCCGCGGTCGAACCAGGCGTTCAGTCAGGTCCGGATGGGAGCTTCGTCATCGACCTGAACCGGGCGGTTCGGGTCACGGCCTTTACCCTCCCGGCGTCCGGCGGTTATCCCTGGCGCCTGGTAATCGATCTCCACGCGTAACGGGCGCACCGGTTCACGCATGACTATGGAAAGGGCCGTCAGGCCTTAGTTCAAGGAGGTGCGCGCGGTGCCGGCCGCGGCCGCATGCGCGACCATCTGTTTCAACAGGACGATCTCCTTGCGCAGCATATTGAGCTCCAGCTTGAGACGCGAATCCGTGCGCCGCTCGGCGAGCAACTTCTGTTTCTCGGGTAACTGCAGGTTCAGCGCCGCGCCAATCAGGTAGGAAAGCAGCTCCGGTTCCATCGGTGGTTCGGCCTCATCGGGCTGGCGGCCGACCAGCTGCCGCAGCAGGTTCGAATACTCGCGGAAGGTCAGCGCCGTGCGCTCGGTCAGCGACGCGGTCGCCTCGAGATCGTCGCCTTCCTCGGGGATGATCTTGATCCGTCCGCGCAGGTACGGGCGCTCGGCTGAGGTCTCCAAAATCTGGAACCGAGAGGCGCCCATCACCAGCAGGTTGACACGTCCGTCTTCCAGGCGATCGATGCGCACGATCTTCGCCAGCGTCCCCACGTCATAGGGCATGGCCGGACCGGTCTCGCTGCCCTCGCGAATGCCAACGACCCCGAAGCTGTGCCCTTCTTCCAGGCACTCGGCGAGCATCTGCCGGTAGCGCGGCTCGAAGATGTGGATCGGCAACGGCATGTGCGGAAAGAGCACGACGTTCAAGGGAAAGAGAGGAAGCCAGTGCCCAGTCGCCATCCACCCGAGTATATGGATGACTCGGTTTCCCTCCCCCTTGTGGGGAAGGTCAGGGAGGGGGTAGTCAACAATTTCCCTCCCCCTTGTGGGGAGGGTCAGGGAGGGGGTAGTCAGCGATTTCCCTCCCCCTTGTGGGGAGGGTCAGGGAGGGGGTACTCACCGATATCCCTCCCCCTTGTGGGGAGGGTCAGGGAGGGGGTACTCACCGATATCCCTCCCCCTTGTGGGGAGGGTCAGGGAGGGGGTAGGAAGAACCTCAGTTAGCAGGCCGCCGCGATAACCCGCGACGCATGATGCGCCATCGCCATGATGGTGATCATCGGGTTCGTCCCGAGCGCCGTCGGAAAGGCGCTTGCGTCTGCAATAAACAGGCCCTTGACCGTGTGCGACTCGTGATCCGGGCCGAAGGCTGAGTTCGCTGGGTCGGCGCCCATGCGGGCCGATCCCATCTGGTGCGCGCTCAAATATCCCATCTGGCCGGCGCCGTAGCCCGCGCGATCGACGTCCGCCATGAACGCCTCGATGCCACCACGCTGGCCCGGCCGGTAGACGACGAAGGGCGATTGGCTGGTGAACACCTCCGTCGCGCCGCCGGCTTCCATGACCCGCACGCTGGCCTCGATGCCCCGCCGCAAATCCGCGACATCTTGCGTCGTCAACTTGTACTCGACGCGAGCCGTCCCATCCCGCGCTATGACCCGGCCCCCCGCATGATCCCGGACCAGCGGCGCCAACACCGACATGTTCGGCAGCGACCTCATCAGGCGCTGGTAATGCGAGGCATCCCGCCAGGGAACTACCAGCGCCAGGATTGCCGGATGCATCGGCCCCGACTCGAGCTTCGGCCCGTGGTGATCCCCATCGACGTTGATGAACTCGTCGCTGAAGATCGACTGCATCGTCCCTTCCCACGGCCGCAAAGGCTCATCAAAGACGCCCACGACCGCCGTCCCGGGATGCAGTCGCAGATTCCGTCCGATGGCCGCCCCACGGATCCCCGACCGCTGCAGCAGCGCCGGTGTCCCGATCGCCCCGGCAGCCGCGACCACGGCCGTACTCCTAACGATCAGCGTCCATGCCGGCTCTCCCGGCTGTCGCACGGTTGCCCGAACGCCGACCGCCTTCCCGTCTTCGATGATCACGTGATCGACCTTGCAATTGACAATGATCCGCGCACGGCGCTGATAGGCGTCGAGCAGATAGGTGCGCAGGGTCGATTGCTTGGCGCCGCTCTGGCAGCCCAGCCCGCAGTAACCGCAGGTCGCGTCCTGGCTGCATCCCTGCACATTGCGCGGCATGCGCTCGACGTGCCAGCCGAGCCGTTGCAACCCGCGCTGCAGCACGCGTTCCCTCGGCGCGACGCGCGTCTGGTCCCGATTCACCCCCACCCGCTCGCACACGGCGTCGAGGGATGCGGTGTACTCGTCGCCCATCATCCACGACAACCCGTGCCGTGTCGCCCACGCGAGACGCTGCCAGTCGGGCGTCCGAAAACTGGTGCTGTAATTCACGACCGTGCCCCCGCCCAGGCAGCCCCCGGCCACCAGGGCGATGGCCGCATCCGCCGTCGCGGCAAACCCGCCCTGGTAATACAGCTTCTGCATCATGGCGAGCTCGATCTGATTGAAGTCGGCTTCGTTGTAGTAGCCGCCCTCCTCCAGCACGATGACGTCCTTGCCCTGGGCCGCCAGTTCGCCGGCGACCACGCCGCCCCCTGCCCCTGATCCCACGATCACCGCATCACAGCTGAGCGTCGTGTCGCCGTCGAGCACCGTGGTTCGAATGGGCTTGGGCACCGGTCGGGGCGCCGAAATCGGCCCGGGATATCCGATCTCAGGCCAGACCGGGTTCGTACCGTCCTCGTCCGTATCGCCCAGGAAGGCGAGTAACGACAAACGCTTGAAGATCTGGAACAGCTGGCGGCGAAACGCGAGCCGGCTCGTCGACCATGACGACATGAGGGCGACGCGCTGGTCTCGGCTCCATCGGTGGAACGGGACGGCACGTCCGGTCAGCGCCAGGCTGCCGAGCCTGCTGCCGAAGACGCGAAGGATCAGCCGCAGCTGGCGGCGATCTGCGGCGGAAGGAAGACGGGCAAACGTGTCCTCCATCGATCCGGCGACGCGGATCGGCGACCCTGGATGGCCCATCCCGCCAATGAAGGTGTCCGCCATCGCAACCAGGACCGGCGACCGAGCGTCCGAGATGGTGGTCGTCGGCGGCGCCTTCACGCCAGTTGCCATATAGTGTTCCCCCCTGCCGATCTGATCAGTATTCCCAATCATAAGCACTCGCCAAAAGACTTGAAAGGCCACAATGGTCCATATGTGCTACCCACTTCACGCTCGACCGCCGTTGCCGCCGATCATGGGGGGATCGTCTGATGAGTCCGATCTCAAGCTGAGAACCCCCGACGGCAAGCAGATCGATGCCATTGCCGCGCGGGCGGCCAGGCCGAATGGTGCCGGCGTCGTCATTATTCCCGACCCACGAGGGCTGGCCCCGTTCTACCGGGAGCTCACCACACGCTTTGCGCAGGCCGGGATCGACACGGTGACGATCGATTACCTCAGCCGCCACGGCGTGCCAAACCCGCGGGCCAGCGATTTCGACTTCATGTCGGCCATCCGGCTGGCGATGTCGAGCCCCGACGGCATCGATGCCGACGTGACTGCGGGCATCCAGTACCTGCGCTCAAAAGAAGGCGGCGCCGTCGCTTCGGTATTCTCCGTCGGCTTTTGCTTCGGCGGATCGACTTCCTGGCGGCAGTCGGCGCAACAGCCGGGACTCGACGGGGCCATCGGCTTCTACGGGCGACCGGGGATGGTGCGCGACCTGATTCCAAAGATGAAGGCGCCCCTGTTGCTGCTGGTCGCGGGCGCCGACCAGGCGACCACGCCCGAAGACAACGCCGCCTTCGACCGCGAGCTGACGCAGGCGAAAGTGCCTCACAAAACGGTCGTCTATCCCGGCGCGCCGCACTCCTTCTTCGATCGCACCTTCGAGCAGCATCAATCCGCCTGCGAGGACGCGTGGAAGCAGATGCTGTCCTTCATCGATGAACACAAAAAGGCTTCATCGGCTCCCTCCCCCGCTCGCGGGGGAGGGTCGGGGAGGGGGCCGTCCTGAATCTCGGCCGGGCCGGTGTCTGGCTCGGCTCGATGGCCAATCTCCCAGCGCCAGAGTTTCGCGAGTCAGTTGCGGCGATCGAGGAAATGGGCTACGGCACCATCTGGATCGGCGAAGCGATCGGCCGGGAAGCCATGGCGGCATCGGCGCTGATCCTGTCCGCCACCAGCCGCGTGATGGTGGCGACCGGCATCGCCAACATCTACGCCCGCGACCCCACCGCGATGATCAACGGCGCTCGCACCCTGAACGAGCCCTGGAACAACCGCTTCGTGCTCGGCATCGGCGTGAGTCACGTGCCGCTGGTCAGCGCCCGCGGCCATGCCTACGACCGCCCGGTGACCACCATGCGGACCTACCTCGATGCGATGGAAAAAGCGCCCTGGCGCCTGAAGGTTGGGACTGAGCCGCCGCCAGTTGTCCTTGCCGCACTCGGTCCGAAGATGATGGAGCTGGCCCGCGACCGATCGGCGGGCGCCCATCCCTATTTCGTACCGGTCGAGCACACCAGAGAGGCACGCAGCATCCTGGGCGGCGATCGGCTGCTCGCGCCTGAAGCCGCGGTTGTCTTCACGACCGAGCGGTCGAAAGCGCGCGAGGCCGGCAATCGCTACATGCAGACCTATCTCGTCCTGGATAACTACCGGCGCAACCTGCAGCGGCTCGGCTGGTCGGATCAGGAGCTCGAGCCGCCGGGCAGCGATCGGATCTTCGACGCCGTCGTGGCCTGGGGCAGCATCGATGACATCGCCGCCAAGCTGAAGCGCCACCTCGACGCGGGCGCCGATCACGTCGCCGTGCAGGTGCTGACCACGATGCCCGAGAGGGCACCCCTCGACGACCTCCGCCGCCTCGCGCCCCTCGTTATTTAGCTACCGGACTACGCACCGTATCGTTACCCACATCTACTCAGCGTTGCTATATACTAGTACCCAATGACGCTAGCTAGCGGAGGGCGTTGATGAGCAAGCAGATGACGGAGATGCTCAAGGGCATCCTCGAGGGCATCGTCCTCGCGATCCTGTCCCGCCGGCCCGCCTACGGCTACGAGATCACAGCCTGGCTGCGCGACCAGGGGTTCTCCGAGATCGCGGAAGGCACCGTCTATGCCCTGCTGATCAGGGTCGAGCAGCGCGGTCTCGTCGACGTGAAGAAGGTGCCCTCCGAGTTGGGCCCTCCGCGCAAGGTGTATTCGCTCAACGCCCAGGGACGGGATTACCTCAAGGAGTTCTGGAGGACCTGGAGCTTCCTCTCAGAACGGCTGGGACAGCTCCATAAAGGAGGCAAATGATATGGCGGCAAAGTGGATCGAGATGGTCACCGGCTCGCTCGACCAGAAAAAGCGCTACAAGCAGTACCGGGTGCGCATCGAGGCGCTTCCCGAGCCGTACCGTGCGGTCGCGAAGGCGCTGCAGCGCTACTACATGTACTACGGCGGCTTCCTGGACGGCGAGACCGCCCTCAAGATGTGGAGCGACTTCGTCGACCTGTGGGAGCGGGCCGCCTTCGACAAAACACCGGTGCGGGCGATCGTCGGTGACAACCCCGTCGAGTTCGCGGAGACGTTCGCCCAGGCGTACGCCGGCAAGCAGTGGATCGACAAGGAACGCGCCCGACTGACCAGGGCGATCGAGGACGCGGAGCGAGAAGAGCAGCGATGATCACCAACGCCGCCATTTCGGTGACGGGCTTGCAGAAGTCTTACAAGGACCTGCACGTGCTGCGCGGGGTGGACTTCGATGTGCCCCGCGGCAGCATCTTCGCCCTGTTGGGCTCCAACGGCGCAGGCAAGACCACGGTCGTGCGAATACTGGCGACGCTGCTCAAGGCGGACGCGGGGACAGTCAGCATCAACGGCTTCGATCTTCAGACCCAGTCCGCGAAGGTCCGAGAGTCGTTCAGCCTCACCGGACAGTTCGCCGCTGTCGACGAGATTCTCACCGGGCGGGAGAACCTTGTGCTCGTCGCGCGGCTGCGCCATCTCGAGCGTGCGGGCCAGATTGCAGATGGTCTGTTGGAGCGCTTCTCCCTGACGGACGTCGCCGCGCGCAGGGTTTCAACCTACTCAGGTGGCATGCGCCGGCGCCTCGACATCGCGATGAGCCTCATCGGGGATCCGCCGGTCATCTTTCTCGACGAACCGACTACCGGGCTCGACCCGCAGGCTCGGATTGACCTATGGGACGCCATCAAGGGCCTTGCCGCGCGGGGCACGACGGTGCTGCTGACGACGCAGAACCTGGAGGAGGCCGAACAACTCGCCGACCGGATCGCGATCCTCCACCGAGGTCGGATCATCGTGAACGGCAGCCTCGCGGAACTGCAGCAGGTGCTTCCGCCCGCCACAGTCGAGTACGTCGAGAAGCAGCCGACCCTCGAAGACGTCTTCTTCGCGCTCGTCGGCGACCACCGCTCGAACTGACAGGAGGTAAGCAAGAACATGAACACGCACGCCTTCAGCGACACCAGCGTGCTGCTCGGGCGATCCCTGAAGCACGTCACCCGCAGCGTGGACACGATCATCACGACCGCGGTCATCCCGGTCGCCATGATGCTGCTGTTTGTCTACGTGTTCGGCGGCGCGATCAAGTCCGGGTCCGCGTCGTACGTGAACTATCTGTTGCCCGGCATCTTGTTGATCACGATCGCGTCGGGCATCTCCTACACCGCATTCCGGCTCTTCACCGAT
>Ga0070732_10000548_pt1 | contig 23101 bp, 11 predicted proteins | sample Coa_R1_5_FD_66449 | JGI IMG/M metagenome (GOLD analysis project Ga0070732, IMG submission 66449) | Surface soil microbial communities from Centralia Pennsylvania, which are recovering from an underground coalmine fire - Coalmine... | ecosystem: Environmental > Terrestrial > Soil > Unclassified ... | reverse complement strand
AGTACCCGAGCCCAGAGCCAGCATCCAGGAGTTGTTTTCGCGCCAAAGGCAGGGGTCGCGGAATCCGGTGACGGGAAGACCTGGAGGAGGCGTGGCGAGAATCGGTTCAGGAAATTTCTTCCATGTGCGCAGATCGTTGTCCTGCGCGACGGCTAAGCATTGCGTTTCACGCCACGAGTGCACACCGTCACGCAAAGTCGCTTCCGCATCGGAGGCCGGTGAAGCGACACCCGTGTAAATCACCGCCGGTATGCGGTTGTCGAGCACTGCGCTGCCGCTGAACACTCCGTCGGAATCGGGGCCGCCGGGTGTTGGAGCAATCGCGATCGATTCATGCTGCCAGTGGATCATGTCGGGACTGGTCGCGTGAGCCCAATGCATATTGCCCCAGACGGCTCCCTTCGGGTTGTACTGATGAAACATGTGATAGCGGCCACCGAAGTAGATAGGGCCGTTAGGATCGTTCATCCAGTAGTGCGGTGGCAACAAGTGATACTGCGGACGGAGCGGGTCGGAAGCGAGTTTGCGGCAGAGTTCAGAATTCGCCGGATCAATGCCGGTCCGCGGCCACAGAGAGGATAGGGCGGCGGCGGTTGAAGTCTGCAGAAACGATCGCCGCGAGAATAGCATTGGAAAGCCTCCTTGTGGCCGTGAGACGCGTCTGCTCGCTGCTTGCTGAGAACAGCGTTAGATATAATGCAGGAAAGCGCGGCATCTTCCAATCGCATCGTGTTCCAATTCATTGCAAGACGTACCTGTTTGCTGGCGGTTTTAGCATGCGGAGTTTCGTGCTGTGCGCAGGGACAGGCGACCTCGCACTCGTCCGCGGCCTCGGGGTCATCTTCCTCGGCGGCACGAGTTGCCTTACAGCGTGGACGGGAAGCGATGGGTCGCGGCGACATGCCACAGGCTCGCGCGGAATTCGAGAAGGCCGTCCGCCTTGCTCCAAGGAACGCCGAAGCACAATCAGCACTGGGGTGGGTTTTCGCTCAAGAGGGCGAACTGGATGAGGCGGTGTCGCATCTCAACCGTGCCATCAAGTTGAATCCCGGGTTCATCGATGCGCACTTGACGCTTGCGAGCGTGTTGATGCAGCAGGGAAAAATCCTGGAAGCAGAGAAAGCGGCGCGTTCTGCAGTTAGCACTGCGCCTGCCAACCCGGAAGCCCACCGTGTCTTGGCGCGGATTCTGAGTGTGAAGAACTCGCGTGAGGAGGCGTTGACAGAAATGAAACGCGCGGTGGAACTAGCGCCCGAGCGCGCTGACCTGCACGACGATCTGGGATCGATATTTGCTCAGCAGAGCCAGCTCCCGGAAGCTGCCAAAGCATTTGAAGAAACGTTGCGCCTGCAGCCCAATTTTGAGCCTGCGCATTTTCACCTGGGCGTAGTTCGACAACAGGAACAACAACTGGAAGAATCCGCGACTGAACTGGGGAAGGCGATTGCACTGGTGCCGCAGGATGCCATGGCGCATTACTACCTGTCGAGGACTTTGGCCGCGCAATCCAAGCCGGCAGATGCGGTACAGGAACTCCGGAAAGCAGTTGCGTTGATGCCGAATTGGGCTGAATCGCAACTTGAACTGGGGATCGCATGTCAGCGCGTGGCAGATACGGACTGCGCTGTATCCGCTTTCAGCGCGGCGGTGAAATTGCGACCCGACGATGCTGAAGCCTACAACGATCTCGGTTTGGCGCAAGTACAAAAAGGAGAGGCGGAAGCGTCGATTGCGAACTTTCAAAAAGCTGCGCAACTGCGCCCGCGAGACGGAACCTTCCTGGGGAACCTGGCAATCGCGTACATGCAGCGAGCCGACTTCGATGCCGCTATTATGCAGCTGCAAGCCGGGCTCAAGCTCAATCCGGAAAATGCTTCTTTGCACTACAACCTCGGCCTTGCCTACAAGCTCAAAGATCAACTCGACAAAGCAGTTCCCGAATTTGAAGAAGCAATTTCGCTGCAACCCGATCTGACCGACGCTCACTACACGTTGGGGGTGTTGTACTGGCAAAGAGGTGAGTTCGATAAAGCGACAAGGGAGTTGCAAGCGGCAATTCAAGGCGCCCCGAACTACGCCGAGGCCCACTACACGCTGGGGACAATCTTCAAGCAGCAGGGGAAACTTCCCGAAGCAGCAGCCGAGTTGAAGGAAGCGATCCGGTTGCAGCCAGACTTTGCGGGCGCGCACACGACTCTGGCCAGCGTGCTGCGGCAATTAGGGGACTCGCGAGGAGCGGCCGACGAGGCTGGAGCAGGGGCCCGCATCGCCGCGAACACCAACAATTTGCAAGCGGCAACCTTCGCGACCAATTCCGGGAGAAAGCTTCTCGGGGCAGGAGACCTCGACGGGGCAATCGCGCAATTCCGCTCGGCGGTCAATTCATCGCCCGCTTATGCTCCGGCCCATTACCAGCTGGGACTGGCCCTGAGCCAAAAGGGGGAGAAAGATGAAGCGAAAAGAGAATTTCAAAAAGCCGCGGCTTTGGACCCGCACTTGACTCCGCCCGGGCAATAGTTTTCGCGGCTCGGTTCGGCCAGAGGGGTAGCTTCTAAAGCCCCCTGTTGCGCACCGCGAGCAGGTCGCTGACCACCGGAACGCCGTGCGCGATCTTCACATGCAGGAGCGCCTCAAACGGTTTCACATCGCTCGGTTTGGAAACTCTCAGACGCTGCAGGAGTTCTTTCAACGAATCTTCGCGACAAACGTACTCTACGGCAGCCTGAGTCCCAAAAGTAGAGTTACCGGCGAGGATCAAGATCGATCGAGAGGGATCGAGTCCCGGCAGCAGAGTTATCACCGCGTAATCTTCCACCGTCGCATGATTTGCGGGAGTGGCCAAAAAAATACTTGGCTCCCCAGTCTGAGGATGGAGATCGATCACGGCAAGATCTCCCTTGCGTGGTCCCGATTCCAGGCGGCGGAAGACAAAGTCCTGCGTTCCGGGAATATCAAGAAGCGAGAGATTTTCGGAAGGAGAGCCGACGAAAATCAAATCGTTGTTTTTCGCATCGTCGAGCGAGAACAGCGCACCGCGTTTAACCCGGAGCTGGCGATTGAATAACGTAAAAATGTGATCGAGTTCATGGATCGCCAACACTTCTCCCACCCCGGTGTAGTGATCCAGGATGAATGAGGTTGTATCGGTTGCGGGGTTGAAATAGCGCATGCCGGTCTCAGGGCGTCCAACGAAGCTTCCATTGCTGAAAATAACCCATGGCTGCTGTGGGCCGGCCACAAAACGATTCCAGAAAACCTGATAGGTAGCGGGGACTGGCTGGGTGGCCAGCAACTGAGCCTTGGGTCGTTGCGAAAGCAGGATGGCGGTTGTGACCAGTGCGGCCGCAAGCAGGACCGAGAGCGCGATGACGGCAATCGCCCAGCCCCGCATCGAGGGTGCGGTGGCTAACTGCTGCTTTTCCTTCTCAAGAAGCAGGGGCCCCGTTGCATGAACCTCCGGTCGAACACCACGCAGATGAAAAGCAAGAGCATACGATCCTTTCGGAAGATCGACCACCACCAGATCGTCAACACCCTCGTGCGCATAGTACTCGGCCAGTTTGACTCGCAAACGTCCAGCCTGAACTCGTACCGTGGAGTCGCTCTGGGGATCGAAGCCGACTGGGCGCCCCAATACTTCAGTGGCGATCTGATACTCCTTGATGGGAAGGCCGGGATGATCGAGGGAGTGCTCCGCCAGGTAGCGAAGCAGTCGGCAGAGCGATTCCGAGCCGCGGAGACTATGACTATTTGTAAGCTTCTCTATTTGCTGGAAGCACTGCTCCCGGCCAAGGGCGAAAGTGTGCGAGAGGGCCATTTAACAACTGGGTAACAACGAACCGTATCTTACTGCAACAGAGACAGATTGCAAGTGTAACCGTATCAAACCTAGTGAGACTTAATCCAGATAATTGTTTTGTACTAAGACTGCAGCACTTCACGTCAGATCTCTGTCTGCATTTCTGGGGGCAATCCGGGTTAAGCAAGTTTTCTAGGAGGCGGTCCATGAAGAAGTCAGTGTGGGTCTCTGTGGCGCTGTTCAGTCTTCTGTGTACCCTGTCTGTGGCGAGCGCGTTTGGTCAGGCGGTATACGGCAGCATCCTGGGGACCGTTACGGACCCGTCAGGAGCCGCCGTGAGCGGAGCGAAGGTCACCGTTACCAGCCAGACCAAGAACGTGTCGACCGTGGCGACCACGAACGACAGCGGAAACTACTCGGTCACGCACTTGATTCCCGACGTATATTCCGTCCGGGTTGAAGGCCCCGGTTTTAAGAATTTGGAATTCAAGGACGTTCCGGTTTCGGCCGATAGCGGTGTGCGCGTTGATGGTCAATTTCAGTTGGGCGGTGCTTCAGAGACGGTAGAGGTCACCAGCGAAGCGCCTCAGCTGAAAACAGACCGCGCCGACGTAGCCATCGAATTAACCAGCCAGCAGGTGAACGAACTCCCCGTAATCAACCGGAGCTTTCAAAGCCTTGAACTGCTAACCCCCGGAACGCAGACCCTCACAGGATGGTCCCACGCCGCCACAGAGAATCCGCAAGGCAGCAAGCAGATCTTCGTCGACGGGCAGCACTTCAGCGGCACCGGCTACGGCCTCGATGGAACCGATAACCAGGATCCCATCCTCGGAATCATCATCGTCAATCCCAGCCTCGACACGATCACGGAAACCAAGATCGCGACGCAGAACTATGACGCGGAATTCGGCAAGGCGACCGCCGGGATCATGACTGCTCAGACCAAATCCGGGAGCAATGAATTCCACGGTTCAGGCTATTTTTACGAACTTGATCCGACAGGTCCCGCCAAAGATCCGATTGCAAATAAGGCCCAGGCCAACAATTGGAAGCAGTATGGTGCAACCGTGGGCGGGCCGATCATCAAGAACAAGTTGTTCTTCTTCGGCGGATACGAGGGTACGCGCCGACAGAGCGGAGTAGCGCTCATCGAGACCGTCCCAACGGCGCTGGTTCGTTCGACATGTTTGACCGCTGGGAGTTCGATCTGTGACCTCAGTGAGTACTCGAACCACCCGGCGACTGGCGATGGTGTTGTCTTCAACCCCTACCAGGCGATCGGTTCCCGGACGGCGCTGACCTGTACCGGTGGATCCGGAGGTTGTCCGGTTAGCTCATCGGGCCCGTTGACCACGCAAATCCCGATGACTCTCTTGCAGCAATGGGACCCCGCCGGAGTGGCTGAACACATTCTGAGCCTCTTGCCTGCGCCTAATACGGCTGGCACTAACGGTGGCACCACAAACAACTACTCCGCCAGCGGATCGGGCAGTTTCAACGACTACCAGTACACCATGCGTTTCGACTACACGGCGACCCAGAAACTGCAGTTTTTCGGCCGCTATACGCATGCGCACTTCACGCTGACCGGTTCGCCGGTATTCGGCACCAGTATCGGCGGCCCTGGACTCGGCTATCTTGGCTTAGCAGGAAATTCGAACATCAATAACTACAGTCTGGCGTCAGGCTTCAACTACACGTTCGGCAGTTCCGTGCTGACCGATTTCCGCTTCGGATACTTCCGCTACAATCCACATTCCACGAAGTGGGATCAGGGCAATACGAGCGCCGCCACAAGCCTGGGTCTGGCGGGATTGAATACCAGCGACGTAACGACCGCTGGTTTGCCAGCGCTTGTTTTTGAAAACACGATCGGCGTTTCCAACCAGGGAAGCAGTTCTGATGGCCTCGGCGAAGGGTTGAACGTCAGCCGCTGCAACTGCCCGCTCATCGAAAAAGAACAGGGCTATCAGTTCGCGAACAACTGGACGAAGATCAAGGGCAACCACCAGTTCAAAGTTGGCGCAGACTTGCGCCACGCGATCAACCTGCGCGTACCCTCTGACGCGAACCGCACCGGCATACTCAACTTTAACCACCTTGGGACTTCGGACGGTCAAGCCAGCGCTACCGGTGGACTCGATATCGCTACGTTCTTCTTCGGTGAAGTGACCAGTTTCAACCGCTACATCGGATCATCGCTTGAGCCCAGTGATGAGGAGAGGCAGAACCGGTACTTCGTTTACGGTCAGGATACCTGGCGCGTAACTCACAAACTGACTGTGAACTACGGTCTGCGGTGGGAATTCTACGGCCCAGAATACGTGAATGGCGCAGACGCAGGAGGCTTTGCCGAATTACCCGAAGGCGTGATTCGCGTGGCCGGGGTCGGCGGCGTCAGCAGCAACGGGGACACGGCGCGCAACTACAAGAACTTTGCGCCGCGCCTCGGTGTTGCCTACGAGATCAATCCCAAAACTGTTCTGAGAATGGGTTATGGTCGAAGCTTCGACATCGGTGTGTTTGGGTCGAACTTTGGGCACACCGTTACTCAGAACCTGCCGGTGTTAGCGAACCAGCAGCTTACATCTCTTGGCGGTGACAATAAGACGGCCGCATTCAACTTCGCAGGCACCCCGCTTCCAACGGCCATCTACGGGCCCAATCCTGGTGGACCGGCGGCTCCGGCCACGGCCTTCCCGATCGTCCCCAGCAACGGTATTTTGCCGTTATATGGGATCTGTTCCGAGGCAGTGGCTAAGGCTGGTGGTTCATGCGCCGGGAACGTTTCACCGCACATTCGGCCTGACAAGGTTAGAGTACCGACAGTCGATGCCTGGAACGCGACCCTGCAACGTCAGTTGACCAATACGACCAGTGTTGAAGTTGCCTACATTGGAACGCACGGTGTAAATGTCTTTAAGGGTGACGGGCCCACCTACAACAACAACCAGCCGTCGATCGTTGGCTTTGCCAGCGGCGTGAGCCGGGATTTGCGCACGCCGTACCACGGCGCATTCTCGACCCCGTATACATATTCTGATGGCTTTACGACGAACGTAGTGTGCTGCAGTGCCAGCCAAAGTTTTGGCTTTGCCGGAAACGATGGAACCAACTCCTACGAGGCCTTCCAGGTCAAGGTCAATCAGCGTGCCGCAAAGGGCCTAACCTTCCTGGCTCACTACACCTACTCCAAGGCATATGACGCCGATGGGAGCTATCAGCCCAATCCCAGTGTGATGTGGGGACGCTCGGACTTCAACCGCGACAGCGTGTTGGTTTTCGCTCCCATCTATGAGCTGCCAATCGGGAGAGGCAAGTCGTTTCTGGGAAACATTGGCCGCGCCGCTGACCTCCTAGTCGGAGGATGGCAAGTCAATGCCGCCCTCACGGTTGGCACCGGTTTGCCTTGGACCCCCATGTACACCAACTGCGCCTTAGACGAAGATACCGGACAAAATACGGAATGCCGGCCAAACCTGGTCGGCGGTTTCCACACAGGCATCTCCAAGCAGAACGGGACAGTGCGGTATTTCACTCCGGTCGCGGCTACGCTTTGTGATATTCCTGACCCGACAAAATGCGCGAGTGGAGTCATCACACAGAGTGGCCCATTTACCGATCCTGGAATCGGGAATTTCGGTAACATCCATCGAAATTCCTTTACGGGTCCGGGCGAGTTCAAGACCGATATGTCGTTTTTCAAGAACTTCACCATCACGGAACGAGTCCGGGCACAGTTCCGCGCGGAGTTCTTCAATATCTTCAACCACGCAGTCTACGGCTTTAACGTCAATCAGAGTGGAACAGGCTTCCAGATTGACAACCCGAGCGCCGGCGTCATCAACAGCCTGGAAACTGGCGTCACCATGCGCCAGTTCCAAATTGGCATTCGGGCAATGTTCTAAACACCGGCTCAGGGGAGTAGTCAATCCGGGGGAGCCGACGGCTCCCCCGGATTTTCTGGTATAAGCTTTCACGGGCTGGTTGTCCCTTTGCGGGCTTTCCGGGAGCGCGATCGCCGGGAACGGGCATGAAGAAGAAGGTCGTCGGATTGGGCGAGGTGCTTTGGGACTTACTGCCGGAGCGGACGTGTCTGGGCGGGGCCCCAGCGAATTTTGCCTACATCACCACATTGATGGGTGATCAGGGCATCGTGACCAGCCGCGTCGGTCAGGACTCGCGCGGGATCGAGGCGTTGCGCCGGATGGAGGAACTCGGCCTCGACATCGATCACGTTCAGACCGATCCTCAGCATCCAACCGGAACAGTCGATGTTGAGGTTGATGACAAGGGATTACCACGCTATCAGATCGCCCATTCGGTAGCCTGGGACTTCCTGGCTTGGACCCTAGACTGGCAGCGACTTTCCAAGTCCGTCGACGCCATCTGCTTTGGCTCCCTGGCCCAGCGATGTGAAACTAGCCGCGCGACGATTCGCGACTTTCTACAGGCATCGTCCGATGCGGTCAAGGTTTTCGATGTGAATCTGAGGCAGTCCTACTATTCGCCAGACGTTCTGGCGGAATCGATGAAATTGGCGGACATCGTCAAACTGAACGATGAGGAACTGCCGAAGATTATGGCTTTGAGCGGGATTCGGGACCACGATGAACGTTCGTCCGCAGAGCGCCTGATCGCGGCCTACGATCTGACCATGGTTTGTATTACTCGAGGCGGACGGGGGAGCCTACTGGTGCAAGGCTCGCATGCCAGCGAGCATCCCGGGTTCCGCGTGAAGGTGGCAGACACCGTAGGGTCAGGCGATGCCTTTACCGCGGGGCTCGTACATGAATATCTTCACGGAGCTTCGCTGGATCTCATGAACGAAGTGGCCAATCTGGTGGGAGCGTGGGTTGCGAGCGAGGTTGGAGCCATGCCAACTCCGAAGCGGGGAGCTTTGGAGCATTCCCTCGCTGAAATTCGCTGAAAAGATGAGCGCGGAACCCGCTGATGCTGTATAGTTTCGAATCGTTGTGTTTTCTTTCGATCCTAAACAGCCTTGGCGAGAGGAGAACATGCCACGCACCCGTTTCAGACGCGATCTTCTTCGTTTTCGTCTTAGCTCATTCTTTCTTGGAATCCTCCTGTACGGGTCTGCCTGTCTGTTGACGGGTTGCTCGAATCATTCGAGGGCACCGAAGCCCGCTCCTTCCCGTCCCTCCGACATAAAGATTGAAGTGCGAGACGGTGGCCCGTTGCTGCTGAGGACGAGCGTGGCCGAGTTTCAGATTCTTCCTTCCGGATTTCTGCAGGCCACCCTGTTGGCAGATGGCAAGCGGTTGACACTGGATGAACCCGATGTCGGGTCGAGTGGCGGGAGCGACTCGATCATTCTCCAAGGCAAGGAATTCGATTTTGTGCCCGACTTCGGCCAGGCGAAAATTCTGGAGAGCAGCGGCAAAATGGGACGCGGAAAGCGCGTAGAAATCCCGGGACGTCCGTTAGCACCAGCCGGAGTCGCAGTCGAGCGCGTCCTGACTGTAGAAGCGTACGACGATTTTCCCAATATTGCGCTAGTCAGCGCGATGTACAAGAACGTAGGGACGACGGATCTTGCGGTTGATCAGGTGTGGATGCAACAGCATCGCTTCAATTCGAGAGAGCAGGATGCCAAGGGACGGCCTCATCCCTACGACATGTGGTCGTTCCAGGGATCGAGCTACGATTGGGGCAAAGACGATGTGCAGAAGCTGACGCGGAACTCATCGCAAGAGAATGCGATGGGAGAAGCCGTGAAAGGCGGCTATGGTGGCGGAATTCCGGTGGTTGCGCTCTGGACGGCATCGGTGGGAGAAGCCATCGGTCACGTGGAGACCCTGCCCTGGACTCTGTCCATTCCGGTGAAGGTCGAAGCTGATGGGATGGTGAACGCGAGCGTGAAAATTCCTGTCAACAGCGCGCTTAAGCCGGGCGATACCTATTCCACGCCTCGCAGCTTTGTGGCCGTGTACCGGGGTGATTTCTACGAACCGCTGCGGATATGGTCAAGCGTTTTGCAAAAAGAAGGGTGGGAGATTCCGAAGCCATCGAGCGAAGCGTACAACGTGAGTTGGTGCGGATGGGGATACGAGTTCAATGTCAGGCCGAAACAGATGCTGGGCACTGTGCCAAAGCTGAAGGAACTCGGCATCAAGTGGGCTACGCTGGATGACCGCTGGTTTGACAGCTACGGTGATTGGAATCCGCGAGCCGACACGTTTCCGGGGGATTCGATCAAGCAGATGGTGGACGATTTCCACAAGCAGGGAATTCTCGCGCAGTTGTGGTGGCTGCCGCTGGGAGTCGAGGATGGCCAAGGGAAATGGGAGTCCCACAAATACGTCGTTTCCAAGGTAGCGCAGGAACATCCAGACTGGCTCATTCTCGACAAGGAAGGCAAGCATGCGCGGATGACACGAGATCTTGCGGCGTTGTGCCCAGCGGTTCCAGATGTGCAGAACTATTACTCAAAGCTAACAGAAAAATTTATCCGTGACTGGGGGTTTGACGGCTCAAAGCTCGACAACATCTACAGCGTACCCGCCTGTTACAACCCCGCTCATCACCACAAGACCCCTCAAGATTCAGTCAAGGCAATGGGTGAAGTGTACAAGGCAATTTTCCAAACGACCCGGGCGATCAAGCCGGAAAGTGTCACTCAAGCGTGTCCCTGCGGAACGACGCCATCGCTTGCGTGGCTCCCGTTTATTGATCAGGCGGTCACGGCGGATCCGGTAGGGGCGGTGCAAGTGCGGCGTCGGATCAAGATGTACAAAGCTCTGCTGGGGCCTGAAGCAGCCGTCTATGGCGATCATGTTGAGCTTTCGGCGATGACCTCGCTCGGCCACGGTAACTGGAGCGAGCACGGCTCGGATTTCGCTTCCACTTTAGGAACTGGAGGCGTACTGGGCACGAAATTCGTCTGGCCGGATCCGGGACCGAAGTTTGAGCCGGTGAATTTGACGAGCGAGAAGGAAGCTCACTGGAAGAAATGGATCGCGCTGTACAACGAGAAGATGTTGTCGCGAGGAGAATTCCGGAATCTTTATGTTTATGGGTACGACCGGCCCGAGGCTTATGCCATCGAGAAAGATGGCAAGATGTACTACGCGTTCTTCAGCCCCGAAGATAACATCTCCTTCACAGGGCAGATTGAACTGCGCGGGCTGAAGCCAGGAAAATATCGCGTAGTCGATTATACGGAAGGGAAGGATTTGGGGACTGTACAAGCGGTATCGGGAACGAATCCTAAGCTGGGGACCACGTTCAAGGAGCACCTGCTACTCGAAGTCAGCCAGCAATAGAATCCTTTAGTGCTCGCGGAAGAATCTCTCACGATGCGCGATGTCGCGAAAAGCTTCTGTTCCGCCTGCCCGCGTTGTGGACAATGCTCCAGCCAAGTTGCCAGAAGACAGGCAGGTGGCCAGATCCGCGCCGCGCACGTATTGATGCAAAAAGCCGGCATCGAAACTATCACCGGCGCCGACCGTGTCCACCGCTGTCACTTCTCGCGACGTACTGTTGACCCGTTCTTTACCACGTTGGGCCAAAGCTCCCTTTCGCCCCAGTTTCACGACGACCAGCGGAACGAGTTCGGACAGTTTTCGAACTGCAGACTCCAGATCGTCCGTACCGGCGACCTTGCAGGCTTCGCGCTCATTCGGCAAGAACACATCGACCTGGCGAAGCAGATCGGGGAGGCCTCCTTCCCAGCGATCATCCGGATCATCGTTCGTATCAAGTGACAGGGTCAGTCCTCGGGATTTGAGCTCCGCAAATAAATCCTGGACTCGCGGCAACAGGCCATGCTGCAGGTAAAGCGAGGAGAGATGGAAGTGCCGCGAATCTGATAAATAGTCGAGATCGAGATCCTCCCATGCTAGTTCCGCGATCGTACCTGGGTAGGTCAGGATGTTCCGCCAGGAGTCGTGATGAAGAATGACGGTCAGTCCGGTGGAGGTTGAACCGGAGACGCGACGGACCCGCGACACATCCGCGCTGCTCTGCTGCAGGCGATCGAGTGCAATCTGTCCGAGAGGGTCATCGCCAATGCGCGATTGAAATCCGACGCGAGTGCCGAGTGTGGCGAGATTGTGCGCCACAATGGCCGAAGACGAACCCAGAGTGAGGGTCATCTGATCTGCTAACAATTCACGCTCTGGCAGAAGTTGCTCCGGCAAGCCGTAAAGGATGAGGTCAAGATTAAGTTCGCCGGCAATGGTGACATCGAAGCGGGGCATGTTGGAAAAGTTCCTGTGTGCGTTGGAGAGGATAAAAAGCGTTGCCGCTAAACCAGCGTGACTTCGATTCCAGCCTGCTTCAACGCTCGCAGATCTGATTTCGGAATGCCACGGTCGGTTATGACTTCGTGCACCGCTGACGGTGGCGCGATCAAAGACAGGCTTCGCCGGCCGAACTTGCTGGAGTCGCAGACCGCGACGGTTTTCCTTGCGACTTCAACCATGACGCGATTCACTTTCGCTTCCAGCAAATTGGGAGTACTCAATCCGTAGTGCACATCGAAACCATCCATTCCGAGAAATAGAAGGTCGGCACTCAGTCGGCGCAAGGTCTCCTCGGCAATTGGACCTACCAGGGAAAAGGAATTCTTGCGCAGAGTACCGCCGGTGAGAATGACTTCCACGGCGGTTCCCGCCAACTCGGCTGCAATATTCACGGCATTGGTTACAATCGTCAGATTCTGCACGTTGCGCAATGCGCGGGCGATAGCCGTTGTGGTGGTGCCCGAGTCGAGAATGAGGACCTGGCCCTCTTTGACTTTGGATGCGGCACTCTCGGCGATGCGCAGCTTTTCCTGCCGATGAAGTTTTTCCTTTTCGCGCAGTGTTGGATCTTCGAGAGCGCCTTCCCGCGCGGGCAATGCCCCTCCATGCGTGCGATGCACCAGCCCGTGGGCGTGCAGAATCTCAAGATCCTTGCGAATCGTAACTTGCGAAGTTTCGAATTGCCGGGAGAGTTCGGTTACCAAAACGCGGCCCTGATGAGCCAGCAAATCAACGATGGCGCGGCGTCGTTCTTCGTTGAGCACAGGAATAGCTTGCGGCGGAGTATGCGGACGGGCGCAGAGTCGAGCCCGCGTGCATTTCTTTTTATAGCGTTTCGTTTCGTTTGTCCACTGCAAAGGTAGCAGGCAATTCCGTGACTCGGTTTTGCCGCTTACACTCTTCGTTCCCTGACGCAGATGGCTTAGCGGACGGCCAGAACGACTCCCTAAGTCTTGCTTTTGTAAATAGTTGAGGAACCATGCGGGGCGATAACCAACCCAATACCCACCCCCGAAGACTGATTGCCTGGGGCTTCGGTTTCTGCCGTAATCTCAATCTGGGACGAAAGGCTGCCAGGTTTCGAAGCAGTATTGCTGTTACGAAATCCGAACTAGGGGAGATGTTGGCATGCCAGGGGTGATGCGGGAACAAAGTTTCATTCGGTCGCAGTCCGTGGTCGCGCGCGTCGTTGCCGGAGAGATGCTGGTGGTGCCGGTGCGCGCCAGGGTCGGAGATCTGGCTTCGATTTACAGCTTCAACGGCGTGGGCACGCTGATCTGGAAACTGCTGGAGTCGCCCAGGACGGTGCCAGAGTTGGTTGAAGCAGTGATCGGCGAATATCAGGTGGAACCGGCGCAGGCCGAGCACGACGTCACGAATTTTGTAGTGGAGATGCAGTCGGTTGGTCTGGTCGAGTTACCGGCATTGGCAATCGCGGGCGACTAAGGACCAGTGGGGCGGGAAGAACCGAGAAGCAGCGGGCGCGTTGCTGGGCGCTCGCTGCTTTTCGGATGGAGGGGGATTGGAGCAGTTAAGTTACGGCGCATTCAGCGCAGTTCTGCACGAACGCCAGAGCGGCGAGCGCGTGCCGCTGCAGGTTTCCATTGAAGTGACCCGCCGGTGTCCGCTGGAGTGCCTGCACTGCTACAACAATCTCCCCATGGGCGACCTCGATGCCCGGCAGCGTGAACTGACCAAGGAAGAACACTTTCGCGTGCTCGATGAGTTGGTTGAGATGGGATGCTTCTGGCTCCTCTACACGGGGGGCGAGATTTTCGCGCGGAAAGACTTTCTCGAAATCTACACCTACGCCAAACAAAAGGGCTTTCTCATCACACTGTTCACCAATGGGACGATCCTCAACGAACAGATCGCCGATTACCTGGCGGAGTGGCCTCCCTTTGCGATCGAGATCACTTTGTATGGGCGCACGCGCGAGACGTATGAAGCGTTGACCGGCATCCCGGGATCGTATGACCGTTGCCTGCGAGGAATTCACTTGCTGAAAGAACGTCGCTTGCCCTTGAAGTTGAAGACCGTGGCCACCAGTATCAACAAGCATGAAGTCACTGCCATGCGGCAATTCGCGGAAGAAGAACTGGGTGTGGAATTCAAGATGGATGGACAGATCAATCCGCGCATTGATTGCTCGCAGAGTCCGCTCGCCGTGCGACTTACCCCGGAAGAAGTTGTGGCGCTCGACATGGCTGCTCCGAAAGGGATGAGCGAGTACCGCAGGCTGGCGAAACGCGATCTGGAGCGGCCGCCGAACCTCGCCCAGATCGACACCGTGTACTACTGCGGCGGAGGCATGAAAGGATTCGCCATCAATGCCAATGGCGAGGTGGGCATTTGCGTGATCTCGCAGCAGCAGACCTTCAGCATTCGAGATGTAGGAGTGCGGAAGGTGTGGGAAGAATCTCTGCTGGCATTGCGCACGCGGAAGCGAACCCGCGTCACGAAGTGTGTGCAATGTCGAATTCAATCGCTCTGTGGGATGTGCCCGGCGAATGGCGAGATGGAAAACGGGGATGCGGAGAGCCCGGTGGATTTTCTGTGCCATGTGGCTCACCTGCGCGCGGCAGCGATCGGCGTGCCAACCCCTGCCCATGGCGAATGTGAATTCTGTCCTGGGGGAACTCAACACAACGCTGTGCTGGAGTCAGCACGCAGAATCGCGAATCACGAAATCGATGTCGAGAGTTGGGCGGGCCCGAATTTACTTTTTCCCATTCTCAACAATCAAACCGAACTGGCGGCTGGGGGCTGCGGGTCGTGCGGCAATCACTAATGATAGCTGGAGGCTGAATGAGTCATGAAGTTGAACAAGCCGACGGCAAGAAACCTTACGTTGCACCGCAGCTCATCGCAGTGAGCCTGAGGCCAGAGGAAGCGGTGCTCGGGCATTGCAAGATCGCAGGCGGAAGCGGTCCGACCAACACGGCTGGGCCGTGCGACATAATGATCACGGGCTGTAGCAGTATTGGATCGTGAAAGTCAGGCGTGCTGAATCTGAAAACAAATGGCCGGACTCGCGCGGGACTCGTCGAATGTGGACATGGAACTCGGCGCCGAATACTACAACCAGTTCGCCGTCGGTGGCGTATCGATTCGTCTCACCAGCAAAGATGATGCTGCGGTTACTTTAGTTCCCGCGCTCTTGCCGTTTCAGGCCGAATCTGAGGCCTCAGATATTACCATTCGAATCGAGTGGCTGGACAAGTTGCTGCCGGCGCCGGCGTCGCCATTGTTCGATTCCGGTTCCGTCTGGCGGTTGTTCGAGGATGCACCTGGATTCCAGTTTGATTTCAGCGCTCCGGCGTTTGGCTCTCGTCCCTACAAAAGATTGCTGGTTGACTCGTGTTTCAGCGATGCGACTCTGCAGATGAGTGAGGAAGCCTCCCAGGCTTGTCCTCATATCACTCCGCTGGATTATCCGCTGGATGAACTGTTGATCATGCATCGGCTCACTCAACAGAAAGCGATTGAACTGCATGCGTGCGCCATCGTGCAGGCAGATGGGAGCGGTAATCTCTTCGTCGGCCATTCCGGAGCAGGGAAGAGCACGACCACGCGGCTTTGGATTTCGCACGAAGAGGTCAAGGTTTTGAGCGACGATCGCATCATCGTCCGGAGCGATCGCTCGAAGAGTGGTTCGGGCGTACGGATGTATGGCACGCCATGGCACGGTGAAGCGATGCATGCGTCACCGGAGAGCGCAACGCTGAGGAGAATTTTTATTCTCGAGCATGGAGCGGGAAACGCGATTATTCCACTTTCTCCCAGCCAGGCAGTGGCGGAGTTGTTCGCCCGCAGTTTGGTGCCGTTTCACCGGCACGAGTACGTCGATTCGGCGTTGGATTTCTTACAGGAATTAGTGGAGGTAGTTCCCTGCTACCGCTATGCCTTCGAACCCAAGCAATCGGCTGTCGAGACGGTTCGGGACTTTTGTGATTGATCTAACTCCATCGACTCAGCGGAATCGCTCCGGCGAAGAATCGGGAACGCGAAATCCGTCTGGGCACGACTACCCTCAGTCGAGGCTTTTCGAAGCTCTCAGCCGTGAACTGCTGTGTGCCGGAAACAGAATCCGATTCCAGGCGCGCGGAGCCAGCATGTCTCCCTCGATTCGCGATGGGGAGTTTGTACTTGTCGCACCTGCGAACCGCACGGAACTGCGCAAAGGCGACATTGTGCTGGTAAGGAGCACGAATGGATTCCGGTTGCACCGGTTGGTGGTTACGGATCCCGAAGCTGATGTGTTTATTACGCGCGGAGATTGCGGACGGGAGCGCGATCCAGCGGTAAGTGCGGAGGAGATTGTCGGTATTGCGACGGCAAAAGAAGTGCGGATTGGAAAAATCACGGCGCGTGTTCCTTTGAAGGGAGCTGTGGGCCGGCTTTTGAGTGGAACGACAAACGGACAACATCGGGTGATAAGACTTTTCCGCGGAATGATCGCGGCGGCAATTCGACTGCGCCAAGCCGAGGTATTCTCCCGCGTACTGGCTGTGCTGTGTTTCCTGGCCTTGGCTCGACTCCTCAGCGCACAAGTTGCGGTCGACTCCTCAAGCTCAAATTCAGCGACCCTGGCGGGCACCGGCACATCGACCCTCACGATCGGTCACACGACCGCCGGCACCAATCGTTTGATGCTGGTCGGCGTTTCCATCAACATAACCAATGTGCCGGCGACCACCGTCACGGGTGTGACTTATGGCGGGGTGACTCTCACCCTGGTTGGAGCGCACAACGATGCCGGTAATACGCGCCGGGTCGAGATGTGGTCCTTGCTCGCTCCGGCAACAGGAACTGCCAATGTCGTGGTCTCAGTAAATATCCCGGCTGGCGGAAACGAAGGAGTCGTCGCCGGGGTTACAACTTTTACCGGTGTTGACCAGACTGTGCCGCTAGGAACGTTCGTTTCAGCGAACGGGGCGACTGGCGGAAACTCTCAGCTCGATGTGCCGAGCGTTGTCAACGGCATGATCTTGGACACGCTCGCCATCGGCGGCAATCGCACAGCCGCTGTGCCCAGACCCCAAGTTTCACAGTGGAACATCGCAACAGGAAACACTACCAATCCTGATGTCAGAGGAGTTGCCAGCGCCCGCACAGGCGCACCGAGTGTTCCGATTTCCGAAACGTTCAGTGGTACTACAAATTGGTCGCTCGGAGCGGTGGCGATCAACCCCAGCACCGCGGATATCAGCGTCACCGCGAGTGCGCCGACGGTTCTGTTGGGAAACAATTCCACCTATACGATTACTGTCACGAACAAGGGGCCGTCGGCGGCGAACAACGTCATCTTGACCGATACCTGGCCGACCACAAATCTGAATACCGTCTCGGTGACTCCGAGCGCGGGCACGACCTGTACGGCCGCTCCTCCGCCCATTACTTGCACGCTTCCGACGACGTTTAACAGTGGGTCGACAGCCACCGTCACAGTTGTCGTAACTGCCACCGCGTCGGGAGCCTATGCAAATACGGCATCGGTTACCGACACGGCGCCTCCGCCCGATCCCAACACTGGCAACAACTCTTACACAGCGGTGGCGACGGTGCAGTCGGCAGCCTGCGCGGCAGTAGCGCAAGCGCAGGCGGGCAATCCAACCGGAGTTGTAAATACTTACTACCCGGGTACTGCAGGAGTGGCGGCGGGGGCGGCGTCGATTCCAATCGGAGCAGCCACCGGCGCAGGAACCGCTATAGCCGCCGGTAATCTTCTGCTCGTGATCGAGATGCAGGATGCCAGCATCAATGACTCCAATTCGGTAGTTTACGGCAACGGCAGTACCGGAGCAGGTTTCACCGCTTTGAATAGCGCGGGAAACTATGAGTTCGTCACCGCAAAAAACGCGGTGGGGACTGGCGGCGGGACGCTGACTATCTCGGGAGCGGGGAGCGGCGGAGGGTTGGTTTTCTCTTACAACGCCTCGGCAGCGACGCCAACGAAGGGACGGAGCACGTACCAAGTCGTGCTGATCCCACAGTATTCGACTGCGACTTTGCCCGCGACCGGACTGACCGCAAGTGCATGGAACGGATCGACGGGTGGAGTGCTAGCACTGGATGCGTCCAGCACTTTGAATCTGAACGGGGCCACCATTTCGGTGGATGGCCTGGGTTTCCGCGGCGGTGCAGGAATGCAATTGGTGGGAAGAGTTGGCGGTTCGAACACTGACTTCTGGCAAACGTCTCCCGCGACATATACCGGCGCTACGGGTGGAGAGAACGGTGTGGATGCCTCTAAGGGAGAGGGCGTCGCTGGCACGCCTCTCTGGGTGGAGTCGGGAACGACATTTCTGAATACCGGTACTGGATATCCGAGTGGCACGGCTGGAACTGATGGCAGCATGGCTCGAGGGGCCCCAGGAAATGCAGGGGGAGGCGGGACCGACGCAGACCCTCCGAACAACGATGAGAACGACGGCGGTGGTGGTGGCGGAAATGGCGGATCCGGAGGTTTCGGCGGAGACTCCTGGAACTCGAACCTGAGCGACGGTGGCGAAGGCGGAGCTGCGTTTCCGGCGACCATCAACCGGATTGCGATGGGCGGCGGCGGGGGCGCAGGTTCCCGCAACAACTCCGACGGCGATAACCAGGCTAGTGGGGGCGCGCCCGGCGGAGGCATCATTATCATCCGCGCGTATGCGCTTACCGGCACCGCCACACTGACGGCCAACGGGCTTGCTGCCTACAACGGCACCGCGAACGATTCAGGTGGGGGCGGCGGAGCTGGCGGTACGATCGTCGTTCTCTCAGCGAACGGCGGTGAAAGCGGACTCACGCTGCAGGCGAACGGTGGGCGTGGCGGCAACGCGTGGCAGAGCCAAACATACAGTCTGGCGAACAGGCATGGACCGGGCGGCGGTGGCGGCGGTGGAGTGGTCCTGGTTTCCGGAGCCCCGGCCAGTGCCAGCTTGGCGGGGGGAGGGACAGGCCTTACTCTCAATCCGGGTGTACCTTATGGTGCGACGGCTGGAGGAACGGGAATCAGTGTAACGAACGCATCCATCTCATCGACCTCAGGTACGCAGTCGGGGGCGCAGTGCACTCCCGATATGACGTTGGGAAAAAGCCATGTCGGCAACTTCATCCGCGGGTCGAATGCCAGCTATACGATCCCCGTTTCTAACATCAGTCCGTTCGGGTCGAGCAGTGGGCTGGTGACGATCAACGACACACTGCCTACGGGACTCACCCCGACTGGCGCGAGCGGCGCAGGCTGGGCGTGTTCCGTTTCCGGGCAGACAGTCAGTTGCACGCGCTCGGATGTTCTGGGCCCTGCCAGCAGCTATGCATCCATCACGTTGAACGTAGCCGTTTCGCAGTCGGCTCCGGCGACCGTAACAAATATGGCGGTGGTAAGTGGCGGCGGGGAATTGAATCTCACCAACGACACCGCGACTGACGTGGCACAGGTTGTTTCGATCGCCGATCTGGGTGTCACCGACAGCGGTTCTCCGAATCCAGTCTTGGCCGGAAACAAGATCACTTACACCCAGTTCGTGACCAACAACGGACCGAGCGCGGCGGACAATGCCACACTAGTAGCTACCGTCCCGGCGAATACCACATTCGTGTCCATGATCCCACCGGCTGGATGGAGTTGCGGGGCAGGCTCCGGTAGCGAGGTCTGCACGAATGTAAACATGGCCGGTCTGAGCTCTGCCACGTTCACGATGACGGTGCAAGTGAATAGCGGCACGGCCAATGGCACTGTCATCACTGCCTCTGCCACCGTGAGTTCGTCCGTTGTTGATCCGAATTCAGCGAATAATACAGCTACTGTAAACATTCTGGTCGGAACAGGCGGTCCGGATCTAACGGTGACGAACGTCGCTTCACCGAATCCGGTACAGGCTGGAAACAACATCACCTATACGCAGGTGGTGACCAATTCGGGATCGACGTCGGCAACGACGGCGACTTTCACCGAGAGCACCCCGGCGAATACAAGTTTCGTCTCGATCGCTCCACCGGCGGGCTGGACATGCACTGCATTTCCGCCGAACTGTACTAATCCCAGTGTGGCAGCGGGCAGTTCGGGCATGTTTACCGTCATTTACACGGTGGCCGCGGCCGCGCCCAGCGGGACGACAATCACGGACACGGCGACAGTGAATGCCGCCAACCAGTCGTTCGGCGCGAATTCTGCAACGGCAACAGACATAGTAGCTGCCGCAACCCAGGCTGATTTGGCTCTGAGCACGGTCGCTACTCCATCCGGTGTGTTGGCTGGAAACAACATCACTTACACACAAACCATCAAGAATAACGGCCCGGCCTCGGCCTCCGGTGTCAGCTTTACGGAGGCCACTCCGACGAATACCACGTTCCAGTCGGTTTCGGCTCCGGCGGGTTGGACTTGCACCAATCCTGCAGTCGGAGCGACTGGGACGATCAACTGTACTAACCCGAATTTAGCGGCGGGTGCGACGGCCGACATCGTGATCATCGTGAATGTTGCACCCAGCGTTGCCGCGGGCACCATTACAGCGAATTCTTCGGTTACTGCTACGACCAGCGATCCCACATCCTCGAATAACAGCACCACTGTGGCCACGCCGGTTAATGTGGTGTGCGATCTGGCGGTGACGAATAGCGGAACGCCGAACCCGGTAGCGGCGAACACCAATATCACCTACACGCAGGTGGTTACGAACTCCGGCCCCAGCAATTGCAGCGGGGCAACTTTTAGCGAAGCCACTCCGGCTCACACGACCTTCGTCTCGGTGGCGGTTGTAACTACAGGCGGCGGGACGTGGACTTGTCCAAATTCGGCGCCGGTGTCTTGCACCAATCCCGGTGTACCGCCGGGATCTACGGGGACCATTACTGCGATCTACAAGGTAATTACCGGGACAGCCTCGGGAACGATCATCAGCGATACCGATATGGTGGCGACGACCTCCAAAGATTCAAACTTGAACAACAACTCGGCTACGGTGAACATTGCGGTCGCGGCGGCAGGGACGGCCGACTTAAGCGTGACCAACTCAGCGAGCCCAAACCCGGTGAGCGCCGGAAACAATGTCACCTTCGCTCAAAGCGTGACAAACAATGGGCCGGGGGCGGCATCGACGGTCTCGTTTACCGATCCTGTCCCGGCGAATACCTCGGCGGTGTCCCTCACGGGGCCGGCCGGATGGACTTGCAGCATCCTCACGACTCCGCCCAGTTGTACGATTGGCACCCTGAGCGCCAGTACGACGGCGAATTTCACCTTTGTCTTGAAGATTGCTCCTGGAGCATCTGGAACCATTCCGGAGATCGACTCGATCTCGTCGGCCACTACCGACCCGAACAGCGGAAACAACAATGCAACAGTCAACGTGATCGTTTCCGGGTCGGCTGATCTTTCGGTAACGAATACCGCCAGTCCAGTGCCGGTGACTGCGGGAAGCAACATCACTTATACGCAAGTGGTGAACAATGCTGGACCGAGCACAGCAACCGGAGTTACGGTTACCGAAGCTTTGCCGACGAACACGACGGCAGTATCGCTGAATGGGCCGGCCGGATGGACTTGCAACGTAGGTACTCTGACCTGTACGAATCCGTCCCTGGCTTCGGTCACCCCCGCCACGATCAGCTTCGTGGTGACAGTGACTGCGGGAACCCCTGCCGGGACAGCTATCAAGGATACGGTGACGGCGAGTTCGACAGTTTCGGATCCAAACGCAGCCAATAACACCGCCACGGCAAGCGACGTGGTTGCAACCGCCACGCAAGCGGACTTGGTTACAACGAATTCGGCGGCCCCGGCCTCGGTCGCGGCCGGCAGCAATGTCACGTATACGCAGAGTGTTACGAATAACGGTCCGGCGGCTGCAACCACTGTCTCGTTTACCGATCCGGTTCCGCCGAATACCACGGTTGTCTCTCTCACCGGGCCGGCCGGATGGACGTGCAGCATCGCGACAGCCCCGCCCAGTTGCACAATTGCTAGCCTTGCCGCAAACACAACCGCGAATTTCACCTTCGTGCTGCAGGTGAACCCAGCGACGCCTTCGGGAACTAGCATTACTGAGACAGATACCGCGACCGCCAGCAATATCGTGCCTGGAATTACCACGAACAGCGCCAGCGCAACGGTCACTGTTGCCAATGCGAACAGCGCCGATCTGGCAATCACGAAAACCGGTTCGCCGAATCCAGTAACTGAGGGAAGTCCTCTCACTTACACGCTGGTCGTGACGAACAACGGTCCAGCCTCGGCGACGAATGTGACGGTAATCGACACTCTGCCATCCGCGGTCACATATTTTTCCTCTTCGCCCACCCAGGGAACTTGCTCGGAAGCCGGTGGAAGCGTGACCTGCCTGCTGGGCACGATGGCGAGCGCAGCAACGGCAACGGTTACGATCCTGACGGTCCCCAGTGCGCCCGGGGTGGCTACAAATACGGCGACGGTTAGCGCCGATCAGACCGATCCGAATCCAGCGAATAACACCGCAACCCAGAACGAGACAGTCACAGCTCCGACGAAGGTCGGCCTGCAATCTTTTTCGGCTTATTTGGGCCTGGATAAGAACGGTGCCAATCGGGTCATGTTGACTTGGAAGACTGGAGGGGAAGCGCACAATCTCGGGTTCAACGTCTATCGCGAGCAGAACGGGAACAGGGTGCGCTTGAATCCTGGCTTGATCGGCGGCTCGGCGCTCCTCATGAGCGGTGCGCTGCCGAAACACGCAGGACGTAGCTATGCCTGGATGGATCCTTCACCGGGAGTCGAAGGGGGCTCTTACTGGCTGGAAGATGTCGATGTGAACGGAACGCGTACCATGCACGGACCGGTCACGGCGCAGGCGGGAGCGGAGCCGGTGGCTGAGATTACAGCATCCAAAACACGGATCCTCGCACAAATGAGTCAGGCACAACCAATGGCCGTGCCCGGATTGGAGAGCCACGTCGTTGAAACTGTTTTGCGGAACGTTGCACCAACGCAACGCCAGTTGGAAAAGCAATTTGAACTGGCGGCGCATCCGGCGGTGAAGATTTCTGTCGCCCACGAGGGCTGGTA
>Ga0070732_10000547_pt1 | contig 23123 bp, 18 predicted proteins | sample Coa_R1_5_FD_66449 | JGI IMG/M metagenome (GOLD analysis project Ga0070732, IMG submission 66449) | Surface soil microbial communities from Centralia Pennsylvania, which are recovering from an underground coalmine fire - Coalmine... | ecosystem: Environmental > Terrestrial > Soil > Unclassified ... | reverse complement strand
CGTCGCGTCGAAGAGGCCGGCGCGCTCCTGGAATACAACTTCGCCATCGGCAGCGGTGATTTGGTAACGGGCATGAACTCCCTGCCACGTGCCGGGTCTTAGCTTCCAAGGTCGAATGGACTGATTGTAGGCTCGCAATACAAGTGTCGCGGCTTGGTGGGCATGAAATGCATCCGGCACCGTCCGATCGGGCGACAGTTCAAGTTTAGCCCGGCAAGCACCGGGGCAATACTGCTCGTTTACCCAATAGCGAAACAGTTCGGGTGAATGAATCAGCTGTTGCGCATGCAGCCATTCGTCGTAAAAGTCGACGAACTTTTGAATGTTCTCGGTGCCGTTGTACGGGATGTAACCGAAGCGAAAACTCATCTGCGTCCGTGCTTCGGCCAAGGACACACCGGGCTCTAACAAGCGGACTATAACTGCTGCCAAGCCTGTGCGATCCACGCCTTGCCGGCAATGCAAGAGAATAGGGTACTGCGCGTGCTCCAGCACTTGCACGAGCCGTTGAACTTCCGCCGGCGGCGGCAGTCGGATGGCCGACAGCACAATGTCTTCTTGCGAAACGTTGCGCTCGTGGGATACCCGGCTTTCATCCTGGTACCACGTGAACTCAGGACACGGACCGCGAAGGTTGACAATGGTGTGAATGTGGTAGCGGTCGATCAGTTGATTCAATCGCGCTGGCGAGAGTTGCGAGCTGCGGTAGACCCGGCCCGGTTGCACGCTATGGAGATTATCAAGAAGCAGGAATTGGAAGACCTGGACAGCTAGACAGACAAGCGCGCCCGCCACGATTCCCCGAACGATAGCGCGAGGGCGAACGCGTGACGGCTTCTGCACAGGCCGCAGCCGCGCCACAAATGCCGCGCGCGGGTTGCGCTCCAACACCACCATGGTCATGTACCGTCCTTGGCAAATGCGCAGCAGGAAACCCGCTGGTTATGGCGACCATGATGCCAAAAGCGTCTAGGATGGGCTAGGTCATTTTGCGGTGGTGCCAAGCGGGACAACCGAGGAGAGGCCGTGCTTTTGAATCGAGGAAATCCGTGATTACTCAGGATTTCTTTAGCTGTTCTTGCCACTGGTCCAGCAATTTACCGATCTCGCGGTAGGCGAAGTCCAGATTGGCCAACTCGCTGCCGACGTCTACCGCGGTGGCAACATCGCCGGCTTCTGCGCTGCCCTGGGCAAGCTGGAAAAGCACCTCTTTGCGTTGGCCTTCCTCGTTGGAGGGAATGTGGGCGAGCGCTTCCTGGAAATTGCGCTGGGCCAGACGCCAGTTATTGCGCGTCTTGAAGCTAAAACCCAGATACATCAGCGCCCGCCAAAGCGTCCGGGGATCTTTGCGCGCTTGCTGCAATTCGGTAATGGCTTCGTCTACCAGGTTGGCCCGTAACAACCGAAGGCCCAATTCCACCCGGTGATTCATTTCCGTGGGAAAGCGGTCGGCCTTTAGCCGAAAGAGTTCCAGTTCACGCGTGTTGATCTCTTTCAGCAACCGTAAGCGAATGCGGCGCAGTTCCTGCTCTTCCTCGTACGATTCCGGATCAATCTGGGGATCGGGCGTGGGCGGCAATCCTTTGATTTTTTCTTCGGTGATTGCCAGGTTGCGCCGGAACGGTTCGAGATCCAATTCCATTAATTCGATGCGCAATTGAAAATGCTGGCCGGTAGGGCCGAGGCCATTGCGCAACACGTCGCGTGCTTCATCGTAGCGGCCGGCTCGTGTATAGACCGCGGCCAGTTGCAAATAGGGAAGCGGATCAGTCGGGGAACTGGCAATCTTGCTTAAGAGCGGGGCCGATTCGCGAGCTACGCGGTCATTCACCGGCGCGACATCGGTCCAATCTTCCTTGGCCAGCGAATTCTCGGTTTCCGGCTCTTTCTTGACTTTGGCGCCCTGTTCGTATTGCCCGCGGGCAATGGTCTCGTTGGCCGCCAAGTCCTTGGTCTTGTTGTGCGCCTCGGCATCGGATGGGATGGCTTTGTGCACCAAATCCCACAATGCGATTGCTTGCGCGAAGTTCCCGCGCTTCTCATACAACTGTGCGAGCTTGCGGTTCAACGCGGGATCCTGCCCATCGCGCTGCCGGGCTTGTTCCAGCAGCCAGACCGCCAGATCAGTCAGCCCCAGCGCTTCGGCTGCTTCGGCCATGTCCATTTGTGCGCCGAGGTCCCACGGGTTGCGCGCCAGGACTTCTTCGCCGTGCTCCAATGCTTTGAGGTAATCGTGGGTGCGTTTTGCCGCCTTGATACGCGCTTTGTAACCGGAAGTGCTGATCATCGCGAACCGGCTGCCACGCATGTTGTTCTTGAATTTGGCCTTCTGGGTGCGGCGCAGCTGTTGGCGGTAAACGAGGTTTGCCGGGTCCAATTTGCAACAGGTTAGGAGCAGCTGGATGCCGTAATCGTAGTCACCGGTGCTGATGACTTGATTGGCTCGCTCAAAGCGCTCCGCAGCCACCCGCCGCTGTTCTGCCGTGGGTTGAGGAATTTTCGACTCCGCGCTCGGCAACATGCGTGGCCCTCGAGTATTCCGGTGCATGATCTGAGGAGAGGCACTGTCAGTCACGCTGTCGCTCTCCGGTCATGTTGGGCGATAAAGCAAGTATATCGTGTGTAGATGAGAAGAAAACAGATTTCTCCAATTTAGGCAGCACTTCCGTTGGCCGCATAACTGAGTGGGCTTGCGCTTATCGTTTCTTCATGTCCACTTTAGCTTAAAATGGTAGGCGCAGACAGATTTTGGTGCAAATGCTGTCCAAAATTGTGATTATTTTCCTGTGGGAAAACTAGCTAGCCGCAATGGAAACCCGAATTGTCAGATTGGACAACATCGAAACAAGCGCGACGCTGATCCATGAAGCGGCAGCGATGTTGCGCGAAGGCAGCCTGGTCGCATTTCCCACGGAAACTGTTTACGGACTTGGCGCCAATGCGCTCGATGCAAATGCTGTTGGCCGAATCTTCGAAGCGAAGGGCCGGCCGGCAAATAATCCGATTATTGTCCACATTGCGGAACCCGAAAGTGTACGGCAAGTGGCAGTCAGCTGGCCGGAAAACGCCGAGAAACTGGCACACCATTTCTGGCCTGGCCCGTTGACGCTGGTACTGCTACGGTCGCCGGCGCTGCCGCCAATTGTGGCTGCCGGTGGCCCCACCGTGGCCGTACGAATGCCGGCTCATCCGGTGGCGCTTACGCTCATTCACGCCGCCGGCGTTCCCATCGCGGCTCCGAGTGCCAATCGCTCCGGCGAGGTTTCCGCCACCACGGCCGAACATGTGCTGAAATCCCTCGGCGGCCGAATTGATATGATCCTCGATGCCGGATCGACACAAGTTGGCTTGGAGTCCACCGTGCTCGACCTCGCGCAAACGCCGCCGCGGTTACTACGGCCCGGTCACGTAAGCCGCGCGGAAATCGAAAAGCTGATCGGTCCGATTGCCTGGTCGGAAGTGCATGGGTCAGCGCCGACCGCCGCCTTGCCTTCGCCCGGATTGCTGGCAAAACATTATGCGCCGCGCACATTCACCGAATGTATAAATCCTCCGGGACTCGAAATAATACGGCAAAGGAGTCAACACGGTAGCCGGGTAGGCTGGCTCGCATTTGGCGAACCGGCCGAACGCATTCCCGGTGTGGTTACTGTGATCATGCCGCAACATCCGCACGACTACGCAGCACGTCTTTATGCAGAATTGCACCGGCTCGACGCTATGGGACTCGACCGAATCATCGTGGACTGGCCACCGGACAACGACGAATGGCTGGCGGTGCGCGACCGCTTGCGGCGAGCTTCGGCTCACGACTGAGGCACCGGCCCACGGCTTCGCCAGCAATACCAGGTGGCGATCGTACGAAACGGCCGCCAAGGCTCGGCAATCTCCAGTAACTGCGGGGCCGACGGCAATTCCTTTAGATCATAATGATCGCGAACGGCTGCCTTCAGGCCGAAATCGCCGACCGGCAGCACATCTTCCCGGCCGAGGCAAAAGATCAGGTACATGTCCACCGACCACGGGCCGATGCCGTGAACCTCCAGGAGATGCTCGCGCACTTCTTCATCGGAAAGCTCGCGGAGTCGGTGGATCGGCAAGCTGCCGTCAAGACAGCGGCGGCACAGATCGCGCAGTGATTTCGTCTTTCCTCCGGACAAGCCACAGACTCGAATTTCCTCATCTGCCAGGCGCTGAATGTTTTTCGGCGTTAGACCTTTGCCGTCCAGTGCGTCATGCAGGCGGGTTTCGATCGTCTTCGCGGCCCTGGTGGAAAGCTGTTGCGCGACAATAGTGTGCACCAGCACTTGGAAGTAGTCGGGATTTGGTTTCAGCGTGCAGGGGCCGATTTGACGAATGATTTTCCGAAAGATTGGCGAATTGCGGGAAAGATGTTGCTCCGCTTTCTTGAACTGGGAACTCATGCATTGAATCCTTGCAATTCTCGCACACGGCGAGCAATTTCGTCATTTTCACGTCTTGGTGCGACACTCGCCGCCGGTGGCCGTTCGGCGAACCAGAAGCCTAATTTGCCAGAAGATCAAGAACAACAGCGGCACCGCCACGATGCTGCCCACAATCACGAACGCTTCCGGATGCTCGCGCCAGGAGTTGCCCTTGTCGGCACTCTTGTCGTTGCCACGGAAACTATCAGCGACATTGCCGAAGCCTGTCGCGGGCTGAGCGGCGACCGCTTCGAGAACCACGCGGCGATGTTCGCGCAACAATTCCGGCCGGAATCCTCGAGCGTCGACACATTCGTTGAAGATCGTTCTGGCCGCGTTTACGTCTCCCTGGGCGTTATAGATTTCACCGAGCAACCAATACAACTGCGCATCTTCCGGAAGCCAAAGCACAAACTGCTGCACGATGGCCAGTGCATCGCCCGGCAATTTATTTTGCTCCTCTGCTGCGATCTTCCCGGGCTCGTACTGGCCAGACTCACCAACAAACTGAACTGGGAAAATGGAGTCGAGATTCTGGTGCGCGGCCCGCAGTCCCTTCTCTTGTTGTTCGCGAAGCCGCTCAGTTTCGAGCTTCAAGAACAGTCGCTCCAAGCGCAAAGCCCAGGCAGTCTGTTCGCCTTGCAGGCCTGGGATATGTTTGGGCCGTAATTGCAAAGCTTCCAACTGGTAGCGCGGCGCCTCCGGATCGTTTTTCAGGTGATACACAAACGCCAGATGGATTTGAATCAAGAAACTTTGCGGAAACTTCTTTTGCGCGGTGCGCAATATCTCGAGGGCCTTATCCTCTTCGCGCAAGCGAATCAAATCACCGCTCAAGGCTGCCAGGTCCAATTCGTTTAGATCTTCGACGCCCTTGGCCAACAGTCTGTCGCGTTCCTGCTGGCAGCGCTGGCGCGCTGGACTTGGCTTGTTCATGGCAATGGCCTGGGCATCCAGGAACACCAGCCGGAATTGGTCAAATGGCATCGCTTCGGCTCTGCCGTTCTTGATCGTGAATTCGGGCGTTTGACCGGGAATGTATATGCCGGCTTGAATGGCACTGCATCCTTCACATGCGAACAAAATAGCAACAGCGACTAGGAAGCATTTCATCCCGCCATCTCCCGAGGCGCTTGACCGTGGCTTTCCAACCACGCGCGCGTCTGTGCGGTTACGTCACACCCGCCGGTCAAATTCGAGAAAAGCACAATCGGCGTGTAAATGAAACCCCACGGCACTCCCCACCAGCCCAGAAGCAAGCTCATGAAGATATAGGGAAGAGCCCGCAACCAACGATGCTCATCCGGCGGCATGAAGATAATGTCGGTAGGCCGCCGCAGCGTGAAAACAAAGCAGGAAACACAGTATTCGAAGAAAACGAACCGCCAACCTTCTTGGAGCAAGGCATCGATTTTGGCAAAGCTCTTACCTTCGGCGCCTTCGATGCGCAATTTGTTAAGATGCGTTGGCATACGATTTGCGACTTGAACCTCTTGAGCATTTGCCATGTCCATTTTATGTATTCCGGCTCGAAAGATGGGCAATCGATGCCTAAGCCGATGGCAAAGAGCTTAGAATTGGGGATAACAATGTCAGCGGTGAAAAATGTGGGAGAATTAAAGCGATTGGTCGAACAACGTACCGGCTTTCGAGTCCGCGATGTGTTGGTGGAGTTAGATCACGACCGAGTTGTGCTCCACGGCCAAACGCCGAGCTTCCATGTGAAACAATTGGCACAAGAGGGCATCATGGACGTCATGCGCGGCGTTCGTCTTGTAAACGCTATCAAAGTACGCAACTGAGACTGTCCCCCCGAACCGCTTGCCGCTCCTTTTCTGGCTTCGCCAGACGGCAAGCGGTTTAATTTTTCTTGGCCTCATAAACGCAAGTCACTGTCGTTGTAATGCCGCCACGCGGCGTGAAAGCGCCCACAACTTTGCAATACCGCGGCCGACATATGGCCACGAAATCATCGAGCAAACGATTCACGACCGATTCGTAAAAGATGCCCTCATTGCGAAAGCATTGCAAATACAACTTCAGCGACTTCAGTTCAACGCAGGAAGCCTCCGGTGTATAGATAAACGTAATGGTGCCGAAGTCGGGCTGCCCCGTCTTCGGGCACAGGCTCGTGAATTCCGGGCAGACGATTTCGATGCTGTAATCGCGCTGCGGCGACGGATTGGGGAAAGTCTCTAATTGATCGGAACTCGGTTTTTGCGACATGATGGCACTCAACAGGACCTTTGGTTAATCAAGGAATTCTATGCAGCCGGAAAAGAAGCGCGCGGTCGTGTTGCTCAGCGGCGGGCTGGATAGCGCCACTGCCCTCGCTATTGCGCGCTCGCAAGGATTCGAAGTCCATGCGCTGAGCGTCGATTACGGCCAGCGGCACCGCGTCGAGTTGGAGCGGGCCCGCCAAATCGCGGCGGCCCAGAAAGTCGTTAATCATGTTCTGGTACCTGTCGATCTGCGTTCGATTGGCGGCTCCGCACTCACCGCCAACATCGAGGTCCCTAAGGATCGTTCCCAGGACGACATCGGCCACGGCATTCCGATCACTTATGTGCCCGCACGGAACACAGTTTTGCTCGCTTTGGCTCTCGGACTTGCTGAATCAGTCGAAGCCTTCGACATCTTCATCGGCGCCAATATCTACGATTACTCCGGCTACCCCGATTGTCGGCCGGAGTTCCTGGAAGCCTTCGAACGCCTGGCAAATCTGGCCACGAAGGCCAGTGTGGAGGGCAAGGGCCGATTTCGCATCCACGCGCCGCTCATTCGCTTGACAAAAGCGGAAATCATTCGCCACGGCATCGGTCTCGGCGTGGACTATTCGCTCACGTTGAGTTGCTACGACCCGGATGAACACGGACGGGCGTGTGGCCGATGCGATTCGTGCCAATTGCGGAAGAAGGGATTCGCGGAGGCGGGAGTGACGGATCCAACGGACTATCGATGAGAATGCCGCTTGCGGCGTTGCAACGCCGCAAGCGGCCAAACGCGGTTACTTCACATCCAGCAGCTTCTTGATCTCGTCTTCGAGACCGCCGATCTGGATGCTGCGGCTCACGACCTTGCCGTCCTTGCCCACGAGGAACAGGTTCGGAAGAACCATGATGCCGTACTGGACCGCCAGCGGGCTTTCCAGGGCACCGGATTCATATAGGTGAATTCCCTGCACCGGCGTGCGATTAAGGAAATTCAGGGCGTCGCCCGGATTGTTGTCCAGGTTGACGCACACCAGTTCCAGGCCCTTGCTGCCGAAGCTGCCTTGCAGCGACTTGATCTTGGCGAAGTCGCTGATGCAAGCGTTGTTCCAGCTAGCCCAGTAGTACACGATCACGACCTTGCCGCGCAGTTGGCCGATGTCGAACGGCTTGGCGTCGCCAAGCGTGCTGCCTGTGAGTTCCATCGGCTTGCCTTCGGCATCCAGACGTCGAACGGCGCCTTGGGCCTTCTTGGCCAGCACATTCTTCGGATATTGCCGGGCCAGCGTGTCGTACCAATTGCGGGCTTCGGTTTCCTTGCCGACAAATTCGCTCACCATGCCAAGCTGGAGCAAGGCATCGGGAGCGTCTTCAGCCATCGGGTAAGTGTCGTAGAACTTCTTCAGCTTCTCACGCCATTCTTCCTGGACCTTGGCGGTCTCGACTTTTGGCGCCATGAGCTTGGCCGAGTATTCGGCCGACATGGCGCGATATTCAACGTAGCCGGCCATGCGCATGTCGCCATCCTTGGCCATGCGATCCCGCAGCGCCACGAGCCGCTGGAAGGAAGAATGATCATTAGCCTGGCTGTTCTGGGCGGCGGCGGAGTAGCAGTCGGCTAGTTGCTTGAGCCAGCTTTCGCGCTGTTCGCCCTTGCTGATTTCCGCAAGTTTATCCAAAACGGCGGCGCGAGCCAGGTTATAACGGACGATGGCTGCCCCATCGGTCATCATCTTGGGCGCTTCGGCATCCACGGCGCGGAGCTTATCGAGCAACGGCTTGCTGTTTTCGTCCACGACGATGTCGCTGCCGCCCTTCATCGGGTTGCGGTCGTCGGTGTCGGCAGCGTAGCCTGGGGCCGGAGCATCCACGATCTTCCACGCCTTGCCGACGAGAATCATTTCGCCGGTCTGCAGGAAGTCGTGTTTGCCATCATTGGCGTAGAGTATCGTGCCGCTCTTGTAGCGTATCAAATCCTTGTTGCCGCCGAATGAATCGGCCGGAATGCACTGCGGGGCGGCCGTCTCGAGGTGAATCCATTGCGTCTTTTTGCTCAGGTTGATGAGGCCGGCAGCCGTGGTGTTGAATTTCTGCTGAGCGCGGGCCATCTTTTCCTTGATGCGATTGAGTTCATCGGCCGGCAGTTCAAGGACGCGCAGATCGTTTTCGTTGATCATCAACGCTTTGACCCGGTCGAAATCGCGGGCAATGACCGACTGGAGCACTTCCTGGCTGACTTCTTCCGGGGAGATTTGTTCCCAGTGATCGATCTTGCCGATTTCCTTTGAATCAATGCCGATCTTCATGCCGCCCGGCCCATACCAGCGATACTGATCGGCCTTGCGATTGAAGTTGGTGTCGATCTCGCGGTACACTTCCTGGCCGTCCAGATAGTACGACCAGATGTCGATGTAGCGGTCGCCGTTGCTGTCATAGAAACGGCGCAGCGGCAAGCCGCGCGGGTCGCGCAGCAAGTATCCGCTGCCGCCCTTTTCGTCCTTGAGCACTTCGACTTTGCAGGCCGAGTATTCCGAAGGGTTCGGGGTACTGATGACCACGTCCATCTTCGGTTGCAGTTTCAGAAGGTCTTCGACCGTAGGAGTGGCGGCGCGAGCAGCTTGCAAGCCAAGCAAGAGCAGCAAGCATCCGCAAACGCGCACCCCGACCCGTATGTTCGCCATCCGTGAACTCCTTTCGTCCTTAAAAGGACCAGACATTGTCCTCTCTATCCTTTTCATTCGACCAACGCCGCCTAGAGTCTCCGTGAATTCGCGGAGTGGGAGCGCCATTGCCGAAGTACAATCGTTACGGTTTTCCAAAGCTTGGCCAAGCAGTAGCTTTGACGCGCGGCCATGCAGCGTAGAACGGAATTTATTCCGTTCTCGAACTCTGGAACGGAATAAATTCCGTTCTACGTTCGGTTTCGAAATGCCGTTGGGAGAGTGCGAAAACGAAATGAAATGTTTCAAGTTTGCGGTCTGAACCTCCTGTGCCGGTCCTGTGTCTTTCACGTCATCACTCGCGGCCGAACGTCACGGAATGTCATCGGCGCGGACATTGACTTTCGAGCGGAAGAGCGCGGTCAGAGCGGCTGGGAAAAGGTTGCCGCCAAAACTCGATGAATTGGCCGCAGCCTATACCGAATCTGAGACTTGCAATTCAAAGTCTCGCCAGGCCGCGAACCTTGCCCAACTTGACGGTTTTCTGCGGGCCGAGTATATTTCTTGCATGTATTCACGGACGGATACATACCAAATGGTTCGGCTTCGATCCCTGCAACCCGCGCGGCTGGGAATCCTCTTTCCGCATCACTGTCGGCGACCTTGCTCGCCCCGGCTGCGAAACAGGCCCTATACAGCCAATCCCGGAAGCTTCTCTTCCCATGCAGGCGCTGAGCATTTGGTCCTGCTCTTATCGGGTGGGCTCTTGCATCGCGGGTGCATCTTGACCATAGACCGGGCAGCGCTGACCAGACAAATTAAAGAAGCCAACGACATCGTGGCCGTGATCGGTGGCTACGTGAGCCTCCAGCCCGCCGGCGGTAAATACAAAGGTCTCTGCCCTTTCCACAACGATCACCGTCCATCGATGCAGGTGGATCCGAAATGGCAGAATTTCCGCTGCTGGTCCTGCGGCAAATCCGGTGATGTCATCACCTTCATCCAGGAATTCGAAAAGGTCAGCTTTCTGGAAGCGCGAGCGATGCTCGCGCAGCGAGCCGGAATTGCCTTGGATCAGAACGACGGCGCAAACGCTGTCCGCCTGCAAATGCTAGATGCCGTCCGCTGGGCCGCCGAGCAGTATCAGCATTGTCTGCTGGAGTCCCCACTCGCTGAACAGGCTCGCCGTTATCTCGGCGAGCGGAAACTACAAGGCGAAACGGTACGCAAATTCGGCCTCGGTTACGCTCCTTTGAGCGGCGACTGGCTGCTGCAGCAAGCAACCAAGAAGTCCATTCCCTTCAAGATCTTGCAAGAAGTCGGGTTACTCGGTGAGCGCTCCGCAGGGGCCGGTTGGTACGACCGCTTCCGCGACCGCATCATGTTCCCGATCCGCGATGGCAGGGGGCAGACGGTCGGCTTCGGCGGGCGCATTTTGCCTAACTCCCCGCTTTCGGGCCGGCCTCCCAAATATTACAACTCTGCCGAGACTCCCCTTTTCAACAAGAGCGAATTGCTTTATGGTTTGGATCAGGCTCGACAGGAAGCGGCCACGGCCGGCTGCCTGGCCGTGGTCGAGGGCTACACCGATGTGATGATGGCCCATCAGGTGGGCGTCACCAATGTCGTGGCGACGATGGGGACTGCGCTGAACGCCCGGCATATTCAGCACCTGCGGCGCTCGGTGCCCAAAGTCGTGCTGGTATTCGATGCGGATGAAGGGGGCAGTACAGGCGTCGATCGCGCGCTAGAATTATTTTTGAGTCAAAACGTTGAGTTGGCGATTGCCACGCTGCCGGAAGGACTCGATCCGTGTGATTTCCTGCTGCGGGATGGGCCGGAGCCGTTTCGGCAGGCGATCGCTAAAGCGGTCGATGCGTTGGACTACAAGATCGCGCAATTGTTGCAACGCGAGGCGGGCAGCGGCATCGAAGGCCAACGGCGTGTGGTAGACTCCGTTTTAGGGGTAATGGCGCTGGTCCCGGAAGTTACCGGGCAAGATGCCCAGGTGAAGCGGGAACTGATCGTGAATCGGATTGCGCAGCGCCTCGGCGTTCGCGAAGCCACGCTTTGGGCCCGGTTGCGGGAATTGCGAGCTGGACGGAAAGAATCGGAGCAACGGCCCAGCCACGCTCAGCCGGAAGTGCAGCCGCAACGATCAGCGCCGGCCAAGCCGCACGAGCGGGAACTGTTGCAATTGCTGCTGGCGGAACCGGGGTTGGTGGCCAAGGCCCAAATGGAGATTGCCACGCAGGAAGTGGAGCATCCCGGCCTACGGCAACTGTTGGAAGGGTTGTATCAATTGCAACAAGATGGTCAGGCTCCCGAGTTGGACGCGCTGCGGCCTAAGATTACCAACCCGGCTCTGGCTCAAGTCGCCTTGGAATTGCAGCAAGTTGGGCGGCTGAGCGTTACGGATCGAGCGACCTGGTTGGAGCGGATCATTCAAGCCTTTCAAGGCTTGCGGACTCGCGAGGCAAAACAACAACTAAAGAGCCAGCTAACCGCGGCTCCGGATCACAAGACGGCCGTGGAACTGCTCAAGCGCTTGCAGAATCAAAACTTTGGTTCCGATCTCAAGCCGACCGATCCCGCGGGGGAGGGGCCGGCCAGCGAACCGTCGCTCCCCATGGAAGGATGACGGTTACCGAGATCGATTACGAGGCGAGGAGGGGTTGAATGGAAGTCAAGCTCGAAGAAGGCCTGAAGACGTTGCTGGAATCCGGCAAGCGAAAGGGCTACCTAACCTACGCCCAAATCAAAACCTACGTGCCGGATGATTCCGACAGCGGCCGCCTCGACCAGGTGTTACAAATGGTCGAGGAGATGGGCATCGACCTCATCGAAGAGTCGGAAGTCGAAGAGCGGGATAACGGCACGGCCGGCCAAAACGACGTGGTACAGGAGGAACTCGAACTCGCCTTCATGGACGACGGCGACGGCCGGCACATCGACGATCCCGTCCGCATGTACCTGACTCAGATGGGTGAAATCCCGCTGCTCAAGCGCGAAGAAGAAATCGCCCTCGCCAAGAAAATCGAAATCACTCGCAAGCGCTTCCGCCGCAAAGTCCTCGAATGTGACTATGCCCTTCGTAACGTGGTCGACACGCTCAAGCGCGTGGCCCAGGGCGATTTGCCGTTCGACCGGACGGTAAAAGTCTCGCTCACGGAGAACCTGGAGAAGGATAAGATTCTGCAGCGCATGCCGCATAACTTGAAGACGCTCGAACACCTGATGACGCAGAATCTGCAAGACTTCGCCAAACTTGCCGATGAGCGCACCAGCGAAAGCGAACGAGTGTGCTTGCGGGAAAGCCTCCGAGCCCGCCGCCGCAAGACAGTCACGCTGGTGGAAGAACTCAGCATCCGCACCCAGCGAGTGCAGCCGCTGATGAAGAAGCTGGAGCAAATCTCTTCGCGCATGGATGAATTGATGCGCGAAATCGCCGCGCTCAAAGGCCAGAAGACCATGAAGGAAGAGCGGGCGAATCTACAGAAAGAACTCAGCGATCTGATGCAAATCACGCTCGAAGAGCCGGAGAGCTTGCGCGAACGGGCCGAATCGATGCGCATCCGCTTCAAGGAATATGAGGATTCCAAGCGCGCTCTTTCTGGCGGCAACCTTCGGCTAGTGGTTAGCATTGCGAAGAAGTATCGCAATCGCGGCCTGAGCTTCCTCGACCTGATTCAGGAAGGGAATACCGGCTTGATGCGAGCGGTGGACAAATACGAGTATCGTCGCGGTTACAAATTCAGCACCTATGCCACGTGGTGGATTCGCCAGGCCATCACGCGCGCTATTGCTGATCAGGCCCGCACGATCCGCATTCCGGTCCACATGATCGAGACGATGAGCAAGCTCCGCAACGTCTCGAAGAAGTTGCTGCAGGAGTTGGGCCGCGAACCGACGGTTGATGAAACGGCGAAAGCTGCCGGCTTCACCATCGAAGAGACCCGTCGCGTCTTGAAAATCAGCCGGCACCCGATCAGCCTCGATCGGCCGGTGGGCGAAAGCGAAGACAGCTACTTCGGCGATTTCATCGAAGATCACGGCGCCGACTCGCCCGTGAGTTCCGCCTCTCATGAAATGCTGAAGGACAAGATCGAAGGCGTCCTCAAGACGCTCACTTACCGCGAACGCGAGATCATCAAACTTCGCTATGGCCTTGGCGACGGGTATACTTATACATTGGAAGAGGTAGGCAGAATCTTTAAGGTGACCCGTGAACGCGTACGCCAAATCGAAGCGAAAGCCGTGCGAAAGCTCCAGCACCCGGTGCGCAGCCGGCAACTGGAAGGCTTCCTCGATGGCGGCATACGACAGTGAATATACCCAAGCCGGCCGTTAGGCCGGCTTTTTTGTTTGAAATGGAGACAGCCAATCATGGCGGAGACGGCTAATTTGATTCGAGAACTGCACCGCTTGCACCGGCACATCCGAGACCTGAAAACGGAAATCGACGATGCACCGAAAATGTTGAAGACGCAGCAAGGAAAGCTCAATCGCGCGGAAACCAATTTGCGCGAAGCCCAAGATGCGATCAAACATCTGAAAGTGGAAGCGCACGAGAAGGAAGTGACGCTTAAGGCTACGCATCAAACCATTGCCAAGCACGAGAAGCAGCGCAACGAGGCCGGCGACAAAAAGCAGTACGATGCCCTGCAAACGGAGATCACGCAGGAGCGGAAGAATTGCGCCACGTTGGAGGACGAAATCCTGACGCTCCTGTCGCAGGTTGAGGAGCAAACGATCGGCCTTCCGCCTCTGGAAAAGGCTGTGCAGCAAGCGAAGTCCGACGTGGCGAATTTCGAGAAGAATTCGCAGGAACGCGTCGCTCGGCTCACGGCCGACCTCCGGATTGCGCAGGCGCAGCTTATCGAGGCCGAAAAAAACATTCCGGGCGACTTGCGCACGAATTACGACCGCCTGGTTCAGGCCTACGGCGCCGATGCCTTGGCGGCGGTGAAGGACAAAACCTGCACGTCTTGCTACAAGACGATTACGGTGCAGCAACAGCGGGAATTGGAAGGCGGAAGCCTCGTGGTGTGCAAAAGCTGCGGCCGGGCGCTATATCTGCAAGGGTGACTTCAGGTCACGGAATTCTTATGAATTCCGCTACTTCGAGAGGGCGGCTTCCGTCCCCTGGCGCGCGCTTTCGGCGAGCGCGTCGAGCACTCTTAATGTTTTCACGGCTTCCTCTGGAGATGGCTGCGGCTCGCGTCCCTCGAACACGGCATTGGCGAAGTCTTCCAGCATTTGTGCTATCTGGCTATCGCATTCGACCGTGACCGTCTCCAGCGATCGGTTCTCGCGCTCAATTTCGAAAGTCGCATTCCTCGGCGGCAGCCACATCTGCGGAATGCGGACGATGGCTTTCGTTCCGACGATTTCCATAGCGCCGCGAAACGGCAGCGTGAAGCCGCAATCGAAGGCACCCACGCGGCCATCGCTTAGCTTCAAAATGCCGCTCATGGAAAGATCCACGGCGTGCTGATAATCCGCTGTGGCCAGAACGCTTGCCGGCTCCGCGCCGAAAGCCCAGCGGATGCCGAAGACTGGATAGCAGCCCACATCGAGCAAACTGCCGCCGCCCATTTCCGATTGGAGCCGAATGTTCGCGAGGTCCAGCGGCAATGGAAACGTAAAGGATGCATTTACCAGCCGCATTTCGCCGATTTCACCGCTGTCGAGGAGTTGTCGAAGTCGTTGCGTTCGCGGGTGATGCGGCCACATGAAACCGTCCATCAGGTGAACGCCCTTGCGACGGCAATAATCGACGACGCGCTGCGCTTCGGCCGCAGTTGGTGCGAGTGGCTTTTCGCAGAGAACGTGCTTACTGTGATCGGCAGCCTTGCATGTCCATTCGCCGTGCAAGTGATTCGGCAACGGAATGTAGACGGCATCGATTTCCGGATCGTCTAGGAGCGCTTCGTAACTGCCATAAGCCTTCGGAATGTCTGCGGCGGCCGCCGCTTGCCGGGCGCGGCCTTCATCGCGGCTGGCGATAGCGCGTAATTCGGCCTTGGCGGCCAAAGCAAATGCTGGGAGCAATCGCTCATTGATTTTTGCGACGCCCAGGATACCCCAGCGGAGTTTTCGTGGATTCATAGACACCCTGCAGTTGACAAAACAAGTGTTGAAAGCGAGCGGCGGGGTTTGTCCCCGCCGGACGACCCGCCAGGACAAGCCCGGCGGCTCGGGTTTGAATGCTCCACTCAACGGTAGCGATACAATACCGAGGCCTGGAGTAAGTTCAAACGAGAAAAATGTATGTATCCTCATCGCATCCGCTTGCGTGGCCCATGGGAAATTCAGCCGCTTGCACTGGTCATTCATCAGGGGCCTGGGCAGTTCACTTGGCGTAAGCATGATTTGCCACTGGCTCGCACGGTGAATTCGCCCGGCTTGTGGAAAGATTGCGGACTTCCGGATTTCATGGGCATCGTGCGCTACCGTCGACAATTCGGTTTGCCACGTAAGCTGGATGAGCATGAAACCGTTTGGATCACCTGCGCTGGCGTCGCGGACAGCTGCATCGTTTGGTTCAACGGCGAGCGGCTGGCGAACTTCGCCAATCCGCGTGAGCCTTTTGAAGTCGAAGTGACGGGCAAACTTCGGGAGCGCAACGAACTTTGGCTCGACATTCACTACGATCACCCCAACGGCGGCGGCCTGTGTGGAGACGTGGCGCTGGAAATACGCGCACTGGCATGGATTCAGGACTTGCAAGTCACGCTTCAGGCAGCCGCGAACAGCGCCGTGATTCACCTGGACGGCGATTTGGTCGGCCGATACGACTCCGCGCTGGATTTCTACGTGCTCCTCGATCGCCACACGATCCTGGAACAGACCGTAGTTCCCACAGCGGGCGGCGCGGGATTTCACTTTGAAACGGAAGCCGTTCCGCTGGATGAATTGGAGCACGCGCTTCGCCTGGATTTGGTTTGCGGCAGCAGCGTCTGGTATACGATGGAACAAACCATAGTCTTGAAGAAGAACTGCGACGTAATGCAATGATTTGCGTTCGAACCAAGGATTCGCCATGCCCCTGGTGATTGCTTGCCCCACCTGCCAGCAGAAGATTCGTGCGCCGGAATCGGTCATTGGCCGGCAAATCAAATGCCCCCAGTGCAAGACGCCGTTTATCGCTCAGGACACAAGTTCTCTTGGGGCCCCGCCGATCGTCCCCGGCGGCACCATCCGCGAGCAGCTTCCATCTCACCAGCAACCTGACGGGGCCGCTGCAACCGCTGCCACACAGGGTTGGTCTGCGCCAACACCCGACGAGCTAGGCGAGGCCGAAACGGAATCGCGTGGGCCAGCAAAGCAGTCGCGTGGATCTTTCCTCGATTATCTGCTGTTTCGCCGCATGGTCACGCCGTGGATTATCATTGTCGTATTCTATCTCGGCGTGGCGGGGATCATTATCGGGGGAATCATTCAGTTTGTTTCGGCCGTTTACCTAATTGTGGATTCACGGGGTCATGCAGCCGCAGTGGGAATTGCGGTACTTTATCTTCTCGGAGCACTACTCGGCTCGATTTTTTTTCTGGTCCTTTGGCGCGTTTACTGCGAAGTGATTGCGACCTTCTTCCGAATTCTCGACAATGTGCGCGAAATCAATGAGCAGTTGCGGGAAAGGAAGGGACAAGTCTGATGCCGCTTGCAGCGTTGTAACGCCGCGAGCGGCTAATTTACTTCGTCCCGCCTTCGCCGAGTTTCTCTTCCAGCGAGCGGATGCTTTCTGCCACTTCCTCCAGATCGGGATTTATACGCAGTGCGTGCCGGAAGGCCCGCAGAGCGGCACGGGGCTTGCGCATCTTCACGTAACAATGGGCCATCCCGGCTTGAGCGCCGAAGTGATAGGGGTTGAGTTGCAGGGCCTTTTCGCAGTCGGCCACGGCTTTTTGGAACTCGCCCAGTCGGAAATAGAGGATCGCCCGTTGGTTGTAGGCCTCGGCGAACATCGGCAGGCGTTCGATAATCGCGTTGAGCCCACGCAGGCATTTGCGCAAGTCTTTTAGATGAGCGACTCGTTGTAGCTCCCGGCGATTCAAATCGCCTTCGGCCCGGAACCAGATGTTCCACATCGCGTCGGCCGCGAGACGGCGGACCTGCGTTTCCCCATCGAGCAGTCGCGCGGCCACTGCCGCGTTTGATTCCATCGTGCCGACCAGGCCAAGCGCCAGCAGCGCGGCCCGGCGAATCTGCACCGCGTTGGCTTCCAGCAAGCGCTGCAACGTACCTTCGCTGTATTTATCCGTTACCCCTTTGCGGAATCGTTCCAAATGGGCTTGCAAGCCCACGGCCCGGTCGGAAAAGAAGTCCCCGTCGGGTATGGCCGGCAACTGCTGGAACAAGTCCACCAGTAGAGCAGTACGCATGGCTGGATCCTCATATGGTCGTCTACCTTCCGTGGTTGCGGTGAACGGCCCGACAGTACTCGTCCCGCAACAACATACTCTCAGAAGTGTATGCGCGTGCCTAGCCGTGTGGCAACCCACCCACGAGGGTATGGAGGCAGCGATTTTTCCTTACTTGCGGCTACGCCGTAACTTGGGGAAGCCTGGTAATTGTTGCCGAGCCACTCGTCAACTCGGAAAGAGAAAATTGGCCGGGCACACGAAAAGCAAGCTACCCTTTTTGTTTGCGCGCATTGGCAAGTAACTTGCGAGTATCGTCATCCTTCGGATCGAGTTCGACCGCTTGTTGAAGATGCTCCATAGCTTCCTCGGTTCGATGATCTTCCAGCAATAATTCGCCCAGCCGGGCATGGGCCGAGGCGCTTAGGGGCTGGCAGAGGAGGGCGTCACGGAATGCCTCGATTGCGGCCGGTCGCTGGCCGCGGTCTTTGAAGCACAGGCCCAGATGGTAATGTGCCTGCCAAAAATCGAGTTTGCGTTCGATCGCCTTCTGTGAGTAGGTCGTAGCCTCCACGAAGTCGTTCTGGCGCCGCCGTGCCCGCGCCAGATTGAGCCACACTTCGGCGACGGTATCGTCGAGAGCGAGCGATTGATGCAGCGCCTGCTCGGCGGCGGCGAATTTTTGTTGATTCAGGAGGACTGCGCCAAGGGCCGCCCAGGTACGCGGTGATTGGGGATAATCGGTCACCAGTTGTTTGGCGGAAGCCAGCGCTTGCGCCGAGCGCCCGGGATTCTCATTCAATTCGTAGGTCATCCGCAAGCGGGCCGATTCGCCGACCTGAAACTTGCTCACGAATTCGCGATACTCGTCCGGCCAGCCGGAGTCGGCCGGAAGTTCGATCATTTTGGCCAGTTCACGGTTCGCTGCTTTGGGGTCACCCGCTTTCTGGTAGACCTGGGCCGATAACGCCAGCACTTCCCGGCGATGGTGCTCACTACTGGCCGCTGCGTCCAAATGGCGGCGGCTCGAATTCAGGTTGGCGGCTTGCAAATCGATACGCGCCAAGCCCAGGTGAGCCCGAGCGTCGGCGGGCTGGCTCGTGAGTATGGTCTCGAATTGTTTACGGGCTTGATCTAGCCGGCCCAAGCTCAAGTACAATTCGGCCAGCTGGTGGCGCAGGCCGACGACCTTATCCCCCCCCGCCAGACGCACCGCTTGCTCCATTTTCGGCAGGGCTGAATTAGGGTCGCGCAACAGTAGACTCAGCCCCTGAAAATAGAGCCACATGGGGTTCTTGGGGTCAAGGCTCGCCGCCTGAAGAAAACAAGTAAGTGCCTCCTCCTCAAAGCCGTGAGTGACAAACACACACCCGAGTTGGCCCCACGCATCGCCGGATTGGATGTCCTTTTGCACATGGCCTGTTTGTTGTTCAATGGCCTGTTGCACAGCAGGATCAATGCCCATCAGGTCCGGTTGCGGCGGCGCGACCGGCCGCTCCGGTGGAAAGGCGAAATGCCGAATGGCCCACAAACACGCCGCGATAAGCGCAAATCCGGTCAAACCGAACATCAGCCAGCGCTTTCGGCGCGAAGCAGACCGGGTAGTCGAATCGGCGTTCAGCATGTCGAATTTGGCTCAACGACGCGGGGTTCCTTCGCCTTTGCGAAGCGTCAAGCGCTGGTCGGCGGCGCAGCCGGGGAATTCTTCGACGCTGCCATCCGGCCAGTTTACGCGAATCGAATCGAGCTTATCAATGCTGCCCAGGCCGAAATGAGCCCGCGGATCATTGCTGCACAGATAGCTCGAACCGGGTTGAATATGGCGCAACCATTGCCGGGCGCCGGCGGTTATAGTTACCGTGGCTCCGTACGCGTCGCGCTTCCATTCCGGCAGAATAGCCCGAACCAAGAGCCAATGTCCGGCTTGCGGTGCAACGTTGCGATATAATCGAGCCGGTCCGTGGGCGTAAGAAGCCAGCAGATCAACGCGGCCGTTGCCAAAGATGTCCCCGCCGCACAGTCCACGACCAAGCCGCCGAGTTTCGCAGAATGCCGGGTTATCCGGCGACAAATCGCGGAAGCGGCCCTGGCCATCGCCAGTGAAGATCTGATTGCGCTCCGCGTAATCATTCCAATCGAAGCCGCGCGATTTCGAGTCGCCGGGCCGGGTCACGCGACCATTGACAATGGCTACATCGAGATTCCCGTCCTGATTGAAGTCAGCCAGGATGACGCCAAAGCCGGTGCCCCGCCAGCTGCCCGCGGTCAATCCCGAGGCAATCGTTCGGTCGGTAAATAGTCCGGGCGGACCCTGCCTCCAAAGCGTATTGGTTTCATCCGTCAGATGGGTGGCGAGCAGGGCTGGCAGACCATCGCTGTATACATCGCCGTACGCAACCCCCATATTGGCTTCGGGTCGGCCCAGGGCATTGAACGCGCAACCCCGGGCGATCGCTTCCTCGTGGAACGTGCCGTTTTTTTGATTGATCCACAAATGATTCGCATGGGAGTCGTTGGCCACGAATATATCGGGCCAGCCGTCGCCGTTGAAATCGGCACAAAGGACGCCCAGACCGGCGCCCGGCAAGCGGGCCAAACCTGATTTTACGGTAACGTCTTCAAATCGGATTTTCCCATCCTTCGGCCCCAGATTGTGGAACAGCTGGGCGGCGCACCCGGCGAAAAGATTGGGGTGGCAGTAGTCACGACGGTAGGCCGGGCCCATGCACGGATCGCCTCCGTGGTAATCGACGTAATGCACCACTACCAGATCGAGCCAGCCATCGCGGTCGTAGTCGAGAAAGGAGGCGGAAGTGGCCCAGTGTACGCTGTTCAGGCCGGCTTCCTTGGTGACCTCGGAAAAAGTGCAGTTACCGTTGTTCAAGAACAGGCGAATGCCGTGAAAACCGGTGAGCAAGACGTCGGGCAGACCATCGTTGTTGACGTCGGCGATGGCCACGCCCATGCCATAACCGGCTACGTCGAGGCCGGAGCCGGCGCTGATGTCTTCAAAAGTACCGTCTTCTTTCTGCCGAAAGAGTCGATTTCGCGCTGGCGATTTTGGCCCGCCGTTTTGCACCAGATAAATGTCCAACCGCCCGTCGTTGTCGCAGTCAAACAAGGCCGCGCCGGAGCCCATGATCTCGGGCAGAAAATACGACCCGCCGAGGCCGGCATCGTGCGTGAAATGGAGGCCCACCTGGTCGGTGACATCCTCAAACCACGCCGGTCCGGAAGAGGTTGCCGCTTGAGGATGATCCCTCTCTCGGCAACCAAGAACACCGATGGCAGCCGCCGCCAGCACTGACAATATCGGCAACCAGGAACGCACGGGCATGGGCCCGCTCCGAAAATGTTCTGGCGAATACTCAACCATGCCCGCATCCGATTGGCGCTCTGCCTTACGGCCCGACCGGCGGCATCATTGGCTTCGGGGCGGGCGTGGTAGCGGCGGCCTTGGGACCCACGGGGCCGCCAGCGATTGTTTTCGTTCGTGACTGCTTCCAGGCCAGCACGTCGCCTTTGACCACCTCCACAGCCTTGTCGATCTGCAGGTCGATGCCCTTGGCCAGGTCTTCCGGGCTCGGAATAACGGTGTAATCAGGCACCACGCCTTCCTTCTCCATGTTCACGCCTTTCATGGAAAAGACGCCGATAGCGGGAATGCGAAACGTCGAGCCGTCGATCAGGCGCACGGGGTGCGTGCCGATGACCATGCCGCCCGTCGGTTGACCCACCAGCTTGCCGAGACCCAGCTCTCGGAATGCATTGGGGAAGATCTCGGCATCGCTATAAGACTGGTTGTTGATGAGCAAGACAAGCGGTTTGGTCCACTTGCGGTCGTCGGCCCGCAACACCAGTCCTTCCCCGCCCGCGCGTGGCTTAAAGACCGTGTGCTCGCGGCCGGTGAGGAAGTTCAGCACCTTATCGTGCGTATAGCCGCCGCCGTTGTAGCGCACATCGAGCACAATGGCATCTTTGTCGAAACAATCGGAGTATAGGGCGCGCACGAAGCGGTCGAGCCCTTCCTGGTCCATGCTCGGAATATGGATGTAGCCGACGGTGCCCGCGCTGAGTTCCTTCACGCGGGCCGCATTGCGATCGACCCAGCGCTCGTACATCAGCTTCTGGGTGTCCGGCCGGCTGATCGCCTGGATCTCAATCTTGCGGCGAATCTTCGGATCCTTCATATCACCGTTGGCGGGAAGGACTTCGAGCAGCACATTTTCGCCAACTTTGGCATTTAGCAACTGGCTCCAGTTTGTCTTCTCCGTGATCGGCGTGCGGTCGACGGCGAGAATGATCTCCCCCTTCTTTAAATTCAGGCCGCGCTTGTCGGCTGGGCCGCGCTTCAGCACCTCCGCAATTCTCTTGCCCGGCCCGGTGTACGTCTCGTCGAAGAGCAGGCCAAGATCGGCCGTCACTTCTTCCGGCTGCGTGGTGTTGCCCGTGATCCCCAAGTGCGAAGCATTTAGTTCACCAAGCATCAAGTAAATGAGCGCGTACAAATCCTGCTTATGCGCGATGTGCTTGATAGCAGGGAGATAGCGGGTGCGGACGGCGTTCCAGTCCGCGCCATGAAGGGTGCCGTCGTAGAATTGGTCGCCCAGCAGCCGCCAGCTTTGCTCGAACATCTCGCGGAATTCCTCGTCGCGGCGAATGGTCATCTTCGCCGTGAAGTTGACCGCCTGCGGCTCGGGCGCCGTTGAACCCGAAGAGAAGACGGAATAACCGAGCCGGGCAATCCGGATCATGCCGTTCTGGTCGCGGAAGTAAATGGTGCCGCTGTGCTTCTGCGACCAGCGAATTTCCTGCGGCCGCAGGTTGCCGTTGGACAGGCGGTTTAATTGCCGGCCATCGCTGCTGGCCACCCAGAGATCGTCGCTATTGCTCGATATCGAGCGGAAGGCAATCCGGGCGCCGTCGGGCGCGATACTAACGGCGGCAGCGTTCATTGACGCGACCGACGTGGCGCGCAAATGGATATCGTCCCAGTCGATATCGCTGCTTGCCGGCGCGCCCGGCGCTGCCGGCTTTTGCAGCGGCAATACGTACGGCCGAAATTGCATGCCGCCGGGCCCCGGCCGTTCACTGATGAAGCCCAGGTTCATGCCGGTCTTGCTCCAACTCACGTCGTAGTTGGATGTGGCATAGCGGGTGACATTTTCGGCCCGCCAGAATGCGGCCGGCGTGATAAAAATCTCCGTGCCGAAACTCGCGTCCATTCGGGCGTAGACGAGCATCTTGGAATCGGGCGACCAATCGTAATCGATTACCTGCGGGTCGTCGACGAGCACCTTTAGTTCCTTGCCGTCGGCATCCATCGTGCAGAGCCGTCCGGAGCGGAGGAAGGCGATTTTCTTGCCGTCGGGCGAGTAGGCCGGGCCCAGGATCGCCTCTTTGAGATCGGTAAGCTGCTTCGACTTGAATTTGACAGCGGAA
>Ga0070732_10000544_pt1 | contig 23189 bp, 20 predicted proteins | sample Coa_R1_5_FD_66449 | JGI IMG/M metagenome (GOLD analysis project Ga0070732, IMG submission 66449) | Surface soil microbial communities from Centralia Pennsylvania, which are recovering from an underground coalmine fire - Coalmine... | ecosystem: Environmental > Terrestrial > Soil > Unclassified ... | reverse complement strand
GTCTCCGGCGGGAACAAGCCCTGGTAGCCCATATTGTGGATAGTGAAAACCGTGCCCGCTTCTTTGAACGCCGGGTCATCGGCGTAAACCGTACGGAGCAGAACTGGAATCAGGGCCGACTGCCAGTCATGACAATGAAACACGTGCGGCGTGCCAAGAATTTTCGAAGCTTCCAGTACAGCGCGTGAGAACAGAGCGAAGCGCTCGGCATTATCGGGATAGTCCCCTGCGGGAGTGCCGTACAAGGCATCGCGGTCGAAATACGGAGGATATTCGACAAAATAGAATCGCACACCTGCCTGAGCTCCTCCCGAAACGATGGAGGGAAAACGGTATTCGTCATCGAATGGCACGGTGATGCTGCGGACTACAGTGGCAGGATCATTTAGTTTGGTTTGCCGGTAACGCGGGAGATAAACGCTGACCTGATGCCCGAGGGCGGCGAGAGCACGTGGCAAAGCGCCCACGACGTCGGCCAAGCCGCCGGTCTTGGAAAAAGGGACACCTTCGGACGCGGCAAATGCGATATTCATGAGTGCGGAACCTCCTCAGGAGCATACGTGCGCTGGGCGCGGTATGATGAATAAAAGTAACTCTCAGGGCCCGGGTTCGAACCAATCTAAGATGCCAATATCGACTTGCCAGTCTACGTCCGCTGGAAGGGAGGGTCAACGTGCCAAGAGCAATTTCTGCGCGCCGTCCGAAAACCAAGCCTAAATTGGGACAACATTTTTTAACCAGCGAAGACGTGGCGCAGCGAACTGTCGATGCACTTGGGGATGTATCGGAATCAACGGTGCTGGAGATCGGGCCCGGCCGCGGGATCCTGACGTCCCTGCTGGCGCGACACACACCTCGACTGATCGCCGTGGAACTGGATCGGGTGCTGGCGGCGCAATTGCGGTTGAAGTTCGGAATGTCGCGGAATGTGGAGATCCTCGAAGCAGATGTATTAGCAATCGATTTCGATTCCCTGTTTGGGCCTAAGCCCGGGCTCGGCCGGCCGGGTATGGAGTTCAAGCCGCAGCCGGTCCGAGTGGTTGGCAATCTTCCTTATTACATAACGTCGGACATCCTGCTGCGGCTGTTTGAGTTCTCGAAATATTTCGAGAGCGTAGTGATCATGGTGCAGCGCGAAGTCGCGGACCGGATTGCGGCTGAGCCGGGAGGCAGCGAGTACGGCATCCTTTCCGCCACCGCACAGCTTTATGCTCGCGTGGAGAAGCTGTTTATAGTGCCACCCGGTGCATTCTCACCCGCACCGAAGGTGCATTCGGCGGTATTGCGGCTGACGATCGACCCGCAGCAGGAAAAGTTAGGAGTAGCCGGAGATGGATTTATAGATTTTCTGCGGCTTTCGTTTGGTCAAAAGCGCAAGACGCTGTGGAACAATCTGCGAGGGAAGTACGACGAAAAGGGGTTGAAGCGCGCGCTCGCAGAGGCTAACGTCAAGCCGACGGCACGTGCCGAGACGCTGGAACTGGCAGAGAGCGCGGCCGTTTATCGAGCCTTGCGCAACCCGTACGAAGGCTCATAGCATAATCTCAGAGCGTTCGCTGACGAAAGCTTTCACCGCAGAGGTCGCTGGGAAAACCACTGAGCGCTCGGTTCGGCATCACGGAGTAGGCTGACTCACCGCAAGGAGGGCCTATGAGTATCACCATCCTTCGCCATCCCGCGGTCGCGGGACGTTTTTATCCTGGAGATCCTGACGACCTGCGCACCGAAGCTCAGGGATATCTTTCGCAATCGACTTCGAGCACCGGGACTCCGACAAAGGCCATTGGTTGTATCGCACCTCACGCCGGCTATATGTATTCGGGACATGTGGCGGGGGCAGTATTCTCGCAGATCGAGATTCCGCGGCTTTGCGTGGTGTTGTGCCCGAACCACACGGGCATGGGTCGGTCTCTCGCGACGATGAATGAAGGCTCATGGGAGACGCCACTGGGGGAAGTGCCGATCGATGCTGAGTTTGCGCTTGCTTTGCAGCAACGCTTCCCTGCTCTGCACAACGATCCGGCGGCGCACCGGGCTGAACACGCAGCGGAGGTCGAACTTCCTTTCCTGCAGTTGAAGCAGCCGAGTTTGCGGATCGTACCGATCGCGCTCGGCACGGGGCATTTCGACGTGCTCGAGCAATTGGGGCTGGCGTTGGCGGACGTCATAGCGCGCAGAGGAAATCCGGTGCTGATTGTGGCCTCGAGCGACATGAACCACTATGAGTCGGATGTGGTGACGCGAGCGAAGGACCATCGCGCGATCGAGAGAATTCTTAGCATGGATGCGCGTGGACTCTTCGATGTGGTGATGCAGCAGAATGTCAGCATGTGCGGCTTTGGGCCGGCAGTGGTGATGCTGACGGCGGCGCGACAGCTGGGAGCGAAGTCGGCGCAACTGGTGAAGTATGCGACTTCCGGGGATGTCTCGGGAGATCGGGAGATGGTTGTGGGGTATGCGGGCGTGGTTGTGGCTTGAGATTTGGATCGGGTTTGGATTCCTCGTCTGTTTGGTTCCTTTCCGCGGCCCTGAAGGGCCTTCTTGCTGGCGTCTGCACGCTTCGATTCTTCCAGGGTATATTTGCTGACACTTCCTCACGCGGGCTTTGCCCGCGGGACTGACGAAGGCGTCCGTCCCTACACTTGCGCTTGGCTTCGCCTTCGCTGGACAGCCGAAGGCGGCTGTCCCCACATTTTCTTCCTTCCCCAGCCTTATTCTTCTTTCCAAAAAAGATAACGGGCTTCACTTTCGTGAAGCCCGGTTGGTCTTTTACTTTCTGGTGGGTCTAGTGGTGCACTGGGCCGCCACCGGAGGTGTGGCCGACTGAAGCGCTGTGTCCGGCGGAGGACGGCATGGAACTACCGCGCGACGAAGCAGAGCTACCCGACGATTGGGATCGGCTCGCGGCGGTGGCACCGAACTGTGGAGCCGGCCGCACCTCGGCGGAACCAGTCTTCACGACCTGACGATTCAGGTGATTGAGATTGCTCACCGAACCACGCGGAATCCCCATGCCGGCTGAGCCCGCGGTCACGCTGCGGGAAGCCATCATTGGCGATGTCGTGCTAACCCTGCCTACGGTAACCGTCTTCACGGTACCAGCTGCTGGAGGGGTTAGCGCGGTTACTCGCGCCAACGTAGTCGGAGTATAGCGCGGTACGTTTACCCACGAGTTCCACATGCCGGGCTGCCACATCCAGCCCATGTTGGGGACGAACATCCAGTTGCCGTAGCGGTACGGCATCCATCCCCAAGGATAGGCCGAAGCGAACATGTAGCCATAGCCGGGATAGAAGCCCCACGCTCCGTTCATGAAGGGATCCCAACCCACGCCGGTGAAGTAAGGCTGCCACATCATGCCGTAGCCAGGCACATTGCTGTATGCGCCGTAGTAGTTCAGATCGCTGACACCGTAACCGTAGGGCGAGTTATTATTCTTCGCGTACTGGTCATGGTAGGAGATCGCTTCCTTGTCCCACGAATCAAGAGGCGCCTCCTGGATTTTGTTCGAGAGGCTGGACTTGTCATTGTCGGCGACATCGAACGTAGCGGTCTTTTTCTTTTCGACCGCGAGTTTGCCGGACGGTCCTTCGACATCGACATCGCCTTTAAACACGGCTAGATCAGCAACCTGAGTGGAGGCGTCGACGCGGAAGTGAGCTGGGCGGTTCAGAGAAATGGTTTCGTGCGAGAAATTCAGCGAAACATCATCCTTGCCGAGCCAGTTGACGTACGCCATGCCCTGGACGAGGTTGATCTCGGAGATGCGCTTGCCTTCGTCACTCAGTCCAAGTTTGTTGAATTGGATTGTGGTGTTGGGAGTAAGGCGCATTGAACTGCCGTCTTCGAACTCCACTTCGGCGCGGCCCCGGTCTCCGGTTTTCAGTTGTGTCCCCTGCGTGATGGGCAGGTTGATGAACGCTTCTTCAAATCCCAGGCCGGTGTTCTTGTCGATCTGAACGGAACCCTGAACGTCGCTAAGGCGAACGATACGAGCTTGCGAGTCGGCGAGAGCGGGCAGCGCGAGGAGCACGCAGACAGCGGCCGCAAGCAGAACGAACGTAATCCTGGACGGTGAAGGTGTAGACATGACAACCTCCGGAGACGTGTACATATTAGAACACGGTTTTGTATAAGGAGTTGTAAAAGTTAGGTCTCCTGGGGTTCCTGGAGGCAGGATGGCCGGAAGGGCTTTGGACTTGAGGACAATGGCCAGAAGTTCAATGGCCAAAGCAATTTCGGATCATTTTCCAGGCGGGGGTTGCATTTCCATGATACGTCGGGCCCGGGCGCGGACCACGTTGATCACCGAGGTGTCTTCGTAAATTTCCTTTAACACAGGACTTACTGCTTGCAGCTCCGCCAGGTCTCCGCGGTTTGCCTGGTCCTCCATGCGTTTCAGCTCGTCGTCGAGGGCGAGTTTCTGGTAGCGGTGGAAATAGGTCATACGGCGGCCAAACTCCAGAGTGGCGGCGAGGCTTTGAAACAGGGCGGTCAGCTGCTGCACGGCTTGCTGCTGGGAATAGTTGTAGTCGGCCGATGAACTTCGCTGGCCATCCTTGTAGACAAGTTTCTTGGCGCCGGTGAAGGCCAACTTCTTGTTGCCGGAGTCGACCTTGCCGGAGAAGTAATGGGCGTGCGCGGCTAGTTCGAAGACGCGAGCGCGGGCGGCATCGGACAGTGTGAAATCCGTCTGGTAATCGTCGCGTGCGTCGGAATCGATGGAAATTTTGCCCGAGGATTCGTAGTGAGCGTGACCATCCGACTGAACTACGATCGAATAGTGCTCCGGACTGGAGTTGGGGAAATCGAGAGAAAAAGTGATGCTGGCGGAGTCGGCTGCAATACTCGGAGCCACGGAGAGCATAACAAACAAGGCGAGCAGCGGCCAAAGCTGCAAAGACCGAATTCGTATTGCCGCGGTATTGACGTTACGAAGATCCCTGACGGTCATAGGCCAGACTTAGAAGATTATGCCAAATAATCCGGTTGGCCGCCGATGGTTACAGTCCGCAAAAAGCGCTAACCACTAAGGACACGAAGGTCCACGAAGGAAAACCGACGGGGCTAGCGTGCTACGGCGCGCTGGCGTTCTAGAGTTGCGATGGTGTGCAGATGGCAGATGGCAATGGCCAGAGCGTCAGAGGCGTCGAGTGGTTCCGGGGGTTCAGCGAGTTCTAGCAGACGCGTCACCATGTGCTGGACTTGCTGCTTTTCAGCGCGTCCATAGCCCACGACGGACGACTTGATCGTCAACGGGGAATATTCGGAAACTTCCAATCCGGCGGAGGCGGCCGCCAGCATGGCGACGCCCCTTACTTGCCCCAGCTTTAATGCTGACTTCACGTTGAGCGCATAAAAAACATCTTCGATGGCGACTTCATCGGGCTGATGCTGGGAGATGATGGCTCCGAGATGCATGTAGATGCGAGAGAGGCGGATCGGCAGTTTCTCCCGCGGCGATAGCTTGATGGCGCCGCAGGTCAGGCATGAGAGCTTTCCAGTGGAATGGATTTCGACTACACCGTAGCCGGTGTACTCGCCGCCGCAGTCGATGCCTAAGACTCTCATGGGAATGTCCAGTCTATCGCGGAAAGGACGGAAGTCCTAGCCATGTACCGGCACAGTCACCGACGGTATCTTTGCAGATGTGGTGCACTATGATGAAATCAGCCATAACCATGCTCTTTCTTCCGATCGTCATCGTAGCCGCATTGCTCGCGCAGGAAGGTGCTCCATCTACGTCTGTGGGTACGTTCGGTTGCGGTGGACCGAGCGACCTGATCCGCACGGACTTCTTTGAAAAACCAGGCGCGGCCTTCAGGGTCGTGGCACCGCCGGCAGATCGCGCATTGTGGATGCACCGTAAGTTCGAAGGCTTTGATGAGCATGAGTATGGGCTTTCAAGCGTTGAGTTCTTTCTGTATCCAGTAAGCACAACGGGGTACAGCGGAAACTGGGGCGATGAACCGTCGAAGATCACAGGCATGCAACTGTATGTGCATGTGACAAATAAGGCCGCAAAGAAGGACAGATGGTACTTACTCAAAAGCGGAGAGGAGCCTCGCGAAGATGGGCTGCTCTTTGTTCAACCGACCAGAACGGAACCTGAACAGGATGCGACGGATGGTGAAGAGAAACCCGCTGAGCGGGATCCGCTGGATGATTGGATGGCTCTTCAACTGGCAACTCCGGAGCCAGACCTTCCGCTTTTTACTATCACCGACCAATACAGCGATCACGGGGCGAACGCGGGTGGCACGATCGGCAACAATCTTCTGATCGATGTTCGATCGGGTGAGCCGACCATGCGCGCTGCGGCACAGTGCATCCAGTGGGAAGGCGGCGGTGCCTGCACCGCGCCCGACACTACCGCAATTCACTACCAAAATACCAGCTGCGCCTGGCAGAAAGAGGAATCGGACTTTTTGTGCACTACTACTGGGCCGTGGGGCGGGAATTACAACCCCGTGAGCGCCAAGCGAGAATCCTTTCTGCTGCAGGGAAAGGAGCCCGCCAGGCTGGCGTGGGCGACGGATGCACTTCCGTCTCTGGAAGCTTTTGTCACGATGTTCCGTAGCAAAGAAAAAGGCCGCGCACTGGTCCGCGGGGTCGGGCCCGTCGACTTGATCTGGAAGAGCGATTCCCTTCTGCCGGGAAAACGACTGCTGTTGCTCGCCAGCCCGGGCGCAGGCGACGAAGACAACACCCGATTCACAGTTGCGACAATGAGTCGTGATGGTGCGATATCTCTGCTCGCAGTGCCGAAATGGAGCATCGGCGGAGAGGAGTCTGATGATAAGGTTGCGCCCGAAGGGTTCACGCCGAGCGACGACAACATCAGTGTGACTGCTGCTGAATTCGCACAATTCAATGGAGCCCATCTGCTGCGGGCTGTGGACGTCCGGATTACGGGTGGAACCAGCACCCACGTGATCTACCTGATCGGGCTGCAGGCGAAAGACGGTAACCTCGTCACGAATGCTGTGCGGCTCGCCAGCGAGAGCACAACGTATATGAGCTGCGGGTTTGAGGGGGCTGACGCGACCGCAGTCAATTTCCATTGGACGAGCGACGAGAACGCTGCGACGATTCGCGTGCAGCCACAAGAAGGCTCTACCGCCGAAGGGGAAGATCAGGCCTGCTCATGGGAAGGCAAGTTGCGCTGGGTGGATCGGGTGGGGTTTCGTGTACGCAAGATACGCGATCTTTGTTCGCTGGCGCCGAAAGATGTGGTGATCGATGATTGGGGAGCGATCACGACGAAGGCGAGGGTACGCGAGAAGTAACGCACGAGCCTTGCAGTCCAATTACCACGCCCAGGCGTAGGCATCCACGCGCGGGTCGGCTCCGGCGCTCAGTACGCCGGTGCTGGAATCGATTACGATTCCGCCGTTTGAGCCTAGTGACCATGGTGGCGTCACGCGGAGTTTGTGGCCCTTTCCGATGAGAGCTTGACGTGTGGCTTCCGGGATGCGTGACTCTACCGACATGTCTCCGGGATACATGGTGTGCGGAAACGGAGATGCGGGAAAGCTGCGCGAGGACCAGCGCGGGGCTTCGATCGCCTGCTGGATGTTCATGCCGAAGTCGATCATGTTGATCAGCGTCTGCATGGTGCGCATGACCTGATCGTCGCCACCGGGACTGCCGAGAATCGCGTAAGGCTGGTCATCTTTCATGACCAAGGTGCTCTGCAAAGTGCTCCGTGGGCGCTTGCCGGGCTCAAGGGCATTGGCTTCGCCGCGAACTAGCGAGTAATAGTCGCCGCGGCAATTGAAGAGGATGCCGGTATCGCCCATTACGACGCCGGTGCCGAACAGTTCGTGTAGGCTGGGCTCGAAGCTGACCATGTTGTGGTCTTTGTCGACGACAGCGATGTAGCTGGTGTCGCCGTTGTGGCTGGCGTTGCCTTCGAGTACTTCGTGTACGGTTCGATCGAGATCAGCTGTGCTGGCCGCGGGACTTCCCGGACGTAATTCGAGCGAGGCCTTGGCGGGGTCGATCAGCTTGCGGCGTTCGCGGGCGTAATCCTTCGAGAGCAAACCGTCGTAGGGGATCTTGATGAAATCCATGTCGCCGAGATATTTCTCGCGATCTCCCATGGCGAGCTTCACCGCCTCGACGCTGGTGTGGACAAATTCTGGGCTGTTGTGTCCCAGCGCTTTCAGATCATAGCCTTCGAGAATATTCAGGGCGATGAGTTCCGTTGGTCCCTGGCTGGCAGAAGGGTTTTTGTAGACCTGGTAGCCGCGATAGTTGGTCGAGACTGGGGTTTCGACCTTGGCGGTGTACTCTGCGAAGTCTTCATAGCGGAACAAGCCGCCGTTTGCTTCTGCGAAGGTTGCTAAGTCGTGGGCGATGTCGCCTTTGTAGAAGCGATCGCGGGCGGCTTTGAGAGCATCGTGGCGGCCTTTGGATGAGCTAGCTTTTTCGGCCTCGACCAACTTCTTCAAGGTGCGCGCGAGATCGGGGTTTTTAAGAATCTCTCCCGCCTTTGGGGCGCGTCCGTTGGGCAGGTAGACCTTGACCGTCGTGGGGTACTTCAGAATCTTATTGGACCCGGCAATATAAGAGGCGCCGCGTTCACTCAGGGGAAATCCGTTTTCGGCCAAGTCAATGGCGGGCTGCAGTACCTGCTCGAAGTTCATCGTGCCCCAGCGATCGAGCAGGATGTACCAGGCGTCGACCACGCCAGGGATGCCTCCGGAGAGGAGTCCATCGCTCTCCGGGATTTTGCCTCCGTTGTTTTTCTCATACCACTCAATCGTCGCAAGCTTGGGAGCGCGGGGCTCGGCGTTGATGGAATACACCTTTTTCTCGCGAGAGTCGTAGACGAGCAAGACCGCGTCACTGCCGACACCGTTGAGAGAAAAGTCCGTCACACCCAAGGCAGCCTGGCCAGCGACGGCCGCGTCGAATGCATTTCCTCCGGCATCAAGAATCCGGCGCGCGGCCTCGGTGGCTTCGGCTTTCATGGAGGCAACGGCGGCGTAGCGTCCGCGAATGACGGGGCGCGTGGTTTGCCTAGTGTCGGTTTGGGCGAGCACGGTAGACGCTAGTAGAAGCACGGTTACTGACCCGGCGCTGAAGCGCCGGGACAGCCGATGGCGGCTGTCCCTACATTCTAGGAGTGAACCATTGATTTTCATAAGTCAGAGTCCTCAACAGCACCGGGGTTTGGGCGCATTGTTTTCCCGCTCGCGCCAGAACGCTGCATAGGCTGAGCGAGAGGAAGCCATGTGCGTGCGCTCGAGGAAGCGAGCATAGGCGGCTTCGTCAAAGATCTCGCGCAGTGTGTTCATCAGAATGTGAGCTGCTTGCATTAAGTAAGTCATGCGCGCTCCTCGCTCAAGCGGGTCATTACAAACGGAGTCTCTTGGACCCGGGCTTCCTTGCGTCCGCTGATAACCCCGAGCCACTGGCGGACGGATTCGATCAGCACGACTGTCACCATCATCAGGAGCAGTCCCGTCACCGCGGCGTCGAGACGGTTGTTGAAAATCAGGCGCGCGGTGGCGCTCGTTGCCGGCGCAGAGGCGAGGAATCCCGCTTGCGTGAGAAACCCGACGCGGGGATTCAGGTCAAATATTTTGTGCCAGGATGCCGTGAACGTGGTGGCCACGAGCCAGACGAGCGGAACAAGCGTGACCGCGGCGTATTTTGCGCGATGCATTTTGATAATGATGGTTGTGGCCACACACATTGCGACCGTCGCGAGCAGTTGATTGGCGATTCCGAACAGCGGCCACAGCGAGTTGATCCCGCCTAGCGGGTCCTTCACACCTTGCCAAAGGAAGAATCCCCACGCAGCGACGATCAAGGCGCTCGTAAGAATAATTGAGGGGTACCAACTGGTGCGCCCCAGCGGTTTGTAGATGTGGCCGAGGGCGTCCTGGATCATGAAGCGGGCGACGCGGGTGCCTGCGTCGAGGATCGTCAGGATAAACAGCGCTTCGAACATCACGGCAAAGTGATACCAGAGAGCCATTACGGTCCCGCCGCCTAGAGTCTGGGAGAAGATGTGCGCCATGCCGACGGCAAACGCGGGGGCGCCGCCGGTACGATTGAAGAGGGTTTGCTCTCCGACTGCGTGAGCCAAGGCCTGCATGTCGGCGGCGGTGACGGGGAATCCCCAATTGCTGATGGTCGTTGTGGCGGCGACTGCGGTTTGTCCGACGATACCGGCAGGACTATTAATGGCGAAATAGATTCCGGGCTGGAGTACGCAAGCAGCGATGATCGCCATCACCGCCACGGCCGACTCGGCCAGCATGGCGCCATACCCCACCAAGCGTGTTTGGGTTTCGCGAGCGATTAGTTTGGGAGTCGTTCCGCTGGAAATCAAAGAATGGAATCCACTGATGGCCCCGCAGGCGATAGTAATGAAAGCGAAAGGAAAAATCTTGCCCGCGAAAACAGGACCGGTACCATCCACGAAGCGCGTGAAGGCCGGCATGTGGAGGGTGGGATGAATCGCGACGATGCCGATACCGAGGAGGCCGATGGTTCCAAGCTTCACGAACGTGCTGAGGTAATCACGGGGAGCAAGCAACAGCCAGACAGGCACGACCGACGCGGCGAATGCGTAGATGATGATCGAGATGGCGAGAGTCGATGCACTCAGGGTAAATACGTGGGCAGGTCCAGGGTGCAGCGAGATCCATTGCCCTCCCCAGATCGCGAGGAGCACTAGGAGGAAGCCGAGCACCGAGACCTCGAGCACTTTGCCGGGACGGATTCGGCGTAAGTAGATTCCCATCAGCAGTGCGATGGGAATGGTCATCGCGATGGTGAAAGTTCCCCATGGGCTATCTTTCAGAGCATTCACTACGACCAGAGCGACGACGGCGAGGAGGATGATCAGGATGGCGATCACCGCGGCGTAGGCAACGATGCCTCCTACGGCCCCGGTTTCTTCTTTGGCCATCTCGGTGAGCGATTTGCCATCGCGACGGACGGAGAATAGGAGAATCACAAAATCCTGCACGCAACCGGCGAAGACGGCTCCGGCAAGCACCCAGAGCGTCCCGGGAAGATAGCCGAACTGGGCTGCCAGCACGGGACCCACAAGCGGGCCGGGACCTGCGATGGCCGCGAAGTGGTGTCCGAAGACGACCCATTTGTTAGTGACGAGGAAGTCGCGGCCGTTCTCCAGTCGTTCGGCGGGTGTGGCGCGGAGGGCGTCGACGGCGAGAATCTTGGCGGCGATGAACTTGCTGTAGAAGCGATATCCCAACGCGTAACAGCAGGTCGCAGCGGCTACCAACCAGAGGGCGTTAATCGGCTCAGAGCGGTGCACGGCCACGACGGCAGTCGCTCCGGCGGCGACCAACGACACGGCGCCCCACACGAGAATCGAAAGAGGCCTATTCATACCGTCGAGCATTGTGTCGAATCTGCGCGCCGAGCGCAACGGGCAATGTTTGCGGGGGAGGCCGAAAGGACGTGCCTGATCGATTTTCTTCGATGCGTTTGGGTTTGAGAGCAGTTCGTTTGATGTTACTCTATCAGTTCCGAAAGACTGCGATCCCGCGTCGGGCCATTTCGTCGCCCTTGCGCTCGGGGTGCATTCCGAGGATTCATCCTGAACTCATACCAACGAGGAGCATACGATGAAGATTGGCATACTAACAGGCGGGGGAGATTGCCCGGGACTCAATGCAGTCATCCGGGCGGTGGTTCGCAAAGGGATCTTCCATTACGACGACGAATTTGTGGGATTTATGGAGGGCTGGCGCGGATTGATCGAGAACCAGAGCATGGAACTCGATCTGGATGCGGTGAGCGGCATTTTGCCACGCGGTGGCACGATTCTGCGAACGTCGCGGACCAATCCTTCCAAGCGCCCGGATGGCTTTGACCGCTGCATGGCGACCATCGCTGCCCATAAGATTGACGCCCTGGTTGCGATTGGCGGGGACGACACGCTTTCCGTTGCGCAAAAGCTGCATGAAAAAGGCGTAAAAGTCGTCGGAGTACCGAAGACGATCGACAACGACCTGGGCGGAACGGACTATACCTTCGGGTTCGACACGGCGTGCAACATCGTGTGCGAGGCGATCGATCGTGTCCACACCACGGCGGAGGCACATAACCGAGTGATGGTCGTGGAGGTTATGGGACGTGATGCGGGATGGATCGCGCTGTACAGCGGGATCGCCGGCGGCGCAGACGTAATTCTTATTCCGGAGCGGCCGTTTGATGTCGACAAAGTCGCGGAGTCGATTCGGCAGCGGCACGAGCGGGGACGGTACTTCTCGATCGTGGTGGTCGCTGAGGGGGCAAAGTTCGCTACAGGCGCTGGCGCTCCGGTCGTTCAAGACATGGGCAAAGATGAATTTGGGCACGCCAAGCTGGGGGGCATCGCCAACATTCTTGCGCGGGAAATTGAGAGCCGCACCAAATTCGAGACCCGAGCTGTGGTGTTAGGACACATTCAGCGCGGCGGTTCTCCCACGGCATTTGATCGCGTGCTGGCGACGCGCTACGGGTTGGGCGCGATCGATATGGTGCATCGCGGCGAATTTGGCTGCATGGCGGCGCTGCGGTCGAACAAGATCGTCTCGATCACCCTCAAAGAGGCAATCTCGAAGAATCGCGTTGTCGATGACGAGATGATCCAGATCGCAGATGGCCTGTTTGAAGAGATCGGCGCAAAGGTGGCCAGCAAGTAGGTTTCGTTATTGGGCCTCCCCCGCGTTCGGCGGGTGGAGGCCTATTTTTGTTTGAGCCTGAATGGGTGGGATTTTATCAATGAAAGCTTGGGCGTGGCTGTCGGCCGGAGTTGTTGTTTGCGCGATCAGTTGGACCTACATGCAGCGCATATTGTTGCCGTGGGAACACTACATCGATGTGGAACGCGGGGTGGTGAAGAAGCCGATGGGCGACCTTTATCCACGCTGGGTGGGTACGCGGGAACTCCTGCTGCATGGCCTGAATCCCTACGGAGCCGAGGTCAGCCATGAGATTCAGATGGGGTTCTATGGCCACGCGATCGAGCAGAGCTATGACAAGCCTCCGTCTGAAATCATCGATGAGCAGCGGTTCGCTTATCCGGTACATGTCGTATTCCTGCTGGCGCCAACGATTCACCTCGACTTTGCGAAATTGCAGGCCTGGGCACCGGTGGTGCTGGGCGCGCTGATAGCGATCAGCGTTTGGTTGTGGCTTGCGGTGTTGCGATGGCGTCCACCACCGTGGGTGATCGTCACACTCGTACTGTTTGTCCTGAGCAGTCCTCAGATTGCGCAGGGACTGCGACTGCGTCAGCTTGGACTGTTGGCAGCTTTTCTTTTGACGATCGCAACATGGTGTGTCACACGCAATCGGCTGTTTGCAGCGGGCGTTTGGCTGGCGGTGGCAACTATCAAGCCGCAGTTCGTCGCGCTTTGTCTGGTCTGGTTCCTCGTATGGAGCCTGGGCGATTGGAAAAAGCGGTGGCCGCTGGCTGCAGGATTTGCTCTGACATTAGGACTGCTGGCGGGTGCGGGCGATATTCTGGTTCCGCGCTGGGTGCACTACTTCTTTGAGGGAGTCGAGGCCTATCGTCATTACTTTCCACTGGGCACCAAATCGGTTGTCCGAGTAATCCTCGGCGACTGGATCGGCGGGATTGTTTCCGTCATAGCTTTGATCGTTCTGCTGGTCTATGCGTGGAACAGGCGGCGGGCCGCAGCAGAATCGGCGGAGTTTACGCAGGTACTGAGCCTGTTTTTTGTCACCGCGACATTAATTCTTCCGTTAATGACTCCTTACAATCAGGTACTGCTGCTCCTGCCACTCTTGATGCTCATGCGCGACTGGAGACTGCTACCGAGGTGGGACCGCATAGGGTTTGCTCTATTCTTGTCTTGGCCATTCGTGGCTTGGGTGGCATTGCTAGCGCATCCGCCGCAGTTGGATTCCTTGCGTCGCATTCCGCTACTGCCTTCGGCATTGCTGCCTCTCACACCTTTCCTGGTCGTGTGGTTGATGTACAAACGTTCGCAACGAGAAGCGCATGAATCGCTACACCCCATGTCGGAAATGCCTGGCGGTATGATGAAGCGCCAATTATGAATTTGGATCGATGGCTAACGCCTAAGCGTTTGCGCGCACACGGACTGCTGCTCGCGCTGACCATCTGGGCGTTCTACATCTGGACGATTGCGACTCCTGCTCTCCGTGACCGGAACGGAAACTTGAAGGGCACGGATTTTCTGCATTTCTACACCCTAGGGTCCCTCGCGATTGCGCACCGAGGGGGCGACTTGTACAACATGGACGCTCAAGCCGCCGCGGCAACGCAACGCGTGCCCGACGCGCGGGGCATTCGCTATCTTCCGCTGTATCCTCCGCAGGTTTCGCTGGTGTTTGCGCCGCTGGCGTATCTCTCTTACGGCAGGGCACTCGCAGTGTGGTGGTTGTGCACGGCAGTGATCTATGGCGCTTCCTGCTATTGGATTTGGCGAGTATGTCCGAACCTGCGTGACTTCGGTGGAACGGTCGCGCTCGTTGCGATCGCCTTCCCTGCTTTCTTTCATTTGATTGCGTGGGGGCAAACCAGCGCACTCGCGCTTGCCTGCTTCACGGCTGGCTTCCTTTTACTTCGGGATAAACGCGAGTTCGCAGCAGGACTTGCTCTTGGATGCCTTATTTTCAAGCCCCAGTTAGGACTGGCGGCGGCCGTCGTTTTCATTGTCGTTGGACGATGGAGACTCCTGGCTGGTGCGGCACTTTCGGCGGCGGCACAAATCGCGGCAGGAATTGCTCATTACGGCGTCGGCCCATTTCGTTCCTGGCTGCGAACGTTGGGGGCCGTGCCGGCACTACTCCCTTCGTTGGAACCAAGACCGTATCAGACAGACTGCCTGCGAACATTCTGGGCGATGCTTGTGCCGTGGAGCGGAGCGGCGTTCGGCCTTTACGTCGTGAGTGCGATCGTCGTTCTCGCTGGGACGATTGCCCTCTGGAAACGGCAGGAATCATTGTCGCTAAAGTACTCCGCGCTGCTCCTAGCTACGGTGCTGATTTCGCCGCACCTAACGGTTTACGATCTGGTGATTCTGGCGCCAGCGATTCTTTTGCTGACTGACTGGTTCGTCTCTCACCCTTCAGCGTCACAAGGAACTGGAACTCTCATTTACCTGACCTGTGCGCTGCCACTGCTTGGGCCTTTCACGCGCTGGATTCATATGCAGTTGTCGGTGATTGCGATGGCAGCGCTTCTGTACTTGCTATGGCGTATGCGGGAGAGTGGAGATTCCGTGCATCCAAGTTGGGCGGTGCACACGGAAATGGCAAGGAAATAGGAATCGGCCTGGCCCGGAACTTACCCCAGGGGGCTAAAGCCCGCGTTTGTATTTGCGCCTGACGCGGCGCTGAAGCGCCGCTCTTCCACCCAACCAAAGAAGATAGATCTCACGCAAGCTCTAAGGCCCATGCTCTCAGCGCCCTTAGTCGGCACGGCTGAAGCCGCACCGTTTCAAAGATGACCCTGAGGCAACTTTCCGGCAACCGGGACGGGTACTATCGCTTCCCGAACAGAAACGCTAGCGCGTCCGGAAAACGCCGGGCCCATGCTGATTCGTGGTGAGTGGCGCCTTCGTCGATCATCAGTCGAAGCCGGCGATCGTCCACGCCAGCGCGACGGAAAATGCTCGCGAGTTCGCGGACGTCATCGACCACGCTTCGGTCGCGATCTTCGCGTCCCGCTTCCGCGGTTCCCGTTGCCAGAAAGATCCGCTCGGGCCATTGCTTGATGGTGCGACTGTCTTTGATCATCTGGCGATTCGATGCCCACAGAGACGGACTCTCGATCAGCAGCCTGCCAAACCAGCCTGGATGCACAGCCACGGTATAGAGGGAGATTAAGGCGCCCAGGGATGATCCGCCGAGGCCAGTGTTCTCCGGGCCGGGGGCGACTCGATAATTTCGCGCAATAAACGGCATGACTTCTTTCATCAGGAAGTTGGGGTAGCGATTGCCCTGCACGCGAAGCATCATCGGACTCATCGATCGATGTGGCATGTACTCGCGGAAGCGCTCTTTGCCGGCGTTATCGATGCCGACGATGATCATGGGCAGCACCTGACCCTCGCGAATCAAGCGGTCGGCAGTTTCATCGACCTGCCATTCCACGCCAGTAAATGAGGTGGAAGGCTCAAAAAGATTCTGCCCATCATTGAGGTACAGCACGGGATAACGCCTTGCGGAATTCTCGTTGTAGTCGTATCCGGGAGGAAGCCAGACGCGCAGGAATCTTGTATTGCGGAAGAAACGGCTGCGGAACTCGTGCAAGCGCAGATCGCCGGTTGCCGCCTCCACGCGAATGACGCCGGGAGCGACACCGGAACCGCTGATTTCAGTTTTCTGGGTTTCTTCCATCCAGGAAAAGGCGCTTTCTTAGAATACAACGGCAGAGTGCTTCATGCCCCCGCGCTTCGAAGCTTCACGATGACGGCCACCAGCGTAATCAGAAAGATCAATACCTGCGAGGCAACGCATACGATGCACCAGGTCTTGAGTGCGTAGGCCTCGACGTAGGTCAGGTACAAAGCAAAACCTAATCCCGCAATGGAGGCAGCCAGCAGGCGGTTCGGAGTCGTAGCACGGGACCTCCAGAACGTGGAAAAGGAGAATAGCGTTGCGTATCCGAGTATGCCGATTGCGGCTACTGGAATCCCTTGAACCTCAGAATATTCGCTGCGGTTCACGATGTCGCAATTGAACTTCTGGCTGAAATCGCAGAACTCGGTGGCTGACTTTGCATAGTGGCGCTGCAGAGAAACGGCGGAGAGGGCGATTCCGGCGAATGACAGGATTGCAATGACGACGAACCACCATTTATTGCGCTCTGTCACCTCGCTCACGGCAGGCTGCACCCGCTTTTCTGACTGAGCTCGTGCAAGGTGAGCACGCCTTCTTTCGGCGGATCCGCGCCAAACTGCCAACTCGGGAACAACTTGACTCCAGCGGCCTTGCAGGCGGGCGTCAACTCATGCGGATCGTTTTCGCTGGCGCACTCGACGTAAGGCACGTAACGAAATGAGGAACCGAACTCGCGTTTCTGGTCGGCGCAGTGCGGACACCAGTAGAGGCCATACATCTTTGCATTCTTGGTGGCAAGACACCGGGCAAAGGAATCGTACTTATGGTTCTTGTAATAGCGGCCCGCAAGATACGCTCCAGCAAAGAGGGCCGCAATGACAACGTAGAGAATCACCTTCTTCGTCTTGCTGCCGTCGCTTTCGCCCACCTGCTGCCGCTTTCGTCTTTCTTCGGACATGACTTTCCCTTATATCACGGCAGGCGGGCGACCACGTTCAGAGCCCCGGGAAGCACACTCAATTCCTCGCATTGCAGGGACAACACCTCGCCATCGACCATGACATCGACGGGAGCATCGAGCTTGAATTCGACGCGTTGAACCGATTTGCACTCGGCCAGAGGATGCTGGACATGTGTGCCGTCGTACAACCCCGGAAGATTGCGGATCAAACCAATCCTCCCAATCGGTCCCCACCGGACGTATTCCACCAGGCCATCGTCTACCTTTGCCTTCGGAGCAATCATCATGGTGCCGCCGGTGAACTTGCTGTTGTTGAACGTAACGAAAAGGCAGCGGCGGTCATCGAACTGTTCCTGTCCTGCGACTCTGGTCGGAAAAGGACGCCGGTTGAATCGGGCCAACGTCAGGAAGATGGAGATGAAATATCCGAGCTCGCCCCAACCGCTGAAGCGGCGCGCGCGAAGAGCCGCTACATCGGCGGAAAACCCCATACTGAGCAAATTGATGTAATAGAGCTCACCGCCCCGGTGCCGCATGCGCATAACATCAACGGGCCGGCTCTCCCCAGCAAGAAGCCACTCCGTCGCGGCATCAAGGCCGCGGTCGGTGAAGTCACGTAAGAAGGAGTTACCTGTGCCGAGCGGCAAGAAACCTAGGGTTGGCGGCTCGTTGCCGATGGCTTGCGGAAACAGACCGTTGACAACCTCGTAAGACGTGCCGTCCCCGCCGAGGGCAATGAAATGTCGTGTCCCGCGCCGATAGGCATCTCGAGCAATCTCGGAGGCTTGCCCGGGCGCGCGAGTGGTGGCCACCTTCACCTCGATGCCGGCATCGCGGAGCCGTGTGAGCGCCGGGACGAGCAGTTTGGCCCCGCGTCCACCTCCCGCGGCGGGATTCACAATCGCTAGATACGTTTGCCCCAAGTTGTTGAACCCTTTTAGAACAAATACGCTGCGGTCTTTCCAGCGTTGGGTGCGGCAAGATGCCGCACCCCCAGCCGGCGGGATGCCGGCGCTACAACTGCTTCACGGCGCTTCTCTCGACTGCTTTGCCTACTTCTTCTGCCAAGACTTGCCTCTTGATCTTCATGGACGCGGTGCGGGGAAAGTCTTTTTCCCAGACCAGATAGCCGCTCACTCGCTTGAAGTCGGACAGTTTGCGGTTGCGGGCTTCTATATCTTCCTGCAAACCGCTATCGAATCTTTGGTTCTGCTCCAGGCGCAGTATGAGTATCAGCGCTTCCCTGCCCAGCTCTTTTTTGGGCCAGATATAGTTCGCGGCGAAAACTGTATATTCCTTTACTGGCAGACCATCGAACACGGTTTCGATATCTTCAGGATAGATATTCTTTCCACCCTCGGTAACAATCATGTTCTTCTTGCGCCCGAACAGCTGCAGATGCCCGTGGCCGTCGAACCGGCCGAGGTCGCCCGTCAGGAGCCAGCCGTCGACGATCGTCTCCAGCGTCAACTCAGGATCGTCGAGATAGTGCGACATCACTGTCTTGCTGCGGGCTGCAACTTCGCCGATTCCCTCCGCGTCGGGATTCAATATGCGCAACTCGACTCCTGGAAGCGGCTTTCCCACGGTGTCGGCGCGGAACGGTTTCAGATCATTGAGCGTCAGCGCAGTGCCCGCCTCAGTGAGCCCATAGCCGTTTACGACCGGAATACCGAGATCGTAGAAGAACTGCAGGGTGGACGGTTCCATGAAGGCGCCGCCCGTGATCAAAGCCAATAACTCTCCTCCGAATCCACGGTGAATATTGCCCAGAAGCATGCGACTGAGCTTGACGTTGGGGCGTCGACGAGTCAGCGCGCGATTTACAGCGATCATCGAATTCAGCAGAGCACGCTTCCATGACGGGAGCTCATCGAACTTGGCACGCAGGCCGCGCTCCAGATTCTTCAGAATCATTGGGACCAGTGAAACGTAGGTGATGCGATAGCGGACAAAAGCATCGCGGACGAACTCCGGACGCAACGTGCGCAGATGCACCACGCACGCTCCACAGACGAACGGACCAATGAAGCCCACCATGAAATCAATGGCGTGATTCGTGGGAAGAATGCTCAAATAACGCACGCCCGGCCAGAAGGGATACCACGCGGTCAGCGAGCGGCATTGCTCCAGGTAATTTTCGTGCGTCAGAACACAACCTTTGGGCCGGCCTCCGGTTCCCGAGGAATACACGATGCAGGCCACGTCGTCTTTCTGACGCATGACGAAATCGGGTGCGCCCTTGCGCTTGAAGTCCTCCCAGCGAAATGCACCCGCGAGATCGGTGCCCAAAGGGGCTTCGGTGACCAGAACAATTTTGGTTCCGATGTTCTGAAACCCGGGATCGGCCATGATCGCGCGCCAGAGGTGGTACTCAGCGACGAGGATTTTGGCTTTCGAGTGTGCCAGCAGCTGCAGATGTTCGGCAGCAGTGAGCTTGTAATCGAGAGGAACCAGGACGCCGCCACAGTAGAAAATGGCATACGCAGAGATCAGCCATTTTGACTGATTCGTCATGATGATGGCAGCGCGGTCGTTGGGATCGAAATCGGCGTCCTCAAGAGCCCGGGCAAGCGGAAGAGCGACTTCTTTGAAATCGGAATAGGTGAGGCGGAGTTTTTCGCGATCGCGCTCGGCTTCGACGAGACACACTTCCTTGGCGAAGCGGTCGAGAGCGTCACGAAGAGCCGCGCCGAGGCATGTGTATTGACGGAGATCGAGCATTGCGGAGTTGCTGACTCTAGATTGTAGATTGCCAATCGAACAATCCGCAGACAGGCTTTGCGGTGGTGTTCCCTACCGATCAACAACAACATCGGCGATTGAGTTCTAAAGGCGAATCTGGATCTTGCCTGCCAGGGTGCGAAAGTCGGTTACGCCCTGTAGTTCGTAATCCGGTAACTCGACTCGGAAATGGTTCTCTAATTTCGTGAGCAAGTCGAGTGCCTGCAGGCTGTCGATGCCGAGCGTCTTGAAGAAATCGTCGTCAGGGGAGAGTTTCTCGCGTGGCACTTTGAAGTGCGCCGCGGCGAGAGTGAGTATCTCGTCTAGCGTCTTTTCAGCGGTTGGCATAAACAGTCATTCTAATTCAGTTTGGCTTAAGGCAAATAGGGTTGGGTGTCGGTGCTTTCCACGAACTTTTTCAGTCCGGCCTGCACTGCGGGTCGCGAAAACAGATCACAGAAGATGTCGATCTCCCGATTCAATTCCTCATAAGGAATCGGCTTGATGAATTGCTTCGCGGCTGCGGCTGTCTGATGATCGAATTTCGCCAGTTGTGCTGCCGTGGCCCGAGCGGCACGCAATGCCTCGCCCTCAGCGACCACCTGGCTCACGAGCCCGATCTGTTGCGCCTTCGTCGTATTGAAGCTGCGCCCGGTGAGCAGCAGATCGCGTATGACCGAGTTGCCTATATCGCGCTTCAGGCGGGGGATTCCCCCGAACCCGGGAATCAGGCCTAGCCGCAGTTCCGGAAAGGCAAACCGGGCGGTCTTATCGGCGATGATGAGATCGCAAGCGAGGGCCAGTTCGAATCCTCCGCCAAAAGTTACGCCGTGGACGGCCGCGATTGTGGTCATGGGAGCCGCATCGATCACGTTAAGCGCGCGGTGAATGCGTTCCAGAAAGTCGCGGACACCTTTGGCGGCTTCATCTTTCGCCATCGCTTGAGAGCGCTCGTACAGTTCGCGCAGGTCGGCTCCGGCGCAGAATCCGCATTTCAGATCGCTGTAGATGATAAGGGCGTGCGCCGGTTGCTTCAGACCCTGCAGGCTTTCGGAAAACGACTCGAGCTCCTCCAGAGACTGAGAGCCGATTTCGTTGCAGGGATTGCGATGCAGGACGAGTTCGATCAGACCATCCTTGCACTCGACCGACATCGCTTCACCTTTGCGACTCAGGTCTGGGTTCATGCGGTTTTCACCGTCCGGTACATGTCGTCGATTTCATTCTTCATTTGCACCGAGATCAGATCCCGCCTGAGCTTGCCATTCGCGGTCAACATTCCGTTTTCGATAGAAAATGGCTCTGTTCGCGTGACGAATGCGCGCACCTGTTTATAGTGCGGGAGATCCGGATTGACGGCGTCGAGGGCAACTTGCACTTGTTCCCTATTTACATCCCCGGTCACGATGGCGGATAGATATCCACGGCCGTTTCCGACGATTACGATCTGCTGCGCGCCCGGCAAATGCTTCGCAACATCATCCTCTATGGTTTCTGGTGCGATCTTGTGGCCGGAACCGAGGACGATCAGATTCTTGATGCGGCCGACAATCTTCCACGTCCCGGTCCCGTCTTGCTCACCCTGATCGCCGGTGTGAAACCATCCGCCACGGAGCACCTCGGCTGTTTGCTGCGCGCGATTCCAATAGCCTGGGAATACATTCGGGCCCTTCACGATAATTTCGTCGTTGTCAGCCAGCCGCATGTCGATTCCCGCGATCGCGGGACCTACGCGGCCAGGCACGGGATTCTTAGGATCATCCATAGTGCAGATGCCGGTGGTTTCAGTCAGCCCATAGACCTGGAGCACCGGAATACCGAGCATTTTGAAATAGTCCTGCGTTTCGGGAGTAAGGGGTGCTGAGCCACAAATCATGGCCTTTAAATGTTCTCCCATCATTTTCTTGCGAATCGTGGGAAAGACCAACAGGTTCGCTAACCAGAACCAAAACGAAGCCCCGGTCTGATGTTGCTCGCCTTTGCGGCCCCATGCTGCTTTCGCACGCGTATAGACAGTTTGCGCGAGTCCTCCCTTTTGCGCGATCTCTTCATCGACGCCGCGGCGCATGCGCTCGAGCAGTTGAGGGACATTGAGGAAATAGTGCGGAGCGACTGCCGGCAGATCGCTCGCAATCTTCGTCAAGTCGGTGTTCAGTGTGACCAGGCTTGCACGCAGCATGAAGGTCAGAACTGCAATCCATGATGCGCAAAAACTCAACGGCAGGTAGTGGAAGATGCGGTCCTGGCCCACGCGGCCGCCCATCAGTTCGTCGAGCCTCGCCGATGTACACCCCAGCATGAATCCGACGTTGGTCGCGGTGAGGACAACGCCCTTGGCTTCTCCCGACGTACCGGAGGTGTAAAGTATCGTCACCGGGTCTCCGTCGCGTACCTGAGGACGATCCAGCGAAATTCCCTCCACACCTTGGAAGATTTCATCGAACAGCGGGAGTGGCGGGGACTGCGGCCATGCCTGCTGAATTCCGTGGCGAAGCGTTGTGTCGCCACAGCAGACAAGGGCGGGCGTGCTGTCTTTGAGCATTGCGACCAGTTCAGCGGGGGACTGACGGAAATACAGCGGAACGACGATCAGACCCTCAGCCATTGCGGCCAGATCGAGCGCGATCCAGCGGATACTGTTGGGCGCCAGAATGCCGCAGCGGTCAGCTTTCTTCAGGCCCTTCGACGCAAGAAATGTTCGCGCCTTGTGGACCAACTCCAGCAACTCGGGCCCGGTCACACCGCTGAACTGACCGTCGCGGATCTCTTGCAAGACCCGGATATCGGGCGCAGTTTTGAGTTGCGAAAAAATGTCTCCAACGAAGGGCATGATCAGTTCTGGGACCGGGACGACTAACTAAAGGCTGATACCAACTGCCGCAGCGACTTGCTCATCGGCGGTAGATAATCCTCCCAACTCCACTCGCCGGTGCGCGTCGGGAATTCGGGATAGCGCCGCTGGACTTCTTCTTCGAAAAAAACGCCCATCTGCGCCATGACTTTCAGATTCTTCACAACAGTGCGTGCGATCCCATCCGAGATACGCTCGCCTTCAGCAGCCAGGACGTTCAGAGCGGCCAAGAGCTTTGGTTCGAGATCCGGATCGTCCACGGTCATCAGCAGTTCCTGATGTCCGCGCTCGCGCATCAGGTTGCGGATGCGTTCGTCCATGGTGATTCCGGCGGATGGAACG
>Ga0070732_10000543_pt1 | contig 23191 bp, 23 predicted proteins | sample Coa_R1_5_FD_66449 | JGI IMG/M metagenome (GOLD analysis project Ga0070732, IMG submission 66449) | Surface soil microbial communities from Centralia Pennsylvania, which are recovering from an underground coalmine fire - Coalmine... | ecosystem: Environmental > Terrestrial > Soil > Unclassified ... | reverse complement strand
AAGCCATCGCGCGTGACGGGGCGGCCCGCGTGGATCATGTCACGCTCAAGGCGACTTCGGGATCGAGCGACTCATACCCCGATGTCGTCGTTCCATCGGATCACGGACCGGGTGTGCCAGGCGGACAGGTCACGTTTGCCGCCGCCCCCGGCCTTTTCACCTTGCGCGTCGTCGCCCTCGACGCCGCCGGCAATGAAGTGGACACCGCGCGGCGCGAGGTCGTCGTACCGGACTTCACAGGCACCGCGCCCTCGGTCTCGACGCCGCTGGTCTTCGTCGCCCGGACGCCCCATGAGATGCAGGTGATTCGCGCGACAGCGACGCCTCGTCCCTCCACGTCGCGTGAGTTCGCCAGGACAGATCGCGTGCTCGTCCGATTCGCGGCCTACGGCCCCGGTGGCATCGCGCCGGCCGTGACGATACGAGTGCTCGGTCAGAACGGCCAGTTGTTGTCTGAGCTGCCAGCGCCCGTGGCCCGTGCGGCCGGACTATTCGAGGCCGAGGTGGGACTAGGCTGGATGGCGGCCGGCGAGTATTTGATCGAGGTTCGCGCATCGGCGGAGACCGGGAAGGCCTCTGACCTAATTCCGTTCAGGATTGGAGGGTGATCAGCGCTGCTGCTCGACAAGCTCTAGGGACTTCCTGCTCGAACTCGGGCACGGCTTCTGCTCCGAGGCCAGTTAGAATCGCATCCAGATCGGCGACAGCCACAACTTCGTCGATCTCGTCTTCTATCACCGAATGCTCAAGTGCCACTTCCGGTGGAGCTGAAGCTCGCCGCGTTCAGTCACGAGAACATCGGCCAGTCGAACACCTACGTGACGTGGTACCGCACGCACATGCACTGAATGCGACGATGGTGGCCGTTCCCGGATGATACCGCAGGTCCATCGTGAGCGCGTCAGTACCGGCGTTAGGACTTGGCGGGATGTTGACAATCGCCCTTCTGTTGCCGAGCCGCGCACCCGAATACGTCCTCATGTCCCGAGCTCGGTTCAAGGCGGCCCCTCCCGCTGGACCTGTCAGACTTTGGGCATGTCTCTGCTCCCCGTGCGGGCCGCTCGGTGTTGGTCGGTCTTGTCTGGCCTTCTGATCGCTCTCAGCGTCTCGTGCGGTGGCAAGCCGCCGGCGCCGGCCCAGGGTCGAGTGCGTCCGAGGTTGGCGCAGGTCCGCGTCCTTCCTGACACGATGTGGGCGCAGTACCGGCTCACGACGAGTGTCCGCGACATCGACGCCTACGTCATCCGGGACGAGCAGCCGAAGCCGACCGTCGTTCTCCTTCAGGGCTCCGGGTGCCTGCCGCTCTTTACCGTGGATTACGCGGGTGGCTTTCACGCCACATCCATTTTCGAGGACGTGGTCCGCGCACGAAGTCAACAGTTTCACTTTGTGCTCGTCGAAAAGCAGGGCGTCACGCCGCTTGTGTTTCCCCAAAACATGACCCTCGAGCAACAGCGGGCGAGGTTCAAAGCGGTCGCCGACGGCGACTGTACCTCCAACTATTTCGCGCATGAAACCAAGACCCGTCGCGTCGAGGATGCCGAGGCGGTGGTGGACGCCCTGACTGACGAAGCCTGGGTTCGGGGCGTCCTCGTCGCCGGTCACTCCGAAGGGAGTGACGTCGCGGCGGGCCTCCTGCGAGTGGACCAAGAGCGCCACGTCATCGCCGCCGGCCTCCTCACGGGCGCCGGCCCGACCCAGTTCTTTTCGGGTGACGAAACGCGGGACAGCTTCGCACGCCACGTCAGTGACCTCCTCGCGATGCGCGATGCACCCGAGGACCAGATGTGGGAAGGCCACGCCGCGCGGCGGTGGAAGTCCTATGCGATTGACAGTAGCCCGCTCGACGACGTCCGCGACAGTCCGACGCCCATATATGTCGCGCACGGCGGCCGCGAACCCAATCTCCGATCGGCGGACGTGTTCGTCCTCGAAGCGCTTCGGCAGCAACCCCGTCGGCCGCTCCGCTATGTCGTCGTCGCCGATGGTGACCACGGCTTTACGACACGCGATGGCCGAGACCATTTCCTGCAAGTGTTTGACGACTTCACCTCGTGGGCGACGACCCCGCACCCACCAACGGCGGTCGGTGTCCTGAAATGAGCCGGTGCGCACCATGCGTCGCTGTAAGCGGCCTCACCACGCCGGCGTATGGCTGGCGGCTCAACGTGACTCCAGTCGGGGAGGCAGGCGTGCGCTCACCGTTCGCGTCGATTGGCAACGGTCGAGGGACCGCAGCAAGATTGACGATCTTCAGAAGACCTCAGTCCAACTGACGCTCAAGCCAGGTGATTCGATTCCGCTTGACTACATGGTGGCTGAGCCGCTTCCCCTCGGCCGGACCTGCAAAGCCGTTGGCATGCTGCTCCGAATCGGCCTCAAGCCAGGTAGACCAGACCAGTAGATCCGACACTGCTACGGGCAGGGCTACTTACTCAGGACGACGTTCGGATTGATCCGGCTGGCCCGCAGCGCAGGAATCGCCGTTGCGATGAGCGCGACGCCTGAGAGAACGAGCGTGACGAGCGCCAGCACCAGGGGGTTCATGGGTGTCACGTTGAAGAGCTGGCTCTTCAGCACCTGGCCTACGACGATCGAGCCGACCAGACCGATGGCCAGTCCGGTGACCACTATGCGAAGGCCGTCCCCCAGCACGAGCCGAAACACGGCCATCGTGGGGCCTCCGAGCGCCATGCGGACCCCCAATTCCCGTCGCCGCTCGATCACCCCATACGCCAGGACGCCATAGATGCCGACCGCCGACAAGAGCAGAGCCACGACGCCGAACGCCGCAGCGATGAGCATCGGGACCCGCCGGCCCGACAACGCCGTGTCGATCCACGCCTGCTCAAGCTGAAGAACCGAGGTCGGCAACGCGTGGTCGTCCAGCACCAGCACGTCAACGTTGGGAAGGACGGACAGGCGATCGTAGCCGGGCAGGTCGGGAGGGGCTCCCGTAAGGCGAAACGGGTAACGCCGTAGAGACTCCGGTGGCCCTACGCCTCACTCCAGCCCTTCGCAAGAGCGTCCACCTTCCATTTCTCCGACACGTCGGACACGTCCTGCTCTGTCTTGGCGACCTGCGACCGATGCAGTTCGCCCCCGACGAGGGCCTGTAGTTCCCAGCCCAACGGATGCGTTCTCAGTTGCACGCGGAGCGTGTGGCTTTTGCGCTGCAACGTCCAGAGGTCATCGAGGATCTCGACCTTGCGATATGCGTCATACGGCCGGGGCGGTTGCATACTTCAGGATAGACCCGCCGGGGCATCCCGCGGTCCGCGCGGCCGGGGGAGGAGGCGGGCAAATGGCCGATGAACCCCATGCGCAGCGGGTGGGCTGCCTAAGATCCGGCAATCAACCCAGAGGTCCGTTCAAGATGAGCACGCCACAAATCCGGCTCCCAACTATTGAGGGACTCCGGTACATCCCCGACTATCTCTCGTCAGAAGCGGAGCGTGCTCTCATGGGCGTTGTCGATACTCACGAGTGGCAGATGACGGTGGATCACCCTTTTCAGGTCTACGGGCATCACTACAACCACAAACGAGTAGAGGCCTATCGGATCGGCGAACTGCCAAGCTGGTCGCGTGAGCTCGCAGCGCCGCTGCGGAATGACGACCTCATTCCGGACGTACCAAACATGTTGGTCGTCAACGACTATCCCGCCGGCTCGGGTTTCTTCGCACACGTTGATCAGGCGGTGTTTGGCGACACGATCGTCTCCGTGAGCCTCGGCTCCTCCTGCGTCATGCGCTTCTCGCATACTAGCTCCGGACGAATTGAGGAGTGCCTGCTTGAGCCTCGAAGCGCACTGGTGCTTTCGGGAGACGTTCGATGGAATTGGAAACATGAGATTCCTGCCCGAAAGGTCGACATCTTCGGCGGTTATGAGAGGCCGCGCGCGCGGCGTGTCTCGCTTACGTTCAGAGCGGTGCCGACCACGCAAGTCTCCGGAGCGGGCTGAATGAGCGGGCACCAGGGGCGCGGAAGGCTCAAGAACGATAATCCGTCAGGCGACTTCTTGACGGCGCCTCGATGCGGGGCGAAGACGCGCCGGCAGACGGCTTGCCAGGGCCCGGCGATGCGGAACGGCCGATGCCGAATGCATGGGGGTTCCAGCACGGGGCCGCGAACGCCCGAAGGCCTCAAGCGGAGCCAGGGGGCGCGCTGGAAGCACGGCGCGCGCTCTCAGGAACTGCGGGCCCTGCTGAGGAAAAGCCGCCAGCGGTGGCGGACACTGTGGGCGCTCCTCGACGCTGTCTAGCGGCGCGTCGGGCAAATCAGATCACAGACGGTCACCTTCAGCGTGTCGGCAATCGTTTGGGGGGTTCGAATCGTCATCACGTATATGGCCGGTCCGTCGTCCCCAGCTGGAACAGACATACCGCCGCAGGCCACCCCGTTCGAGCTCGACGACGAGTTGTCCGTCCTCCTGGAGCTCCAATCCGATCACGCGATGCTCCGCCAGTCCCAGAATCCACGTACAATCGCGCAGCGATCCCACCCGTCCTCCCTAAGGTCGTGGTTCACTGTGCCGTTACCTTGCTTAAAGGCAGCTTTCAAATTACCCCCGGATCCCCCTATCGCCGCATAAGGCCCGGCTTCAGCGTCTGGTCGAAGGGCCCGTTGCAGCTGCTGCCACTAAAGCTAGTCGCGTCGAGTTGAAGGCCGTCTTGTCCCCGGTAGGCCCAGTTCAGCGTCATGGTCGCCGGACAGGCGCCCGTGAACGAGATAGTCGTAACAGCGGAGACCTGTTGGGGCGGCCCTGAAAAGGTGTTGGTGAATGTGCCGGTGACCGTGCCGGCTCCGAGGCCCAGCGTGTTGCCGTTCCCGAACGTGACTGAGCCGGTGAGATTCCCGCCGTTGACGTCTCCATCCTGCGCCAGGATCCACGTCCACGTCCCGCCGCCGAGTGTTGGCGGCAGAAACTTCGTCCACGTGCCGGCGAGGGGGAAGCGCGTGGCGCTGAGCTGCGAGTTTCCGTAGCTGGCCGTAAAGGTGCCGTTCGTGATCGGGTTCCCCAGACAGTCGCGTCCACTGAACGTGGCCGTCATGCTGTTGGCCGTGTTCGAGCCCGTGCCGGTCATCGTATTCACACTGCTCACGGTCGCGGTCCCACTGACCGCATTGCCACACCCTTGGACTTGACTGGCGTGCGGGAGCCAATTGAAGACCAGTGTATTGGCCGAGACGGTGCCCGCGATCGGTCCGCTTTCGTTGAGCACTTGGAGGGTACCCGTCACTTGGGCACCAGTCTGGACCAGCGACATGGTGAGGTTGCCGGTGCCTATCTGATCGGAAGAGCCTTGGCCAAGCCACGGAGACAGAGGGTCCAGGGTCCCGATTCCGGCGCTCACGTTCACGGCGGGAGGTTGCGCGGCGGGCACAATGGGCGCCGTGGGCGCGGTGACGGCCCCGCCACTGCTCCCGCCCCCTCCACACCCCGCACTGCTGAGCGCCCCGATCGTCAGCAGCGCAGAGATCTTGATGCGCATCAAAGCCTCTCCTTCCATCGTGGCCTGCCGTGCATCCGGGATGTGACCCGATAGTTCTGATGTTTTTGACCGCCGAACGTCGCGAATTCTACCTCCTACCGCGTTTCCCTGCACACCGAATTGGCCCTCGCGTCGCTCACGCATGACGACACCGCATGTTCGAGTAGGAAACGCGGCTGACGGCATCGCCGCCACCTTTAGCGTAAAGGGCCGGCGATAAACGCTGGTGCCCTGCGCAGAGGAGGCGTCCAGGTTGCAGCCCGAAGCGGTTGTCGGACAGGTCGGGAGGGCTCAGACGCTCCCGGTGGGTGCTCACGGAAGCGCCTAGGATTATCTGCCTCCTAGGCCGCGACCCGGCGCCCGCTGTTAGACGGTGTCCTTCCTGAGAGATAGGTGACATTTCATTCCGGAGACATGGGTGACACTTGGCCCCTACGGGAGGGGCCATGCCTTGGAAGGAGTGTCACGTCATGGATGAGCGTCTTCGGTTTGTGGCGCGTCGGCTCGAGGGCGACCGATGTCGGCCCTCTGTGAGGAATTTGGGATCTCCCGGAAGACCGGCTACAAGATCTTCGAGCGATACCGCCAGATTGGCGTGAAAGGGCTGACCGACCGGAGTCGGCGACCCCATCGGCACGCCAACCAGCTGCCGCTGGTCGTCGAGACGTCGATCGTGGGTCTCAAGCGCGAGTATCCCAGCGGGGGCGCGCCCAAGATCCGGGAGCGGCTCAAGCAGCGCTGGCCCGAGGTCGCCTGTCCCGCGATCAGCACGGTGCACGCCGTGCTCCATCGCCATGGCCTGGTCGCCCGACGGTCGCGCCCCGGCGGCGGCCGCGCCTGACGGGCACGCCGCTCTCGCAGCCCGTGGCGCCCAATCGCCTCTGGTGTGCGGACTACAAAGGCGAGTTTCAGCTGGCCAATCGCGTCTACTGCTATCCGCTGACGATCACGGACTTCGCCAGCCGGTTTCTCATCGCCTGCGAAGCGCTGTCGACCACCAAGGAACGCTATGCGTTCACGGTCTTCGACCGCGCCTTCCAGGAGTGTGGACTCCCCGAGGCCATCCGCACCGACAACGGGGTGCCCTTTGCCTCAGCCCATGCCCTCTATGGCCTGAGCAAGCTGGCGGTGTGGTGGCTCCGGCTCGGCATCGGCCTCGAACGCGTCGCGCCGGGTCATCCCGAGCAGAACGGGCGCCACGAGCGCCTGCATCTCACGCTGAAGACCGAAGCGACGCGGCCGGCCGTGGCCAATACCCTGCAGCAGCAGGCCCGCTTCGACACGTTCGCGCACCAGTACAACCATGAGCGGCCGCATCAGGCGCTCGACATGGCCACGCCGGCCAGCCGGTACCAGCCCTCCGCCCGGCCCTATCAGGGCCTGGAGGAGCTCGAGTATCCGCGGCACGACTGGACGGCCGTGGTCACCACCTGCGGCCGCATCTGCTACCAGAGCCGCAAGGTCAACGTGAGCCAGGTGTTTGCGGGCCAGAAGGTGGGGGTCAAGCAGACCGAGGACCACATCTGGCTGGTCACCTTCATGGACTACGACTTGGGGTACTTCGACGACGAAACGTGCCGACTGGAACCGATCGATAATCCCTTCGGTCCGAAACTGTTACCCATGTCTCCGGAATGAGGTGTTACCCATGTCTCCGGAATGGACCAAAGGAATTTTGGAGCCGGCGACCCGACTTGAACGGGTGACCTGCTGATTACGAATCAGCTGCTCTACCAACTGAGCTACGCCGGCCTGCCGAACGCGGATGATCGAACGAGTCCGCAGACGATCGACTGCCTGACGAAGAGTGAAGCTGGCAGCCGGTCTCGTGCCGATCATGTGGCACGTCCAACCGAAAGATCCTAGCACAGCGGTTCTCTGCCGGTCGTCCGTGACACCTGTCCGGCTTCGATCGCCCCTGAGAGCGCTGAAAGACTGGACATGGACGCCCGCGCCGTCATACGGTCACTCGAATTGCTGCGCCCGGCAATTGCGCTCGCCCACGCTTCAAGGAGAGTCCCATGACGCCGATGTGTCCGAACTGCAAAGGCACGAAGTTCGTCGAAGCCGAGGTCGTGGTCAGCGACCATCCGTGCGGAGTGCTCCAGTTTGAGTCATGTGGCGCCGTCCTTGGCGTCATCGACTTCGTTCTGCGCGACAAGATCGCCGAGGTCCAGAAGGCGCTGCACCATCGCCTCTGAATCGGCCGGCGCCGGGGCAGGCCGCCTTCGTTAACCCCTTTCCCCGTGCCGCGTATCCCCCTAGTAGAAGGCCCGCGAGAGGGCGCTTCGGGAGTACGCGATGCGCAACGTCCGATCGTTGTTGGTGGCCTCAATGTGCGTGCTGGTCGCCCTGCCCGCGAGGACCGCTGAGGCGCGGGCGGAGGGCCAGCCCGTCCCGACGGCCGACCAGCAGGAAAAGCCCCGCACGCCCGTCGCCACCGGCTCCCAGGGAGACGCCCGCGATCTTCACGCGATGGGTCCGTTGAGCGACCAGGACGCTCGAGCCGTCCGGCGGGATCTGATAGACGTCATGCGGAAATATCCGCCGACGCTCGGCGAGATCTTGAAGCTCGACCCGTCGCTGATGTCGAGTGGAGCGTACCTGGCGCCCTATCCGGCGCTGCAGGCGTTTCTCGCCGCCCACCCGGACGTCGTCAAGAATCCCAGCTACTACTTCGATTCCTTCTCGACCGGGGGTGGGTACGCCGAACAAGACTCGCCGTCGCTGCGCCTCTGGCATGACATCCTCGGGGGCGCGTTAGGGCTAACCATCTTTGCCACCATCGTCGCCGTCGTGACCTGGCTGGTCCGTCTGCTCGTCGACTACCGGCGCTGGAACCGATTGGCGAAAGTGCAGGCCGACGCGCACGCGAAGCTCCTCGACCGCTTCACGGCCAACGACGAGCTCATCGCCTACGTGCAGTCGCCAGCCGGCAGCCGCTTCCTCCAGTCGGCGCCGATTGCCCTCGATCCGGGGACGCGCCGGCTCGGCGCGCCCGTGTCGCGCATCCTGTGGTCAGCGCAGGCCGGACTCGTCGTGATGATGGCCGGGCTCGCGTTCCAGTACGTGAGCAGTCGCGTGGACCCCGACGCCCAACAGCCGCTCTTTGCCGTCGGCGTCGTCGCCCTCGCGGTGGGCGTGGGGTTCCTGCTCTCGGCCGGCGCGGCTTACGCGATCTCGCATCGGCTGGGGCTCTTCGAGCCTCTGCCGCCAGCCTCACCGGCGGCGGGCGCCGGCCCGCACCCGCCGACCGCCTGAGGCATACTCTCGCAACCCACGATGACGATTCGAGACATGACGTTCACCGACGCGCGGCGCCTCGAGGCCCGCGCCGGTGACGTTGAGAACGTCCTCGAAATGGATGAAGACGCGTTTCGCGCCTTCTACGACCGGACGGCCCGCGCCCTCTGGACCTATCTGTGGCGAGTCACGGGCGACCGGCACGCCGCTGATGATCTCCTGCAGGAGTCGTATTACCGTTTGCTTCGAATGCGAACGCCTCACGACGGGGACGCGCATCGGCGGAACGCCCTCTTTCACATCGCGACGAACCTGGCTCGCGACGCGCGCCGCCGCCGCATGGTGCGCGCCGCATGGGAACCCGCGACCGCTGTCGATGCGGGCACCATCGCCGATCCGCGCAACGAGCACACCGGGGCCGAAGAGCGCGCGGACCTGTCGCGCGCGATGGCCCGCCTGTCGCACCGAGAGCGCGCACTCATCTGGCTGGCCTACGCGCAAGGCTCGTCGCATCGCGAAATCGCGACGACCATCGGCGTCAAGACCGGCAGCGTCAAGCTGATGCTCTTTCGCGCCCGACGCAAGCTGGCGGATTGGCTGACGCGCGAGGCAGGGGAGTCGCGATGAACATCTTCGAATGCCCCCACGAACAGGAGCTTCTCGACGCTATTCAGGCGTCGCGATGGCCGGACCGCGCCGAGGCGGCTCTCCGAGCGCACGTCGACGAATGCGCCGTCTGCCGCGACGTCGCGACCGTGGCGCCAATCGTGATGGGCGCGACCGAAGGACTTGCCGGGGTCCACGTGCCCGAGGCGGGCGCCGTGTGGCTACGGGCCCAATGGCGGGCGCGAGCCGAGGCCGAGCGCCTGGCGACGCATCCGATCACGGCGGCGCAAGCGGCGGCGATTGGGTGTGCCGCGGCCATCTCAGGCGCGCTGTTCGGGGCGACGTCAGCGTGGTTCCAGGGCGATTTGGCCGGTCTGGCCGGGATGTTCGATAAAGTCGGCGCCTGGCTTCCGACGGCCGTGTCACCAGACGGCGTCGTGAGCATCCTCGCCGCGCACGCGACGCTCGCCGTCGGAACCGCCATCGCCGTCCTCCTCGCTCCGGTCGCCGCGTATGTCGTGACGCGGGACTGACCCGTGTAGAAACTCCACCGGGCGAGCAATTCTGACCCGATCGCAACGTACCTCCCCGAAGCTCGCGCGCCGCAATTCCCCTGACTCCGAAGGTTCGCCGTTGGCACATGACGTGCTCCGGGCATGGTGCGGCATCGCAAGTCGAACGGCCTGCCAAACCCTACCGCCGGTGGACAGCGACCCCCGGACCTGGCAGATCGTACGCGGCGAGCCGCCCAAGGTCTGCGCCGGAGTGCCGGCGCGCGTGTAGACGAGGAGCGCGACCCGTTTCCCGAGGACGGTGGCGCGGCCCTCCGAGCGCGGGCCCACCCGGCGCAGGCCAACCTTTATCGGTAGCTGTGCCTGACACGGCGCAGTACACTCGATCCGTCCCTCTTTTACCGCCATGGGCCGGATCCGTCTCGCCAGTTCGACCTGCGCTGTCGCCGCGTCGGCTGCGGTACTGCTTGCTGCCCAACAGCAGTTTCCGACGACACCCACGCCCCAGCACCCCGTCTTTCGCGCGGGCGCCACGCTCGTCGCGGTCGACGTCTATCCCACGCGCGACGGCCGTGTCATTGAAGGCCTCACGCCTGCGGATTTCCACGTCGCGGAGGATGGCAAACCGCAGTCGGTCGAGTTCTTCGAGTTCTTGAAGTTTGATACGCACCCGGCTGCCGAAGACCGACGCGACCCACAAACCGCCGAAGAGGGCGAGCGCCTGGCCGCCGACCCGCATCATCGAGCGTTCGTGGCTTATTTCGATGTCTATCACCTGACCGTTGCGGGCGCGCGCAACATGCGTCAGCCCGTCATCGAATTCCTGGACCACACGATCGGGCCGACCGATTACTTCGCGGCGCTCAACCCGGATACCCCCATTTCCAGCCTGACCTTCGGCCAGCGCATGGAGACGGTCTCGCGCGAGGTCGATCGCTATTGGCCGCAGGCGGCGACAGCCGCGGTGAGTACCGAGCCCCTTTCGGCGCATGAGGAGTGGCTGCAAGCATGCTACGGCCAGCGGTTTCCAGACGCGCCACAGGACGCCGAGCTGGTGCGGGCGATTTACCACCGCTGGCGGATGGACCTCGTGCTCAACAGCCTGAGGAACCTCACCGGGAAACTCGCCACGATCCGCGAAGAACGCACGAATGTCCTCCTCTTCGCGGACGGCTGGTCGCTCGGTGGACCCGAGTCGAGTCTGCTCGATGCTTTGTGGCACGTGCTCCCCCAGCCGGGCGTTGTGAACGGCAGGTTCAAGCCAAACGGCGCCCTGGGGCAAAGTGGCGTGCCGGATCCGTCCTCCTGCGACGCGGAGTTGAGTCGCCTCGAAGCGGAGGACTTTTCTGAGGATTTCCGGAGGCTGTACGAGGACGCGCTCCGCCGTAATGTCGCCTTCTATGCGATCGAACCGGATGGCATGGCGGTGTTCGATGACCAGCTCATGATGACCTCAGGGCGTCCTAAGACCTTCAATCAAGGAGACTTCGCACTCGAACCCTTGCAGGCATTGGCGCTCAACACGAACGGCCAGTCGATCATGCGGCAAAACGACATCCGCACCCCGATGCTGCAGCTCGTCGACGCCGTGTCGGCCTACTACCTCCTGGGCTACTACACGACGAACACGAAGCTCGACGGGAAGTATCGGACGATCGAGGTCAAGGTGACGACGCCGGGCGCGAAGGTCACCGCGAGGCACGGCTACATCGCCGCGCCGGATGCGGTCGTGACGCGGGTCGTCGCCCCGGACGCCTCGGGACCCTCACCCGAGGCCACTGCGCTCGGGACCCTGGCCGCGCTCGACGCCCCCGAGTCCCTGATGGTGAGTGCCACGACCGGCGCAGGGGACGTAGCCATCGTCGCGGAGGTGGCAGGTCCGCAGGCTTCGTCGGTGGTAAAGGGCGCTGATGTGCGGGTGAGGATCTCCGGCGCGACAGGGGGAAGCCCGATAACCGCCACCGGGCACATCGACCCCGGCGCGCGCAGCGCGCTCGTCCGCGTGCCGGTGGGGGCGGTCGCTGGGCCCTGGCAGGCGAAAATCGACGTCGGCGATCCGGCCGATGGGCTGGCGACAACGCTGCGCATTGCACTGCCCGCGCCCGGCCTTCTCGGCGATCCGATTCTCTATCGGGCGACGCCGTCGCCGCGTTCGCCGCTCTGGCCGTCGGCCGGGCATCTGTTCAGCCGCACCGACCGGCTGCACCTCGAGTGGAACCTCAGCGGACCGCTCGACAGCCATGTGGCGCGGCTGCTCGATCGACGCGGTCAACCCCTCGCCGTGAGCGTCACGTTGGCCGAGCCGCCGGCGGGCGACCGGCCGACGCTCGTGGGCGATGTCAGCCTGGCGCCGCTCGGGCCTGGCGACTACCTGGTCGAGCTGGTCGTGGGCCGGGCGGGCGTGACCGAGCGCCATCTCGTCGCGATTCGGGTCGACCGATGAGAATGCTTGACGATTGCGTGCAATTCGTCCAGCAGCGAAGATTGTTGATGCGTCGCCTCACGGTGGTCCGACCGATCGAGGCTGTTTTGGAAGCGGGGAAGAATCATGCGACGTTTGCTATTCTGTGTGTGCGCCGTGCTCGCTGGCGGCTTCGTGTCGGCCCAATCGCCTCAGACATCCCAGACACCCACCTTTCGCAGCACGACCTCTCTCGTCCTGGTCGAGGTCAGCGTGCTCGCCAAGGACGGCAAACCGGTGCCCGGGCTGACGGCGGACGACTTTCAGGTCAAGCTCGACGGTCAGGTGCGGCCGGTGCGCGCCGTCACGTACGAACAGATCGCCACACCGCTCGCGGCGCCTGCGGGCGTGGCCGAGCCTGACGCGACCGGCGCCCCGAACCGCGTCGAGGCGAACGGCGTCGCGCCGCCGGCGCCCCGACGACGCGTGATCGTCATCATGGTGGATGACTTGTCGCTGACGCCGTCGCGCGGTAAAGGCATGTTGGCCGCGGCCGCCCGGTTCGTCGGCACTCTGCCGTCGACGGACCTGGTCGGCTACACCACGACGAGTCAACTGGCGACCATGAACCCCACGACGGATCACCTGGCGGTCCAGGTGGCCCTGCCTCGGCTGGCCGGACAACTGAACGACCCGAGGCAATTACCGGGACCGGCCGTGGGGATCGATGAGGGGATCGAGATTCGAGGCGGAGACAGCGCTCAACTCGACCAGGTCATCATTCGGGACTGCTTTCCTGGTATCACGCCGCCGGTCGGCAGTCAGGCTCTCGAGAGCAGCCCGTGTGGAGAAGACGTTGGCCGGAAGGCACGGCAGGTTGGCGCGGTCGCGGAGGCTTCGGCTCGTCAGCAGATCCAGTCCTACCTGGAGGCCGTCGCGGCCCTGCACGACGCGCCGGGGTTGAAGCAGCTCGTCGTGATTTCCGACGGCCTCGCGCTGCCGCGTCGGACTCAGGTGGCGGTCGCGCTCGACCCGCTCGCAAAAGCAGCGGCGGCGGCCGGTGTACAGGTCACTGTGCTGAGCGAAGAGCCGTCCGGAGCCGATGTGGAAGATAGGGACCATACGATCGGTGGCCGCGGTGCAGCGGGGCTGGCGCTCGTGTCGAACGGACAGCTCGCCGGGCAACTGCGCCGGGCCGACGACTTGTCCCTGCGCCAGGGCGTCGAGACGGTGGCCGACCTGACGGGCGGCTCGTATTACCAAGTGGTCGGCCTGCCCGACCCGTTCTTCGAGCGGGTCGCGCTCGCCACGTCGGCCCTGTACGAACTGGGCGTCGAGGCGCCCGACAAGAGCGCGCCGGGCAGGGACTTCGCCTTGGCGGTCCACGTGAACCGGCCAGGCGTCACCACGCGGGCGAATCGGCACGCGCTCGTGCCGGAGCCGAAGGCCCCGGTGCCCGTTGAAACGCAGTTGAATCAGGCCGTGGCGGCGGGCACACCGCTCTACGGCATTCCGATCAGTCTCGGAACGTCGATCCGGCGCGGCGAGTCCAATGCGGAGGTGGCCGTGGACCTGGAAGTCGAAGTGCCGGCCGCGACACCCGGACCGTTGACGCTCGTCTTCGGCGTGGCCGACGCGATGGGATTGATCCGCCAGAGCCGCAAGACGCTCGATGCGCCCACCGACGGTGGCGACTACCGCCTGTCCATGGCCGTTCCTGTCGTGACCGGTTCGTACCGGATGCGCCTAGCGGTGGCCGACGCGAATGGAGGGGTCGGCAGTGTCGAGACACCCGTCAAAGCCGTGCTCGGTCGCTTGGGGCCGTTTCTGGCTAGCGATCTCCTGACGGGTTGGAGCGGCCCCAGTGGGCTGGCGCAGTTCGTGGCACTCGACCATCTCCCTCCGACCGCCACCCGCCTCTTGGCTGTGCTCGAGCTGTATCCGGACTCCGGGGCTGCGATGCCTACAGACGTGCACGTGAAGGTCACCATCCTGACGCCGGAAGGCACGCCGATCGACGACCGCGACGTCACGCCGGAGAAGATCAACGGCATGCTTCGCGTCGAGGCGCCGTTCGACCTCCAATTCATTCCGGGGGGTCCCTATGTCCTTCGCGCCGCGGTCGTCGTGGCCGGGGTAGCGGTCGGCACGGTCTCGACGAACGTCCGGCTGACCGGGCCGCCCGGCGGGGACGGCCCGGCCTCGCGTCGATAGACCCCGCGCAGCGTGCGTCGAGAGGTGGGTCTCGTCTTGACGGGATAGGAGATAGGGCCCGCGAAAGTTAGACCCCCCTGGGCCTGGTCGCGCGCCCGCGGGGTCTGATCGCGCCCGATCTCGCATGCCGTGCGCGTCCGATCCCGTGGACGGTTTCAGTTACGTTACTCGTCGAGTCGGTGTCCGGAACACGTACACGACAAACCCACCAAGCGCCATCCCCACGACGGCGTCAAGGCGCATCAACCACGGCCCTGCACTGGCACTGGCCACCCAGTTGACGACCGTTTGCGCGCGGGCCACGCCGAACCACGGCGTCGACAATCCCGCGATGATCACGATGAGGCCGAGCCCGCGGATCGTCCGCGGTGCCCGCGATGCTGGCGCGGCGAGCACGAACACCAGCCCGAGGGCGATTCTCAGGGCGGCAATCATGTAAAGTCCGGCCGGCGTGATCACCGAGCGCTCCAGTGAGAGGCGCAGATCGGGTGCCGCAAAACTGATCGTGCTAGCGACGATGAGAAGTGCGCCCATCACGAGCCCAGTCCATCGCATGACAAGTCCGTTCAGCGTCCTGGCACGCGGCGAGTGCGAGCCGGTGGACGGTTCATTCACGCGGCTTGAGTCATCTTTCGTTCGAAGGCCGCCGGGCTCATTCGACCCACCGAGGAGTGCCGGCGCCGTTGGTTATAGAACACCTCGATGTAGTCAAACAACAACATCTTCGTCTCGCCGTGGCTGCCGGACCGCTCCCCAAGCTCGCTCTTGGCAGTCGAGAAGAACGCTTCCATCACCGCATTGTCATCGCAGTTGCCCCGCCGGCTCATGCTGCAGATGATCCCACGGCCTGCCAGGAGGCCTTGGTAGTTCTCGCTGGCATAGGTGCAGCCCTGGTCGGAGTGATGGAGCAGCCCGACGCGGGTCCTATCTCCTATCCCAGTCTCGTCTTGACTTGATCGAACGGCGCGCCCAGACTGGCCCATCATTCGCTCGACTAGGGAGGTGACCGGATGACCCGCGAAGAACTGACGACGTTCGCCACCCGTCGCCGCGACGCGTGGAGCCGCCGCGATTCGGCCGGGCTGGCCGCGGGCCACCGGATCGATGGGACGGTCACGAGTCCCATGTTTGGGACCGTGCACGGCCGAGCGGCGATCGAAACCACCTTTCGAAATCTCTTTGTCGTCTTCCCGGATTGGGAATTCATCCCCGACGAGCTCGTGATCGACGGCGATCGGGTCGTCCAGGGGTTCACGGCGCGCGCCACGCACACCCACGAATTCCTCGGCATTGCGGGCACAGGTCGCCGTTTTCAGATTCGCGGCGTCCTGATGTTCCGCTTCGACGACGGCCTCATCGCCGACGAAGAGCGGATCTACGATTTCAGCGGGATGCTGATCCAGCTCGGCGTGCTCAAGGCCAAACCAGCAAAGGGATAGGGGAGATCCGCGAGGGCGGGAAGGTTGGGAGCCCGGGAGCCTGAGAGGCAGGCGCGATCCCTGCCTTCCAGTCTCCCGGGCTTTGTCGTCCTAGTTCAGGACCTTGATCACGACCCGGCGATTCTGCGCCCGGCCGTCTCTGGTCGTGTTCGGGGCCACGGGCTTCTCGGCGCCGTAGCTGATCACGTTCATGCGGTGCAGCGGGATCTGATACTGCTCGTAGAGGTACATCTTCACCGCGTCGGCGCGCTCCATGCCGATGCGCTGGTTCACGTCGGCTGGGCCGACGTTGTCCGTGTGGCCTTCGATCTCGAAGTAGGCGCCCTTCGGGTCGGCGATGATGCCCTTGACCATGTCGTCGATCTTGCTCTTGGCTTCATCGGGGAGTGTCGTGCTGTTGAACTTGAAGTTGCCTTCCGCGTCGTTCAGCACGACGGTGTACATCAGGCGCTTGGTGGACTTGTCGAGGTCATCGACGCGGCCGTTGACCGTCGTTGCGGCTTCGTTGGCCGCAGCGGCTTTCTGGTCGGCCGCGCTGGCGGCCTGCTGCGCGGTGTTGGCCGACGCCTGCGCGGCCTGCGTCTTCTGATCGACGTCGTTAATCTTCGCCTCGTTGTCCTTCGTCCGTTGCTGCGTCTCTTCCAGCGACTGGCCGAGCGAATCGACCTTGCCGCTCACCTGGCTGACCTGGTTCTTGACGAACCCTTTGCTCGCGCACGCGGTGGATCCGGCGATGCCGAATGCCAACACGCTGACGAGTACGAGTGCCTTCCGCATGATGTACCTCCTCTGAGCCTAATGTGATGTTCCTGGTGCTTGGACCATGTATCCGCTACGGGCGCGAACCACGAGGTCCTTGTGGCGCGTCTTCACTTCGAGCGTGTGCCATCCGGGCTGAGCGCCCGGTTCGAAAGCCAGCCAATACTCCTGGCGCAATTCCGTGACGATCTGCCGCACGCTCGCGCTTTCCTGCGCGGGCCCGAGCGCCGCAAAGATTTCTCCGCCGGTCCAGTGCGCCAGATCCGCAAGGCGCCCGTGCATCGTAGCGTCGAGGGCCGGTTCGTCGACGACCCCGGTCCCGGCCTTGTCGAGCGGCGAGACCACGACGACCACGTACACCGGCACGTCGATCGATGACGCGATGCCCGACACTTCTGCCGCCGACAGCCGGCTCGCGTTGTCGCTCCCGTCGGTAATCGCGACGATCGCCCGTCGCGGCCCTTGCGTCGACAGCAACCGGCTGGTGGCCGCAATCGCGTCGTAGATCGAGGTCGCGCCGAAGGGCCGAAGCGTGTCGAGTCGGGACAGCACCGATCCGGGCGCGGGGGCCATCGGCTGCAGCTCGTGGATTCCGGTGTCGAAGGCGTAGAGACCGACGGTGTCGCTCGCCGGTTGCAACCACTCGAGCAGTTGTTCCACCGTCTGATGAACGGGCGTCTGCTTGGCCGCGATGTCCATGCTGCCGCTGAAATCCACCAGCAGCGCGACGTTGATGCCGCGGCTGAGCGCGTCGAAGGCCGCAATGGTCCTGGGCGAGCCGTTGTCCAGGATTTCGAACTCGTTCTGCGTCAACCCCGCCACCCATTGCCCGTTGTGCTTCCGCACGACCGCCGAGACCGACACCATCGAGACGCCGCCTCGAAACGTGGGATGGGTCGTCGGGTCCTGAGCGGCCCGGAGGGCGGTCAGGTTGGCAACAAGAGCCACGGCCAGCGCGAAGGTCCCGAGTCGCACGCACCGCGGTAGTTCAACTTGCTTGCCAACCAAAGATCGACCGAAAGCCCACAACAACGGCCTCACTCCCCCAAGGAGGCGTCGGCGAGTGTAAGAATTACGCGTCGGAACGGCGCTGCTGGCGCCTTCCAGGGCCCGAGTGGTTGCGCCGCAGCAGGTCATTTCTTTAGAGTGCGTGAGTGGCATTGGTTGGCTCGCTGGTTCTGGTTCTCGGCCTCGCGTTCCCCGACCAGCAGGTGGTGCCGGCCCTGGCGCGCGCCCGGGATGCCTACAATGCCGGTCGGTACGACCAGGCGATTGCCTTGGCGGCCGACGCACGGTTGGCGCCCGACACCGCGGATGCGGCGGCCGTCGTCTTCGCACGGGCTCACCTGGAGCGGTACCGAACGGCGCTCGCCGACGACGACCTGACGAGCGCACGCGAGGCGTTGCGAGGCGTCGCGACAGGAAAGCTGAACGCCAGGGACTACGACGAGTACCTGGTCGGCCTCGGCGAATCGCTGTACTACGAGGAGCGGTTCAGCGGTGCCGCCGAGTGTTTCTCGTTGGCGCTCTACCGCGATGATGACGCCAACCCGAACGCGCGCGAGCGGCTATTCGACTGGTGGGCCGGCGCGCTCGATCAAGAAGCTCAGATTGGACCCGAGGGTGACCGCAAGGCGACCTATCAGCGGATCCTCGATCGCGCCGATGAGGAACTCCGCACGAACGATCGATCGGCGGCCGCGACGTACTGGGTGGCCGCCGCAGCCCGCGGCGCCGAGGATCTCGAACGCGCCTGGGGCGCGGCCATCGCCGGCTGGGTGCGCGCGCCGTCGACAGGGGCCCGCGGCGCGACCCTCCGGGCCGATCTCGATCGGTTGATGACGCTCGCGATCCTGCCCGAGCGCGCCCGCCGACTGCTGCCGACCGGGGACGTCCAGCCCGTGCTGCAGCGTCTGACCGGCGAATGGCAGAGCATCAAGGAGCTGTGGGGCGGCTGACAGCCCAGGGTGCCAGCCGAACGCGGCTACTCCCGGTCTTCGGCAGTTGACTGGCGAGCGCGGCGGCCTTCTCGGCCATGTTCCGCGCGTAGGTGAGGTTCTTCTCGTTGAGCGCCGTCTGCGCTTCCTTCGCGAACTGCAGCGCGAGCTGGTACTGCGCCCGCGCGTCCGAGCTCAACGTTCGAGAATCCACTCGGTCTAGATCCTTCTTCGCGCTGGCGAGAAGCGCTCGCGTCTGCTGCTCGAGCGTCTTCACATCTGGCGTCGTCTCGAGCCGCGGCGGCGTGGCTTCGGGCGGCGGTGGCGGCGTAGCGGGCGGAGTGGTCGTCGTGGGCTTGTCCGGTGTGCGAGCCGGCGGCGCCGAGGTGTCACGCGGCCGAGCGGGCGCCATCGGGAGAGGCGCCTCGGGCGCCGCCGGCGGCAGCGGATCGCTGACGTCCGCGTTTGGCGGCACGACGACGCGCGGCGGCGGAGCAGGGACGTCGAGGGGGCTCGGACCCGGTGTGGACGCCTGCACACGTGCGCAAGCGGCCGCGACAGCGAGCGCGGCGCAAACAAGGGCCAGTGGGGTAAGCCGGCGCACTTCTCGACATTATGACCCAGCCGCGCAGCGGTTGGTCTGGTCGAATCCCTGAATCTACGAGGCCTTGGTCCCCGCCGCCGGCTGGGTCTGCGGCAGCGTCAGGCGGAACGTCGTGCCTCGGCCCGGCACCGAGGCGACCTCGATGTCCCCGTCGTGCAACTGCGCCGTGCGGTAGACCATCGAGAGGCCGATGCCGCTGCCATTCTCCTTCGTCGTGAAGTACAAGTCGAAGATGCGCCCGAGTTGCTCGGGAGGGATGCCCACGCCCGTGTCTTCCACGGTGATCTCGACGGAACCGGGACGGGCGGTGCCCGCGAGCCGCAGCCGTCCCCCGTTCGGCATCGCCTGACACGCGTTCAACGCGAGGTTCAGGCAGGCCTGCTCGAGGAGCCCCGCGTCGGCGTTGATCCTCGGCAGATCCGGCGGGCACTCCACGCGGATGTCGATGTGCTGCTTGTCGGCCTCGGCGCGCACGATCGGCAGAATGGCGTCGAAGAGTTCCGGCAGCGCCACCGGCTCGAATCGGAGGTCGGCGGGCCGGGTGAACCGCAGAAAGCCCTGCACGACTTCGTCGAGCCGGCGCATCTGCGCGGTGATGATCGCGACGTGTTCGCTCGCCGGGTGCTCCGTCAGCTTCAGCCGCAGGAGCTCGAGATGAATCATCATCGCGTTCAACGGGTTCTTGATCTCGTGCGCGATGCCGGCGGAGAGGCGGCCGAGCGCGGCCAGCTTGTCGGAGTAGCGCAGCGTGGACTCGACGTGCGTGAGGTAGGCGAGGTTCCGCGCGACGAGCAGGACGCCCATCGGCCGCCCGTCGGCGTTGTCGACGACGTTCGTGAGGACGAGACGCTCGCCCGCGCCCGGGACTTCGACCGCCAACGGGCCGCGCGCCTCGTGATCCCGGAGCGTGTCCTCCACGATGGTGCGATAGGGATGGTCGGCCGCCAGGGCCCGAATCGCGGCTCGCTCCCCGAGCATTGTCTGCATCGTCGGGTTCGCGAAGATGACCGTGCCGTCCGGACCGATGAGAGCCACGGCGTCTTCGAGGTGCTCGACGACCGACGCGATTGTCGCCTGCTCGGTGCGGTCCGCCGCCAGTCGCGCGGATACGGCCTTGAACGACTCCCCGAGGTCGCCCAGCTCGCCCTCGGGCGGCAAATCGACGGCGACGTCGACTTCGCCGCGGCCGAGGCGCGCAAGGCCGGTCCGGATCACGTGGATGGGCCGCAGCACGAGTTGGGCGAGCAGCATCGCGACGAGGCTGGCGCCGACAATGGCCGCCAGGGCCGTGAGCAGCGGCGCCTGCAGGCTGCGCTCGAAGGCGTCGCGGATCAGCAGCGTCGAGATCCCAACGTGGATCGTGCCCACGCGAATCGCGTTGGCCTCCGTGCCGCTGACGAGCGGAACGCTCACGTCGTACGTCCGGCCGCCCGCGTCGAGAAGCGCGCGCGCCTGGGCGATTGCTCCCGCCTGGAGGAAGGCGTCGAGCCCGTTCGCCGGCGGCAGGGGGTGGCCGATCGCGGAATCGTCGCCATCGGCGACGACCGTTCCGTTCGGATCGACGATAGCCGCGTAGACGACTTCCTTTTCGTAGGCCTGCGCGCCCTGGAGGATCGCGAGGACGCCGCTGTCGTCGTGGAGCGCGCCGTACGGATCCTCGCCCGGCTGCACCACGGCCCGGGCGCGCTGAAAGATGATGTTCGCGATCAACTCGGCGCGGGCCTTCGTGTCTTCGAGTTGCGTGCGCACGAGCGCCGAGAGGTACCACGCTGACAGCAGCACCACAGTCAGCGTGACGAGAGCCGTCACGCCGGCGACTTGCTTCGTCTTCAGGCCGAGCGGCATGGGTCGCCGGTCACTCCTCCGTCTTGGGCTGACGCATCCGGTTCAGTTTGTTGTGGAGCGTCTTGAGGCTGATGCCAAGCAGTTCGGCCGCGCGCGTTTTGTTGCCCCCGGTGTGGGTGAGTGTGACGTCGATCAGTTGCCGCTCCACCTGGTCGACCGTCGTGCCGGGCGCGAGACCCGATCCGGGCTTGTCGCCGGTCGACGGGGTGGTGAGCGGCGGCAGGTCGGCCGGCTCGATGAGACGACCCTGCGCCACGATGGTCGCGCGCTCGAGGACGTTCCGCAGTTCACGCACGTTGCCGGGCCAGGAGTGCCGCTCGAGCAGGCGCATCGCCGCGTCGCTGACGCCCCCGATCGTGCGGCTGTTGCGGCGATTCGCATCGGCGACGAACGACTCGATGAGGATGGGCAGATCGTCCTTGCGGTCGCGGAGGGGCGGCAACTCGATCGCGAACACGTTCAGCCGGTAATAGAGGTCTTCGCGAAGCTTGTTCTGCCGGACGGCCTCGAGCGGCTGGATGTTCGTCGCCGCGATGACGCGAATGTCGACGCTCTGTTCGCGCTGGCCGCCGACCGTCCGAAATGTCCGCTCCTGGAGGACCCGGAGGAGCTTCGCCTGGGTGGCGGGGGTCATCTCGGAAATCTCGTCGAGAAACAGCGTGCCCCGGTGCGCCAGCTCGAACGATCCTTGCCGCCGCGCGATGGCCCCGGTGAATGCGCCCTTCTCGTGGCCGAAGAGCTCGCTCTCGAGCAGCGTGTCCGGAATGGCCGCGCAGTTGACCGGTACGAACGGGTGATTGGCGCGCGGGCTGACCAGATGCACCGTCTGGGCGACGAGTTCCTTGCCGGTCCCGGACTCGCCGCTGACGAGGACCGAGGCGTTGGTCGGTGCGGCCTGCTCGATGACTTCGTACACCTTCTGCATCGACCGGCTCTGCCCGATCATCTTGCCGAACGAACCGTGCTCCCGCAGTTGCTTGCGGAGCACCCGGACCTCGCGCAGCGTGCCATGCCGTTCGACGATCTGGTCGAGCAGGATCCGAAGCCGCTGCGGGTCAACCGGCTTTGAGACGTAGTCGTACGCGCCGAGTTTGATCGCCTCGACCGCCGATTCGACCGTGCCCTGGGCCGTGAGCAGGACGACCGTGATTTCCCCGTCCTGCTGCTTCAGGGCCTTCAGCAGATCGAGGCCGCCCATGCGCGGCATGACCAGGTCGGAAATGACGATCGTCGGCCGGACCGTGGCCGCAAGCTGCAAGGCCTCTTCGCCCTGACTGGCGGTCGAGACCTCGAACCCCCAGCTCTTCACGAGCTGCTCGAGGCCGACGCGCTGGGCCGCCTCGTCTTCGACGATGAGGACGCGGTCGGAGGAAACCGGACCCGAGGAACGATCGGACATCCTTACATTCTGCCGCAGAAGAAGGCCCGAGGGTTCAAGGTCCCCACGCCCCCGAGGCTTCTGTACGCTACCATCCGAGCCGCGCCGCCCCCTCGGCGGCGCAGACGAGGGAGAGAGGCCATGAAGACCTGGTGGGCGTTCGCAGTAGTGGCCGCGGCGGTAACCGTCGGGCTTGCGCCGGTGCGCACCGAGCCGGCCCCGGCCGGGGGAGCACAGGCGTCGTCACCGAAGACGTCCCTGTATCTCGTGGCGACCGCGCACCTCGATTCGCAGTGGAACTGGACCGTGCAGGACACGATCCGCGACCATATCCCCAAGACGTTCCACACCAATTTCGACTTCTTCGAGAAGTACCCCAACTACGTGTTCAGTTGGGAGGGCGCCATCCACTACATGTGGTTCAAGGAATACCACCCGGACGAGTGGGCGCGCGTGCAGCAGTACGTCGCGTCGGGCCGTTGGCGGCTGGCCGGCTCCTGGATCGATGCCGTCGACGTGAACATGCCGTCGCCCGAGTCGCTCTTCCGTCAGGCGCTTTATGCCGAGCGGTTCTTCCGACAGGAATTCAACGGCAAGGAATCCCACGACGTCTATCTGCCCGACTGCTTTGGCTTCGGGTTTGCACTGCCGTCCATCGCGGCCCATTCGGGTCTCGTGTCCTTCTCGACGCAGAAGCTCACCTGGGGACGGCCGATCCCGTTTCCCATCGGGCGATGGCGGGGCGTGGACGGGAGCGA
>Ga0070732_10000542_pt1 | contig 23270 bp, 15 predicted proteins | sample Coa_R1_5_FD_66449 | JGI IMG/M metagenome (GOLD analysis project Ga0070732, IMG submission 66449) | Surface soil microbial communities from Centralia Pennsylvania, which are recovering from an underground coalmine fire - Coalmine... | ecosystem: Environmental > Terrestrial > Soil > Unclassified ... | reverse complement strand
ACTGCGGGACCTCTTTATCGCCGAGAACGGGGCGTCGCTAAGCTAAGGAAAAACAGCAAGAATTCCCGAATCTGGGAGCGATCGAGCCACGCGGAATCCCATGTACGCGTCGCGATAGTCGGCGGGATTCCTTTCGCGCGTGGCCGACCGCAATGCCCACGTCCGGAACATCCACGATGCTCCCCGATCAACGCGCAGGCACCTGCCCTGGCTGTCGCTCGCGTGGGCGTCGTTCGAGGGAGTCTCATTCGCGCGTCCATCTGCGGCAACCCCGGTGTAGGCATTGTCGTAACAATCCTCGGTCCACTGCCAGACATTGCCCACCATGTCATACAGACCAAAGGCGTTCGCCCGTTTCAACCCTACCGGATGAGTGCGGCCACCCGAATTGTACTTGTACCAGGCCTCATCCGATGTCACGGCGTCATCGTCCCCCCACCAGAATCGGGTGGTTGTTCCGGCACGCGCGGCATATTCCCATTCCGACTCGCTAGGCAGTCGATAAGTGCCGTCGCCTGAAGCTGAGGATTGCTCCTTCACCTTGCCATTCAGCCATGCAATATAGGCGTTCGCATCCTGCCAGCTGACGCACACGACCGGATCACGGTCGGTCTGTTTGAAGCCAGGATGCCGCCAGCTGAGCTCCGGCCGCTTCTGCCACTTGAAGCTGTCGCGACCGCAGCCATCGCCGGCGGAATAGCCGGTCTCTGAAACGAACGCAGCATATTCGCCACGCGTCACGTCGTACCTGCCCAAAGCGAATGGTGGCAGCGAGACAGCGTGCTGCGGAGATTCATCGGCCAGCCCGTCCGCGCTGCCGACCTGCCTCGCAGCCCATGACTTCTCGGCCGACGACGAGCCCATGATGAACTTCCCGGCGGGAATCGCCACCATCTCCGGACAATCCGGGCAGTCGCGAAACACGCTGCCAGGCGCGCGTTCCGCAGTGGTCACTGAGGTCGCGTTTACCTTCTTCAGCAAGTCCTCGAGATTGCTGCGAATTTCCGCTCGACGCTGCTCGCTGTCGGACCACGATGACAGTGCTGCGGCGTGAGACTCGAGCATTGCCAACGCTTTTTCGGCATATTGGCGCGCCAGGTTCGTCCGCCCGTCTGTCATGTACGCGTCGGCGAGGTTGAAGTGCGCGTCGGCGGAGTCCGGGTATGCCAGAAGGTTCAGCTTGAAAATTTCGATGGCCGCCGACATCGCCATCGCGGCCTCGCGTCCATGACCGGTTTTCTTGTCGGTCTCGGCCTGCGACATAAAACCCGAGGCAATGATGTCCAGGCTGACCTCGGGGAATAACTGCGCTTGGGGATCACCGTTCCGCGCTTCCATCAACTGCTGCGTGACTTGGGCAGCTCCTTCGGGCAGGGCCAACTCGTTGAGGATGGCGGCCGCGGCCAACGGATCTACGGGAGCGTGCCCCGGAGTCTTGATGAGTGTGCCGACCAGCCACTGAACGATGACGCCGGGCAGGTCCGGATGAGTCGTAAAGAGATCGGTACCGTGACTGCCGGTGTCGGGCACTTTCCTCGGATCGCTGGTCTCATACCAGAGCCACGGCGCTTCCCGCGCGGCGGAATAGTGGATCATCTTCCTCATGGGACTGGAGGCTCTCGCGTAGAGCCACATCATGGTTTCGACGGTCGGGGGATACTCGTCTGCATCAGCGATGACGAACAGTTCGGGCAACTGCGAAGCCTGGTGTAGAAAGTCGATGCCCGGCGGGAATGAATCACCTGAGAGCATGACGAGGGACTTGATGCTGGCGGGATGCAGGCGGGCGGTTTCCAGGGCATTGATCACGCCGTAGCTGCCGGCACCTGCCAAGCCGATGACCTCACGTTCAACGCCGGGCAGAGAGACCAGAAACTGGAAGAACGTCTCCATGTCGGCCGGCATCTTCTCGTTAGCGTCTTCGCCCCTGCCGCCGCTCTCGCCGTGGCCGCGCCCGTCGACTGCGAGCGTATTGATTCCGGCGGCCGCTAGTTGGCGTGCCACGCTCTCCCAGGAAGTACGGGTGCGGTTGGCCTGATGGTAGAGCACGGCGCCTGGGCCCGGCCTTCCAGCGGAGAAGTAGCTGGCCCTAAGGACGGTGCCATCGGACGCCTTCAGTTCAACTAAACGCGACTGCGGCTGCGCTGTCTGCACCCTCGCTGGGCTGGGTAGCGCGAGAGGCAGCGACGCCGCCAGTAGAATGGCGATGGGCTTCATTCTGATCTTCCTGGCGAATTTCGTTCGTCTCTCTAATCGCCGTGAGCAACCGGGAATTTTCCTGCCTGGTCGTACACTTCGCGGATAGCACTGATCACGGTCTCCGGATCGTCGAACTGGATGTATTCGGAGTTGCTGTGGGCGAATATCTGCCTGGAGTTCGAAGACAGCGCGAGCCAGCGTGCCTGGGCTTGCGTGACATCCTGCTCATATTTGGCACGGTCCCGGGCGTCCGCCGGCACGCCGTGATTGCCGCTAGTGAGCACCCGAATCGGCCGCGAACCAAACGAGCGCCGATGCTGCTGCAAATACTCTTCGTCCTGCGTCATCTGCTCCATCTCCGAGGCAAAAGCGTCGTACATCGCGACCTTGGTTTGCGCGATCTCCAACAGCTTGGCATTCAATTCCGGCGACCAGACCACCTCCGGCAACCCGCGAAAGAACTGCTGTGCACAGGTCTTTTGCGACCCGTCCGACCCTAACGCTGGCAGCGGCTTGTGCTCGGCAATTGCGTTGCGACAGGCACGCAACTGAGCAGCGAATCCGGCGCGTCCCCGCCGGTCCAGTTCCTGCATTGCCTTCGGTTCAAGGTCGGTGGCGTCGGCGTCTACCAGCACCAGCCCGGCGACCTCGGGCATGTGCAGGACCGCAAAGGTGCGAACGTTGTCGCCACCAAAGGCGTGCCCCACCAAAATATAGGGCGGTGCGATGCCGGCACGATGCAGCGCGGTGTGCAGCTCCTCGGCGATGCGCACGCTCGTGCGCGGCATGGGACCGGAGTCGCTAAAACCTGTTCCGGCACGGTCATAGCTGCATGCGCGGGTCCACTTGGCGATTTGTGGCTGCACCGTTGACCACGCAGGCGCCCAGTCCTCAAATCCGGAGTCGAAAACTACCGTGGGCGCGCCGCTGCCTGAGCAGTAGAGATTCAGCCGCGTGCCGACGGACGGGACCAGTTGTCCGGGTCGCGCGTAGATCTCGTCGCCTGGCGCTGCATGGGCCAAGTTCATCCCGCCGAGCACCGGTAACGCACAAAGCACAGTCACCATTGTGGGGATGCGCATACGAGGCCATGCTCCATTTGCTACCAATGCAACGCGATGTGTAGTAGCATTTATTCGTGAGGTAGTAAATATGGCCGGAACGCGTCTGTCGAAGGCCGAGGCCCGGATCCTCGAGCAATATTGGAAGCTGGGAACCAGCTCGGTACGCGAGATCCTCGAGAGTCTCCCCGAGGAAGAGCGCGTCGCATACACCACCGTGCAGACGCTTGTTTACCGGCTCGAGCACAAGGGGGCCTTGCGTCGGGTAAAGAAGATCGGGAACGCTCAGATCTTCGAGGCGGCCATCGACCAGAGCGAATTCCGCAGCGGGTTGGTACGCGATCTCTTGGCTCTGTTTGGCAACTCGCCGCGGCTGCTTGTCTCGAACCTGCTCGAGACAGGTACTATTACGCTGAAGGACCTGAAGGCCCTTGAGGGCGCAGCGTCCCGGAAGGCCATTCGACGCCGCGGAGCAAAACGCCGTGCATGAGCACGTGGGACCTGCCGTGTACTACATCGAGGTGCACCTCCTCTACGCCTCGATCGTCTGCCTGGCGGCCTGGGTGCTGACATCGGTGTGGAGCGGCAGTGCCGCCTGGAAGTACTGGATTTGGGTCGCGACCTTGCTGAATTTCATCCTGCCTTTCGGCGGCTTCGTTGATCGCTTCGGGGCATCCCCCGTCTCGTGGGCCACGCAGCTGCCGGGCCTCGATGAGGTCGGTATGGGGATCTCCCGGCACCTAGCGGCCGGCGGCATGCTCCTCGCGGTCTGGCTGTGTGGCGCGGTCTTCATGGCGGCGCGCCTCATCGCCCGCGTACGGAGTGATCGTGGGAACACGGTCACTGCAGCGGGTCTGACGCCGAGCTTTCTGGCGCAGGGCGTGCCAGTGAGACTGTCCTTGACCGGCCAGGAACCTTCAGTCGCCGGAGTGCTCCGCCCCTATATCTCGCTGCCGTTGGGGGTAGACCGGTTATTGAGTAAGAAGGAGCTTGATGCGGTTCTGCTCCACGAGATAACGCACGCCAAGCGGCGCGACAACCTTATTGGTCTCCTGTACGAGATCGCCCTCTGTGGTCTTTGGTTTCACCCACTCGTGTGGCTGACGGGTTTTCGACTGGCAATGTTCAGAGAGCTTTCCTGCGATGACTCAGTCATCGAGCGAGCGCGGGGTGCCTATCTCGTCACCGCCATCGCTAAGCTCGCCGCTCCCGGCAAACCTTCTTCATTGCGGGCGGGAGCCGCGACATTTTTTGGTCAGCGGCTTACACGGCTGACGGCCGCGCGGCCACAGAGAACCAGCCGAGCGGCCGACTCGCTACTCGTCGTCGTCTTCGGCGCGATCTTCTTGGCGTGCGTCATTGAGACGATCGCGCATACCGGTTCCTGCTTCAAAATCCATATGTAATGCTCCCACACGGGACCTCGACAACCACCGTGGTGAGTGCGCCGACCACATCGAGTTCAGTAACGTTTGCGCTTTAAGTTGGGCGGGACGGTATCGCGCGTCCGCTCATCGCTATCGGCCTTTGCAAGTATTCTCTGCGCTGCCGCAAAGCTCGACCGCTAGCAGCCGATCACCGTGTCCTCAGTTTATCGTTCCGCACCAGCGCTAAACGCCGACCCACGAGTGCGTCTGTACTCCGGTGAACCATCCAGAGCTGTCATGTTCCATTCGCGCTGCGCATTGATGCGCCGCAGCCACACCGAAATAGCGCGCCACGAGATGAAGCCCTGCATCGATGCCCGAGGTCAGCCCACCCGCGGTAATGAACTTGCCATTATCGACGAAGCGGCGATTGCGAATGAGCCGGATACGCGCGCCGAACTGAGTCTCGAACCGGTCGTAGGCATTATGATGGGTCGTAGCGGAGAGGCCATCGAGTAAATTTGTCTGCGCCAATATGAAGGCACCGGTGCATACCGACATGACGACATCGGCGGCGGGCGCGACGCGCCGGATCCAGTCAAGCTTTGCATCAAGGTCAGTGCTCGCCTGGGCTCCGATGACCACCACTTTGGGCGCAGGTGCCGTTTCGTAGGTGTAGTCGGGAGCGATTCTCAATCCTCCGGATGCCGTCACCGGCGTGCTGGCAGCGGCCACTGTGTAGAGCTCAAATCCAGGTGCGGCGCGCTGGTCTTGCAATGCTTCCCACGGTCCCGCGAAGTCGATCAGCACGGCGTGCTCGTCAATTAACATCGCGACGGGAATGGGGCCGGCAGTAGGTTTGAGTGAGGCAATGGGCGTGGCGACAGTGTTCTCGTTCGGAACCGCCTTCGGGCACGCGGTCGCGGCGGCGCCCGTTGCCAGAGCTCCGGCCAGCCATTGACGCCTATCTAGCAGCATTTCCGTTTCCCCTGGTGACTCGCGTGATGCGCACCGCCTAGAGCGCCGAGCTACCAAGACTAGTACTCGTCAATCACCTATCAGCGACAAATAGGCAGTGATTTCCGTCATTGGCGCGCGGCACCGTTCCCCGGGGAATTACCTCTGAGGACTAAGGCGAGAGCGTCTCCGCCACTCTGAAACCGATGTCGCCGACGCGAAAATCCGGACGATCTGCCGCGCGGCTGGCGGAGCGGGCCATGTCCGACGGGTGAAACCAACTACCGCCGCGAACCACGCGAAGGTCACAGTGGCCCGTCACGTGTGGCGCGCCATTTGGCGGCGCGTCTTCATAGCCCTCGCTCGCGCAATCCTCAACCCACTGCCAGACATTTCCGAGCATGTCACTGAGACCGAAGGCGTTAGACGGAAAGCTACCTGCTGGCGAGGTATGTAGCCATCGATCAGCGCCGGAGGCGACGGGTGCGCAGCAGCGATCGGCTCCGGTGTTGGCGCGATCGTGGGACGCAAACTCCCCCCAAGGTCTTGCACTGTTGCTGCCAGCACGGGCGGCGTACTCCCATTCGGCTTCCGACAGAAGGCGATAGTGTTTCCCGGTTTTTTCGCCTAGCCATGCGACGTATACCTGCGCATCCTGCCAACTGACGCATACCACAGGATCGGTGGGGCCCTGCTCGAAGGGAACCCCGCCGGCCCGCGGCGCCCGCCAGTCGCACCGGGCCCCGGGCACGGAAAATCCTGTTTGGGTTGCAAACGCCGCGAATTCCGAGCGGGTTATATCGAAGGTCGAGACAGCGAATGCGTGCTCGATCACCACTGCGTGCTGGGGGCCCTCCTGAGCGGTTCGCCCAGCCTCCGTCGGAGCCGACCCCATCCGAAAGTGCCCCGCCGGAATCATGGTCATGTGCGGGCAGTACTCGCAGTCGCGAAATGTGACTCTGGTGCCAGGCCGCACGCTGGTGGGTGCTCCGCCGAGATCTGACATCACGAATGCCGCCAGGAGAGCGATGGTTCGCGCCGCATGTACACGCATTGGCGTCAGCGTAGCAATATGCCGCCACTACAAGCGATGACAAATAGGCCGCTTTTCTTGCCAGCTGCTTAAGAAAAGCGCGCCCGATATTGAGACGGGGTAACGTTCAGATGCCGAGCAAACGCCCGGCGCATGCTCTCCTCGTCGCGAAAGCCGCATGCTGCGGCAACCGTTTTCGCCAGCGCACAGCGGTCGGTCTCCAGCATTCTGCGTGCGGCATCTGTACGGACGCGGTCGATGAAAACCGCAGGCGTGATGCCGAGTTCGGCTTTGAAGACCCGCAGGAACGTCCGTTCGCTCATGGCGAGCATGGCTGCCAGCGAGGGAATTGACAGGTTCGCGCCGAGATCGTTAAGGATGTGCGCCACGGCCTTCGCGGTGCGACCGCCTTCACACCGCGAAGCGATCAGATGCGACGAGAACTGTGCCTGACCTCCGGGGCGAATCATGAACATTACAAGATCACGCGCGATTGCAAGGGCGGTATCACGGCCGAAATCGGCCCTCACCATAGCAAGTGCCAGATCGATGCCCGCGGTGACCCCCGCCGACGTCCAGATCTCGCCGTCCCGGACGTAAATGGCGTCCTCTTCTGCGCGCACGCTCGGATAACGTGTGCGCAACTCAGCCATGTGACTCCAGTGAGTGGCGGCGCGCCGTCCGTCGAGCAGTCCAGCGTGCGCCAGGATGAACGAGCCGGTGCAAACGGCTGCGATCCGCCGGACTTTGCCGGCGGCTTGCTGGACAAACTTGATCAGGGCGGCGTCCGCACAAGCCTCAATGGCACCGGCACCGCCGGCAACCAGCAGAGTGTCGATGCCATTGAAAGCGCCGGGCCGAATGTCACGTAGCCGCCGTGCAGGCTCCAGAGTCAAACCGGATGTGGTGGGGATCGCGCCGGCGCGCGAGGCCAACTGCACTCTGTAGCCTTGTCCGACCCGAAGAGCCGCAACGCGATTGAACACCTCAAGGGGCCCAGCGATGTCCAGCACTTGGGCCTTGGGGAACGCGACAATGAGCACCTTAAGATACATTGGCCAGTCCCGAGCACGCCGAAACGGTATCAAGATGCGCAACTCCCGGCAACGCGGTGAGTTGGTGTCGCCACGTCCGTCAACGAGCGACGACTCTACTGCAGTCTTGTTGTCGAGTGACGTAACGACGCAGCACCCTTTGGGGTCGCCCATGGGTTGGCGCGGATCGTTCCTGCTGCTTTGGGGCCGCGCGGAAGCGGCTCGGTCGACTCGTCGGCGTTCCGCCCTTTATCTCACTGTGCGCGTGTGTACGGGGCATCACCCTCGCAGGACGTATGCCGCATGTGCCCTAGCGAGAATTCTGGGGGCGCTTCCAGGACGCGCCGCCTGGATCAGTGTTCCCGCCGCGAAGCTCGCCGTCGACTTGCACGCTGTCACGCGAATTTAGACGTGTTGGCCGTACGGGACGAGAGCGGGACTTTAGCTGACAGCGCGGTTGCGGGCGCCCCGCACGTGTCTGGTCGCAAAGCTCAAGTCCCTGCGCATCGATGGGTGCCGGTGGATCCAAACGAGCTGGTAGTGCAGCTTACGTTTGTGGAATGGATCGCGGACCGTGCCTGAGCGCGGCCTCAGGCGAGACCTGTCTTGCTTGAGAAGCAGTCATTTGCCACCAGTATCATTCGTCGGCAGAGTGATGTCTTTGAGAGAGCGACATGGCAACTGGCTGGGCAGGGGACAATGCGGTAAACGAGCAGATCGACGCAACCGTCAAGGACGGCATACGTCGGGCCCAGAGCCGCCTGCCGCAAGGTAACTCCCTAAGCCATTGTGCGAACTGTGGTTCCGTAATACCGGAAGCGCGCCGGACCGCAGTACCAGGCGTGCGCCTTTGCATCCCCTGCCAGGAGAGTGACGATCGGGTCACGACCCGCTCTTCCGGCTACAACCGCCGCGGCAGCAAGGACAGCCAGCTGCGCTAGCTGCAACCTGACGCGACTATGATTGAGCTCAAAAGCAAACGGAATCGTCGTCGGGCAAATCAGCAAGCGACCTGACGCGGATACCTACCGGCCGTTGGTCGCGGGAACTTCCCTGTGGAGACTCACGGGTCATTCCACGCTGACACGATGAGCGCCAGACTTGGGAAGCAGGGAAAAATCAACCCCGCACTCCGTAGGGCATTCAACACTGAGCGTGGGCTACTACACGACGGGCACTTGGCTGATGTTGTTCTTCGGGTCCATCCAGAACGACTCGTTCACGAAGCGGGCGAAGATCTCGCGCGGCAAGATGGGGGTGCGTTCGATCGGTTCCAACTTCGGGCGCACAGTATGCAGCCCGGGCATGCCGACCCGGGCGTCGAACTCGTCTGCGTTATAGGAAATGTGCTCGAAGTCATGTTCGAACCAGGGTTCGCCGATGAACTGATAGACCGCTCGCATGGCCCCCGATGGGTTGCGCGCCAGGCTCTCATAGGTCAGCAACAGCAAGTGACCCGGCGCATATTGGCCATAGAACGCATCCTTGGTAGCCTGGAAGGAGAACCCTACCATGCCACGCGGATCGGTCAGCGCCTCGACGCGCGAGTACACCGTGGTGTTGGTGTCGAACCGGAACACCTTGCTGACGCCGACCGGTTGCCTGCGGACCAGCCGTTCCATGCTGTCCAGAACCCAGGACAGCTGGCGAACGCACGCGATGACCCTCGCCTCCGGAAACAGCGTCGCAAGCAATTGCATCCGGCTGCACCATAGCCGGCTGGTGTCGAAGACGACGCCGGCGTCCGCCTGTCCCGCGTAGAAGTTCTCGACCAGACCGCGCAGAAGGGCAATGCGCTGGTCGTCGGAGACATCGAACGAAAAATCGTTCTTGCTGCTCGTCTCCGCCATCACCACCCCCATGATGTCGGCAAGCGGGCTGGTCATGCCCGCCCGGAACCGCGGGTTCTGGTTGAGGATCGCGGCCAGGAGCGTGCTGCCCGAGCGCGGCAGCCCCGAGATGAAGTGGAACTTCCGGGCTGACTTCGCGACGTGCGGTGCCGCAGGCATGGGGCCCTCTCCTGTGTCAGGGTGCTGCTATTGTATAAGAACGCCCCAACCGGTGGTCCGGCGGATCGCACCCAGTCCGGGCTACGGCGTTCGGCTCGCGACGGCGATCGGGATGCTCCGGGTTGGAACGTTCCATCCGCTCACTTCGACGACTGGCGTCGCCACCCTTGGCGTCGCCGAGCGCGCTGTCAAGGTGAGCGATTCCCCCGGCCACAGTGTTACGTCGTTGTCGCTCCACAGGATGGGCAGCACCAGCTCGCCGCCCTCGGATTGCCTGATTGACACGTGTTGGAACAGCGCTAGGGCCCGGGAGGACGGAGGTACCTCCAGCGTGACAGTCGTTACGTCTTCGGCACCGTCATGCCGCATTGTTGCCCGGACCTCGCTCGTAGCGGTCGGCAGCGACTGCAATGGGGTCAAGTCCGCGTATCGGGTCACAGGCGTCAGATACCAGTTCGAATGTACCCAGTCGAGCTCATCGGTCTGCGTGGAGAGCCAATAGACGTTGCGGCTTAGCGGCCGGCCGTTGGCGGCGGCGAGTTCGAGCTCGATGAAATAGGTGCGCGACAGGCCGGCCAGCGCCGGCAGCGTCGCCAATGCCCGCACAGCGTTGGCGGCTAGATCGATGTTCTGCGCACGGCGCTGGTAAGAAACGCCACCTTCCAGGCCCCGTACGCGGATGAGCGCCCGCAACCCATGCTCATCGTGGAGAGTGTGATTAACCAACACGATCTCGCGCGTGTCGTATGAGTACTGGATGTGCACCGGCTCGTTGGCCTTCTTAGCGCCGAAGTAGGTGCCAGCCGGGTTCAGGAAATAATCGTACAAATGCCAATGCAGCGAGGGCCACGCGTTGTTGAGCATCCAGTAGATGACGCCGGTCGAGGGGTTGGCGGCATCCATTCGCGCATTGAACGCCTCGAATTGCGCTCGGACGTTGTCGTAGTTTTCGAGCTGGGACTTGGCGACATAGTCCTCAAGGCTCCTGGGCGGACCGTAGCGTTTTGCCAGTGCGGTGTCGAACGTCGCAATCGTTGCGAATGTCGACCAGGCGGCGGACGCATGAAACTGCCGGACCGCGGGGTACTTCCACAGTGCCTCCAGTTCCTGCGGCGAAAGCATGCGGCTCAGGTCCTCCAGCCGCGGGATGGTTGCGCCGGCGCTGACCTCGGAGTCGAACCCGAAGGCGCCGCCCAATTTGTCGGCATACCAATATGAAGGCGGAACCCAGTCGTAGGGCCCGGCCATCTTCATGCCGGACGGGCCGGTCTCGGACGTGGCCTGATCGGATGCCGCAGCGATGATCGGCAGCGACCAATCCTCGGCATGCAGCGTGTCGACGTAGGTCTTTGCAATCGCGGTCGGCGGCGCGTTGTCGCTGCCGATCAGAAATCCGATCACGGACGGATGAGACCGGAGCAGACGGGCCTCGCTCGCCATCGAGTCTGCGGCCACCTTCTCGTCTGCAGCGTCCCACGGCTCGCCACCCGTCTTGGCCCACGATTCCCACTTATCGCAACACTCCCAGCCGGCGAGAATCATGATGCCCTCGCGGTCCGCGAGGTCGTAGAAGCGTGCATCCTCGAGCTTACCCTCGCTGCGAATGGTGTTGAGCCCGAGATTCACGATGTAACTGAACTCGGCCTCCATGCGCGTGGGGTCGTCGCGGAGGAACATATCGGGCGCCCAGCCAGCGCCTCGAATTAGCACAGGCTTGCCGTTGATGACGAACTGGTGATAGCCCTGCTGGGTGAGGTGAGACGTGACGCTGCGAATGCCGAACGTCGCGCTGGTGCGATCGGAGACTGCATTATCGATGGCAGCCGCCAACTGCAATGCGTAGAGCGGATGCGCCCCCATGCCGACCGGCCACCAGACCTGCGGATGGCTAAGCTCAAGAGCCGGATCACTTTTGGGGGAAAACGCTATGGTCTGCGTCTCACCGGGCTTGAGGTGGATCGTTCGCCGCAGCGAAACGCCTGCCACCACGCCCGTGATCGCTGCGTCGTGTGCCGACGCATCGAGGTTTTTCGCCTCCACTCTCGCGGTCAGCGCAGCGCGTGAGAGATCGGGAAGCGACAGCGTGGCTGTAACCCGCGGAGAGCGTATCTGGACCGGCCCAGTTCGCACGATTTCCACGCCCCGCCACGGGCCCATGTTGTTGTCCGGGGGCGTCGGGTTCCAGTCGACCCAGCCAATCGACAGGCTGGTCCTCGGGTCGCCCGGATGCACCCGCAATGCGAGAGTGTTGACGCCCGCATGCACCCAGCGTGTCACGTCGAGTTCATGCACGGGATAGGCGCCGGCGACGGTTGCCTGTTCGGCGACTGGGTGCCCATTCAACCAGACATCCGCGCTTGCGATCATGCCGTTGATACGCAACAACGTATGCGCTTGCGGTGCGCCTTGGACCAGAGTGAACTCGGTGCGGTACCACCAGGGAATCAAGAAGACGTTGCCGCTGGAATCGGGCTCCTCCACTGCGCGCAGGTTGTCACTGTAGAACACATTCCCGTACGTGCGGTTTTCCAGCAGTCCCGCCATTACCGTCGCACGGCCACTCACCGGGTACCAGCCTTGGGTTGAGAAACCAGCAGAGGAGACGTCTGCCCCGCTTTGCTGCGCTTTCGCACTGGACTGAATCTGCCATTGAGCTATGGGCGTAACCGACCCGGCACCGCCATCCACGCGAGTGGGCGCGACAGGACTCTCAGCGCGGGCGAGCGAAGTGCACGCCAACGCCGCCAACACCACTATGGCGCCGAGTGCGGGCAGGCACCGGATTCGCCTGATGTCAGCCGCTCCCGGAGACACCGATCACCACTGCCCGCGGACGCCGACCGTGAACATGCGTTCGGAAAAGTTCGAATGCCCCCACTGATCGGGCCATACGAGGTAGAACCGTTGATATTCGTTGGTCAGGTTCGTTGCATTCACGAACAGCTGCGCGTACTTGCTGAACCTGTAGGCGGCAGATGCGTCGAGGTACCTCTGAGGAGCCTCGTACTCCTCCAGTCCGGTGATGCCACCCACGCTATCCTGGAAAGCCCGTTTCGAGCGGTAGTTGTACGCGAGACGCACCTCGAAGCGTTTGTCTTCGTACCACAGAATGACGTTTCCCGACTCGGTGGAGTTGTCCTGGAATGGAATTTCGTTCCCAGCCAGATCGGTTTCTCCGGTCTTGCTTGGCGCGTATGTGAAGTTGAACTCCATGCCGGTATTGGCCAGCAGCCCGGGAAGGAAGGTAAACCCCTGGCGATAGTCGAATTCAGCTCCCTGAATGCTGTTGCCCGAGCCCTGCAGCGGCTCGGTTATCGCGATGCAATGGTGGCGGACCACACCATCCTCGTCCGGCAGGTTGCAATTGGTCACGGAGCCGTTAACGATGAAGCTCTTCACGTCGATGTGGAACAGCTCGAGGTTGACCATGCTCGTGGGGTTTATGTAGTACTCGAATGAGGCGCCGTAGTTCGTAGAGCGCCACGGGTTGAGGGTCGGATTCCCAAACGAGTTGCCGGTCGCGACCTGATAGATCGGACCGGTCTTGGTTTCCAACAGCGAGTAGTTCAGTTGCAGACCGCCGCCCCACTGGCTCAGATCCAGTGGCATCATGTTCTTGGAGGCGGAGAGTCGGACAGTCAGCTTATCGGTCACGTTCAGCGCGAAGTTGAGCGCCGGCAGGACGTCATTGTAGCTGCGCCGCGTGACCTCGGTGCCAGCATCCGCCGGTTCAGTGCCGTATTGGCCCGGCGCGCCGGTCAAATGCTGGGTCACATTAAGGTCGGTGTGGATCAGGCGCGCACCAACATTACCGCTGTAAGACATGCTACCCAGCTGACCGTGAAAGTCGGTTTGCAAATAGCTGGCCAATTCGTGCATCGATACTGCCCAGGTGATTCCGGGCGCGACCTGTGTCGTGGTATTTGGATAGAGCGACTTCCAGTACGCCATCGGATCATCCAGGGCGTGTGGATTGACCGCCCAGAAGGTGATCCCCGACCCGAGCAGATTCGTGTATTGCTGAAAGTTATTGGCGAGCGGCGGCGGGGTTTTCGACAACGGTTGTGAGGACAATGGTCCGGCACGGAACGAGCCTTCCGAGTTGCCTGCCGTACACCAGGTGCTGGGCGTCGTATCGGTTGCATTCCCGCTCAGGATCACATCCGAACCAACATACCGCACCAGGCACCCCCCCGAGTCGCTGGCACCGATACCGGCGTATACGGGCGTGACTAGGGTAAACCCGTCGTTACTGGCGCTGCGGATACTGTTGCGGATTCCGAAATTGAGATGGAACGTGTCGCTGAATGTGTAGTGTCCATCGAAGCGCAGCGCGGTTATCCCGGTGTTGCGGTTGTAGTCGTCGTTGGATTCCAGGGTCTTCATCGTCCAGCCGTTCGGGTTGGCGAAGGCGTTGGCGAGTGAGGATGGCATGGTGATGCTGAGACTGCGACCCGAGGTATTCGCAATGATGGGCACCGTATTCTGGGGAATGCCGTTGGCGTTGAATACGCGATCCCCGCCCAGTTGAGCTGGGTAGACGAAGGTACCGCAGGGTAGAGTAGTGTTGGGATCGGCCCACAGGCAGCCGTCGGAGTCGGAGATGTTGATGTCGGTCTCTATGAACTCCTGCTCAGCCGTTTCGCGGATGCCGCGCACACTGCCCTTGAAGGGGCCGCCATTATCGAAATCCACCTGCAGATTGAAGTTCCGCGCGGTGGATTCCCTGCGGATGACCTGCGAGAACGATTCAACGTCACCCGGCCACTTTTCGTATACCTGGGTGGTGTATATCTGCGAACCGGCCCAGGAGGGATCGAGCGGCGGTGTGTTGTACTGGCTCAGGGCGGTACTGCCGGTGTTTCTCGACTGCAAAGGCACATAGGTGGCACCTTGCCAGTTCGTAGAATTGAACTGAATGCCGACGCTGCGCTCGTACTGTTTCTGATGCGTGTAAAAGAAGTCGCTGGTCAGCGTGAATCCGTGGCTGAGGTCCGCCTGGAATGACGCATTGCCCGACTGACGCTTACGCTGAATGGTGGAGTCGTAAAGGCCGATGTCCTGGCTGCCCATGAAAACGCCGTTGGACTTCCCATCACCGTTCACATCAACACTGCCGTCAGGATTCTGGTGGATCCGCGAGGGGATCGGGGCGCCGTTCCAAGCTCCCAGAAATCCGTTGTAAGCGCCCGCGCTGGCCGCGTTCTCGCCATGGAAGATCACGCCATACTGGTCGAGGCTTTCTGTTGCGTTGCCACCGGCGTTAGCCCCGCCCGCCGTGCCGAACCGCGTGGTGTCGGAGTAATCTGCGGAAACCAGCAGGCCCCAGCGACCATCGCCGTTGTATGAGATGAGACCGCTTGCCTCCGGTCCGGTCTTGCGAGAAGTGCTTCCCCGTTCTCCGTCGGCGGAGTAGCTATACGTAAATCCATGCGGCAAGTCCCAGGGGCGAAAAGTATGCAAATTGAGCGAACCGCTGATGCCGCCTATGGTCTGGGCCGCGGTGGGCGACTTGATGACGTCCACCTGGTTGAACATCGTGGCCGGTAGCGTCGTGAAGTCGGGCTGCTGCGAATCGATCTGATCTGGCGAAATGAATACTTCACCGTTCAGCATGGTGCCGACTTGAGGCAGGCCGCGGACATCCACCGAGGTTCCGACGCCCGCATCGCGGTTGATTTGCACGCCGGTGATGCGCTGGAGCGCGTCCGTGATGGTCACGTCCGGCAACTGGCCAATGGCCTCAGCCGAGATGCTGTCCTGGATACTCGGCGCTGAGCGCTTCGCTTCGATCGATTTTATCTGTGACTGACGTACGCCGATGACGGTGACGGTCTCCAGCGCTTCACTCTCCGACGCGGCGGCGCCGGCCCCAGACTTGACCTTCTTGTGATCTGGCGACGGCGCAGTCGGCCCGTCCTGCTGCGCAGCGCTCGCAGCTTCCGCGTCTTCGACCGGAGCAGCCTTGCTCCCTGATGCCGCGGCCGATGCAGCGGCGGCGGCAAGCAATGCCATGGATACGGCAATCGACACGGGGTGCTTGCGACTTACGTTTGACACGGGCTGTACCTCTGGCTGAATTCTTCCCGATCTCTGATGCCCTGCGGTGCGCGTTCCGTGTGCTGCTACTTCGAAAATACCACTCGCGCGAGAACCCATTGCCCATCACGTGGATCGCCGGTGGCAACAATGCACAGGTCAAGAGCGTCTTTCTCCGTCGACGCGGAAACCCTTGCGTTGAGTTCAGTCTGCCCTCTCTCCCGCACCGCGGCCGCCAGCGGCAATCTGGCTACTAATGGTCCCGCGCAGGAATCGGCATGGATCTCAAACTCGCCGGCCGCACCGGCCTTGGGGCGTACGACAGCTCTCTGAGCCTCGTCGCCGAAGCGCCATGCGACGCGCTCGACGGTCAAGGTGACCTGCTCGATGTCTTGCAGCGGCGCGTGGCGCCATAGCCAACACATGTCACCGATGTCCGCCGCGTAAACCGGTCGCGGCCCTTGCGTCGGAGGGCTACCGCCCACACGCATTTCGTCCTGGTTTGAACACGGTGCAAGCTCATTGCCGTCGCGGCTGAGCAGAGTTGAGCCATCGAGCACATACGTGCGCGCCGCGGCAAGGTCGAATCCGGTGGGCTCGAATGTCGCTGCGCGTAGCGTCGATTTTCCCTGTGCGGAAAACTCCAACGGCCCGACATATTGAGTGGACGTCGAAGTCGGCGCGGAGCCGTCCGTGGTATAGCGGATCTCGCCGAATTTCGCCTGATTTGAGAGCGCGACGCGCAGCATGCCCTCGCGAGCTGCCGTCACATCGATCGCCGGTGCAAACGCCGTGTCCGCATAGCCGATGCCGAGGGCACGGTAGCGCGCGAGCTCCGCGGTGAGGCGCTGCAGGAATCCGTTCCAATCATGTTCGCTCGCCGCCGACCACCCAAGTTCTGACAAGGCCGCGATGCGCGGGAACAGCGCATGCTGGGCGAGCGCGAAGTCGGGCACGAGCTCCGTCCAGAGATCGCCCTGCACGCCGATGACTCGCCTCGCTTCCGCGGCGCTTGCACCGTTCGGAATGACGGCTGTGTCATAGGCCTGGCGTAGCGTTGCCATGGGCGGCTGCCCGGGACTTTCCTCAGGCAGGGCCGATTGATAGTGATCGAAGTACAGCGATTCCTCGGGCGTCAGGACCACGTCATGACCCTGCCTGACCGCTTCGAGGGCAACGTGTTCCTGATCGCTTCCGTGCCAGGACATCACCACTTGCGATGCCGGAAGCTTTGCGCCCGCGACCAACTCGTCGTCCCAGCCGACCGGCGTGCGCCCGTGCTTAACGAGGTGGTCTGCGATCTGGCCGGTGAACCACTCCTGCAGCTGATCCATGTTGGAGAGCCCCAGCAGCCCCATGCGCGCACGCAGCTCAGGGGAGGCGTTCCACTGCTGCTTGTCAGCTTCGTCGCCACCGATCGAGATGTACCGCGACGGGAACAGCTGCATCACCTCGTCGAGCACGTCGTCAACGAACTGCAAGGTCCTTTCGTCGGGTTTCAGCAACCAGGGACTGATTCCCCAGTCGGTCCACACGGGCGGACGCTGGCCGGTGACGCCAAGCCATGGGTACGTTGCAACCGCCGCCTGCGAGTGGCCGGGAAGGTCGATTTCCGGCACCACGGTGACGAAGCGGGCGGCGGCATAACGCACGATGTCGCGCACCTCGGCTTGGGTGTAGAAGCCGCAGTAAGGATTTTCAGGAGCTCCGGTCAATTCGATGTCGAGGCCCACCGGCTTGCGGCAGGCACCGGTTTTCGTGAGCTCTGGGTACTTGAGAATCTCGAGGCGCCAGCCTTGGTCCTCGGTCAGGTGCCACACCAGCACGTTGAGCTTGTCGAGCGACATCCAGTCGATCAATTTCTCAATATCGGCGACGCTCTGAAAATGCCGTCCGGAATCGAGTAGCAGCGCGCGCCATGCGAAACGCGGGTGATCATCGATGACGCCCTCGGCAATCTCAGCCGCGGTGCCACGGACCCAGCCAGGCGGCGTAAGCAACTGCCACAGGGTGACACCTCCGTAGAACGCGCCGGCCGGCGAGCGCGCGACAACGCGGACTTGTCGGGTGCCTACCACGATGCGATAGCCGGCCTCGCCCACAACGCTCGCGTGAGAGTCAACTTCAAACGTGATTGCAGGATGAGTGTCAGCGGTGGCCGCCGGGTATAACTGCAGGCCGCGCGTGGTGCCCACCAACTGCATGAACCGATCAACTGTAGGCTGAACCTGCAGGCGGTCCGCACCACGGACCGCCACCCGTGCGCCATCCACAATCTCCACCACGCCTGAGGAGGCAGGACGTACGTCAGCGGGCGGGGGCAACAGCGACCAGGTGGCTGTCGCTGACGCCGCGAATGGCATCCCGGTTGCCGCCAGCCACGCGAACGCAATCGAAAACCCGTTCGGCACCGTCCTAGGGCGCGGGAACATCGACGCGGCGCGCTCAGGCGTGCGACCGACATCCGCCGCTGGAACTGGCGTCGCTCCATGTAGACCCCGATGACCGATCGCCGAGTTCATCTCTGCGCCATGGCGTTATTTATTCGGTCCCCTGACGAACCAATGTTGCCATTTAGTTACATTAGTGGTCAAGACGATGCCTTTATTTGACAATACGGCTATGATAGTTCGGTGGTATGACGAATCAAACGAGAGCGACGATGCCTTCACAGCCAACGGGCAGCGTGACCCGCCAGCTGTCGCGACGGGGCGTTTTCGAAGCCCTTCTGCACCGCAGCCCTATCTCACGTGCGGACCTTTCGAAGGTGACCGGACTGTCAAAGCAGACGACTTCCGAGGTCATCGACGCCTTCGAGCAGCAGGGCTTGGTTCACCCGATCGGACGAACCAGCGGCAATATCGGACGGACCGCCGTGTTGTACGAATTGAGCCCGGAAGGTGGTCACGTACTCGGCATCGACCTAGGAGCCCGGCGATTGACAGTCGCTCTGGCCGATATTGCCGGCAGAGTCCTCGCCGAGGCCGACGAACCCACCGACAGCCGCGGCGGAGCCTGGGTGCTCGATCAGATCGCCCGGCTCTCGGACCGTCTGGCCCGTGATAACCACACTCACCCCAGCCGAATTCGCTCAATCGTGCTGGCCACCCCCGGGGTGGTGAACCCCAAAAGCGGCGCGATCGAAATGGCTCCCAACATCGCCGGCCTGGGTCATCTCAATGTCGTGGGCCTGCTGAGTGAGAAACTCGGCAGTCCCGTCATCCTTGAAAATGACGTCAATCTCGCGCTGCTCGGAGAGATCTGGCATGGCTGCGCGCAAAACGTCGCCAACGTGGCCTTGCTGGCGCTCGGTACCGGCGTCGGGCTGGGCCTCTACGTCAACGGCCAGCTCGTGCGCGGCGAGAATGGCGCCGCCGGCGAGATCGGCTATCTGCCGATCGGTGGCGATCCGCTTCAAGCCGAATCCCGCTTGCAGGGCTGCCTCGAGTACCAGGTTGGCGCTGCGGGTGTCTTGCGTAGATTCCGGGAGGTCGGGGGTTCCGAGGTCGATTCGGTCCGGCAGGTCTTTGACCGAGCGCAGGCGGGAGATCTGCTTGCCGCAGGCGTAGTCGACGAGACGGCGCGGCTGACTGCTCTTGCAGCCGCGACGGTCATCGCAACAGTAGACCCGCAACTGCTCGTGCTGGGAGGCTCGGTCGGGGCGCGTCCGGACTTTGCGGACAAGGTCGCGCGCGTGCTGTTGCAGCTGGCACCGCGGCCGGTGGAGATTCGCACCAGCACTCTCGGCAAGCGAGCCGGGGTAGTAGGCGCCTTGTCCGTCGCCTTGCGCCGTCTCCATGATGAATTCTTCGGAGTCGCGGAACTCGCGGCGGCTCTGCCTCTTCCCCCGCCCCGCGCACCGTAGCGTTAATGACGCGCGAGGCTGTCTATTGCTATGCGGCGGACCTGGGCGGCACGAAGCTCGCCGCAGCCTTGGCCGATGCGCGTGGTCGGATCGTGGCGGAAATGACCGAGCCCACGGACCGCCGCGGCGGAGCGTGCGTGGCCGAACAGATCGCAGCCTGCGCCGACAGGCTGGCGCAATCCGTCGGAATCGAAGTTACGCAGGCGCGTCACGTCATGGTGGGTGTCCCCGGAGCAATCGATCCTCGCACCGGCCGCGTTTCTCTGACCCCAAACATCGCGGGATTGCAGGACTTCGATGTCCTTGGCTATCTGCGCGGTCGCTTCGGACCGTATGTTGCAATCGAGAACGACGTGAATCTCGCGATGCTTGGCGAGCAGGCGCTCGGTTGCGCCAAGGGATGCCGCAACGCCGCGTTCCTGGCGCTCGGAACAGGCGCAGGTCTCGGCCTGCTCATCGAGGACAAGCTATTTCGGGGGACCCGCGGTGCGGCCGGGGAAATCGCCGATCTGCCACTCGGGCACGACCCGACTTCACACATCCCATCTGCCATGGGCGGATTCGAGCTCCAGGTGGGCTCACTCGCCATCGTGGAGCGATACCGCCGCCAGGGTGGAACCGCGGCGGTCACGGTGCGTGACATTTTCAGGCTCCTCGAGGCAGGAGACGAAGTGGCGGCGTCGGTCCTCGACACAACGGCGCGCTGGGTGGCCCTCGCCGTAGTGACACTGCAATCGCTTCTCGATCTGGAGCTCATCGTGTTCGGGGGCAGCATCGGCATTCGTCCCGAGCTGTATGAGCGGGTCCGCGGTGCCCTTCCCGCACTCTTCTCACGACCCATTAGCACCGCACTCAGTCAGCTTGGCGATCGAGCGGGGCTTATTGGCGCCGTGTGCGCCGCGGCGCAGGCGGTTTCTCAGAGCCCTGAGGCCGCGCAGTGCGCCCCGGGTCTGCGGTAAGCCAACACACACCGCCGATGAAGCTCGCGCGAATCGATGGTGGTGGATCCGGAAGTCGCGACCAGCCGAACGACAATGGGCTTTGATCGAATGACAACGACATCCGCTGTGCGCGCCGGAATTGGCAGCAGAAGTCGCTTTCTGGTGGCTGTTGTGTTCGTTGTGTTCTTCGTGATCTCCTTTCTCACGAATATCCTTGGGCCGCTGGTCCCGGACATCATCGCCGACTTTCACGTGTCGCTCACCATGGCGGGGATCCTGCCGTTCGCGTTCTTCATTGCGTATGGTGTGATGTCGATTCCTGCAGGCTTTGCGGTGCAGCGCTGGGGAGAAAAGAATCTGATGGTCGCGTCCTTTATTGCGGCGACCCTCGGCGCGACGAGTTTCGCCGCATTTCCCGGTTATGGAGTTGCCGTGACTTCGCTCTTTGTGATCGGGGCGGGAATGGCTGCACTGCAGGTCGCGATCAATCCCCTGTTACGCGTGGCCGGTGGGGAGGAGCATTTTGCATTCAACTCAGCGTTCGCACAGCTCATCTTCGGCGCGGCTTCCTTCGTGAGTCCTCTGGTGTATTCCGATCTCGTGAGGCAGCTCGATCCCGTGCATCGCGATCTCAAGGGCTTCTACGCACTCCTGGGCAGCATTACTCCTCGCGCGCTTCCGTGGGCATCCATCTATTGGATATTTGCTGCGATTTCCGGCGTTTGCGTGGTGGTGATCGCCGTGTTGCGCTTACCGAAAGTGCAGCGTACAGCGGAGGAATCGGCGGGAACACTCTCCATGTACCGGCAGCTGCTGCGCAATCCAATCGTCTGGCTTTATTTTTTTGCAATAGTTGCCTACGTCGGCTGCGAGCAGGGCACGGCCGACTGGATGTCCCCGTTTCTTGAGCGCTATCACCATGTTGACCCCCACAAGGGAGGTGCGGACGCGGTGGCCTATTACTGGGGACTTCTCACCGCCGGCTGCATCCTCGGGATGGGCTTACTGAAGCTCTTCGACAGTCGCCGCGTATTGATCGGATTTTCACTGGGGGCCCTCTGCATGCTGTCGGTGGCGTTGTTTGGATCGGCCGAGGTATCCCGAGTGGCCTTTCCCTGCATCGGGTTCTTCGCCTCGATCATGTGGCCCACGGTGGTGTCGCTCGCGCTGAACTCGGTACCCCAGCACCACGGCCCCTTCGCCGGGATCCTGTGTACCGGGATTATGGGCGGTGCGCTCGTGCCCTTGGTGATTGGCGGACTCGGTGATCTCTACGGCTTGCGATTTGGAATGCTGCTGCTGTATCTCACTTTTGGGTTCGTTTTGAGCGTGGGAGTGTGGGCACGGCCGCTGATTCCCAATGCAACCAGGGGCGTCATTGGGTGAAGCGGCGCTACGGCTGAATCGTCGAGGCATGCGGCGCTCGCGTAGCTTCGCTTTACTGCAAGTACGATCGCCAAGTCTCCCTGACAACGACAACTCTCTCAGAGGACGCCTGCGCGACTGACCCAGCTGGGCCTACGATGGCTTTAGAGCGATTGCCGCAGGGCGTACCGTAGACCACACGACGCCAGAAACGTAATTCGGCCCTCGATCCGCCTCAGACGCTTATGCGTCTGAGGCGGCTGCGTTTCTGCTCGACGCTTACGAGGGCGCGATTTTGCGAACGCGCCTCGAAACCGCCCAATTTCGCGTATTGGTCAAATTTGGGCAGCGCTTCGCGATGACGCGCTCGCTGTTCGCTGCAATGATCTGGCGGCTCCCGGCCGGCGCTTAATCCAAGAAGCCGGGGGTCAGCTCTGTTTCCAAGGAGCAAAGCGCTTCAGCAGCTCGAACCACGTGAGGCAAAGAACCCCGGTGATCAAACTGGCCGCGAGGTCAGCCGCATGGAGGGGCGAGAAGGAAAACAGCCTCTGCAGCGCAGGCACAGTCAAGATCGCGCTGAGGAATACAGTGGTTCCCGAGAGCACCCACCACAACGCCCGGTTGGGTGCCCGCAGCATGCTCACGAGCGACCGGGTCCATGACCGATTGACAAGGATGATCATCAGGAAGGACACCACAAGCGCGGCGAACGACAGCGCGCGCGCGGCGTCGGGTCCGTGGCCGGGACGGGCGAGAGATACAATCACCAGGCACGCTGCCAGCACGCTCAACCCCTGAAGCACTGCAGTCGCGACCGTCCGCCCGGTGAAGAGCCGCTCCGACGTGCTTCGTGGGCGGCGACTCATAATGTTGTCCTCCGCCTGCTCCGCCTCGAAGATCAGTGAACAAGACGGATCGATAATCAGCTCCAGGAACGCAATGTGTACCGGCAGCAAGAGCAGTGGCCAGCCTGGCAGCAAGACCGACGCAATAGATAGCCCCGCGATCGGGACATGAACCGCGATCGTGAAAGTGATCGCCTTCTTGATATTGTCGTAAATTCGTCGACCGAGTTTCACGGCGGCTACGATCGACGAGAAATCGTCATCCAGTAGAACTAGCGATGCGGCTTCACGCGCGACGTCGGTACCCCTCCCGCCCATGGCGATCCCGATGTGGGCGGCCTTCAAGGCCGGAGCGTCATTGACTCCGTCGCCGGTCATCGCCACCACCTCGGAATTCGCCTTCAGCGCCCTCACAATGCGCAGCTTCTGTTCCGGAACTACGCGCGCGAAAACCTGAGTCTCCCGGATTCGATCGGCGAGCTCGAGGTCCGATATGCTTGCGAGTTCTGTCCCGGTAATGACCGACTCGGGGTGGCTGAGGCCCGCCTTGCGGGC
>Ga0070732_10000541_pt1 | contig 23373 bp, 19 predicted proteins | sample Coa_R1_5_FD_66449 | JGI IMG/M metagenome (GOLD analysis project Ga0070732, IMG submission 66449) | Surface soil microbial communities from Centralia Pennsylvania, which are recovering from an underground coalmine fire - Coalmine... | ecosystem: Environmental > Terrestrial > Soil > Unclassified ... | reverse complement strand
GTCGCCAGAGTGTCAATCACAGCGGGATTGCTGGAGAGAATTCTGGTAACCGGGGATTGCAGATTGATCACCACGGATTTGCCAACAAAAACGTGTAACGCCTGGCCTTCCTGCGCCGTTCCTGGCGCGGCAGCCGCTAACATCGCGAGCCCGAGCACAACACCCATCCCCTTGTTTCCCAACGCGAAGGTTTTCATCTTGAGATAGTCAACCTCGGTTCCTAGAATTTCTGAACAGAACGTTGTGTCCCCTGGATCACTTCCAACATATATATCGGATTAGCCGGCAGAGCCTTCTTGGGGTGTCGCACGCCTGGAGCCGCAATGACCGGAGCCGAGGCTTTGTGCTCGCCAACAACCAATTCGTCCAGTCGGGTTGGACGCAGTTCTGCTGTTTTCTGATCAGCGCCGCTGCGCAGCACGAATTGAATATTCCCCTGTCCGCTGGCAAGTTGAAGTTTCTGTGCGTCTTGGGGGCTCAGAAGTAGAGTGACTACTCCAACCGATTGTGGCTTACCTTGCGGATCGGGTTCGGTCCACTGGCCAACGGTTAACACTTCCACATTCTGGAGAACAGTGTCAGTCTCAGGAAGGCCATTGGTTGCACCGGGAGGCGTGAAGGTCATCAAAAGGTCGACCCGCGACCCGGGAAATACAAAACCAGCAACGCCAATGATATCGTTTGACCGAATCGCCACGGCGCGCATGCCTTCTGGCAGCTTGCCTGCCAGACCAATTCCAGCACCTTCGACGCCCAGATCTTTCTGAAGAATCGGTTGCTTAGCTGACATCGGATAAAGCAAAGGTCGCCCTATGACGTCTGTCGGCTTGGTAAAGGAGCCCGTGGGCGACGCGTCGCTATACCAGTCCATGAGAGCGATGTCTTTTTGAGCGAGAGTGGCTCCCATCGACAGGTCAGTGGCTGCAACCACGATTTGCGTAGCTTTGTGCTGCTGTGCATTAGCACTCATACGCCGATAAAAAAGAAACGTTATGCCGCCAGCGAGAACCGCAGCGACCATAAAAGCGGTGAGCAATCTTTGTAGACCCGTAAATCACCTCCACAAACACGCACAACTACGACTTCAGACCTGAGCACGAACCAACAGAATAAAATACGGATAATTTTAAAGCTAGATTCTAAGTCGCACGACAGTAACTCGCTAGTGTTGGGTAGGATACAGTGCATTGCGGGCTATCGACCGCACAGAAAAACAACGGAGCCTGCTCGGCCCCAACTGATGCCGAGCCGGCCCCATGAACTCCCTTGCCTACGAAATGTACTTGTTGAGCAGGGAGCCTACATCAGAAAACGCTACGTTCAGGTAGCTAGCCAAGCTGCCCATTCCGGCAGTGGCAGCGAAAGCGACCAGGGCCAGAATTAAAAGGTATTCCACCAAACCTTGTCCTTCCTCATCTTTGTGAAGGCGGGCAAGTGAATTCAAAACGAAAGTCATCATTGATTTAGTCTCCTCAGAGTTTTTTCGCAATGGTCCAACGCGTAGGGGGCGCGACGGATGCACTATGGCTATGGGCAAGTATGTAGCCAAACATTCAGTTCCTCGGACGCAAGGTGCAAAGTCATCTATCTTTATTAAAATCAGTAGCTTACTCATTTGCTACCAGCGTTTTCTTGAGGAGGCCAGCCGCTGGATTACTAGAGCAGCCAGGGAAACGTCTTTCCATTGTGGTAACTTTTAGACCGAGCCTGGCTTAGGCTCTGCATACACTTGTATACAGGCCTCGTGGGACCCTCAAACGGCGGCGAGCGGTGCACGGGAAGGCCGAAACTCTTCGCGTTTTGAGAATCGAGGATCTGAACGGGTATGCGTAAACTCGGGGGGCAAAATAGCGGCGATGTCTTCTCCCGGAGGTTCGTCTCCGGGAGAAGACGTAAAAATAATCCTTGTCGACGCTTACGAAATGTATGCGTTGAGCAGCGATCCGACATCGGAAAAGGCCACATTCAAGTAGCTGGCCAGGCTGCCCATCCCGGCTGTGGCGGCGAAAGCCACCAGAGCCAAAATCAAAAGGTACTCGACCAGCCCCTGTCCTTCCTCGTCCTTGTGTAACCGAGCAAGTAAGGTAAGCACGACATTCGTCATCATTTTGATCTCCTCAACGTTTTGAAGGGCAGCCGCCCTTGTGGTGGCGCAAGCGATCCCTTGTTACCGCTACTCAGGTGCATTTGTGTGACCAACTTGGGGGGATTAGCCGCAAAATCGCGTGGTGCAATAAAAAATCAAGAACTTAGACCTTAACCGTCGGCTGAGCCTACTCTAGAAATCAAGGATCAGGCGTCGCCGACATGCAACTATTTGCTTTTCCGTGAGGAACGTGAATACTACGTTCCTACGGTGGTCTGAACACGGACAAAAATGAAACGAGTCTTCAAAGTCGTAATGGCAATGGTTTTGACCGGGGTTTTAGCCTACCTCTTGGCTTCGCACTCCCCTCAGATCAGACAGAATGTAGCGGTGCGGGACTCCCTTGCCTACTGGGCCGCGGGGCGGTTGCTCATCCAGCATCAGGACCCGTACGACCGCGAAGCCGTTCTACGAATCCAACAGATTCACGGCTACAAAGAGCGGAGGCCCCTTATTCTCCGCACGCCGCCTTGGTCGCTTTTCATGGCCGCTCCTTTAGGTTTTCTAAGCCCGTTCTGGGCCTGGGTGTCTTGGATTGCCTTATCCCTAGGTTGTTTGATCGCCGGCATGAGGCTTTGCTCCAAACTGTACGGAAGTGGCACGCCACCGAATCTTTTCACTCTAATCGGTTACACATTTGCGCCGGTTCCCGCATGCCTCGTCTCCGGACAAATGGGTTTGGTGCTGACGCTCGGAATAGTTCTTTTTTTGTGGTGGGAACCAGAGCATCCCATTTCTGCCGGTGCGGCTCTGGTGATTCCATTTGCAAAACCCCACTTGCTATCTCTGTTTTGGGTCGTTCTTATACTTTGGGTCGTATTGCGGAAAAAATCACTTGTGATTTTGGGATTCCTGACCGCGTTCACAGCTGCCACAGCGTTTGCTCTCATATTTGATCCAAAGGTATTCGAGCATTACCGCGAGATGCTGCACACTGCTTCGATCAAAAACGAATTTATCCCTGCACTTAGTGGCGTGCTGCGCCTGTTGTTCTTTCGCCGGATGTTTTGGGTGCAATTTGTGCCAATGGCCGCGGGGCTAATTTGGTCGGTCTGGTTTTTTGTAGCAAACTCCGCATCGTGGGATTGGCGTCAACACGGCCCGGCTCTGCTGGTCGTCTCTGTCTTTACTACGCCCTACGAGTGGCTATCTGACGAGACCGTCTTGTTGCCAGCAATTCTACAGGCCGTTGCACTGATCTATGCAACTCGCGACGCGCTGAAACTGCGTTCCAAAATCGCGCTAGTCCTGTTCGCGTTACTCGACTTGTTGCTGTTGCTCATTTTGAAATCCAAAGTCCCGTTTTCGACAGGCATCTATTTCTGGAGCAGTCTGGTTTGGTTTTTCTGGTATTTCCGCGCCCGGAAGTGGTATACAGAAGCGACTCCAATACAGACAGAGTCGCGGCCGGCGGCGCCCGTCACTTCATAGAGTCTGCTTCACAAGCCAAGGCCGTTCTTGAGGGCGGCATTCGCACTCCCAATGAGCAGTAGTAGGACTGGCAGCGCAACAAGATAGAAGTGTCCTGGAGAGAATGACTCCATCACAGGAGCTACAAACATCAGAGCGGCGGATCGAGCGATCAGACGCTTCCTGATGTTGCCATCAGCTTCTGAAGGCAGACAAGCATTGAGCAGAACGATCACCAGAAGCAGAAGCACGCTCAGATCGTGTACGTAGGTATGGTGACCGACGAGGACGCCGCACGGAACTGCCAGCAGGAGCAAACTGGATGCTTCGTTAATGCGCCGACCCCGAAGCGCGGTCCATCCCAACACCGCGACAGAGAGCAACAAGGCGAGTACACGCACCCCTAAAGCGGAAATCCAACCGTCTGCTAATCCAACAGTGAGGCCGTGGATGTTTGCCATCATGCGCCAGTTGACTGGATAGATAGACAGCCCACTGGTTGCAGGCTTGAATCCCGCGATTGACATTAAAACTTCAACATAGACCTTTGTTTGCAGGAACCCCGTGAGCCACACCGACACGCAGACCACCGCCGCGCTGGAAATGGCGAATCCGGCCATAAACCGCCATTGCCGCCAGATCAGGAATAACACCGCCACAGGAAGCACAATGGGGAACTTAAAAAACGCTAGTCCCGTCACCAGTCCCGCCGAGAAGCTCCGCTGTCGGGTCAGCAGAACAAACGCGCACACCATCAATGTCAGTAGCAGGACAGAATCCTGCCCCTCGATCAGCGCTGCCGCGAGTGGCAAGAATCCCAGGAAAATTGCAACCGGCAGCCACACAAATACCGCGCAGATATTGGACATCCACGGCCGGAGCAGAGAAACGCAGACTCCTAGCGCAACAACGTTCAAGCTCAGAAACGCCCAATACGCAGTTCGAAAATGAGAGTACGTTAGAGGAGAGAACAGAAGCGCCTCATAGGCCGGGCTGACAAACGGCAAAGCCTGCTTTTGTGGAGAAACCAACGTGTCCTGGAATTGTTTTTGAGCTTCGTAAACGTACAACTCATTTGCATGTCCGGTCCGCACCATGAAAGCGGCGGCATAGATCTGGCGAAAATCGAAGCCGGTGGTTGCGAGGGAGCCTGGAACAATCAGAGCCCAGGTCCACATGTGGATGGCTGCGAGGTAGATCGGGATACCAAGCGCTAACCCTTTTACGTAATAGGGAACTGCCCACCTTGATGTCGGCGGTGAGGGCAGGAGAGAGTTCATGGCCGATCCTCTCGCCATCTCTGCGTTCGCGGCCAGGTCACCGGCACGCTACTTCGTTCCTTACCATAAATTGGAACCGCCAACCTTCCGGCGATACCAGAATCTGGCACACACGATAATTTCTCTTGATGTAGTCAGACACAGGATCATTGACGATGGCCGATAGCGACGTTTCCGGCCATGAGTTCGCAATTTTCTCCGAGAACCGGGGTTCAAACAAAATTGGTGCTCCAGTTGATCGGAGCGAGGCAATGATTTCCTCGGCCTGTTCCGAGGTATTCATTCCGGGCTGGAAGTAATCGTAACGGGATGGGCTGAGCGTCTCAGTCAAATAGTTATAAAGAGGAAGGTAGGGATAGACGAGAACATCTCTGCCCGGGGCTACATGGCTTTGTACGTAGTCAATCACCGTGTCCCTGCCCGTTATGACAATGCCCTTGCGCGTTTCTATGCGGTTATCGGCGCCGGTGGTGGCGAAAAGAACGGCCATGCTCAAAAGGCCGAAGGTTGTTGCAATAAATGCGATAAGCGGAACACGCAACGCATTTAGCGCCGCACTTCGGACACCTCGAGCGCCCAATGTCCAGGCGAGCACCGCATACCAAAGCGGAGCAAGATACATGAAGTGAAGAATGTCCGCTCGAACGATTACAACCGAGAGTAGAAGACCGGAAAGTACGGAGCAAACGAGCACGTAATATTGCGATTGGGCGGAAACTTCTGCCTGGCGCCGGATTTGGATAGTCCAGTAAAACAGCAAGCCGACCGCAACAAGCGGCAGTACGGGTATGAGTAGGCCAGGTGAAACGGCAAGAACCTTTATCACGCGAAGCCAAACCGGCCCACTGTGAAAAATGACTTCCCGCGTGTGATCCGACCAGTTCTGGTAACCATATGTGACGCGATTTGCTTGTGTGTAATGGTGCAGGGGCCACAGCCAACTTTGCGCCATCAAACTGAGTGCATGATGCATTCCGAAATATCCGAATGTAATTGCTAATGGCCACAGCAGTCCGAATGCGGTTGCACTCAAAGCAGGCCCTTGCAGTGACGCTTGTTGACCCACAAACCGCAAAACCAGGAATCCCAGTATCAGCCCGGTGAAGAGCCCGGCGCCTTTAGACTGCTCGAACAGAAATGTTAGAGACGCCAGGGATCCCGTTGCGAAAGCCCAGTAGGGCTTTCGAGTTTCGACAAGACGGATGGCGGCATATAAGCACAGACAGCACCCCAAAGTGCTGTAAGGGTTATGCAATACCAGAAACCTGAATGCCGTTCCCGCTGTAGTTGCAAGCACAGCAGCGAACACGGCGACGCCAGGTGGACACACTCGTCTCGCCAAAAGATAGGTGATGACTGAGCAAACCGCGCCCACAACCGCCAGGCTGATTCGGGCCACGGCAAACGAATCACCGAACACCCGAAACAGAAACGCTAGCAAATAAAACGTCCCCGGGGTGTAGAAAGAAAAAAAATCCCGATAGGGAATCTGTCCCGCGATGATTCGTTCAGCGCCTTGGAGCACGATTCCTTCATCAGGTTCGAGCGTCGAGTAGTGGCGAAAGATGCAGAGATAGCCGAAGCAGAGTACGAAGATCAGTGATGGAACAACTCGCTCTAGCGACCTCGGGGCGAAGCTTTCGGGAGCTGCGGGAGCATTTGCGTTTTGCGAACTGACCGACCCGGTGTGGGTTGTCGATGGCATCGATTATTTGGCAGCCACTTCCGTTAATTTGGGAAAGAGCTTCGTTTGAACCGCTCCCCATGTGAACAAAAAGAGAACAGGCCCCATCAAGTAAAGACAATGCCAGTTTACGCATACAAAATAGACCGGGAACATCCAAAGCAACACCAGCGCTGTGCGAACCGCGATGAGCGGGCTTGGGGTTCGTGTCGTCAAGGTCGTGCTCTTTGAGAAGCAACCAGCTGCCAGCAGCATGGGCAAGATTAGCGGGCTGAAGTCGTGGGTGAACATGTGCGATCCGCTTAGCAGCGCAGCCGCGACGGCTGCCGCGAACATGAGATCAAAAGACGATCTCTCTTGCTTTGAGTCCCATCGCCATGCTACCCATGCAAGCAGACTGATGGAAAGGAATGCAACAACAATGTTGAGTCCGATGTAACCTATTCTTTGGCCAACAAGAGCGTAAACGAATCCATGAATCGTGGGCATATCGACGCCCGACCCATAGGAAATATTCTGGGGATTGCGTCCAATCGTGAATAGGAATCGCACGTAATCTGCCGCACCTCTCCACCCTACCGCCGCGATAGATAGCAGTGTAAGTACCAAGGAGGAAACCCCAAATCCAAGCAAAAAGCGCCATTTCCTGCGGACAAGGAAAATCAAAACAAAGGGCAGCACAAATTGAAACTTTAAGAGCCCAAAGCCGAGGCCAATGCCGGCAGCAAATTCCTTGTCACGCTTCAGCAACACAAAAGCCAACGAATAAAACGCGAGCAAGAACAATGAAGATTGTCCCTGGTACAGCGCAACCCACAGCGGCGCGAAGAGCAACCACAAGGACACATATCCTAGATCTTCACGAGGCCAGGGCAAGTATTTTCGAAGCAGAACTATCATCAACAGCCATATAGTGGCATTGGTGAGCCCCCAGATCAGATAGGCCGTTCGAAACGAGTGCGCTGAAAGCGGGGATAGCAACAGCGCTTCGAAGGGCGGGTGCTCAAAAAACAGCGGGACCGCGTGTTGAAAGAGAGAGTCTCGCAACTGCTTTTGCAGGTTCAGGTGATAGAGGTCACGACCCATCCCGTCATGCACAATTCTTGCCCCCACATACGTTAGCGAGAAGTCTGTTTGGTTGACGTTTGGTCCTCGATCGCTCCAAACTACCGCCGTAAACAAAAGAATCGCTGCCCCAACCAGCCCGAGAATGCCATCGTTAAAACTTAGATTGAAGCCGGTATGAGAGAGAGTTTTTGGTCTACTGCACATAGGGTGTGAGCTTGGGGGGATCGTAATCCGGCTGCAACAGCCAAGCATGCCTGCGAGCGAAATACTCGACGAGTTTCGCATTCTGCGGTCCCATGTCTCGGGCCCAGATTACCTTCGAGCCATCGATGTCCGCGCCGTTATATACCCATTCGTCAAGAATAAAGTCGTGATTGGGACGGTACCTTACGACCACAAGATGATCCCCGGGAGTGTGCTCGAGCTGCGATAAAATGCTTGCCCGCCGGAGATTTTGTTCATCTTGCGAACACCAGGTACGAACCCAAGTGGGCGTGGGAGTCATGCCCGCCAATGGTGCCACCACCCGAGCCGCGAATACGATAGCGCAAATTAGCGGAACTGATCGCGCCACGAAGCGGCCGGCAGACGTGCTTGATGACATACGGTAGAGATCTCGCATCATCAGCAGAGTGATCGCGTAGAAGACCGCAGCCAGGGGTGAGACATAGTGCGGTTGTCCTGTGTAAATGGTCAGCATGCAAGAAAAGTATGTCGCGAGACAGATCAAGAATAGGAGACGCAATTCGGCGGTGAATGCTCTCTGAAAGTTTCCTCGCCTGAGCGTGGCGAGCCATGCAAGCCAGGGAAGCGTGATTAGCGGTCCAAAATAAAACAACCAGATCACCGCTGCCTTCAAAGTTTGCAGTTGCAATGGGTGTTTGAGCGCCAGCGTTTTCCAGCCTGCCGAAGGCCCATCAGGATAAATACTTCGGATAAAGCCGTTGCCGGCACTTGCCTGTTCCCAAGGGAAATAGATGAGGCCATAAGTTCGCATATTCACTTGGTAAGGAGTTGTAAACGGACTACCCGTTACGCGCCAGAAGTAATACCCGAGAGCCACAAAGGCAATCACCATAACTAGCGCAGCCGGCGCCGCAACATGCGCCAGCCATATTTTGGCCGCCAGCCGGTCTTTCTGGGCAGCCCACCAGGCGAGCGCTGCGATCACAGGCAAGCAAAAGAAAAGACCTTCGTAAGGGCGCGTGTATAGGAGGAGCGCCATTCCGATGCCCATCAGCACAGAATCACGCGGTCGCTGTGTGCCTCGAATTCGCGCCAGCGCGCCGATTATAAGCGCGCCGCCTAGGGCAGCAACCGTTCCTCCCCAGTAGCTGTCAGCCCAATAACTGAATGTCGCAAGCCTTATCATGGCCATCAGTCCGCCGAGGAGTGCCCAGTTCAGAGACATCCAGCCCTGCAGAGCCCAACAAATCGCGGCACACATCAGTCCCGAGCTCAACCAAACGCCCCAGAACGGGTGACCCATGACGACTTGTCCGAAGGCAAGAAAAAGTCCAAATCCGGGGTAGTACATCGAACAGTACGTCGGCCGCCAATTCTCCTGAAGAGTTTCAAAGTGCACCCACATGGGGTGTGTTGGGTTTGTTAATCGCCCGTGCGCGAACGTGTCGGCCGAAAGAAGGTAGCTGAATTCATCGGTAACTTTGGGTTGAGGAACCGGCAAAATCGGTAGCAGTGCCAATCGAAATCCCAACCCTAGGGCGCCCACCAAGATCACCGCCAAAGCGCGTTTTTGAGCAAACCTCGAGAATCGCTTTTCCACCTCGGTAAACCAGCTATCGCCCAACCGTGGACAAACGAGAGTCAGGGCCACACAAACCACTATTAAACAAGCTTCGAGCGCCAGAAACATGGATTCGAGATCTGAGTTGGGGAGCCCGCCAGAGTGTCGGGAATCTCTATTCTGCACCATGCCACCGACAAAAGCACTAATAAACAGATCCGTACCCCCCGGTCCGTTTCGTTTAAATCGCCGATCGCTTTTTCAATCGCGACGATGGAGCAGGTGTGAACCATTAACTCGCGTCATTTTCTTTTACTCAGAAGGTGAATACAATTGGCAACACAGCACGACCTCCTGGGATGCGCAGCTCAGGCAGATTGTCTCGAAAATCAACGTAAGCAGCAGAAAACATGTGGCATGCAGGCCTCTGGGAGCTTTCTTGGGTCTGGCATTCTGGCTGCATCCATCCAGAAAGGATTGGTGTACCCTCGATCGAATGAGCTCAGTCGCGGCAAATCTAAAGGGCACCGGTGAGAAAACAGGCTCGCACAAAAAGCCGCGCCTTCTCATTGCAATCTTGACGTTTTTTGTTGCCGTGATTGTCGTTAGCTATTCCTTCGCCCACCCGATTCATGATTTCGTTGAATACTGGACGGCCGCGCACCTTGTCGTGGCCCATCACAATCCGTACTCACTTGGCGAAGTGTTCAAGATGGAAAGAGGGATTGGTTTCGAACAATCAGTTCCCATCATGTTACTGAGTCCGCCCTGGACTTTGCCGCTGATCGCGCCGATCGGGTTGATCAACTCCTATTCCCTTGCTTGCCTGTTTTGGATGATCATTTTGATCGCCGCCGTCGCGTGGTCATCGCGGCTTTTGATGGATGTCTATTTCGGTGAGCTGAGAATACCGGAGATATCGGACACGGCGTTCTATCGTTGCCTGTTCGCGTTCACTTTCTATCCGGTCCTGCTCTGCCTGAGGTATGCGCAAACCGCGCCGCTGATGCTGCTCGGCGTGGCCGGCTTCTTGTACTTCGATAAGAAAGCGCGGCCGATTCTGGCGGGAGCATTTCTGGCGCTAACCTTGATCAAACCGCAGTTGCTCTACCTGGTTTGGCTGGCAGTGCTTCTCCGATCTTTTCAGCAGCGCCGGTGGAGAAGCTTGGCATCGGCAGTCGGCTTCGTAGCGTTACTCAGCGCAATAACGCTGTTACTTGATGCACGCTCGTTTCAGCAATATCGGGAACTTGCGAGTACTCCGTATCTCCAGGCTTACGCTTCTGGGGTGACTGCAGGAATTCGGAAGCTGTTTGGAGGGGTAGGTACTTTTTGGATTCAACTCGTTCCGCCAGCGTTCGGACTCGCCTGGTTTGCCGTTTATTGGCACCGGAGGCGCCAGAATTGGTCATGGGCGAAAAACATGCCCATGCTGATAACCATCTCTGTGGTCACGAGCGCCTATGGTTGGCTCTTTGACCAGACACTGCTTGCGCTACCGGTCATAGCAATCGCAGCCAAACGGGCGCATGCGTCTGGTCGCCTGCCGGTATCTTTGGTGTTCTTCTATACCGCCTTGAACTGTGTTCTGATGGTTGTAATGCCATTCCCCACCTTGAACTTGCTACCAGCACCCATTTGCATAGCGTTGCTGCTGTTGCGCGATACAAAGTCGGGAGCCGTATTAGATTCTCAGCTGGACTATGCCGCGGGTTAGTTGGATGTGATGACACATTCGGTAGAAGAGACAATAACGCTTAATAGCAACGCTGCGCCAACTAAGCCGCAGGGCTCCATCGGGCGGATTTTGGGTTTTGCCTTTTTTGGGCTCTGTCTGGTGCTCGTTGTTACCGCATATGCGTTCACGCATCCGATGGAGGACTTCATCGCCTACTGGACGGCGGCTCATCTCTTGGTCGCGCACCAAAATCCTTACTCGCTCGGGGAGGTATTCAGGTTTCAGCAGAGACTCGGATGGCGCGAGCCGATTCCACTCGTCGCACTCAATCCCCCTTGGACCTTGCCCTTCTTTGCGCCGCTAGGCTTGACTCAGTCGTACGCTCTGGCATGGCTGGGGTGGGTTGCCGCGCTGACCTGCGCGATCGCATTTTCGTCGCGGATGCTGATGGATCTTTACTTCGGCGGGCTTCGATTGCCCGAGATCTCGGACACGACGCTTTACCGCTGCCTATTCGCGCTTACTTTTTATCCGGTGCTGCTCTCGCTGAAATTTGCGCAAACGGTTCCCATAGTCTTGTTAGGTACCGCCGGCTTCCTGTTCTTCGAGTGTAAGCGTCGGCCAATCTTAGCCGGAGTTCTGTTTGGATTGACAGCGGTCAAGCCGAACCTGGTTTATCTCGTCTGGCTCGCGCTCCTGTTCCAATCATTTCAACGGCGCCGATGGAAAATGCTCGCCTCTGCAGCGGGGGCGATCGCCGCGCTCACAGCGATTGCATTGATAATGGATCCTCATTCCATCAGTCAATATCGCGTGCTGGCCAGCAGTCCGCTTCCTCGCGTATTGATGCCGGGAATGGCAGGGGCGATCCGCAGCGTTTTCGCGGGACGAGACATTTTCTGGCTGCAGTTTGTTCCACCGATCGGGGGAGTAATCTGGTTTGCATTCTATTGGCGTAAGCACCGACAAAACTGGAAGTGGACGGAGCGTATGCCTGCGTTGGTTACGGCGTCCCTGCTCAGTACTTCCTGGGGGTATATGTTCGATCAAACGCTGCTTGCCATTCCAATCATCGCTCTTGCAGGACAGCATGCCAACAGCCTTGGCCGCCTGCCCAGAAATCTGGTAATTCTGTACACCGCATTGAACATTGCTTTAATTCTGCTCGGGATGGCGTCATCTCCCTGGTCTTTCGTTCCAGCGCCAATTGTGATTGCATTCCTGCTTTACCGCGAAGCGCGCGACGGGAACGCGTTTTCGTCTGGGGTGCGCTACGGCTATATTGGAGGCCATTCGTGAACCATTATCCAATGGACACCAAGAAGGCCATTATTATCGGCGGCGGCCCTGCAGGCTTGACCGCTGCGCTTGAGCTCTCAAAGCATGGCGTTCCCGCGACTGTGCTCGAAGCAGACAAGCAGGTCGGCGGCATCGCGCGCACAGTCAACTACAAGGGATATCTGTTTGACATTGGCGGCCATCGCTTCTTTACCAAGTGGGACGAGGTCAACCAGATCTGGAACGATGTGCTGGGCGGCAAATTCCTCGAGCGGCCGCGACTTTCGCGGATTTACTACAACAAGAAATTCTTTATGTATCCGCTGGTCGCGAAAAACGCGCTCTTTGGTCTAGGAATATTCGAGAGTATGCGCATTCTCGCGAGCTACATCAAAGCGCAACTCATGCCAACTCCTAAAGAAGAGAACTTAGAGGAATGGGTTTCAAACCGTTTTGGTCGCCGCTTGTATGAGATCTTCTTTAAGACGTACACAGAAAAAGTCTGGGGCGTGCCGTGCACAACGATTCGCGCGGAATGGGCGGCGCAGCGTATCAAGGGGCTCTCGTTGCTGACCGCAATCCGTAACGCTATTCTTCCGACTAAGACTAGCGACGTAAAAACCCTTATTGACAGATTCCAGTACCCTGAGCGCGGACCTGGCCAGATGTGGGAGACGCTCACCGATCAACTCAATTCGGGTGGCTATCCGGTACTGATGGAGCATCCCGTCGTACGAATCAACCACCAAGACGGGGAAGTGACGCATTTAACCACGGAAGGATCGAACGGGAGGGAAGAGTTCTGGGGTACAGACTTCATCAGTTCCATGCCGATCCGCGAGTTGGTCAATGCGCTCGACCCAGCGCCCCCAAAGAAAATCCTCAACGCCGCATCCAAGCTGCGCTATCGCGATTTCCTCATCATCAGTCTGATCATTAACCGAAAAGAAATCGCGCCCGACAACTGGATCTATGTGCACGACTCCAGTGTGAAGGTGGGGCGTATACAGAATTTTAAAAATTGGTCTCCGGAAATGGTGCCCGATCCGAATAAGACATGTTTGGGAATGGAATACTTTGTCTTTGAAAATGACGAACTTTGGTCGAGTTCGGACGACAATTTGATCGAAATGGCAAAGCGCGAGATCGTTCAGCTCGGGTTGGTACGCGCAGACGAGATTGAAGATGGGACCGTCGTCCGGATGCAGAAGGCGTATCCCATGTATGACGAAGACTGGAGGACGCACGTCGAAACCATACGTGCTTGGCTTGCCGAGAACGCGCGCAACTTGCAGTTGGTTGGTCGCAATGGTATGCACAAGTACAACAACCAAGACCACTCGATGATAACCGCGCTTTATGCCGCGCGAAACATTTGTGGCGCTGACTACGATCTCTGGGCAGTGAATACGGAGCCGGATTATCACGAAGAGAAGAAAGACGAACATAAAGACGGAACACCCAAAACGCGCCGCGAGCCGGCTTATGCGGAGCCGGCGAGGGTGTGATCTCGATCAACTGAAGCTGATGACCTCACGCAACCAATCGCTCGATGTCTTGCGCGGCATAGCGGTCCTGTTGGTGATCGTTTCGCATTATTCTGGAACGCTCCCGCAACCATCGGCTCTGCTTGAAACTGGATGGGTTGGAGTCGATCTATTTTTTGTGCTCAGCGGCTTTCTCATTTCTGGACTGCTATTCTCCGAATTCGAGAAGACCGGCACCATCAACTTAAAGCGTTTCTGGATCAGACGCGGTTTCAAGATTTACCCTCCCTTCTACGCTCTCATCGGACTGACTGCCTTCGCGGCCCTGGTGCGAACTCACCAGTTGCCACATCAACTCCTGTGGGAAGCCACTTTCCTGCAAAATTATTTTTCACGATTCTGGCCGCACACCTGGTCCCTGGCGGTAGAAGAGCATTTCTACCTCTCACTGCCGCTACTTTTCCTGATATTAATGCTAATTGGCAAAGGCAAACCCAACCCGTTTCGTGCGATTCCCATCATTTCTTTAGGCCTTTGCTTATTGTGCCTCTACTTGCGGATTCTGGCTCTCCGGCACGGCCGCGACTGGGGCCACATTGCTTTCCCTACCCATCTTCGGATGGACGCACTCTTCGCCGGGGTTACTCTCGGCTACTATGCGCACTTCGCTCCGGAATCGTTCCGTGAGGCGGGAAAATCATGGGTGCTGGCGATTGGTCTTTTCTTTGCTGCCACGTTCGTCATCATGCCCGACGTTCCGCGCCTGACGTTCGCTTACGTGGCGTTTTCGTTCATCGTTGCGTGGGCGGTGAACCGCCCTTCGTCCAAGAATCCTTTGGTGAAAGGGCTTAGTTGGATTGGATACTATTCTTACTCCATCTATCTCTGGCACGTGGTTGCGATGCTCGGGGTCGAGCAACTGTCCGCTCGTCGGTTCCGGTTTCCGATATATTTCGTGGTCGCGATCGGCCTCGGAGTTCTGATGGCGAAACTAATTGAAGTGCCCGCGCTCAAGCTCAGGGACAAAGTATTTCCTTCCGGCGCAGCCGCGCGAGACCAATTGGCGCGTTCACGAATCAGCAGCGCGCAGTATGCGACGAGTGAGATTGGAGCTTAGAGAGCGAGTCCATCGTGATGGATCCTAACGCCAAAGCCGAACTGATTCACAATCTAAGAGACTGCGCTTCTATTTTCGGTTTCTTGTTTTCGCTGTACGTGATTTTCGGGTTGGCTTATTTTTTCGTTGGCGACAAGGAGAACGGCCGCAAGTTGTCGCAGCTTCCAAGAACAGTAGCGCGATGGCCCTTTCTCCTCTTTCCAGAGAAGTGAAGATTGCCATGTGAGTTGGCTCGAAAACCTGGTCTGGCCACGCGCAAGAGCTCTTTAACTCCAGCAAATGACGCCCGCATTGGAGCTGCCATTGAATTCGCGGAATTCGTCAGTCAATCTTCTCCGGGGCGTCGCCATAGGCCTACCGGTGTATTTTGTGGCAGCGAATCTCTGGGCAGTCATATTGATCGGGCCGCAGTTTCTGCACCATGCTGATTTCCGGCAGTTTTATGCCGGCGCATATCTGGTGCGGACCGGCGAGGCTCACAGCCTTTACGATTTTGCCTTGCAGAAAAAGACAGAAGATGCCGTGGTTTCGCCGGAATCGGAGCAATTTGAGCTGCCTTTTGTCAGCCCAGCTTACTATGCCGTTTGGCTCGTGCCATTCAGCGAGCTGCCCTACAAAACCGCGTATTTCGTCTCAGTTGTACTCGACCTGGCGCTCCTCGTTTGTTGCGCTTTGCTCCTTAAGCCGTGGACTATAAATCTGCGAGCCGTCTATCCCTGGCTGCCTTTTGCGATGCTGGCTGGATTTCCTCCGGTCGGGACCACATTCATCATGGGGCAAAATTCGGTCCTAATGATGTCACTCATGGCCGCAGCCTTCGTGCTGTCAGCGCACGGTCGTAATGTGTCGGCTGGTTCCCTCATGGCTCTATCGCTGTTCAAGTTTCAGATCACGATCCCGATCGCGATCATTTTTCTTTTATGCAGGCGCTGGAGATTTTCGCTCGGCTTTGGGGTCACCGCGGGAGCGCTGGCGATATTTTCAGTGTGGCTAACGGGCATCCACCAGGCCAAACAGTATGTGTTGTCCATCCTCTCGCTTTCCACGGTCTTGTCCAGAACTGGTATCGCACAGCCGATCGTCCTTTGGAACGTAATGGCCAACATCACCACCCTACTGATTAAGGTTTTTCACGCGCCGACGGCCACATTTTGGGTACTTATGGCTTCGTTAGGCGCTTCAGTGGCGCTCTTGGTATTTTCCGTTCGGCGTGGATATCACAAGAGCGATAGCGATCTCTTGCTTATCGCCATACCCTGCGCCGTGCTTGTGTCTTATCACACTTATCCGCACGATTTAAGTGTGTTGCTACTACCAGTCATTGTTCTAGTTGACTCCGTCATTTTGACGCTGCCTCCGAGCAGACTGGTGTTGAATCCGGCGGCGCTCTTGTTTGTTTCTGGGGCTGTCGTGTACTTTTTCCCGAATCAGATATATTGGCTGGCATTGCCCGTGTTTCTGCTTCTATTGTATGCAGCCAAGCCGCGTGTTTCACCCGCAATGGCAGCGGGGGCTAGTTCAAGTGATGCGCTGGAAATTGATCGACGCAATCCCGCAGAACGCATATCGTTAGGTCTGCAATCATCTTCAGGAGTCTAGCCTGCTTCTTGTAATTGAAATAGTCCTGAGTATTGCCGCCGTCTGGCTGGCGGGTCGCCATCCGGCTCTCGGCTCTGAAGCCTTCGCAAAGATCGAACTTCGGCTGTCGCGACTTGCTCAAAGCAAGCGGCTGACGGTCTTGATGATTGGAATTTTAACGCTCGGATTGCGTCTCGCGGTTTTGCCGGCGGAGCCGGTTCCGCATCCTGCCGTTCACGATGAGTTCGCCTACCTGCTCCAGGCCGATACCTTTGCTCACGGACGCCTCACGAATCCCACGCCGAAGATGTGGGAGCACTTTGAAACCTTCCATGTCATCTTTCAGCCGACCTATTGCAGCAAGTACTTTCCGGCCCAGGGTCTGTTTTTGGCTTTGGGGCAGGTTGTGTTCGGCCATCCCTATTGGGGGGTATGGCTCAGTTCAGGCCTGATGTGTGCCGCCATCACGTGGATGCTGCAAGGTTGGTTTTCTCCAGGCTGGGCACTTATTGGCGGGCTTATTGCCACGTTGCGCTTCGGCGTGTTCGGATACTGGGCCGACAGTTACTGGGGAGGCAACGTGGCTGCTATTGGCGGGGCTTTAGTCTTAGGCGCGATGCCTCGAATCAAGTCCGCGTCGCGGGTTTGGGATTCCATCCTGATGGGCATCGGACTTGCCCTGCTGGCAAATAGCAGGCCCTGGGAAGGCCTCGTCCTGAGCATATCCGTAGTCGTCATTTTGATTGTGTGGATGACGGGTCCGAACAGTCCGAGCTTTCAGGTCTTGCTGCGCCGAATCGTGTTGCCTCTCGGTGCAATACTCGCATTGTGCGTGGCATGGCTTGGATACTACAACCAGGCTACCACGGGCGATCCGCTGCGCACGCCCTATCAGGTTTACGTGCAGACGTACCGAGCGATGCCTTACTTGGTTTGGCAACATGTGCCAAAAGAACCGCAATACAGGCATCCGATATTTCGCAAGCTGGAGATAGGAGTGGAGGGGGAGCAATATCGGAGTCTCCGCTCTCCGGCTGGTCACCTGGAGAAGATCTCCTCCGCTTTGATTTTTTTCCTCGGTCCGGCACTGCTGCTTCCATTCGCCGGCCTGTTGTCCGTTGCACCACACAAATTGCGCTGGCGTGAGCTGAGTCCGGACAGCCGCATGCTGATTGCGATTCTTATTGTTTCCTGGGTAGGTGCCGAGTTATCGGTTGTATATAGCCCGCATTACTCCGCACCTATCACAGCTCTCATCATCGCCCTGGTATTGCTTGCGATGCGGCGCTTAAGGCGACAGAGCCGATCAGGAATACTTCTGGCTCGCGCCATCGTGATGATCTGCGTCGTGGTGTTCGCGCTGCGGGCACTGGCTGGCCCCTTGCATATTTCTGCAAGTGAGTTCCATACCTATGGATTGAATCGGTTTGCCATGAACTCTACAGGCAAGGATCTTCGCACCTCGACCGAAGCGGAGCTAAACGCGATTCCCGGCGAGCATCTCGTCATAGTGCGTTACAGCCTCGAACACGACGTTCGCCTGGAATGGGTTTACAACGAGGCGGATATTGACCATGCCAGAATCATTTGGGCGCGCGATATGAGTGCCATCGAAAATCAACGACTGCTCACGTACTATGAGGGTCGCCAGATCTGGTTGCTTCAGGCTGACGCGACGCCACCCCACTTATTGCCGTACAGAAACGAGAGCGCCCGTTCCAATTCTTTGCTGACCAGTGCGGGCACAACGGAGGCCCAATAGCCGTGCTCCTCGTCGAGTGGGCTCTCGCGCTACTCGGTGTTTTCATAGCTTTTCTCCGGCCAACACTCGGCGCGCGCTGGTTCGAAAAGGTTGAGTACGGTCTGTCTCGTATGGCGAACCGGCGTGGCGTTGCAGTTGCTGCCGTTGGCCTTTCAACGCTTCTGCTGCGCGTCGCAGTATTACCAGTTGAACGTATTCCCCAGCCGTTCCTTCACGACGAATTCTCTTACCTGCTGCAGTCCGATACCTTTGCTCACGGACACCTCAGCAATCCCACGCCGAAGATGTGGGAGCACTTTGAAACTTTTCACGTCATTTTTCAGCCGACCTATTGCAGCAAGTACTTTCCAGGACAGGGGCTGTTTTTGGCTTTGGGGCAGGTTGTGTTCGGCCATCCCTTTTGGGGGGTGTGGCTCACCTCAGGCCTGATGTGTGCCGGCATCACATGGATGCTGCAAGGTTGGTTTTCTCCAGGCTGGGCGCTCCTTGGCGGATTTATCGCCATGTTGCGCTTCGGCGTGTTCGGCTACTGGGCTGACAGCTATTGGGGAGGGAATGTCGCAGCGATTGGGGGCGCGCTGGTGTTGGGCGCACTGCCAAGGATTAAATCCTCGCAGCGTTTGGCTGATGTCGGATTGATGGGCCTCGGCCTGGCATTGCTCGCGAACAGCCGTCCGTGGGAAGGGCTGATTCTCAGTTTACCGGTCGCCATGATTTTGCTTTTTTGGATGCTGAGCAAAGACAAGCCTGCGCTTAAGGTCTCCCTCCTCAGAATTGCATTGCCGCTTGGGCTTATGCTTGGCGCCACGGTCGGCTGGCTGGCTTACTATTCTTGGCGCACAACCGGAAATCCTGTTCGCGCGCCCTACCAGGTGTACGAGCAGACTTATGGCACAGTTCCCTACATGATCTGGCAGGGCATGAGGCCAGAGCCCGTGTATCGGCATGTGGTGCTGCGCAAGCTGGAAATCGAATACGAACTTGGGATTTATGAAAGCTATAAGAGACCAGTTGGTCATATTCTGCGGATTTTTTCTGCCTGCAGTTTTTTTCTTGGCCCGATACTTGTCCAACCGTTCTTACTTCTAATCCTTGCCCTTTGTTCTGGATTCTCCTCGCGCCAGTTGTATTTCACAACTGGCGCAGTCTTTGCAATTTTTGGCGTGTTCGCTTTGGGGGCGGAGTTTGCTGTGTTCTATAGTCCTCACTACTCTGCTCCAGTTACCTGCCTCATATTGGCGTTCCTCCTGTTAGCGATGGGAGAGATACGGGAGTGGAACAAGACCGGACTATTCTTAACGCGAGTGATGCCCGTTCTGTGTGTTTTAGCCTTTGGATTGCGAGTGGCGGCAGGTCCACTGCATATTTCCCCATCCGAGGATTCCACCTATTATTTCTATCAAGAGGGTTCGAGAACCTGGCCTTCGCGAATAGACATCCAGGCGGAACTGAATCGGGTTCCCGGTGATCATCTGGTCATTGTGCGTTACAGTCCCCAACATGAGGTTCACTCAGAATGGGTTTACAACGACGCAGATATCGATCATGCCAGAATTGTCTGGGCTCGCGACATGGGCGCGAGCGAGAACCAGCAACTGATCGAATATTTCAAGAACCGAAAGATTTGGCTGGCGGAGCCCGATACGGTTCCGCCTCGTTTGTCGGAGTACGGCAGTCGCAGCGAAGTTGTTACCGGAGGGGTCCGATCAGGCGCGGAAGCTGCGACGCCTACTGCCCTGCCATGACCAGCAGAGAACTGGTTTGCTCTCAGGATAAGGCGACCCCGGCGAGTGCGTCACCGGTTTAGGGAGTGGATGAAATCCCACCAAGTCCAGCATTCCCGTTGTTTGAAACTGAGCTCTGACGCCGTGCTTTGAGCATTGTTGCCCACGAGACAAACGGCATCATGGCGGCCTCGCGGAGAGAGTACACTGTGCGGCCTGAGACAAGTCCCGTGGGTGGGTACTCTCCTGGCTTTGGATGATAGTAGGTTCCGAAGATTACGTCCCAGATCGGGAAATACGCGGCGAAGTTCTTGTCGATGTGTTCGGGTTGAATCGAATGGTGAATCCGATGAACCTGCGGGCTGGCCATAAATCGATTGAATGGACCGAAACTAACTCGAGCATTTGCATGAATAAAGAAGACGAACGATTGTGTCAGAAAGAATGCCAATCCGAAGTTCACGGCTGGTAATCGGAAAAGGATCGCGAGCGGAACCGCTATAAATATAGCCTTCATGAAAATCTCTAAATGGTGATGGCGAACCCCTGTAGTGACGTTCACATGCTCATCGCTGTGATGAAGCTCGTGTTCCGCCCACAGCCACTTAGACCAGTGCTGGAACCTGTGCATCCAGTAATAGAAGAAGTCATATATCAAAAGCGCTAAGAACGATAGCAGGATTCCTAATCCGACCTTGCCGTGAGTGGGAAGATCGAGATTTACTACTCCAGCAAAAGGAAGTTTCTCCACCGTCATCGTAAGCCACACGACACACCATGCACCCAGGCTGGAATCAATTACGTAGTAGATGAAGCCGTGATACGAATTGAAAAGCATGTTGCGGATAGTGCTCTTACTATCCGCGATCATCAGCCCTTCAAAGAGAAACGAGACGCAAAAGCTTAGGCCGGTGATGCAGATTCGAGATTGGAGGCTATCCAAGAAACTCATTGGTTCTTCCTGTCGAGGGATTGAATTGAGGGGTGCAAAAATCCGCTGTCAACATCGAAGTGGTGAAGCCATCATTGCACGCAAATACTGGAAAGTGAATACGCTTTCTGTTCGCCCTATCTTGGGTCGCAGACGAATACTCGTATCCGGATACCTTCCAGAACAAGGTTAGGTTTTTTGGAACAGAACCGACTCAACCTCAGTGTCACAATTTCCAGATGAGCGTGCTAATCTTGTCCCGAAGATCCCAACACGATTTGGGGATCGCCGGCGAAACTTAGCGAAAACCTGATGGCTCGAAACAATCCACAAAAGTTGGCGAGCGCATTCCTGCTTGTCGGGGCGTTTCTCGAATTGTCCTCGTCACATTGTGTTTATCTTGACGCTTCAATTTTATGACGCACTAGCCGCATGGATGCTCGACCTTCGTTATCCGTACTCATCGGTGCCCGCGGCGCTGGCGAAGTTGCACCATTATTTGCGAACCGATCCACATCCGAGGCTGGTATGCGTGGGCCGCGAGGCATTTACGATACAGCCATATTTTGACCAGAACGTGTGCGATAACTACTACGGTGGCGAAGCCAAACCCGCCTTTTACAACTTAAAAACAACAATCCGACGCCGTACATGCCGGGGTCTAGGTACCTTAGGACACTCATGGAATCAAAACAATTTGACCTGGTATTGGTTTCCGATTTCACCATCGCCAGACAGGAAGTGGCCGCAACTGCAGATCAAGCGGATTATTGCTCGGCCGGCTACTTCGATGGAAGAATAATCTGGAAGGATTCCTTCTGCCAGAACGACGGCCTGACGATCTTCCGCAAGTGCGGAGATTAAGCCACAACTCACGCGGTGGTTAAAATTCAAAGGAGGGTAGCGATGCGAATCAAAAATAACGGGACTGCGACTGATCTTGTTCCACAGCCGCGTGGCTGGTTCATATTAAAAACGTTCGTGGATCACATACGGCGGCTAGCTCGCTTGGCTTTCGTTCCCCTGATCGTGTCGAGCACATGCCAGTTGGCGAATGCCCAGATCCTGGCAAGCCGCACCGTCTCGGCTGCCCAATTCTTCATCGCGTTTTGCTGTGTGGTGATTGTCGGCATTGCTGCGAACGCGCTGCTCGTGGGGCTGGTCCGACCGGGCGCAACCCTCTCGAGATGGCAAATGATGTGGGAATTCTCTCCTGATACCCTCGGGGGATTCACCTGGCGCAATCTGGCGCTTTGGAGCCTGCTCTCGCTGTTCATGGAATTGCTGATGATTCGCTGGATCTCATCTGAGATCCGGATTTTCGCCTACTTCAAGAACTTCGTTCTGATTGCGTGCTTCCTGGGCTTTGGATTGGGCTGCTATCTCTCGCGGCGCAAGGTCAATCTTCTGTTGATGCTGGTTCCGCTGCTCGTGCTCACTGCATTGATTCAGACTCCATCGACAACGCTGCGAGCCATGATCAGCCAGTTGCCGGCCTACGTCGGGGCAAGCGCTGGAGCGCAAGTGTGGGGTGTCCCCTCGGCACTGAGCCTTCCAATGCTGGCCGCGGCTACTGCGGTTATCGTTCCGATTTTCGGTTTGATCGCCTTCTTTTTCGTGCCGATGGGGCAATTGGTCGGCTGGTATCTGGAAAATTCATCCAATGGAACTCTTGCGTATTCCGTAAACGTGCTCGCCGCGTTGTGCGGAATCATTTTTTACACGGTTCTTTGTTTCCTTTCACAGCCGCCCGCAATCTGGCTGCTCGCCGGCGGCATTTTGCTTCTCTTGTTGTTGTGGAGAATTCCACGCTTCCGCTGGGCAACTTTAGTCGTGATGATAGCGTGTTTTGCATTACTGGAACTAAATCCGCCAAAGGGCACAAAAGTCTATTGGTCACCGTATCAGAAGTTGGCGCTAACCTCGTGGGGATTCAACGGCCAAATTTTAGGGTATTTCCTGAACACGAACGATAGCTGGTATCAGCACATCGTTAATCTCTCTCCGAAGTTCGTGGAAGCCAATCCATACCTATTCCAAAAGGTCCCGATCCAGTGGAATGCGTACAACATTCCTTATCATTTCTATCAGCAGCCGGATTCAGTCCTGATTCTTGGCTCGGGTATGGGAAACGATGTTGCGGCTGCATTGCGAAACGGCGCGCAAAAAGTGACAGCGGTTGAAATCGATCCCCTGATTCTTAAATTAGGAAAGCAATTTCATTTCGAGAGACCCTACGACTCGCCTCGTGTCCAGCAAGTGAACACTGACGCACGCAGCTATATTGAGAACGCCAGCGAGCGGTTTGACCTCATCGTGTTTTCCCTCTTGGACTCGCACACCACAAGTTCCTACTACACAAACATACGGATTGATAACTACGTTTACACACTCGAAGCCATAAATGCCGCTAAGCGACTGCTGAACAAAGATGGGGTGTTCATCGTCAAATTTCAGGTGAACACGCCCTGGATCGCGGGCCG
>Ga0070732_10000539_pt1 | contig 23421 bp, 18 predicted proteins | sample Coa_R1_5_FD_66449 | JGI IMG/M metagenome (GOLD analysis project Ga0070732, IMG submission 66449) | Surface soil microbial communities from Centralia Pennsylvania, which are recovering from an underground coalmine fire - Coalmine... | ecosystem: Environmental > Terrestrial > Soil > Unclassified ... | reverse complement strand
GAATTCGGCGGTCGTCCGGAGCAGACGGTCATAGAGATCGTCGCGATCGCGCTGGAGCTCCGCCGATGCGCCGTCGGAAACCGGGGACGCCGCAGGCAATTGATCTGCTGTCATGGCTGGGTGCCGTCCAACATGCGGGTCATGACCTGGGACAAGGCGTCGACCGCGCTGATGGCTCGCTGGTAGCGCATTCGCGTCGGCCCGATGATGCCAAGGGTACCGGCGCGTTCGCCATCGTGGTAGGTCGAGGCGACCACGCTGAAGGGTTGGAGATCGGGCGCCGAGTGCTCCGTGCCGATGATGACCGTCAGGCCCAGGTCGTCGAGACCCTCGAGGCACTCGCCGAGGAGGGCCACCAGCCGATGCTTTTCCTCGATGATGCGAATGAGGGTCCGCGCGGTTTCGACCGCCGCGTGCGGGGCCTCGGTGGACGCGCCCGCCAGTTCGTCGAAGAGCAGAGCCGCGCCCTGCACGTGCAGGGTGTCGTCGCCGGCCACGTCCGTCAGCGCGGACTGCGCCAGGCGGAGCGCCCGGGCGACCAGCGCGTCATAGAGCGCCCGCTCCTCGCGCAACTGCGCGACGATCGCCGCGCGCACGTCCTCGAGCGTCACGCCCTGGAAGGTCGCGTTGATGAAGTTGGCCGCCTCGGCCAATTCCGCCGCGTCGTACGGAGCCTCGGTGTCGACCGCCTTGTGCAGGATTTGCCCGCCGGTCGTGACGACGACCACGAGCACGCGCGCGCTGTCCAGCTTGACGAAGTCGATGTGCCGCAGCCGCACGGTCGTCCCGGGCGGCGCGATGGCGAAGCCGATGTGGTGCGAGGCGCGCGAGAGTTCATGCGACGCGTGGTCGAGGAGATCCTCGACGGTGCCCGCGCGGCGCAGGCGAGCTTCGACGTCGGCTGACGGCCGGACCCGCTTTCGCGAGCCGAGGAGCGAGTCGACGTAGAGTCGATAACCCGAGTTGGTCGGCACGCGGCCGGCTGACGTGTGCGGCTGCCGGACCAGGCCCTGTTCCTCGAGCCGCGCCAGGATGTTGCGCACGGTCGCCGACGACAGGCCGAGCGCGCTGTGGCCGGCCAGCCAGGCAGACGACACCGGCTCGCCCTGCTCGATGTACTCGGAGACCAGTCGCGCCAGGATGCGGCGTTGGCGGTCGGTGAGGGCCTGCATCATCGGAGATTAGCACTCTCGCCTGGAGAGTGCTAAGTCAAGTATAGCATCGGCGCCGGCCGAGCCCCGAACACCTCGACAGAACGTCCGCCAGGCAGACAACCGCTGCTACCGACCCCAACCGAACAAGTGCGCCAGCCGGTTCAGCAAACCGGAATGGACGTCACAGATGGCGGTCGGTTCGGTCCCCGCCAGGAAGGCCTCGTGCACCACCCTCGGGCACCGCGGTGTCGCCAGCTTGCCGTTGTCGTGGTCGACGTCGGCGAACGTGATGCCGTCGGGAATCTCGAATCCTTCGTTCGGCCGTCCGGCCATCGCCTTCTTCATGAAGGTCGTCCACATCGGCAGGGCCGCCTGGGATCCGCTGAGGCCCAGGGCCTCGTTGTCGTCGAAGCCGACCCACACGACCGTGAGCAGCTCCGGGGTGAAGCCGATGAACCACGCGTCGTGCAGCTGGTCGGTCGTCCCCGACTTCCCCGCGGCGTCGTAGGTGAAACCCGCCTCGCGCGCGCCGGCCCCGGTGCCCTCGTCCATGACGCCCCGCATCATGTTCGTCACGAGGAACGTCGTGTCTTCGCGCGCAACGGGTTTGGTCGGCAGAGCCGGCAGGGCCTTGGCCTTGCCGCTTTCGACGAGGCGGCTGATGGCCGCGAGCGGCCGCACCGACCCCTTGTTCGTGAAGATGGTGTAGGCCGCGGCCATCTCGACCGGCGAGGCCTCGAAGACGCCAAGCGCCACTGCCGGGTACGGCTTCGCCGGAGTGCCGACGCCAATCCTGTTCCAGAGATTGGCCACGTTGTCGTAGCCCGTCTGTTCGGCGACCTTGACCGCCACGACATTGCGCGAATGCGCGAGCGCCTGCCGGAGCGTGATCGGGCCGTCGTACTCGTTCTGATAATTGGAGGGGGTGTAGAACGTGTCGCCGTATTGAAAGGTCGTCGGTTCGTCGTCCATCACGGTGGCGGGCGTCAAGTCGGCACGGCCCTCGGCGGCCATGCGCTCGAACGCGGCGAGGTACACGAAGGGCTTGAAGGTCGATCCCGGCTGGCGCCGGGACGTCACGGCGCGGTTGTACTGCGAGGCGCTATAGGCGCGACCGCCGACCATGGCGAGAATCTCACCCGTCCGCGGGTCGACCGCCACGAGCGCGGCCTCGGCCGTCTGCTTTCGCTTGCGCGCGGCGAGCAGCTTGTCGACGTCCGTGAGACCGGATGCGACCGTCTCCTGCGCGAGCCGCTGCAGATGCAGATCGAGCGTGGTGAAGACGTCGACGTCCGCCCCAGCTTTCAGGAGGTTCGCATATTTCTCGTCGACGAGCTGGGTGACGTAGTCGACAAAATACGGCGCCTCGTTCTCGAGCGCCCGCGTCGTGACGCCGATCGGCTCCTTGGCTGCCGCCTCGGCCTCGGCCTTCGTCACGAAGCCGGCGTCCACCATCGCGGTCAAGACGACATTGCGCCGATCGAAGGCGCGCTCCGGGTTGCGAAACGGCGATAACCGCGACGGCGACTGAATGACGCCCGCAATCGTCGCCGATTCGGCCAGCGAGAGATTCGACACGTCCTTCCCGAAGAACAGGCGCGACGCCTCGCCGACGCCGTGAATCTCGAACGGCCCACGCTGACCGAGGACCACGTCGTTCAGGTACAGCTCCAAAATCTGGTTCTTCGTGAATCGCGACTCCAGCACGAGCGCCATGAACTGCTCCTGGACCTTCCGCCGGATCGTCTTTTCCGGCGTGAGGAACGTGTTCTTGACGATCTGCTGCGTGAGGGTGCTGCCGCCGACCAGGTAGGGCTTGTCGCCACGCAGGTTGGTGACCATCGCCCCGACGGCGCGAATGGGATCCACGCCCGGATGCTCGAAGAACCGGCGATCCTCGATGGCGATCACGGCCTCGACCATGTGCTTCGGAATGGATCCAAGCGGCACGTAGCGGCGCTTCTCGCCGGCCGCCAACTCAGCGAGGAGCGGCGCTTCCAGGGTGATCTGATCGACCGTGAGGCCCTTCACGCCAACTGGCGTCAGTCGCGACACGGCGCCGCGAGCAAAATCCACGCGGACGAGGTGCGCCGGCTCGTTCCCGACCGGGCGCGGGATGAGAAGGACGCTCGTGCCGGCGATCGCGAATTCCCCCGCGTGCTCCGGCTTCGGCCGCTCGGCATATCCGACGTCGTTCAGCCGCTGGACGAGCTCGGTCGTCGATAACGGCTGGCCCCGGTGAATCTCGAACGGCCGGCCGAATACCCGCGGGATGGGCCTGGTCTCCTCGCCGCGAAGCTTGGCGTCGATGAGTCGCCCATCGGCAACCCACAAGTACACCAGGACGAACAGACCCAGGATGGCGGGCCCGCCGATCGCGATGACGGCGATGCGCACCCACCGGCGCTCGGGCAGGGCCAAACGCAGCCGCAACACCTGCACGGGGCGCACGATCGGACGTCGTCTGGGAGGAGCCCGGCGAGCCGGCGGACGGGTGGCCACGTCAGTCCTTCTGCTGGATCACGTCGTGATAGTACTGCTCGTACTCGGGCACGATGCTCTCCGTGCAGTACCGCGTCCGCACGACCATCGCCGCGGCCTGGCCGATGGCGGTCCGGCGGTCGAGATCCCGTAGTGCGCCGACGCTGCGGTCCACCATTCCGTCGATGTCATCGGGCTCGCACAAGAAGCCCGTCACGCCGTCATCGATGATCTCGGGCAGGCCGCCCACGCGTGAAGCCACGACGACGACTTCGCAGGCCATCGCTTCGAGCGCCGCCATGCCGAAGCTTTCCTGGCTCGACGGCAGGAGGAAGAGGTCCGCCACCGAGAGCCACGGCACCAGATCGAGTTGCTCGCCGATGAACGTTACCTGGTCCGAAAGGCCGAGTTCCGCAACCTGGTGTTCGGCGTTGCCTCGTTCGGGCCCATCGCCGATCATCACGAGCCTCGCCGGCACTTGCTGCCGAATCCGTTGGAAGGCGTCGACGACCACGTCCACGCGTTTGACCGGCCTGAAGTTCGAGACATGGAGCACGATCGCGTTTCGCGGGTCGCCGCCGTCGATCCGCGCCCGCAGGGCGGCATCGGGAGCGCGGCGGTATGTCTTGCAGCTCAAGAAATTCGGAATGACGCGGATGTCGCGCGTGACACCGAGCGCCTCGATCGTCTGCCGGCGAAGGCTCTCGGACACGGCGGTGACGCCGTGCGATTCGGCGATCGAGAACGCCACGACACGCGCGTAGGACGGGTCGCTGCCGATGAGCGTGATGTCGGTCCCGTGGAGCGTCGTCAGGGTCCGTGGCGCCCGCATCGCGCAGGACGAACTCAGGATCTGATGGGCGAGGTACGCCGCCGTGGCGTGAGGCACCGCGTAGTGGGCGTGCAGAATGTCGAGCTGGCGCTCCCGCGCCACCCGCACGAGGGTGTTCGTCAAGCCCAGTAGGTACTGCGGCTCGTGGAACAACGGATAGGCCGGCAGGAGGACCCGCTCGAACGACAGGTTGGCGACCGACGAGCGCCACCGGAACGGCAACTCGCTGCTGATGAGGTGGACCTCATGGTCGCGCGTCGCAAGCGCGTGCGCGAGCTCGGTCGCGACGACGCCGCTGCCGCCGACCGAGGCATAACAGATGATGCCGATGCGCATCGGGTGAAGGGTCCTCTCTATGAACGCCGCAAGAGCGAGGCCCGCTCGACCGGCTCGTGCACGACGACGCCCTCGGCAAAGGCGACCCCGGCGAGCGCACCGAACTGCGCGTCGCGGCTCTCGATGAGTTGCCTGAACGCGGGCGTCGTGAGACGGGTAGGCGTTGCCTCGGCGCCGGCCGGCGTGAACTGGCTCCGGTAGCAGGCCAGAGCGTCGCGCTTCCGGTCGTAGTGCGCCGACACGTCGACGACGAACGACGGCGCCGCGCTGTCATTGATGAAGTAGTAGCAGACCCAGTCGGGCCGCCACGGGTCGCCATCGGCGGCGTAGCGGCGCAGGCCGCTGGCGAAGGCGGCCGTACGAATCGCTTCGCTCGCGCCGATGTGGTCCGGATGCCGGTCGTTCCAGTACGGCGCCGCCACCGTGCGCGGCCGGTGCCGCCGGATGGCTTCCACCGCGGACCGCACGAGCGGGGGTGTGTTCATGATCGCGCCGTCGGGCCACGCGAGCTGCTCGCGCCAAGCGGCGCCGAGCACCCGCGCCGCCTCCTGGGCCTCGCGCTTCCGGATTTCGGGCGTGCCGTTCGTGCCGAGTTCGCCAGCCGACAGGTCGCAGAGGCCGACCGAATGACCGTCCGCCGCCTCTCGCGCCACGGTGCCCCCGAGGCCAATCTCGATGTCGTCCGGATGCGGGCCGAAGACAAGCAGGTCGACGGGCATGACCTCCGACTGTATCGCAAGGAGAGAAGCCAGGGAGGCCGGGAGGAAGTACGCGTACCGCTGGCCCCAGTCCAGCCTTCAGGCCTTGTGGCATTCAGGCATTCAAAACTGAACTTCACCCCAGGACGAGATAATGCGAACTCGCGTCGTGAGGGAGTCCGTCGATCAGGCGATCGACCAGCGCCGGCCCGTGGCGGCAGACGAAGAATGCGACGCAGAGATCGCGCTCCTGCGGATGCCCGGCTGGGAACACCAGTGCCTGGGTGCGAAGGAACTGACGGCGCAGCGTGTCGTCCTTGCGCTTGCCTGCCTGAACGATCTTGGCCTGCAACTGCTTGAGCGAGTCCAGCATCCGGTCGCGCGTCGTGTCCGCCGCGCCGACGAGCGTCGGATCGACGCTTGCCACCGCTCCGCGAAGGCGATCGAGCTGCTCGCCGACCTCGCGGGCAGCCTCGTCCAGTCCCCGGTCGATCGCCGCCGGGATCTGATTGGCGAGGAGTTGGTTGAGAAACGATTCGCTCTGGGCTTGAAGACTGCCGAAGATGACGTCGGGTCGATCCAGGAACTTGGCGGCGGCCGAGTCGATGAGGGTGGCACTTGCGCGAGGACAGACGAGCGGGCGTTCGACGCCATGCGCGTGATAGATGCCGCCGAGCTCCGCATGGTAGGCAATCTCGGCCGGGCCGCCGACACTACAGATCGTTGGAAACAGGCGGTCCTGCACGACCGATCGCAAGAGCACGTTGGGGCTGAAACGCTCGGGATGCGCGGAGGCCTCCGCCGCTAGATCGCCAGTTGACCGGTCGCGCCCGGCGATGCTGAGGCCGCCCCCCCGTCGTTTAACGGCGTGCCGCCCCGCCGCGTCCAGGTAGAACAGCGTCGTGCCATCCTCGGCCGGCTCGACCTGGGGTTCGAAGCCCCGGGCCCGCAGGTCGGCGCAGGCGGACCCCACGAGCGCGACCGACCGCGCCGGGTCCGACAGCTCTTCGACGAACAGATCAGCCACGATTGGCTTGGCGTGCGGGTCGGATCCCTCGAACACGACGAGACCATGTGCGCCGAGGAGATCGTCGAGCCACCCGGCGAACGCACGGGCCATCGACGCGCCGGGCCGGTAGTGCCCGCGCAGCCGCGCCAGGACGTCGGACCTGAACTCGGTCGCCGGCAAGGCCCGCTCGAGTGCCCGAATCGCGTCCTCGACCGATGCGTCGAGCACGAGCTCATCGACTGGCTTCGCGCCTGCGCCCGGGAGGTCGGGCAGCACCACCTCGCGCCGGCCGAACTCGGCGTCCAGGTAATGCGCCGCGCGCACTTCGAGCCAGTCGTGGTCCTCGCCGGCGACCCAGAAGACCGGGATCGCCGGTACGCCGTGGGCGGTGCCGACCTCGCGCGCCAGTTGAATGGTCGTGATGGCCTTGAGCAGCGTGTACAGAGGTCCACCGAACAGACCCGCCTGCTGGCCGGTGACCACGGCGACCGCGGCCGGATCGGCTAGTCGCTCCGCCCCGCGGCGCGCCTGGACCGGAGAGCTCCTCGCGGCGAGCTGCCGGGCGAGCACGGAGACGATGGCCGCGCGGTCCCGCGGGGCCCGCGTGACACGGGTAATCGCGTCGCGCCACGCATGGGGCTGCGCCGGGTTTCCAGCGAAGAACGCCTCGATCGATGTGAAGTTGAGAGCGTAAGCCACGGAGAAAGGCCGGGTCCATGGGAGCTGGCGCAGATCGATGGCGCGGTGGACCAGCGACGACGAGAGAGGCGAAGACACTCGTAGGCAATGTACTACCGTGTGCTACAGTTTTCCCAGTTTGCCGTTCGACGAATCCGCCGCCTTCACTCCGCCCGCCGCGTTCGGCCCGTATCGCGTCCTGCATCAGATCGGCAGTGGCGTTCTCGGCCCGGTGTTCCGAACGTACGATCCGCACCAGGACCGTCTGGTGGCGGTCAAGGCGTTTCGCCTCGAGGTGGTGCCCGAGACGGTGGCGAAGTTGGCCGACAACCTGCGGAGAATCCCGGCCAGTGGCATGGCGAACCCGGCCATCGTGCAGGTGCTCGATGCCGGCCTCGAGGGCATGTCCGCCTATCTCGCCATGGAGTACGTGTCCGCCGAGACCCTGGACGTCGCCCTCAGGCACCTGGCGCCGGCGCCCCTCGATCGGGCGTTGCCCATGCTGACCGACCTGGCGAAGGCGATTGAAGCCGCCTGGGCCGCAGGGTTCGGACATGGGGCGATTCATCCCCGCGACGTCTTCGTCCTGAGCGGCACCAACGAGGTCCGGTTGACGGGCTGCGGCGTGGTGCAGGCCCTCGAAGCCGCCGGCATCAAGAGTCCGCCGCGCCGTCCGTACTCGGCCCCGGAACGCGGCACGGCCGATTCCTGGGACATCCGCGCGGACATCTACTCCCTGGGCGTGCTGGCGCATGAGCTGCTGACCAAGCGGCGGCCGGCCGGCGCCAACGAACAGGACGGATCGCTGGCAACCGGCACGACGCCAGAGGCGCGCGTGCTGATCCGCCGGGTCCTGGCGGCCGCGTTGGCCGAGCGACCGGATGAACGTTTTGCCACGCCGACTGCGTTCGTGGAGGCGCTTGGTGCGATCGTTCGAGGCGAGCCCCTCGGTGCGCTGCCGGAAGGCGCCAAGGCCGCCGAGGAGCGCCCGGCGGCGGTGCGGAAGAACGAATCAGCGCCCCTTCTAGCGCTGGCGGAGGCCCCCTCCCTCGAGGCGGCGACTCCAGTCGTGCCGTCGCCGGCCGCGCCGGCACCGGAGTCCCCGGGTTTCTGGGCGCTCCCGCCGCCTGCCGCTGCCGGCGATGCGCCCCCACCTCCGATCAGTTCCCGGCGTCAGCCGATCGGTCCCGCGCGGCCGGCCCCCGCACCAGCTGAGGCGCCGCCATCGTCGCCGGCACCGCCTGCGCGGGAACGGCCTGCCGGAAGTTCCGGGAGCGATCGAAGCGATCGGAACGGATCGGTTCCGCGGCCGTCTCCACCGCCGCTGCGCGTGTCCCCGCCGCCGGTCATCGTCCCGATGCGGGCGCCGTTTCCCTGGGCCGCAGTGTTTGCGGCGGCCGTCGCGGGCGGCGCGCTTTGCGGCGTCGCCGGCTACCGCGTCGGTCTTGACCGGCGTCCGCTCCCGATGGCCGAGGTCACGCAGCCGGCCCCGCCGCCGGGCACGGATGTCGTCGTGCCACCGCCGCTTGCGCCCCCTCAAGAGGCGAAGCCTCAGGCGGCCGAAGTGCCGGACACCACCGCAGCGCCGCGGGGCGCGACCCGTCCGGTGGCCGCGCCGCGACCGAAGGCCGAGAGCCTCGTCGGGTCGCTTCTCGTCGAGAGCCGGCCGGCAGGCGCGCGCGTCGTGCTCGATGGCAAGCCGATTGGCGTGACCCCGCTCACCGTGCCCGATGTTCGGGTGGGCTCGCATCCCCTGCGTCTCGAGCGGGCGGGCTACAAGACGCTCGTGACGTCGGTCATCGTCAAGTCGGGCGAGCGGGCGAAGATCGCCGTGACGCTGGAGTTGTCAGGAGTCCCCGGTCCGTGGATGCCACCCTTGCGCTAGAGAACGGTCAATCGTTCCGCGGCCTTGCCGCCGGGGCCGAGGGTATGGCCTGCGGCGAAGTCGTTTTCAACACGAGCATGACGGGCTACCAGGAGGTGCTCACCGATCCCTCCTATGCCGGTCAGATCGTGACGATGACGTGCCCCGAGATCGGGAACTACGGGGTGACGCCCGAGGACATCGAGTCGCGGGGCGTGCAGGTCGCCGGCTTCGTCATCCGCGACGAGTCGCCGGTCGCCAGTAATTGGCGGGCCGATCAACCGCTCAGCGCGTATCTTGCCGCCAACCGCATCGTCGCGATCTCGGACATCGACACGCGCGCGTTGACTCGCGTCCTGCGATCGTCGGGCGTCATGCGGGGCGTCATCGCGACCGGAGACCGGGCGGCCGTGAACGTGGACGACTTGGTCGACCGCGCCAGGGCCCTTCCGCAGATGGAAGGCGCCGATCTGGTGAAGGACGTCACTTGCGCGTCGGCCTTCGACTGGACCGACGGCGGCGTCGACGTGTTTCGCGAAGCCATCGAGGCCCGCGGCGGACGCCGTCTCAGAGTCGCCGCCTACGACTACGGCATGAAGTGGAACATCCTCCGGCGGTTGTCGGCACACGGCTGCGATGTGCGCGTGTTTCCGGCGACGGCACCTGCCTCGGAGGTACTCGCGACGGAACCCGACGGCGTGTTCCTCAGCAACGGCCCAGGGGATCCGGCCGTGCTCGACTATGCCATTCGGAACGCCCGAGCGGTCGTCGACCGCGGCCTGCCGATCTTCGGGATCTGCCTCGGTCACCAGGTTCTCGGACTGGCGATGGGCGCCCGGACGTTCAAGCTCAAGTTCGGCCATCGTGGCGCGAATCATCCGGTGAAGGACCTTCGCACGGGGCGGATTGAGATCACCTCGCAGAACCATGGCTTCGCCGTGGATCCTGCGACGCTGCCCGCCGAGGTCGAGATCACGCACACGAACCTGTATGACGGCACCGTCGAGGGCCTCCGCCACCGGGACAAGCCCGTGTTCTGCGTGCAGTACCATCCGGAAGCGTCACCGGGTCCTCACGACGCAGACTATCTGTTCACGAGGTTCCTGGAGTCGATGTGCCAAAACGCATCGACCTGAAACGCATCCTCGTCATCGGATCGGGGCCGATCGTCATCGGTCAGGCCTGCGAGTTCGATTACTCGGGGACGCAGGCGTGCAAGGCGCTTCGGGCCGAGGGCCTCGACGTCGTGCTGGTGAACTCGAACCCGGCCACGATCATGACCGACCCGGAGATCGCCGAGCGGACGTATGTCGAGCCCCTGACGCCGGAAATCCTTGAGCAAATCATCGCTCGCGAGAGGCCGGATGCCCTGTTGCCGACCGTTGGCGGCCAGACCGCGCTCAACCTCGCCGTCGAGCTGGCCGACCGGGGCATCCTCGAGCGGCATGGCGTCCAGCTCATCGGAGCCTCCGTCACGGCCATCAAGATCGCCGAGGACCGCCTCAAGTTCAAGGACGCGATGCGGTCGATCGACGTCGCGGTGCCCGAGAGCGCGTACGCGCGCTCGCTCGACCAGGCGGTTCAGGCGGCCGAGGACATCGGGCTCTTTCCGGTGATTATTCGCCCGTCGTTCACGCTCGGCGGCGTCGGCGGCGGCATCGCCTACAACATCGAGGAGTTCCGGGAGATTGCGACGCGAGGGCTGCGGCTGAGTCCCGTCCACGAGATTCTGGTCGAGGAATCCGTCATCGGCTGGAAGGAGTTCGAGCTCGAGGTGATGCGCGACGTGGCCGACAACTTCGTCGTCATCTGCTCCATCGAGAACGTGGACGCGATGGGCGTCCACACCGGCGACAGCATCACGGTCGCACCCGCGCTGACGCTCTCGGACAAGGAATACCAGCGCATGCGCGATGCCGCGCGCCGTATCATTCGCCGCGTCGGCGTCGAGACCGGCGGCTCGAACATTCAGTTCGCCGTCAATCCCGACGACGGCCGGATGGTCGCGATCGAGATGAACCCCCGCGTGTCTCGATCGTCAGCGCTCGCCTCGAAGGCGACGGGGTTTCCGATCGCCAAGATCGCCGCGAAGCTCGCGCTCGGCTACCGGCTCGACGAGATTCCGAACGACATCACGCGGCTCACACCAGCCTCGTTCGAACCGACGATCGACTACGTCGTCGTCAAGGTTCCGCGGTGGGCCTTCGAGAAGTTTCCGCAGGCCGATCGGACGCTCACGACCCAGATGAAGTCCGTCGGCGAGGCCATGGCCATCGGCCGGACCTTCAAGGAAGCCTTCCTCAAGGCGTTCCGATCGCTCGAGCTCGGCCAGGATGGCCGGCTGGTCGGCCAGCCGGACCACGCGGCGGAGGAAGACGAGGCGTCGCTTCAGCGGGCCTTGCGCATTCCGACCGACCGCCGGATGTGGGCGGTCTTCCGGGCGCTCGAGCGTGGATGGGCGCTCGACGACATCCACCGGCTGACGCACATCGATCCGTGGTTTCTCACGCAGTTCCGACAGATCGTGGACCTGGGGCGGGCGGCAACCTCGGCCGGAGAGGCCCTCACCGATGGGGCTCTGCGCGACCTCAAGCGCGCCGGCTTCTCGGACGCCGACCTGTCCCGGCTGACGAGGGTTCCCGAACCAGCCTGGCGCGCGAGGCGCGCCGCCATCGGCCTCGAGCCGGCCTACAAACAGATCGACACGTGCGCGGCCGAGTTCGAGTCCTTCACGCCGTACCTCTATGGCTCGTTCGAACGCGAGTCCGAAGCGCCGCCGTCAGCCAAGCGGCGCGTCGTGATCCTCGGCAGTGGACCCAACCGGATTGGACAGGGCATCGAGTTCGACTATTGCTGCTGCCACGCCGCCTTCGCGTTGCGCGACGAGGGCTACGAGACGGTGATGATCAACTGCAACCCGGAGACCGTCTCGACCGACTACGATTCGGTCGACCGCCTCTACTTCGAGCCGCTGACCTTCGAGGACGTCATGGCCGTCATCGAGCGCGAGCGTCACGGCGGGGGGGACCTCGCCTGTGTCGTCCAGTACGGCGGTCAGACGCCGCTGAAGCTGGCTCTTCAGCTGCAGGGGGCCGGCGTCCGGATCCTGGGGACGTCGCCCGATTCGATTGACTTGGCGGAAGACCGGAAGCGGTTCGCCAGACTGCTCGACGAGCTCGGGATCCCCCAGGCCGCGAGTGGGACAGCCACGTCGGCCGAGGAGGCGAGGGAAGTAGCGGGTACGATCGGGTTTCCCGTGGTCGTGCGGCCGTCGTACGTGCTGGGTGGACGCGCGATGGCGATCGTCTACGACACGGCGACGCTCGACCGCTATATGCGTCACGCGGTGCAGGCCTCGCCCGAACATCCGATTCTGATCGACAAGTTCCTGGAGGACGCGACGGAGATCGACGTCGACGCCGTGGCCGATACGACCGGCGCCGTGGTCATTGGCGGCATCATGGAGCACATCGAGCAGGCCGGCATCCACTCCGGCGACAGCTCGTGCGTCGTGCCGCCGTATCAGCTGGCCGACCGGCACCTCGACACGATTCGCGACTACACGCGCCGCATCGCCACGGCCCTCGGCGTCGTGGGCCTGATGAATACCCAGTTCGCGGTCAAAGGCGACGTGGTGTACGTGCTCGAGGTGAATCCCCGCGCGTCGCGGACGATCCCCTACCTGTCGAAGGCGACGGGCGTCCCGCTCGCCAAGGTCGCCATGCGCGCGATGGTCGGCCAGACGCTCGCCGATCAGGGCATCGCCGCGGAGCTGCGCGTGTCCGGATTCTTCGTCAAGACGCCGGTGTTCCCGTTCGTCAGGTTCTCAGGCGTCGACACGCTCCTCGGACCCGAGATGAAGTCCACCGGCGAAGTGATGGGCGGCGCCGAGACGTTCGGCTCGGCGTTCGCCAAGGCGCAGATGGGTGCCGGCCAGCACCTGCCGCAGCACGGCACGGCGTTCCTCAGTGTCAACAACCAGGACAAGGCGGCCGTCGTGCCCATCGCCCGCGGTCTCGCGTCCCTCGGCTTCAAGCTCGTCGCGACGCGCGGAACGGCCGCCTACCTCCGCGCGCACGGCATCGACGTCGACATCATCTTCAAAATCAACGAAGGCCGGCCGCATGTCGGCGACGAGCTGGTCAATCGACGGATCGCGCTCGTCGTCAACACGCCGCTCGGCCGCGAGTCCTTCTTCGACGACCGCACCGTGCGGAGCATTGCCATGCTGCAGGGCGTGCCGGCCATTACGACCCTGACCGGCGCGGCTGCGGCGGTCAGCGCCATCCGCGCCCTCCGGTCGGAGGGGCTGAGCGTCAAGTCACTGCAGGAGTATCACACGGCCAAGTAGATCAAGAAGCTTCGTAGGCGGGAAGGCTGGAAAGGGAAGGCTGGAAGACGTGAAGGCTCTTCTTCCAAGCCTGCCCCGCGTCTCCCAGCCCTCGGTCTTTCCCTAGTTGATGCGGAAGCCGAAGAGCAGCGCGAAGGTCTTCGTGTGGATGGTGCTGGCGCCGAAGAGGTTGCCGTTGTTCACGCTGAACATGCCGATGTCTTCACGCGCCTCGATGAAGAAGCGGGTGATCTCGATGCCGCCGCCGAAAACCGCGTCGATGTTCAGACCCTTGTAGTTCTTGACCGGGCTCTGACTCAACAAGTTTGCGTTCAACTGAATGTCGGCTGCCGGGCCGGCGATGATATAGCCCAGCACGCCCTTGAGCGATTGCGAGCCGATGTTGACGCGAATCAAGACCGGAATCTCGAGGGAGTGGATCGAGAGCGTGTCGCCGTTCAAGGTCGTGCCCTTGCGGACGTTGTAGAGCAGCTGGCCTTCGACGCCGACCCGACCCGGCCGGTTGCCGCCGAAGAAGATCCCGATGGTCTCGCCAGTCTTCGTGGCGAGCGGCTCGCCATCCACGGGACTCTGGCTGATCGACTTGAAGAGAAAGCCGCCCAGAATGCCGAAGCCGAAGCCCTCGTGGTGCGAGCTCTGGGAGGCCTGGTCGAAGATGAGTGCGGCCGGCGCGCTGGGTGCGTCCGGCATGAACGTCGCGTCGAAGTGAAACGGCGACGGGACCGGGGCGGCTTCCGGCGCGCTAGAGGCGTCCTGCGCGAAGGCCATTGGGGCCGACAAAGCCACCGCAATCGCCGCGGCAAGAACGGTGGTGCCAATCTTCCTGAACTGAGTGCCCATCAACTGCTCCTTTTCGATCGCGGCGAACTCCGCACCGCATTGCTACCACAACGCTGGGGGGACCCGGTCGCCTGACCGTGGTCGCATTGTATCTCAGACCCCGCAGAGCCCAACCCGACATGGTTTTCCGCCGTATTATCGGGAGAGAGGAGCCCGCACGATGGTCATCACGGAGGGACTCGCCCTCGATGAGCGCGAACTCGAAGAACAGTTCTCCCGCGCATCGGGACCCGGTGGACAGAACGTCAACAAGCTCGAGACCGCCGTCGAGCTCCGCCTCAACGTGCTCGCCTCGTCGTTGCCCGATCCCGTCAAAGTGCGGCTCGTGCGGCTGGCGGGGCGGCGGATGACCGCTAACGGCGTCCTCGTCATCCAGGCGCGCGAGCATCGCACGCAGCACCGCAATCGGGAAGCGGCGCGGGCGCGCCTCCTCGCCCTGCTGCAGCAGGCGGCGAGACGCCCGGCCAGTCGCCGCCCGACGAAGCCCAGCGTGCGGGACCGCGAAACGCGACTCGCGGCGAAGCACCACCGCAGCGAGATCAAGCGGGAACGGCAGACGAAGGACGACGTCTGAGGTCTTCGGCTATTTCGCAAATCTCACATTGCCCTTCCACCAGTCGTCGTCGGCGGCCGTCTTCGGGCCAAGCGTCCCCCGGGCCTGGTCGAGGAGGGCGTGCGCGTCGTAGAGCTGCCCGCGGACCATCACGCGGAGCACATTGTGCGTCGCGCTGATGTTCGTCAACGGGTTCCCGTGGATCACGACCAGGTCGGACAGCTTGCCGGCTTCAATCGTGCCGAGTCGGTCGCCGAGGCCGAACGCGTGGGCGGCGTTGGTCGTCGCCGCCTTCAGTGCCGCGGCCGGTGGGAGTCCCGCGACCACGAGCGCCTGGAGTTCACGATGCGTGCCGAACCCGGAAAAGTACTCGCCCCAACTGGGGTGGTCGGTGCCCGACGTGATGAGCGCGGCGCCGCCGACGTCGTAGAAGCGCTTGATCTCCTTTAACTTCACGTCGTAGATGCGGTGGAACTGCTCATTCGAGCGCCGCGTCTTCAGGTTCGCTTCGACGACATCGCGCGCATGCGGCGTGAGGAAACTCATCTCGTCGGTCCACGATGTGAACACGCGCCGGTCCTTGTCGGCATACCAGTACCCGTAGGTCGCGACCGTCGCGTCGTAGTACACGTGTCGCTGAATGTAGAGCTGCATGATCGCCGTGACTTCCGGCCGCGTCACGTCCAACGATTCGAGCGATGCGTAGGCGCTCTGATCCGGCGTCAGGGCGTCGCCGCCCATGAAGTGCTCGACGCGGTCGATGCCCATCAGGATGGCGTCGCGCGGGTTGACCGAGTTCCGAAAACCGGAGTCGAGGTGCCCGGTGACCGTCACGCCGTAGCGGTGGGCCTCATCGATGAGCGCGGCGAGCTGCAGCGGCTGGATCCCCTTGGCCTTGAAGCCCATCACCCCACGCGCCGCCCAGTCGTCCACTTCCTTCCGGATGCGATCGGGTGTTTCGATCGCCGCCTGCCACCCCGGGCGGGCCGATCCGAAATACGGACCGGAACTGAGAATCCTCGGGCCGATCTGCTCGCCGCGTTCGATGCGGCGCCGCGTGGCCATCATGCCCTCGGGGTCGACCTCGCCAGCGGGAAACGTGGAAGTCACGCCGTTGCCGAGAAAGATCAGCGGGTTGGCGGTGTACTCGTCGACGCGTTGGGCGTTGAACAGATCAACCGCGTAGTGCGCGTGCAGGTCGAACAGGCCCGGCAGCACCGTGTCGTCCGCTTGCAGGCGCACGACCTCGGCGGCGCCCAGGTCGCGGCCGGTCAAGTCCGCGCCCACCTCGAGGAAGATGCCATGGCGGACGACCAAACCGGTGTTCGGCTTGAGGGTGTCCGCCACGCCGTCGAACAGCTGGCCCCCGGTAATCACGATGTCGCCGGCCTCGATGGACAGCGGCCGTTGCGCCCGAGCCACCGCCACCGACGCGGCGAGCGCAACCACCAGGATGAAGCGCTTCGGAGTCATCGCCGGACCATAACAGAAACTGTCCCTCCTCGCCGCCGCTCTTGAGCGTTGGGACGCCGAGGGTGTCCTGTCGCATGTCGGCCTCAGTCTTCCGGCCTTTCAGCCTTCAGGCCTTCTCTTTGACCCTCTTCCACGCGCCGTCCAAATCCGCGGCGCTGGCGCCGTGGATTGATCGACCCCGCGTCGAGAAGTCGTCCTCGACGGCCTCGAAGCGGCGCGTGAACTTGTCGTTCGAGGCTCGGAGCGCGGCCTCGGGTTCGATCCCCAGCTTCCGGGCGAGGTTGGCGAGCGAGAAGAGCACGTCGCCCAGCTCCTCGGCGGCGCGCGCCGGGCTCTCGCCGACCGCGCCGCGCAGCTCGCGGACCTCTTCGTCGATCTTGTCGACGACGTCGGAGGCTTGCGGCCAGTCGAACCCCACGGCCGCGACCCGCGTCCCGATCTCGTGCGCGCGGAGGAGCGCGGGCAGCGCACGTGGGACGCCAGCCAGCACCCGGGCCGTCTCGCCGCGCGAGGCTTGCTCCTTGGCCTTGATCGCCTCCCACTGGGTCAAGACCGCGTCGGCCGATCGCGCGGCCCGCCGCCGCCGCGCCGCCGCTGTGAGCGGGCGCCCCGACGGCGCGAAGACATGGGGGTGTCGCCGAATCAGCTTCGCGACGATCGCTCGCACGACGTCCGCGAGGTCGAACCGTCCCGACTCCGACGCGATCTGCGCGTGGAACACGCACTGAAACAGGACGTCGCCCAGTTCGCCGGCCAGGGCCTCGACGTCCGCGCGGTCGATGGCCTCGATCGCCTCGTAGGACTCCTCGACCAGAAAGGGCGCGAGCGACGCATGAGTCTGTTCGCGGTCCCACGGACAGCCATATCTCGATCGCAACGTGTCCATCGTTCGCACGAGCGCGGCCACGGCTCGTGCCGCCCGCCGCGCGCGCGCGTGTCCCGGTCGTCGTGTCCTTCGCGTCACGGCCGTTCCTCCAATCCCCAATTCTTCCATGTGTTACAGTCCATCCCCCGTGCGTGTGACGTTTCTCGGCACCGGGACATCGAACGGCGTGCCGATGATCGGCTGCGCGTGCGCCGTGTGCCGGTCAGCGGACCCGCGGGACCGCCGCTTTCGTACGTCGATCTACCTCGAGCTCGACGACGGGCTGCGTGTGCTCGTGGACGCGACGCCCGACCTCCGATCGCAGGCCCTGCAGTTTGGCGTATGTCGCGTGGACGCGATGATCCTCACGCACGCCCATGCGGACCATGTGATTGGCCTCGACGAGGTGCGGTGTTTCAATGAGCTGAATGGCGCCGCGATGCCGATGTACGGTCTCGCGTCGTCGCTCGCCGATGTGAAGCAGATGTTCGCCTATGCGTTCGATGAGGACGCGCCGCGCGGCGGCGGCGTCCCGGCCCTGCTTCTCTATCCGATTGGCGGCACCTTCTTTCTCGGCCGGCAGGAAGTCGTGCCGGTCCCGGTGCCGCACGGCCCGTGGACGGTGCTGGGGTTTCGCATGGGCGCGTTCGCCTACCTCACCGATTGCAACGGTCTGCCCGACCAGGCGCGTGAACGGCTCGCCGGCGTCGAGGATTTGGTGATTGACGCCTTGCGACACCGGCCGCACCCGACCCATTTCACGGTGGCGCAAGCCGTGGCGGCGAGCAGGCGCATCGGCGCGCGGCGGACCTGGCTCACCCACATCGCTCATGATCTTGGTCACGCCGAGACGGTCGCGGCCTTGCCGGCCGGCATTACCCTCGCACACGATGGACTCGTGGTGGACGTCGCGTAATGCAGGTACTTCGGTTTCCCGAGGCCTCTTCCCCCCAGTGGCTGCACCCGGTGGCGGCCCTCGGCAATTTCGACGGGCTCCATCGAGGCCACCTGAAAGTGCTCGACCGCGTGCGCCGCCAGGCGATCGAGCGCGGCGGTACTCCGGTGGCTATCGTCTTCGATCCGCACCCGCCACGCATCGTTCGCCCCGACAAGGCCCCCAGGCTCCTCATGACGCTCGACCAGAAGATCGACGGGTTCGAGCGGGCCGGCATGCAGGGCGTCGTCGTCGTGACGTTCACACCGGAGGTCGCGCAGTGGGCGCCTGAGGCTTTTGTCGAGACCGTGCTCATCGACTGGTTGCACGTCGCCGAGATCTGGGTGGGGGCAAACTTCCTCTTCGGCCGCGACCGATCGGGCACGTTCACGCTGTTGCGAGCCATTGGCGAAGATCGCGGTTTTCGGGTGGACAAGGTCGATCCGGTCCGCTACAAGGACTTCGTCGTGTCGAGCACCCGGATCCGACGGCTGGTGGAGGAGGGCCGCGTCGACGAGGCGGCGGCGCTGCTCGGCCACCAGTACACGATCGAGGGCCGAGTCGTTCGGGGCGACGGCCGCGGTCGCACGCTGGGCATGCCGACCGCGAACCTCGCGACGATGAACGAACTCCCGCCCGCCAACGGCATCTATGCGACCGTGGCGATCGTGGACGGCGTGCAGCATCCCGGCGTGACCAGCGTCGGGATCCGGCCGACGATCGGCGACGGACGCTTCACGATCGAGACCCATCTGCTCGACGGTCCGTGCGACCTGTACGACCGTCCGATGGCGGTTGCCTTCATTCGGTGGATCCGCGCCGAGCAGCGCTTCGAGGATCTGGATGCCCTGGCCGCAGCGATGGCCGCGGACGCCGGCCATGCGAGGGCGCTCTTCGCGCAGATGGCGCTCTAACCGGGGGCTGATAGAATCTCTTCGCGCGATGTCCATGCCGTTCAAGCTCAGCGTGCCGGCCGACGATCGCTTTCGCGGGGTCCTATTGGACGTCACGGCGAAATGTGCGGAATTGGCCGGCGGGTCGCCGGCGGACGGCCAGGCCCTGGCTCAGGCGCTGTCTGAAACCCTCAAGGGGATGGGGCCCGATGCGCACGCGCAGGTGGAGCTGGCGTTTCGGCCGGGTCGTGGCGGCGTCGAGATCACCGCGACCTGCGATGGCCGGTCCTCGACCGTGCGTCACGCCATTCCAGTTTCGAAGACCTGACGCTCGATGCGTCTCTACAATTCGCTGACCCGGGCCGAGGAAGAATTCGCGCCGGCAGATGGCCGGACCGTCCGCATGTACACGTGCGGACTCACCGCGTACGCGCGCGGCCACATCGGCAATTTCCGGACGTTCGTCAGCCTCGATCTCCTGCGGCGTGCCCTGCGTCATCAGGAGGGCTACGCGATGCACCATGTCATGAACTTCACGGACGTGGACGACAAGACGATTCGCGCGTCGCGGGAAGCCGGCGTCTCGCTGCGCGAGTACACCGATCGCTACATCGCCGCGTTCTACGAAGATGCGCGCGCGCTCGGCTTGGAGCCGGTCGAAGACAACCCCCGCGCGACCGACGAAGCCAACCTGCGCGCCATGGTGGAGATGGTCCAGGCCCTCGAGGCGCGCGGCCATACCTACGCGTCCGACGGATCGATCTATTTCAAGATCTCGACCTGGCCCGGCTACGGGAAACTCGCGCAGCTCGACCCGACGGGCATCCAGGCCGGCGCGCGCGTGGACGCTGACTCGTACTCGAAGGAGGACGCTCGCGACTTCGTCCTGTGGAAGGCCACCGAGCCGGGCGAGCCGACCTGGGACTACGGGTGCGGACCCGGCCGGCCGGGGTGGCACATCGAGTGCTCAGCGATGGCGCTGCGGCTGCTCGGTCCGGGGCCGATTGACATCCATGGCGGCGGCATCGACCTCAAGTTCCCGCATCACGAGAACGAAATCGCGCAGGCCGAAGGTGCGACGGGTCGGCCCTTCTCCCGCTTCTGGGTGCACGTGGAGTTCCTGAACCTCGAGCACGAGAAGATGTCGAAGTCGATCGGCAACGTGTACAACGTTCGCCAGATCATCGATCGAGGCTTTCGGATCTCGGCGCTTCGCTACCTGCTGCTGTCGGTGCACTATCGCAAGCAACTCAGCTTCAGCTTCGAGGGGCTCGAGCAGGCCGAGGCTGCGCTCACGCGGCTGGCGGACTTTCTCGCCCGCGTCGGCCGCCTCGAGGCGGCCGCAGAGGGCGCCGCCCATCCCGCGATCGCCAGCCGTGTGGCCCAGGCGCGGGCCGACTTCCGCGCGATGATCGCGAGCGATCTCAACGTCCCTGGCGCCCTCGGCGTCGTCTTCGATCTGGTCCGGGAGCTGCACGCCGCCATGGACCGAAACGACGTCGGGCCGGGTGACGTCGCCATCGTTCTCGAAGCGTTCGATCAATTCGACCGGGTGCTCGGGGTGCTTGGACTTCGCCGGGCCGAGGACGCCGCGCCGCCCGTGCCGACGGACGAGATCGAGCGGTTGATCGCCGAGCGGCGGGCCGCCAGGCAGGCAAGGGACTTTGGACGCGCGGATGAGATTCGCAAGTCGCTCGACGCGAGGGGGATCGTGCTCGAAGACTCGGCCGCCGGAACGCGGTGGAAGACGAAGTGACATGATCAATGCAGGTGTTGATCACATGCCCTTGACCGCTCCAGACATCAAGACATCCCTGCCCGGCCCGAAGGCCGCCGCGATCGTCGATCGCGATCGGGCCCGCGTGTCGCCGTCGTACACGCGCGACTACCCCTTCGTCATGGCCCGCGGCGAAGGCGCCGTCGTCGAGGACGTCGACGGCAATCGGTTTCTCGATTGCGCCGCCGGCATCGCAACGACCGCCACGGGCCACGCGCATCCCGCCGTCGTCGCCGCCATCGTCGAGCAGGCCGGCAAGTTTCTGCACATGTCCGGCACGGACTTCTACTACGAGCCCCAGGTCGCCCTGGCCGAGGACATGGCGCGGATCGTGCCGATCGCGCGCGCGACCGGCGACGTCCGGTCGTTCTTCGGCAATTCCGGTACCGAGGCCAACGAAGCGGCCCTGAAGCTCGCGCGCTACAAGACCGGCCGTGCCAACGTCATCGCGTTCCTCGGATCGTTCCATGGCCGGACGATGGGATCGCTGGCGCTGACGTCGAGCAAGGTCGTCCAGCGGCGAGGGTTCGGACCGATGATGCCCGGCGTCTACCACGCGCCGTATGCGAATTGTTATCGCTGCCCGGTCGGACGGAAGCCGGAGTCATGCCAGGCGGAATGCCTCGGGTTCGTCGAAGATCAGATCTTTGTTCATTTGGTCTCGCCGGATGAGGTCGCCGCAGTCATCGTCGAGCCCATTCAAGGCGAGGGCGGCTACATCGTGCCAGCGTCGCAATTCCATCAGCGCTTGCGTGAGCTGACGACGAAACACGGCATCCTGCTCGTCGCCGATGAAGTGCAGTCGGGCATGGGCCGGACGGGCCGCATGTTTGCGTGCGAGCACTTCGGGATCGACGCCGACATCGTCACCGTCGCCAAGGGCATCGCCTCGGGTCTGCCGCTCGGCGTCACGAGTGCGCGGGCGGACGTCATGACCTGGCCGCCGGGGGCGCATGCCAGCACGTTCGGCGGAAATCCCGTCAGCTGCGCCGCCGCTCTCGCGACGATCAAGCTCTTGAGGGACGGCCTGATGAGGAACGCGGAGGTCGTCGGCCGCCATTTGCTGGATCGCCTCCGGGGCCTGCAGGAGAAGCACGCCATGATCGGCGACGTCCGTGGTCGCGGACTCATGATTGGCGTCGAACTCGTGCGCGATCGCGTGACCAAGGAGCGAGCGACGACCGAGCGCGATGCGGTCGTCCAGGCGATGTTCCGGCGCGGTGTCCTGCTCCTCGGCGCCGGCCGCAACGTCCTCCGCTTCGCGCCGCCACTCGTGCTCACGACGGCGCAGGCGGACACGATCGTCGAGATATTCGACGAGGTGCTCCAGGGCCTGAAGGCCTGAGAGTGCAAGTAGGGGCGCCGCGACGGCTCGGGCTCAAGGTGAGCTCAGCCGCCCTTCCAGCCTCCCCGTCTCCCCGCCTTCTCTTCTCTTTGGCCCCATCTTTGCTCCGTGCCCGAGTGTGCCCGCGACGCCTTCCCGGTCGTCTCTCGGGAAACTGGGCGAAGACCTCGCTTGCGGCGAACTGACCCGCCGCGGGTACGCAATTCTTGCCCGGCGGTACCGCACCCGATTCGGTGAAATTGACATCGTCGCACGCGATGACTCGGTCCTCGTGTTTGTCGAGGTGAAGGCCAGACGAACGCGCCGGTATGGTGGGGCGGTCGAGGCGGTTACGGGTTGGAAGCGGCGACGCCTCGCGGCTATCGCGCTCGACTACCTCGCGCGCGCGAACCAGCTCGATGCCCGGTGCCGGTTCGACGTCGTCGCGATAGACGGCATCGGCACGGCCCGGACGGAGGTGCGCGTCATCGCGGATGCGTTTCCGGCGATCAGCCGGTGAGCGTCCCAGATTCTCAAGCCCTCGGTCCTACCGCAACGCTTGTGCAGGATCGAGGCGCATCACGCGGCGGGCGGGCACGTAGGCCGCAATCGTGGCGACGATGAGGAGGGTCAGGGCGACAGTCGTGTACGTCAGCGGGTCGAAGGCGCCGATCCCGAAGAGCTGCGACGAAAGGGCCGGCGCGATCGCAAGGCTGAGGGCGATGCCGATCCCGATGCCGCCGATGGCCAGCGTGGTGGCCTGCGAGAGGAGCATGGTCAACACCTGCGCGGGCCGCGCGCCGAGGGCGAGCCGGATGCTCACTTCCGGACCGCGTTCGGCCGCGATGAGCGTCACGACCCCGTAGACGCCCACGGCCGACAGCGCAAGCGCAGCGACGCCGAAGGCTGCGACCAGCCACAACACGAACCGGCGTTCGGCGACCGCCGAGTCTCGGATCTGAACCATCGTCTTCACGTCGAAAGGCGGATCGGCGCCCGCCTCGTGGACCGCTCGACGCACGGCGGCGCCCAGGCTTGCCGGGTCGGTCGACGCCCGCAACACGATGAACGGCTGCACCGGCGGGTTCTGGCGGTAGTTCAGATACAGCTCCGGCTTCGGCGTCTCTTCGAGGCTCCCGTGCCGGACGCTGCCGATGATGCCGATGATGGTCACGAATGGCGCCGTGGGGTTCGGGCCGAGCCGCACCCGCCGGCCGATCGGATCCTCGGATGGGAAGACTCGGGCGAGGAGAGCCGTATTGATGACCCCGACGAGAGGCGCGCTCGGTCCGTCAGTGGGGGCGAACGCCCGCCCCCGGACGATCGGGATTTCCATGGCTCCGAAGTAGTCGAAGATCG
>Ga0070732_10000536_pt1 | contig 23517 bp, 20 predicted proteins | sample Coa_R1_5_FD_66449 | JGI IMG/M metagenome (GOLD analysis project Ga0070732, IMG submission 66449) | Surface soil microbial communities from Centralia Pennsylvania, which are recovering from an underground coalmine fire - Coalmine... | ecosystem: Environmental > Terrestrial > Soil > Unclassified ... | reverse complement strand
CCCTGAACAAACGAGGTCAGGTGGCAGGTCAGTCGTATCTCGCGGGAAATCTCACAGCGCACGCTTTTCTTTGGGAGAAGAACGGTCATCCACAGCTGGCAGACCTGGGCACCTTAGGAGGAGATAACGCATCGGCACTGTGGCTCAACGATGCCGGGGAGGTGATCGGTTACGCCGATTTGCCGCCTAGCCCTCCGGGTTGCACGGGCCTCACTTGCGTACACCATGCATTCCTGTGGAAGCAGGGCGTGATGACGGATCTGGGCACCATTGGGACTGATCCCTGTAGCCGCGCCGTGTCAGTCAATTCAAAAGGTCAAGTCGTGGGCTTCACGGCGGCGGTCTGTGGCGGCAACGCAACACACGGGTTTGTGTGGGAAGACGGGGGCCCCGCGATCGACCTAAACACTCTCGTTCCCCCTGGGTCTAGCCTGGCATTGTCGACGCCAGTTTATATCAATGATCGCGGAGAGATTGCTGGCTCCGGGGCTCTCTCTAACGGCGACACGCACGCTTTCCTGCTTATCCCCTGCGACGAAAATGATGCCAACACCGAAGGCTGCGAGGATCAAACTGAACGGACGCCTATCGTACGAGGCGACACGAGTAAGCGCCCCAAGATTGCTCTCCCTGAGAATGCTCCCAGCATACTTCGGCAGCGAATGGGCCATTGGTATCACATTCCTAGCCTTGAAGCATCAACGTATGAGTAACCCATTAAGGAACATGACGCGATGTGGCTTTGTGATAGGACATTTTGTTAGACGTTCTAAGTTGACGAGCGATTTCCTTATCCGGTGTCGTGGTTGTGAGCCATTCGATGGGTGCGGAAGACTTCCGGGATTCAGTCCGGACGGGGTTCTTTGGCCAATGTGAGAGGTTCCGAGACTCGTTTGAAGAGATGCGGGTGGAGGCTGCTCCTTCGTCTGTTCTACGGAACGAACCCGTCGGTCAGGATCAGCGGGTCCGGTTCCTACTAGATTAGCGGCCGCATCGGCCGCAGAACCCCGTCTCCAACAGGTCATTTTCTTGGTAGGAGATTCTTGCTCTCAGTCCTAGCATGTGCCTGAGCAAGTTTGAGTACCGCGGTGACCGCAAGCATTCCGACCCACAATCGGACGTAATTTTCGACCTGGCCGAGCGGCTGTTATTGATTCGAAGACTGCAGCCTCTTCAGCAGGCTGTCGACATAAATCGTGACCGCATGGCGCTCCTGCGGGTCCTTCAGCCGGGTTCCGAGCTGCGCCTCAGGATCCTGAATTTTCGCAAGTCGCCCGAGCAAGGTTGTGCCGTCAGGAAGTTTCTTGTTGCCGTCGTTATCGTGACATTTTGCGCAGCGGGTAACAAAGATCTTCTTACCTTGCGCCAGGAGAGCAGCATTGGTAGGGTTCGAAGGTGTAGCGGAATCGGCCGCGACGACTGAAAGAGAGACAAAAACCGCAAGGAGAGGAATCGGCAGCTTCATGATTGCCTCCACAGAGTAGTTTGACGTGGCGGTGGCGAAATCGCTTCTATCTTTTTGGGCCCGACCGAGAAACACGTCGCGCCAAGCATCCCGCGAGGCATAAAAAGACAGCGCATTTGCTGCAAGGTGCAGACCTCGTGGTCATTTCTTGCGGAGACTCACTGCGGCAGAACCTCGACGGCCGTGATCGGATGTATTTCCCGCCAGCCATGGTTTGGGTCGTGATCCTCAACATACGAGCCGGTGACCTTTACATGTGCGCCGTCGCTCAGTGCGGCAAATTTTTGCGAGAATCCGTGCCGAGCCGAGACCGCATCCGGCGGCGTCGGGGGATGATCGCACATCGTTTCGATGACTAGCGCATTGGTGCTGCTTGCTTTTGTTTGTCGCGTTCAAAAAGCCACTGAATTTTGGGTCTAGTGTCAATTGCATGTGAACGTCCCCAAACAAAACAACGCTGTTCTGCGTGATCATTGATCTGGAGTTCGGCTATAATGCCGCCACTCTGAGCGGGGTGGCATCTTTACCCAAGAATTAAGCACAGGGAAAATTGACAAGAACCGAAGAGAGCGGGGGCAGGTATATGTGTTTTCTCACGTGTCTTCGCCCCGGCACTGCGTTCTTCCTGGGAGACGACATCCATGACAAGAATCCATAAGCAGGAGCGTAGCGGCAAATGCGAACGCTTGTATGAGTTTGTTGTTCGATGTTTGCAACAAGGGAGGCGCGCGCTCTTCGGGTTCGCCGCGTTGGCGTTTTTGACCCCGTGGGGGCTGGCGCAAGCTACGAGCCAACTGAATGGCAGCGTGACCGACCCGTCAGGCGCATCCGTGGCCGGAGCGAACATTACCTTGACGGAAACGGCAACCGGATTCCAGCGGTCGACGACTAGCAACCTGTCTGGACTGTATCAGTTCGTAGAAGTGCCTCCCGGCTCCTATAAGCTCGAAGCATCGGGTGCAGGGTTCGTACCCTTTGTGGCGACGAACGTTACCCTCGCAGTCAAGACGCCGTCCACGGTGAACATTAAATTTCGAGTCGAAGGTGGGACGACCGAAGTAAACGTGGAAGGCGAGGCGACACTGATCAATCGCACCGATGCCTCGCTGGGAAACGTTATCGAAAACGCTCAAATCTCAGAATTGCCCATTGCAGACCGCAACGTAACTTATTTGCTGAGCCTGCAGCCCGGTGTGGCGTTCCTGGGGACGCAAATCAATCAGGACACGGACACACGCAGCGGCGCAGTCAACGGTGTGCGTAGCGACCAGTCGAACGTGACGCTGGACGGCATCGGGGTCAACGATCAGAACAACGGGTACGCGTTTACGAGTGTGCTGAATGCTCCGCCAGACTCGGTCGAGGAATTCCGGGTCACTACCGCAAACTCCAATGCCGATACCGGATATTCGAGCGGAGGACAGGTGGCGCTGGTCACCAAGAGCGGCACCAACGCCTTTCACGGCTCGGCGTACGAGTACAATCGCAACACCATCTTCAGCGCCAATGATCCTTTTTTGAAGAATTCACAGTTAACAAGTGGCCAGTCCAATACCGCGCCGAAACTCCTGCGCAACGTATTCGGCGTCACGGCTGGCGGGCCGATCTTGAAGAACCGCCTCTTCTTCTTCGCGAACTACGAAGGACGGCGTGACGCCGAGGGCAGCAGCACATTGCGGACCGTCCCGAGCCCGACTCTGGCCGCGGGGAACCTCGTGTATTTATGCCAAACTAATCCGGATGGCAGCCCGGACACAGTTGATTGTCCGGGCGGTACTGTCAATGGGGTGACCGGCGTAACACCGGGCTATTATGCGCTGGGCCCGACCCAGATCCAACAGATCGATCCCGAGGGAATCGGCGTCAATCAGAATGTCCTGGCCCTTCTCAATCAGTATCCAGGGGCCAATGAAAGCACAGCCGGGGATGGTTCGAATACGCTAGGCTATCGATTCTCGCCGAACGTTGACCGCAGCTTCAACACCTACATTACCCGTCTCGATTACCACATCACATCGAGTGGATCGGAAGCCTTGTTTGCGCGCGGAGAGATGCAAAACTTCAAGGAACCTGGACCGCAACAGTTTCCCGGGCGTGCCTCCGCTAGGAACTTCCTTGATGACAGCAAAGGCTTGACCATCGGATTCACTTCCATCCTTACCCCCAAGCTGATCAATGATTTTCACTGGGGCTTCACGCGCCAAGGACAGCAGTATGGTGGCACATCTGTGTATCCTGGAGTTTTTCTGAGTGGGCTCGACAGCCTCGTTCCCTTCACTCGCCCTACGACTGCCTTTGTGCCAGTCAACCAGTTAAGCGACAGTTTGAGCTGGACACGGGGAAATCACACGTTTCAGTTCGGCACCGATCTTTTTTATATTCGCAACAACCACATCAGCTATGACAACTCGTTCTCGGACGTTCAGACCAATGTGGTCTATCTCAACACGGGGGGAATCGCCAACACCAACAGCCCACTCGATCCGCATAACAACATAAATCCGGCCACTAGCAATTTCTATCCGAAGGTGGATGGCAACTTCGGTCCGAACTACGATAATGCGATTGGGATCGTCATGGGTATTTTTTCCGAGGGTGACGGCATTTATAACTTTGCGCGCAACGGGAGCGCGCTGCCCCAGGGTCAGGCGATCAGTCGTCGTTACGCTATCAACGATTACGAGTTTTTTGGCCAGGACAGCTGGCGAGTCAATCGCCGGTTAACCGTCACTTATGGCCTGCGTTGGGTGCTGGAGGCCCCACCTTACGAAACGAATGGATACCAAGTCGCGCCGTGCGTGGAGAACACCAGCGGCTCTTGCACCAATCAAAACGTTGCTGACTGGTTCAACAAAAGCGCGCATTTGGCCACGGCCGGCCAACCTGCCAATAACGCCGGGGAAATTGGGTTCGTCCTGGGCGGAGCCAAAAATCACGGCCCGGGCATGTGGAACTGGGACCACAAAGATTTTTCACCGCGAATTGCGGTGGCCTGGGCCCCTGACACCGGCAGCGGTTGGGTTTCAAAGATTCTGGGAAAGAAAGACCAGTTCTCCATCCGCGGCGGTTACAGCATTATGTTCGACCATTTTGGCATTGCCGTCGTGAACAGCTTTGACCAGAACGGTTCTTTCGGACTTTCCACGCGCCTCGGAAACTCAGCTGGTTCGGTGACGGCCGGAAACGCTCCCCGCTTTACCTGTCTCATTCCGGGGTCTGGCGGCCAGTCCTGCCTCCCTCCGGCGTGCCCGGCCTTAAACGACCCGGGGTGTCTGTTCGGGCCCCCGCCAGCGGGCGGTTTCCCGAACACTCCAATCAACACGGCCTTCGCCATCAACTGGGGGCTCGACCAGTCTGTGAAGACGCCATATACGCACATGTTTAATTTCTCGCTGGCGCGGCAAATTACCGCCCGCTCCTCACTGCAAGTTGCCTATGTCGGCAGCATCGGTCGGCGGCTACCGATGCAAGTGGATATGGGCATGCCTACAAACTTAAACGATCCCACGAGCAACACCAGATATTTCCAAGCAGCTACCGTGCTCTCGAAGCTGGCTGCTGTTCCCAACCCTCAATCCTCAACGGGGCTCGGCACGGACGTCAATAGCGTGGCACCCGTCCCGTTTTTCGAAAATGTCTTTCCCGCGTGGGCCGGCGCTAACACACAGAGCCTGCTTGCACAGAACGGCGTCAATTGTGCCCCCGGCAACCTCCCCGGTAATCCGTCGGCCACACAGAATGTGTATGAAATCTGGAGTTGCTACCCGCATAACGAAACCTTAACTTTGAAATACCTGGATTTGCCCAACACCATCAACCAGTTCAATGCCGCGATGCCGAACAGCAAGTTCGGCCCGTACGCCTTCTACCACGACCAGTTCAGTTCGCTTTTTGCGTGGAGGAACATCGGCACCTCTGATTACAACGCGTTGCAGGTGACCTACAATGCCCGCTGGGGAGCTAACCTGCAAGGGCAGTTCAACTACACATTTTCGAAATCGTTCGACGAAGCTTCGGCCGCGGCCAGAATCGGTCCGTATGAAGGAACTGGTGGAACCGGCAATGACTTGAACGGCGGCGGTATTGTTATCAATTCCTGGGATCCCTTAGCCTTGCGGGGGCTCTCCGATTTCAATGCCTTCCACCAAGTCAACGCCAACCTCATCTATCAATTGCCCTTCGGCAAAGGGCAGAGGCTTGCGGGAAGCGCCGGCCCGCTGCTCAACGCAGTAGTGGGCGGCTGGCACGTCTCCGGCATTTTCCGCTGGACCAGTGGCTTCCCGATCACCATAGACAACGGCTTCACGTGGGCCACCAACTGGAACATCGAGGGCGATGCCGAGCCGAACGGAGCGCCCCCAAAGGCATCCAATCCCAAGAACGTCATCGTGAATGGTGTAAGCGGCCCTGATATCTTCGCTGACCCGGTAGCGGCGGAGCAGGCGTTCCGTCCAGAGTGGCCGGGCGAATCCGGGGTTCGTAATAACGTCATCGGCGATGGCATGTTGAACATCGATACTGGAGTCACCAAGGATTTCTTGGTTGGCGAGCGGACGCGGGTGGAGTTCAGCTGGCAAGCGTTCAACGCCACCAACTCAGTGCGCTATGACGTACGCGGCGCTCAACCTTCGCTCTCCTACGACCCGTCACAATTCGGCAGATATGTTGGAACTATCAGCACGCCTCGATTCATGCAGTTCGCATTGCGATTCGCGTTCTGATAGAGCAGCGCTGCGGGTTGTCGCGCACGGCGGCAACCCGTTGACTGATACCGCTGATACCATTTTCAGCGGAACTGCAGCGAATAGGAGAAACTATAGAAACTGTAGCCCATGAATGAAAGTTCTTGTAAGCCTCTGGAAAGCAGGCTATTATCTCGGAAGTGTAGGGATCACAGGCAGATAGCAGAAATGGTGGTAATAGAATCCCTCCCTCTCCGCCAGTTTTCCTCAATCCCAACCACTTACGCCGCATATTGTTCCTACTGGATCGTTCGATCCGTGGGTCCTTCTTGCGCTGTTAGTGTCCTGGAAGTGTCCGGAGCGGTGGGAACTGCTTGCGGGATGCTGCTTTCCAATTTCGCCATCGCTTGCTTCACGTCATCGGCAGCAGTCTTGATGTAGTACGTAGCCGTCGTGCTCACGTTCGCATGTCTGAGGATGCGCTGGATTACCATATCAGGCACGCCCAGCCGATAGAGATTGCTGCCGAGTCCACGGCGGGCCGCATGCCAGCCGTGCCACTCAGGAATGCGACCGTCTCGCTTGTACGGATGCTTAGCGTTCTGGTGATCCGATACTTGCTTTCCGCAAATCTCACAGCGGTTGAGGGCCGGGAGAATCACCCGATTGACAAGGCTACCAAGTGCCAGAGGATTGGCAGCGCCATTTGCGAAGATTGCTCCCTTGTGCGGATTTGCCGAGCGCAGTCGGTGCATTTCGAGGCGATCTGCAAGTTGCCGGATAACCGGAACGGGTGCACGCCCCTTGCGAGTTTTTGGTTCCGAGATGCGACCATTCCATATTGATCGGGAAACGAACATCTCGCCGTCGTGGTAGTTCTCCCAGAGCAGACCTTGGATTTCGCCGTGACGCAGTCCCATGAAGGCCGCAACTGCGAAGGCTGTTGCTGCGGGCTCAGGGAGCAGGGAAAGTATCGTCTGGATTTCTTCCAGCGTGTAGGCATACGTTTCCTGTGGTTCTGCTGCCTTTGGGTTTACGGCAGAATTGCGGGCAGGGTTCTCACCCTGGAAATAATCCTGCTGCTTTGCCAAAGTGAAAATTCCGCTAATTACGCTTTTGACATGTTTCAGAGTATTGCGGCTCAGCTTGCCTGCACCGATCTGATTCAGCCAACCTTGAACGTGGTACGTGCGTGCCTCTTTCAGCCAAACGAGAGCACAGAGAGGTTTGAGATGATCTTCCCAAATGTCCCGATACCCCTTGACCGTTGAAGGACGCTTATGTTCAGTAATCCACGGCAGGTACACACGTTCGACAAAGTCGCCAATCGTAACGATTCGTTCGGCGGGTACTGTATGTCGGGCCGACCGCGCCGATCGTAGCCGACCATCCGTTTTACACTATCGATTTTTGTTTCAAGAAACGTCCGAAAGACAGCGGGACTCCGAAAGGGGTCAAGCAGTAGAATCCTGAAATCGCTGGGTCGGCTGCTCTGCGGGCGATCCAACGCACCACGTCTTTGTTGATTGGGACGTTGAAGGCCAAGGCAATCTGCTCGGCGATTCGCGGATAGCCCCAGCGAGGATTCCGTTGCTTCATTTCCACAGCCGCATGGATGAGTTCTGCACTCGGTCCTTTCGGGCCGGGCTCGCGACGGCCATTGGAGGAGAACAGCATACGGTACTTTCGCCGACACATGGCTTGGTGAAAGCGGAGCAGGCTCGAGGCCTTCAGCACAATGGCAGAGCCGAGCAGACGACTGGGACGCACCCACAACGCCAGCCAGCAGGCAACGACCCGGTCGAACGCCTTAGATTCGGCGCTCGTTGGCGGGACCGATTCACGATCAGGAGTTGGTGCTTAACCAGCAGTGACTCCGCCACTACGGAACGGACCCCACCTGGTCCGAGCACGCGAGCCAGCGTAGCGAGGAAATGGATGAAAAGGATCACCAAATCGTGCAGCACAGAATGCTAGCAGGACGGGAGATCCCAATGAATTATGGACCAAATAACAGTTCGCCAGCCACAGGTCGTTTTCTACGGATGGAAGCCGGGGATCCACGATTTTTTTTGTGGTATACAAGTGGCCAGACAGGGCCCCGTCAGCATTCGTATGCAAATCCGGGCGTAGTGACGGGATCGGCCTTGCAGCCGGAAAGATCACACAGCCGATCTTTGATTCCTCTTGACGGCTGCACATCTCAGCCTCATACTGCACCACGTTCCCCGTTGCTCGCACCCCGTCTCAGGCCCTTACCCCGGAATCCAGAAATCGAAGCTGACGAGGATTGAGATGTTTGATTTAGCGCGCTGCTCCCTGTTCCTCGCACCCGCAGAATACATTTCTCTAGAGTTGGAATTCTGCTGCTTCCTCGAGTTAGTACACCCGCTGTGGACTTATAGGAGATAGAGATGTGGCGTAAGCCGGTTGGATCAGATCCTTGGCAAAGGCAGCCATGGACACCTGGCTCCTGGGGCATTAACGATTTCTCCAGTCCGTTCTTCGACTTTGCCGGCCCAACTCCGGGTTCTTGGGGCATCAATGATGGCAGTCCAGGATGCATCCTTGGCATGACGCATGGGCTGCATATCGAGACGCCAGAACCTAAGGCTGCACCCTTGGCTTTATCCGCGCCCGTGCCGGGAACCCCCATTGCACCGTACGTACTCACTTTCAAGAACGCTGATGTGCCCTCCACTCCCGATCATTCAAGTAGTTCTCCGGGTGGGACCAGCAAGAGTGGTGCCGACCGTGCCGGTTACACCAAGGCGATCCTCAAGAAAAACATCACCATGGAATGGGACAATGCGCCAGTTCGTCCTGACGGGATGGTTCCCTTTTTTGCCAAAGCCGTTAACGTCATTTTTGCCCTCGACCCGATTACCGTGGCGGTTTCCTCCGATTACCCTGTCGATTCCTGTCCCTACAAGGTGACGCTGAAGCACGAGATCGAGGACCACGCTAAGTCGTATATCAAGATCTTCCTTTCCTATAAGGAGATCCTGGTCAAGAAGCTGAATGCGATCCCGTTTCCCACCGAACGCGCACCGAAGTTGATCAAGCCGAAAGACATCCAAGCGCTGCAGGACGCGTTGGGGAAACAGGTACAGGAGACGGTCAAGACTGTGGCCGATAGCCTCGTTGCCGACATGGATAAGGATCGCCGGGCCAAGGACAGTCCCGAAGCCTACGCGGCCATCTACCGGCAATGTCCTAAAGCCGACTGGGAAATGGGAGAGGAAGAATAGTTGGATATTGACCACGGGGCGACCCCGGCGTGGGAAAAGACCGTGCTTCCGCAGATGTGGGGAGATCTGGTTTTCGGTGGCGTGAGCGCGTGATGCAGAGTCTCCAGGCATCGACAGTCGGAGTACCCGCCCTTCGCAAAACTGCGCGAACAGCGAGGCACCCACTGTCTTCATGGTGCCAGCGAAATTAGAAGGATAGCTGCAGATAAAGCGCTGGGCCACCAGCCCGACCAATCCAAAACCCGGCTCATTCAGGAGCGATGGCGACTCGAATGCCCGAGCCACCAAACATCGGGTCACTAATGAGCCGTCGGGCAGCGCGAGCATCCTCCGGATCGGAGTCCCATCCGCCGCCACGCATCCCGCCTCTTCGGTTCAACTCGCCCGCGGGGTCTGTATCCTTGATAGTACTGTAGGGCCCAAGGAAATCTGCGCAGAGTTCCCAGACATTCCCGATCATGTCATAGAGCCCGAACGCGTTCGGTTGCTTCAGACCCACAGGGTGGATCGCTCCGCCGGAGTTCTTACTGTACCAAGCGATTTTGTCGAGGTCGACGGTGGAACGGCCAGAATAGAAGGGTGAGGCTGTCTCGGCTCGGGCCGCATACTCCCACTGTGCTTCCGTGGGCAATGAGACCCGGACGCCGATGACCTTGGAAAGCCGCGCACAGAATTCGAGTGCGGCGGAGAATGTAATTTGATCGGCAGCTAGATTGTCTCCGCGGACACTGCTAGGGTTAACTCCCATAACGGCCTGGAACTGCGCCTGGGTAATCTCGTAGCGCCCGAGGTAGAATGCGCGTGAGATTCGAATTTTCCGGACGGGTGATTCGTTTTCCTGGTGGCCTGGTTCGTCGACCGGCGAACCCATTTCGAAATTCCCTGGAGGAATTCTCACGACCTCCAACGGTACCGAGCCCACGTAGAATTTCAGCTCGCTCGCATCACTGGCTATCAGTGCCTTGAGATCTGCCGAGTCCACTTTCCGCCTCCCATCTGGGTGACAAATATTGGCCATCAGTATCGCAACGAGAGCGATCTGCATAATTCGCGATCTCATCTTGCGCAGCCAAGTCTAAACATGCATTCATGCTACTGCATATATTGATCCGGCTCCAACCTTAGCCCTCGGATGGCATCTACGGGGACTTGGGCGGAGGCGAGGCCGGATGTTTGGCATCGTACGCGGCTTTGTAATGATCATCCCACCACTTCCCATAGTGTTCTTTGTGGGTGTTGCTTAGAGCTTTGGCGTAGTAATCATCAAAAGTAGTATATTTCCGGGCCCATTCTTTTTCGCACGTCGTGCAGCCCCATTTACCCTTGCAGTTGTCGAACGCTTTAATTACGTTTTGAACCCCGTCATATTCGGGCTTCTCGTTTGCTTTGATGAATTCCTCCCTACTCAAATCGCCTGCGGCGGCGCTGTTTGCGGCTGTGAAGAAATCAGCTTTGTGGGAGAGATTCGAGAGTTCCTGCACCAAGACTTGGGTCGCGAAGCATTTGTCTTGACTGGTATCAAGCGTAATTACTCCTTTTGATGTGTCAACGGAACCACCGGTTCCTATCGCCGAGCTGCCAGTCTGGACTGTGGGGTCAACACCCCCATTCGCAGCCTTCGCCGCTGCCCAAACACCTGTCCCTCCGTCACAGGCGGCAAGATTCTTTTTAAGATCGTCGACAGTCCAAGTTGCCGGTGTCGGCGACGGGCAAGGGGGCGAGCTGCCGTCCGCGCAGGCACCACCACCTCCTGAACTTGGAGGTGTTGTCTTTTTCCCGCCGGTCACGCGCGCACCTCATCGGAGGGCGTTGCAAGGACGTGGGACAGCCACGTCAAGGCCTTGCGTTCTAGTCGTTCGGCCCTAGCGGATGGACTCACAATCTTCCCGTCCTGCAATGTTCTCGAGATCCACGGATAGAGTGGATCCCGGGCGCATCCATGCCCGAAAGCAAACATCAGCACGACTATGAGTGCCAACTCCCGCGGCTTGGAAAAACCATACTGCCGAGCTTCTCTAAAGCCTTCTTCAATAAGCATTTTCATATGCTTCTCCCCGCAATAGGCCACCTTTTGCGGGAATGCGCGAGTTGTCTTTTCCAAGAGCCCTTGAGCCAAATCCTCGCGAGAGAATTCGAACGGTGCTTGAGCGAGGTTGGAGAGTTCAATTAGAGCGTTGCGCACGTTTATGTTGTCCGGTCCAGAGACCCTGTCCAGATATTCATGAGTGCCCAGGTGAATGCGCTCGGCTCGCACCATCTGGTCCTCAGGAAATCGTAATACTTCACCAATTTGTGAGTACTGGGGATCGGTATCGAAGGCACTCCCACATAAAAACGTCATCTCTATAAACAAGCGAAGCGGGCCCCGGTTAGTGAACCCGTAGCCCTTGGCCTGGCGGACTGCTGAGCGAAGTGCCATACGAAGTTGCGCATCACCTAGCAAATTGGTGAGGATCGGAGAAAATTTCTTACTGTGCTCGACCATCTCATCTTCAAACTTATGAAAATGGTACTGGCGGAAAACTTCGAGTTGATCTTGACGGATCGTCAACACAAATATTTCCTAAGGCCTCGTCTTTCGTCAGGATTCGCGACAGCTGGGAGGCACGAGATCTACACGGTGAAAATTGCTCGCCTAGAGGGGCTTATAACAAAATGCCCTTGAGATGGCACGCTTGTCTCTTGCTAGTTCTCGCTCCCTAACGAGCTCAAAGTACTCTTCTGCAGTCCGTTATTTCCGAAGAAAAACTCAACTAGATCCTCCGCTTTTTCCCCTTCCGTCCAGAAACATTCAATCGGCCCGAACACCATTCGCAACTCTGACATCGTGCAAGTCGGCAGGTACACCCTGAGCACCCGCGGATCGTAGTACCGAAACACCAGCCGGTTGCCCCGTTCATCTCGCACGACCAGGAATTCCCGCAGGTGACGCCTTAGTTTCTTCAGCGACGTATCACTTCTGAGAAAGACTCCCCAACTGTTGCCCCAGGCTCGTTCTATTAACTTATGAGTATCCTTATACCCGTGGTCGAGTTGCACTAAGTACGGAGCTGCGAGTTCTAACTCGGGCGACAGTTGTCCGCTGTACAGGCAGGCATATTCCAGGTGGCAGGCAAGCAGCATGCGGAAGATTTCGATCGTGCGTGCGCCGTCGAGAATCATCCAGATGTTCTGGCGCGGGCCTTCCGGCCACAGGATTTCTTCGATTCGCTCCACCCACTGCTCTGTCATAGCCACTGCTCTTTCATAACCCAGAGCTCTGTCACAAATGTTCCGCTGTATCCATCCGTAGGCGGCGACCGCCGCCATTAGTGCTTCGTTCACTCCTGACAAAAGGGCCCGCCGCTGGCCGCTGCGGCGACCAGCGCTGCAGCCTGCGCGGACATGTTCAAGTCCTTCGAAAAAACTGGCATATCCACGATTGGAGGTGGGTGCGATGGGATGCGAGGCTGACGATCCGCCAAAGGGAAAGGCACACTCGTCTCTCCGACGCCACTTCCTGATCCCACTGCTCTCGGCTTTCTGTGAACATGCAGTTGACCGGAGATAAACAGGGATTCGACTCGCCGGACAAAGGCAGTGGGGGGAAGATCGAAGGGAATCGAAGAGATATTCTTTCGAACCAAGTCGTGCAGGAGGCTCGTCCTGCGCACGTCAGTACTCAGGTTGGCTTTAAGCTCCTGCAGCCACCAATGAATCCAAACTTGCGCTTCACCAGAGGAAGCCCGATCAGGTTGGTTGCAGTCCTGCTCCTGACAAAGCCACCACTCGTCGTGCCCGAACGGGAAATTCATACGAACTCCGAAAGCGATCCCGTAACTCAACCATAACCAGGGCCTGAGACAGTCACAGATTTGATCAAATGACCGGAGTCGAGTCAAGCCTCGAATCTGTCTCGGTAGATCTCAGAATGCTGACGTCAATCCATAAAACAGCGACTATTAAGGTGGCAATCCAATCGAGACGTCGGGTCTCACTGGAACTGACGGACTGCGCAGAAGGGTCTAAATTATGCGAACCCGAAATGTTCCCTTGGTCGCAAGATTCTGATGCGGAATTCTGGTCAGTTGCCGAACGGCCTTGGATTTGCCGTGATCTGACCGCCTTTGGACCTTTGCGGAATCACGGTCCTCAAGAGCTGCCACGGGGTCTAGCGTACTGATACCGCTGATACCATTTTCCGCGGAACTGCAGCGAATAGGAGAAACTATAGAAACTGTGGCCTACGATTGAGATCGATTGTAAGTCGCTGAGAAACAGGCTATTATCACGCAAGTGTAGATATCAAAGCGAGATAGCAGAAATGGCGGCAATAGAATCTCTCCCTCTCCGCCAGATTTTTTGTTTTTCGCTTTCTCCACTGCTCAGGTTCATCCGCCGTCGACCGGTCGCGGATGTAGCACGTGTTGCGACAGCTAATGCAGTCACGACTCGTGTAGGGCGCACGCAGGCGAAGCCAAGCGCCCCGCCAGGCAACGAGGAATAGAACGAGAATCACCCGTCGTAGAAACCGTCTCCCCAACCGGTCCCGTCCCAAATTTTGCAAGGGACCATGTGGCGACGGCGCCTCGCCCGTCCCGCCGAAGCGAATGCGGAACTCACCCCAGCCGCCGACCTCTCATCACTCCGCCAACCCTGAAGGCCTCGTCACTCCCGCGCAGCGCCAAGGAGGAATCTGCTGCCCTCGCTCTCGAAACCTCTGCTTTCCTCAGGGAGTCAAAGAAAGTATGCGCCTACACTCCTTCCGCTGAAATCGTCCTGAAGAACTCTTTATTGATTCGCATGCCTACTGGAAACCCCCCACAACGTTAGGGGAATGCCCGATGCCCGCCGTATTCTTGGGAATGTCAGAATGACAAATTACCTTGAGTATTCCTGAAGGAAAGTTGCCATCGAGAGAAATGTCCCAGGCCAAAATTCTTCTGGTCGATGACGATGCCCGCGTCCGCCGCGTCATCTCGACCATGCTCTCCCGCCATTCGGGCTGGGAAATCTGCGGTGAGGCTGGCGATGGCCAGCAATCGGTCGAACTCGCCCGCGCTACGAACCCCGACGTCATCCTGATGGACGTCAGCATGCCCGGCATGAACGGCCTCGACGCCACTCGCATCCTCCGCCGCGAGAGCCCACGAGTCGACGTCATTCTCGTAAGCCAGAACGATCCCAAAATCATCTCCCGCCAGGCCGCAGACGTCGGCGCTCGTGCCTATTGCAGCAAGTCCGATCTTGCTCGCAACCTGGTTCCCATCATCGAGCGTACCCTCGAAGATCGCCACCGTAAGCCCCCCGACATGGCCTCTCACATCTTCGAGCGAAACCCCAACGATCAAGCCAGCAGCCTGCTCGCCGCTATCGTGGACTCTTCCGACGAGGTCATTGTTAGCAAAAACCTCGACGGTATCATCACCAGCTGGAACACCACCGCACAGCGCGTCTTCGGCTACTCCGCTAAAGAAGCCATCGGCAGCCACATCACTCTGATCATCCCCAAAGATCGTCTCGCCGAAGAGGACAGCATCATTTCCCGCGTCAGGCGCGGCGAACGCATCGAGCATTTCGACACCGTCCGCCAGCGCAAAGATGGCACCCTCATCGACCTCTCCCTCACCATCTCCCCCGTCAAGGACTCTTCTGGCCGCGTTGTCGGCGCCTCCAAAGTCGCCCGCGAGATCACCGATCGCAAACGCGCCGAACGCAGCACTGCCCTGCTTGCCGCCATTGTCGACTCCTCCGACGATGCCATCGTCAGCAAGACCCTCGACGGAATCATCACCAGTTGGAACAAGAGCGCCGAGCGGATATTCGGCTACCTCCCCGAAGAAGCCGTAGGCAAGCACATCACTCTCATCATTCCCCGCGATCGCTGGGACGAAGAGGCCAGCATCATCGCGCGCATTTGTCGTGGCGAGCGCGTCGATCACTTTCAGACCGTGCGCCGCCGCAAAGACGGCTCTCTCGTTGATGTCTCCCTCACCATCTCCCCTGTCAAAGATTCCGCTGGAAACATCGTCGGAGCCTCCAAGGTCGCTCGCGATATCACCGCGCAGGTTCGCGCTGCCGAGGTTCTCCGTGGCAGCGAAGAAGAATTGCGCCGCCTCTCTCAATCCCTCGATAGCCAGGTCCGCTCCCGCACTCGCGAGCTGCAGGAACTTTCCTGGCAGCTCATGCGCACTCGCGACGAAGAGCGCCGTCACTTTGCCCGAGAACTTCACGACAGCGCGGGTCAGTCCCTTGCCGTTTTGGCCATCGAAGTCGACCAGTTGCTCCAGAAGGCATCGACCTCCCCGGGACTCGCTGTCGACATCCAACGAATCCGCGAGGCCGTCCGCCAGTTGCATGGTGAAATCCGCACAACTTCCTACCTTCTTCATCCGCCGCTGTTGGACGAAAGCGGATTGCTGGCCGCCATCAGCTGGTACGGCGGAGGCATCACCGAAAGAACCGCTCTACACATCGATGTCGAGATCTCAGATGACCTCGGGCGGCTTCCCCGCGATCTGGAACTCGTACTCTTCCGTTTCATCCAAGAAGCCCTCACTAACATCCATCGTCACGCCAGTGCGACAAAAGCATCGATCGCCATGTCCCGCTCGCAGACTCACGTCACGGCCGAGGTCCGTGATAACGGATCTGGCATGTCCGCCGAACGTCTTCGCCAAGTCACTTCGGGAGGATCCGGCCTCGGCATCCGCGGTATGCGTGAACGCATCCGCCAATTTCAAGGCTCCATGGAAATCCACTCCGATTCCACCGGCACAAAAGTATCCGTCGAAATCCCCATCCCCATCGACCAGGACCCAGCCCGCCCCCAAAATCTCCAAGGCGCACTCTGAAGACCGTGTGGCGATGGTCGCCTCGCCCGTCCCGCCGGAGCGAAGCAAGGCGGAACCCGCCCAACCGCCGAAATGCTTCTGCTCCCTCCCACCACCGAATCTTTGTCGACCCCACCCCACCCCCAACCCCTTGTCATTCCGACGAGGCGCGCAGCGCCAAGGAGGAATCTGCTGTCCTAGCCGAAAAGGCCTCGCGTTCGTCATCGTTGCATAAATCGAGCCGACCGCATCCATAACAGACCGTGTGGCGACGGGCGCTTCGCCCGTCCCGCCGAAGCGAAGCGAGGCGGAATCCACCCCACCGCCGAATGCTTACCATTCCGCCAATCACTCAATCCTTATCGATCGATCACCCACCCCCTAAACCCCTTGTCGTTCCGACGAAGCTCGCTTCAGCCGCGAAGTGGCGAAAGAATGCAGCCCACAGCGCAAGCTGTGGGGTAAGCTGCTTCCCAAGCCCCGAAGGGGCGCAAGCAACGCCCCTATATAGACCTCGGAACGCTCTAGATCTCCGCACCGGGAACCAAAACAGTAACCCACCCGGGTCTTCCCACCCACCGGCCAAAATCACACCAACCGTTCACACCATCCACTACCAAATCCACCTGAACAATCACCCCCACCCTCCCATTAACCACCCTGATCCCCCAAAAACAAAGGCGGCCGCCAGGCCGCCGCTTAAACTGAGAACCGAGAACTGACAACTGCTTCCTACTTCTTCCCCCTCAACATCTCCACCACCCTCTCATAATCATCCACTGTCGAATACTCGATCACGATCTTCCCCTTACCCTTGCGATCCCGAATCCGCACCCGCACTCCCAGCAACCGTTCCAGATCCACTTGCGCCGACCGCACGTTCGGATCCACCCACCGCGCTCCGCTACTGGCTTTTTCTTTCTTCACCCCAGGCATGTCGGGCAGAGGATCGAGCAGCCCATCCATTCGCAGCACCAGCATCTCCACCTGCTCGATGTTCATCCCCTTCTTCACCGCATACAACGCCGCTTCCGCGATCCGGTCATTGTCCCCCAGCTTGAGCAACTCTTTCGCCTTCGCGAAATTGATCCGCTTCTCCATCAGCATCTGCATCACTTCGCGCGGCAGTTTCAGCAGCCGCATGTAATTCGCCACCGACACGCGCGATAGTCCGACTCGATCGGCAATCTGCTGCTGCGTCATACTGAACTGGTTACTCAAAACGCGAAACGATTCCGCCTGCTCCATCGGGCTTAGATCTTCACGCTGCAGGTTTTCGATAATGGTCATCTCCGCCGCCTGCTGCTCCGAAACCCGCCGCACCAGCGCCGGAATGTGCGTCTTCCCCGCCTTCTTCGACGCGTGCAAACGCCGCTCGCCCATGATAAGGATGTAGCGCCCCTCCTCCGCCGCTGGACGCACCACGATCGGCTGCACCACCCCACTCGCCTTGATCGAATCCGCCAGTTCCTCGAGCGCTTCGTCGTCGTCCACATATCGCGTTTGAAATGGATTCTTGTCCACATCGGAAATCGCCAGATTCACCACCAGATTCGAAGGCGACCGCGTATCCGCCACCGCCTGGATCTCAATAACCCCATCCTTCGACGCATCCCCGAACGGATCGTAGTCCTCGGAACCCCCCGACTCCGCAAGAGCAGTAGCACCATGCACTGTCGGCGTAACGTTAGCTGGATGGACGCCTGATGAAGGACTAGTATGCGCAGCCGCCAAGCCGGAAGAATTTGTGGCCAACGGTCCCAAGCTGGAAGCGTTTGTATCGACGCCCGCGAAGCTGGAAGGGTTTGTAAAAACAGCCGCCAGGCTGGAGGGTTTTGTGGGGACAGCCGCCATCGGCTGTCCGGCCGAGCGAAGCTCGGCTGTGTGCGGCGCTCGATCCCCGGAATTCGGTTCCACTGCCGTCACCACCGTGGAAGAGCGGCCCTTCAGGGCCGCGTCAGCCCCGCCTGAGCCCGGGGCTTCAGCCCCCGTGGTCACTCTGGAAACTGGAACAGCGCTCGCTGCCACATCCGCCGCACTGTTTGTCACCGGTGGTCTCACCACCCGCGGCCCCGGCAGCAACGACTCCAACCCTCTCCCCAGCGCCCGCCGCTTCTCCACCTTCTCTTTATCCTTCTCCGGATGCCCCGCCAGATTCCCCGCCGTAGCCGTCGTCACGATACTCGTCCCCTCTCTCTTGTCATCCTGAGGCCTGCCGTCTTTTGCAGGCCGAAGGACCCTCGCATTTCTATTTTTGTACATCGATATCCATCGATCTAGCATATAGACAGTCGTCAATATACTAAGCGCTCTTATCCATCTCCGCCGGCGAAATCTCCTCCACCGCCGCGTCCCCCCTGTGTTCCTCCGTGCCCTCTGTGGTGATCGGTTGTTCTGAGGCCTGAGGTCCAACGTCCGAGGTCTGCCCTGAAGCAGGAAGGGTGGAAAGGTTCTCAGCCGGCTGAGGCGTTACAGCCGCCGGCTGCCTCTCAATGATCTCCTTCGCCAGCTTGATATAGCTCTCCGCGCCCTTCGATCGCGGATCGTACACCAGCGCCGCCTTGCCATGGCTAGGCGCCTCTGCCAGCCTGATGTTGCGCGGCACAGTCGTGTGGCACAGCTTCTCGCCAAAATAGTTCTTCAGCTCAGTCATCACCTGCTGCGCCAGGTTCGCACGCTTGTCAAACATCGTCAGCACCACGCCCTCGATGTCGAGATTAGGATTCAGTGCGGCGCGTATGCGCTCAATCGTATCGAGCAGCTCGCTGATACCTTCCAGCGCAAAGTACTCGCCCTGCATTGGAATGAGCACAGCATCAGCGGCCACGAGCGCGTTCAGTGTGAGCAGGTCAAGCGCAGGAGGACAATCCAGCACGATGAACTGAAAGCGGTCGCGCAGTGACGCGATCGCGTCGCGCATCCTGAACTCGCGCCGGTCAGCGTCAACCAGTTCAAGGTTTGCGCCAATCAGGTTCTTGTGCGATGGAATCAGCCAGAGCTGCTCGAGGTCTGTGGTCAGCAGCGCCTCTTCACCAGTAGCCGCCCCCATCAGGAGGTGATAGGAGCTGACGCGATCAGGATCCTTCGCGAATCCCAAGCCGCTGGTGGCATTCGACTGCGGATCGCAATCGACGAGCAGCGTGTTTACTTCAGCAGCCGCAAAGGAAGCGGCCAGGTTGATGGCAGTCGTAGTCTTGCCGACGCCACCCTTTTGGTTGGCAACAGCGATAACGCGTCCCATGGAATTGTGAGGAGAAGCCTGAGCACTCGCAGCATACTTCTCTTCAGAGATCAATTCAATTGATAAGTGTTGTGCAAACAGGTGAATTGATGTGCAAAACCCGCCCCAATGTTCCTGCAGGAACGTTTCTTCGGGATTCAAAGCAGGAAAGTGTTCCCGCAGGAACACTTCTCACGAAACGCGTTGAGCATGAGACGAACTTTTCCTGCAGGAACAACTCAGCGTCTCAAGGACCATGGGGGACAGGACGATTGCGTGGCAGGCGATTAGGCTCGCCGGCAAGAATTTCGGTCCGAGTGTTCCTACAGGAACACTTCTTCGGACTGGCAGTTGCGACCTCCCCAGCGAACAGAACTCAATGGTAGAAATGTTCCTGCAGAACAGCCGTGCTGCTCGGTCAACTTCCTCGCTGTAAAGTACAAAACTTGAGAAGTGTTCCTGCAGGAACACTGTGGAAAACTTTGGCCTGATCTGGTGCAAATTTAAACAGATAGGGGGCGATCCCACTTTTAGGTGTTGCCAGCCTCTATTTTGGTTGCATATGGCTGGGTTTCGGCCTCCGCCTGACAATTGATTCCACTTATTACTTTATTGGTTCGTCGTGCGCGCTTTCTGCTGGCCTCGAGCGCTTACATGCGATTGCAAACACACGGGATTGGGAGGCAGGGATCGCGCTGGGATCGGACCAGTTTAGGGCTGGAAGGGCTGATCGCGCCTGCGGGAGCTGGGTCTGGCTGATCAGGAGGGCCAGACGGCCACCTCGAGCGACCAGGTTGGCTGCTACCGGCAGGATCGATTCGAAGCGCTCTACCGCGCGGAGGGTCACCACGGCGAACGATGCGCCGGCCAGGGATTCGGCGCGGGCCATTCGTATATTGACGTTCGTCAATGTAAGGGCGCGGGTCACTTCTTTAAGGAATGTAGCTTTTTTCTGGTTGGATTCGATCAGAGTTAATGAGATTTCAGGGGCCCAGAGTTTGATGGGGATGCCGGGGAATCCGGCGCCAGAGCCCACGTCGGCCACTTCACAACCTTTCACCACAGAGGGCACAGAGGAACACAGAGGAAATAGGTGGCGTGCGGCGAAGAGGCTTTCGCCGAAGTGTCGGGTCACGATTTCTTCCTCGTCGCGGATGGCGGTCAGGTTGATGCGGGCGTTCCAGCGGAGAAGTATATCGATGTACGTCGATATATTCTGCAGCTGGACGGCGGTGACGACAGCGGATCCCCCTGCGCTTCGCGGCTCGGAATGACAAGGTTCGGATGAGGGCGTTGACGACGCAAGGAATGGCTCCAGCAGTTCCGCGATGCGATCAGGCTTCATGGATCTCAGATTTTAGATTGTAGATTGCTGCGCTGCTGCGGTGCCAAAGATCGGCGAACCGGACGGCACGGGAAAATGCGTCGCGATTTCGTCTGCAGTGCTTCGTCGGGGTCATAGGCGTAGATGCCGCGGATGACCGCCGTAGGGAGCTTTTTGCGGAGGAGGTATACGAACGGGCGAGGGGCCTGGGCCTTTTGTTCAGAAACCAGTTCGTAGAACTGGCCATCGTGAGACACGGTTGTGAGCTGGTTCCACTGCTTGGGGCGGCAACTCTTAATTTGCAGCGACACGCCGGCGGGATCGATTTGGACTTCGTCGCGGAGGCGGGCTCCGAGGCTGCGTTCGTGGCTCTCGGCGTCGATCCTGGAATGCAGCTTTGCCAACAAGAACAGCGGAAGATCGGGCAACGTTTCCCTGGCACCCACGGCTGCGATGGCGCGCACGGCTCCCTCGATCACCATGAATAAGAGAATGATGGTGGTGAAGTGGAGAATGTATTCCAGGACAAGCAAGGGACCGACGAGCATGATGGCGGATTCTCCATTTTTTTCGCCGGCTTTGAGGAGCGCCTCCGTGGGGAGTTGGGCCATACGCGCGTTGATGTAGGCATAGTAACCGCGAAAGAGGAGGCCCAGACTAACGACGGACTGAAAGATACCGCTGACGAGGGCGCCTTCGCAGGGGATGGCATAGGCGGTAAACAGGGCGCGGTAGCGTTTCGGCAACAGGGAGAGCAAAGCGGAGCTAAGAATGTTCATAATGCTTTTATGGCTTAACTGTGGCGCCGCAGTGCCGCGTCTGAGATGCGTTGACAAACTTGGAATCTGGGACGAAGCAACACCGATGAGCTGAGGGGCTAAAGCCCGACCTTCAACGTCGCCCATACGGCGCGGCTTAAAGCCGCGCCCTTTCAAAGCGCTAAACCGGTTGCATCGCTTAGCTGGCGCCCTTCCAAAGCGCCAATGCGTGTGCGTTGTCCAGATGGAACACTCAATCTTAGCGGCGGCCAAATCGTACGCAAGATTACGCGGGTGTGGGGTTCTCCCGCGGGGCCGTTCGTCCCTACCTACTAATTGGACAACCTCGACAGGAATTCAGCCTCCGCATTTCGTGCGTGCAATCACAACCTCAAAACATCTCGCCGAGCGTGTACGAACGTAACAGGAAGAAGTCGCGTCCAAAAATTACGATAGGGACGTCGTTCTGCGGAGGGCATTTCATGTCGAAGGTTTGCGCGCGGATTTGTGTGTCTAGCGTCGCCCTGCTTGCCGTTTTTTCTTCCCTTCTTCTTGTTTCGGATGCCAACGCGCAGACGGCTCCTCGGCCGTTGCGGGCTAGCGAGGTTATGGCCGTTCAGGCGGGTGGCGCCCTGCCGGCGAACCTAGCACATGACATTGCGACGCGCGGATTGAATTTTCATCCGGATGACGCGTTCCTGGCCTTGATGACACAGGCCGGGGCAGACGCCAGCGTGATTGCGGCGTTGAAGGCATCCAAGGTAAACAACGAAGGTGCTGCCAAGCCTGACATGGAATTGCTGCGGAAGCTCAGCGATGCGGCAGTGCTGATGAAGAGCAAGAAATACGATGATGCGGCGACCACGCTGAGCGAGGCGCTGGATGCGAGTTTTGCGCGGATGGAAACCGGGTTCGTGATGGCGGAATTGCTGCGGCAGCGGGTGCAATTCGAGCCGGCGGCGGAGGTATATGCACAGATTCTACGGACCCAGCCGGACTTCCCGGAGCTGCACAACAAGGCAAGCTACATCCTTTATCGGCTGGGCGATGACGAGTCGGCGTTGAATGAGGCGAAGGCAGCGATGGACGAGTACCGCGATGATGCCGAGGCGCACATGAATGCCGGGCTCACGCTGAGTCACTTGCGTAACTTCGATGCTGCGATCTTGGAGTTTAAAGAAGCACTGCGGATCAAGCCGGATTACGCGGGCCTCCATTCAGGAATTGGACTCTTGCATCAGCGGATGCATGACGAAAAGGCAGCGATTGAGGAGTACAAGAAGGCCATCGCGTTCGATCCGGAGTATTCGCTCGCACATTACAACCTCGGCAACATTTATCTGGAGCTGGGAAATGTGCGGGAGGCGATCGTGGAGTTCCGGGAAGCGAGGAGGTTGTGTCCCGATAATCCGGATTATTGGCAGAACTTGGGGTCGGCGCTGATGAGGCAGGAGCCGCGAACTGCGGTGAAGGAATTTCGGGAAATGGAAAAGAGATTTCCTGATTTCGAGATATGTCATGTGTGCCTGGGGCACGGGCTGGCGTGGGATAACGATCTGAAGGGAGCGGAGGAAGAATTCCGCAAGACGATCAAGCTGGATCCGTCGGACGCAAATCCGCACGCGGGTTTGGGCGACATTCGGGTGAAGGAGAAGAATTTCGATGCGGCGCTCGAAGAGTATCGGATTGCGGAGCGGCTGGATCCGAGTGATCCGGATGCGTTCAAGAGTGCTGGGAAGGTGCTGCTCGAGGAGAAAAAAGACTTTGCCGGGGCTGCGGCTGAGTTGAAGCAGGCCGAGTCCGTGGGGCAGAGCAACTGGGAAATTCATGAGCTTTACGGGAAGGCACTCGCAGGGAATGGGCAGAGCGATCTCGCGATTGCAGAGTTCAAAGAGGCGCTGGCGCTTGATTCCAGGCAGGGACAAGTGATGTCGGAGATGGCCGTGGAGTTGGAGAAGAAAGGCGACTGGGCGGGAGCAGTGGAGCAATATCGGCGAGGAGCGGA
>Ga0070732_10000535_pt1 | contig 23605 bp, 13 predicted proteins | sample Coa_R1_5_FD_66449 | JGI IMG/M metagenome (GOLD analysis project Ga0070732, IMG submission 66449) | Surface soil microbial communities from Centralia Pennsylvania, which are recovering from an underground coalmine fire - Coalmine... | ecosystem: Environmental > Terrestrial > Soil > Unclassified ... | reverse complement strand
TCGTGTATCTGAATTCAATTAGCTGGTCTGGCAGGAAATCCCAGGCGGGTGGCAACCACCAACGCTATCGCACCGTGGAACACGGCTCGCCCATTTCTACTATTATAGACTGAAGGGAAAGACTTGTCACGAGATGATTGCGTCGGTCGGGCTTTCCAGCCCGACCGGCAGCATGTTCGAGTTGCGCTCAATCTTGCTCCGGCTCTTCTTCCTCTTCTTCATCCTCGTCTTCATCGCCGTCTTCGTCGTCACCTTCATCGAATTCTTCGTCGCCTAGTTCTTCATCTTCTTCGTCATCGAAATCTTCATCATCGAAATCTTCGTCGTCAAACTCTTCGTCGTCAAACTCTTCGTCGTCGAAGTCGTCGTCCTCGAATTCTTCATCGTCGAACTCGTCGTCTTCGGCCTCATCATCATCGGCTTCGTCGTCGTCATCGCCTTCTTCCTCGTCGTCGTCCAGGTCTTCTTTGTCTTCATCATCGGGCTTGGCCTTGGCCGCCTGGAGCGGCGCATAGGATGGCTCAGAACCGTCGGGCAGGCACCAGGGCGCTTCCCCCGGAGAGTTAGAAGTGAACGAAACAAACGAGGCGCCACCGAGCATCGCGATACCCTCAAAAAAGGAGTCAGCGAGAACACCAAATGTAACGAACCTTGCTTCCGTTCTATACGCCATCCGGGCCGCTGGAAGGCCGAATTCAATTCAGGCCGCGAATCGCGAAATCGGCCGGGACCGATCAGTTTTCTCCGTTAGCCGCAGCCCAGGAAATCAGCCAAGCGTAACGCTTCTTAGTAAACTTCGCCGGCATTGTCAAGTCACGCATGTCCTATTATTTTTTTCAAATTCAGCACCCTCTCCGACCGTTTTTTTCGACGAATTTTGGCGGCTCGCGCAAATAAGTAGATATAGCGGCCGGCCACGGTCTTTGAGGCCAATAGACCCCAGTTTTTCCGGTGAGAAAGGCAGCTCTATGTCGGGTATCAAACTTCGTTTTCTCTTTTGGTTCATAGCGTTTGCTTTCCTGCTCGCGAAAGCTGCAGGTGTGCATGCCGAGGACCAGCCTCTTATTCCAGCGGCCTTGAATGAGTGCCTGCCGAAGATCGCCCCTGGCATGTCGATGGCGGAGATTGAGAAAGTCGTTACGAAGGCCTATCCGAAGGCCAAGGCGCGGATGGGGCTGTGGTCCGGCCACACGGGATACATTGACGTGCAGCTAGACGAGCAGTTTTCGATCTCGATCGCGGCGGAAGACCGGCGCAACGGCGGCCCCGCGGTACACAAGGATCTTCTCATTTATGTGTTCGATCACACCCGGAAACGTCGTCTGGAATTGCGACAATACGATTGGGAAAAAGCCGCCGCCGCGCCCGAGAAAGAGAAGCCGAAGTAGAGAATGCGAATGATCCTTATATCGTTTCGGTCCGCGCACCTGGCATAGGCAGAGCCGATGGACGAAGCGCAGGCAAGCCGAATTGCCTACGGTTTGCGGGCCGGCCAGCCCGAGGCCTGGGCAATGTTCTATGACGCGTTTGCCGAACGGGTCTGGCGGGCCACTGCGCGCCTGCTGGGCCCGGCTTCCACCGACATTGCCGATGTGGTGCAGGAGACCTTCCTGGCCGCGGCGCGTTCCGCCCGCACCTACGACCCGGCCAAGGGCTCGCTCTGGTTCTGGCTTTGGGGCATCGCCCGCCGCCAGTTGGCGCTGCACCTGCGAAAGAAGCAACGCTGGCAACAAGTAACGGTGCTGGCAAGCAACGGCCGGCTGTCGCGCTGGCTCGAAGGACAGGAATCGATGCCGGCCGATACGCTTGAGGCACGTGAGCTGTCCGAACTGGTTCGGGCCACGCTGGGCGCCTTGCCGGCCGAATATGCCGACGTGCTGACGGCCAAATATCTGGATGAATTATCCGTTGAAGCGATCGCTCAGGAAGAACGCAGCACCGAAACCGCGATTTACTCGCGCCTCGCCCGAGCGCGGCAAGCGTTTCGCGATGCATTTAGAAAAAAACAAAACGTTTAGCGGCCGGCCCGAAGGGCCGCGCGCTAAACGCGGAAGTTGATTATGAGACCATCCGAAGACCAAAATGACGACCGCTTGCGGGCGCTGCTCCGCGCCGCCGAGACCGGCACTGCGCCGCCGGACCGGGCGTTCCTCGACCGCTTGCGCGAACAATCCGCGGCCGCGTTTGCCGCGTCCAGTATTCCAGAAGCCTCGTCTTCTCTCTCCCCCAGGAAAGGGCGTGCCATGTTCACTCGCATTGTGGGCTCGATCGTCGTGCTGGCGCTGGCCGTGGCCGGGATTTGGTTCGGATTCTTCCGGATCGACAAGCCGGTGCAAGCGGCGGGACCGAAATTCGGCGAAGTGATGGAAGGCGTGCGCAGTGCCAAGAGCCTGCACGCCCAGATCACCAAGGATGGCAAGACGAGCGAGCTATGGTCGGAGAAGAACGGCCGCCGGCGCACTGACTCGGGCACTGGCTCCTACGAAATCACCGACGGCTCGCTCTTCTGGAACGTGGACGCGAAGACGGGAAAGGCCACGCGGCTCAATGAAAAGCCCGAAGCTGATGTTTTTGACTTGATCTTAGGCTCGAAGATCGCGGAGAAGGGCGGCCTTGGAGAATTGACGCCCACGGAAAAGGTGGGCGACGACAGCTTGCGCTACAAGATGAGACTCGGCAAGATCGAATTTGAAGCACTGGTGGATGCGAAAACGAAGCAACTTCGCTCCTTTACTGCCCGGAACGAGTCGAAGCAACTTCTTGGCGAATTCAAGCTCCTCGAAATCAACACCTCCCTGCCGGAAGACAAGTTCCTCGTCCTCAATTCGCTTTCCGAAGATGGCCGTGTGGGCAAGGTCACCGACACACAAGGCATCGCCTCCGTCAAGCCCCTGGCCCAGTCGCGCTGGACGCCCATTTGCAACAACCTCGTTCTCATGCCCGGCGACTTGCTGCGCACCGATATTCGCGGCGCCAATGCAGTGGAAGCGCGCTTGCTGTCGCGCACCAATGTCATCATCGGCCCCGGCTCCCAAGTCGAGCTGGCGAAATCGACGCAACTCAAGCTACACAGCGGTGAGATGGAAATTAGCGTGCCAAAGGATTCCTCCGTCGAACTCGACGGGCCGGAAGATCAGAAAGTCGTCGTGAAAGGCACACAGCATTATCGGGTGGACAAGAATGGCAAGCTGCTCCTCGTCGCCAAGCCGCCGCTCTGGCTCCAGGGCTTCAAGGGCCAGACCGCCAATGAGTCGCTCGGCTCACTAATTGCCAAGGTCGATGGCCGCAATGTGCCGCTCTCGGTCGGCTACCATCACGTCACCGTCGATATCCGCGACCAGATTGCTCGCACCACGATTGAGGAATCGTTTGTCAATCACACCGATGTGGTTACCGAGGGCGTGTTCTACTTTCCACTGCCACAAGATGCCTCGATCTCCGGCTTCGGCATGTGGATCGGCAACGAACTCGTGATGGCCGACGTGGTGGAAAAGCAACGGGCGCGCGAGATTTACGAGCAGATCAAGCGCGAACGGCGCGACCCCGGCCTGCTCGAATGGCAAGGCGGCAACATCTTCTCCGCGCGCGTTTGGCCGATCTCCGCCAACGGCGAAAAGCGCGTGAAAATCGTCTACACGCAAGTGCTGCCGTTGCGCGGCAACACCTACCGCTACAGCTACGCGCTGCAAAGCGACATGCTGCAGCAGCACCCGCTGAGAGATTTATCGCTGACCGTCAACGTGAACTCCGAGATTCCACTCAAGAAGGTCTGGTCGCCGACCCACAGCACCCGCGATCAATTTACGCCGGCGGCTGCCCGCGTCGAGTTTTCGGCGCAGGAATACACGCCGAACAAAGATTTCGAAGTTGTCATCGAGCAGGAAAAGCGCGCTTCCGACCTGGTGATGGTCCCGCATCGCCGGGGCGATGACGGCTATTTCATGCTGCAACTCATGCCGCCGGCTGTGACCACCGGCCGCGACGTGCTGCCCGATGCCGCGCCGTTGCACGTGCTAATCCTGGCTGACACCTCCGCGTCGATGGACAAGGGCCAGCGGCAGCGGCAGGACGCATTCCTGGCCGCGCTGCTCGGCTCGCTGACGCCAACCGACACTTTCAACCTGGCCGCCTGTGATGTGAATTGCGACTGGGTCTTCGAGCAAGCGCAACAGGCCATGTTTGCCAGTATTCAAGCCGCCCGGCAAATGCTCGAACAGCGCATCTCCCTTGGCTGGACCGATCTCGACAAGGCCTTCGCCTCGGCCATGAAGCAATCCGGTCCGAACACGCACGTGATTTATATCGGCGACGGCATCATCACTACCGGGGACGCCGACCCGGCCGCGTTCGTAAAGCGGCTCAAGCGGCTGTACGAAGGCAAGGCAGGCACTTTCCACGCGGTCACTGTCGGCAACAGCTTCGAGTCGAACGTGCTCAAGGGCATCGCCTCGCTCGGCGGCGGTTCCATGCGCAAGGTCAGCGGCGAGCAGACACCGTCCCTCGTGGCCCTCGATCTACTACGCGAAATGGCCCAACCCACGTTGCGCAACATCAAAGTGGAATTCAAAGGCTTGCAGGTGGCTCGCGTGTACCCCGAGGAATTGCCGAATGTGCCCGCCGGCACGCAGCAAATTCTGCTGGGCCGCTATTTGCCGCAGGGGAATGAGCAGCAGGGTGAAGTCATTGTCACGGGTATGCTCAGTGGCAAGGAAGTCCGCCTGTCGGCTAAAGTGAATCTGCCGCCAGCCGCAGTGGCAAAAGCCGGCGTGGTGGACGAAACAAGTTCCTTCATCCCGCGCCTCTGGGCCCGCATGCATCTCGATGTCTTGCTCGACCAGGGAAGTTCGGCCGCCATTCGCGATGAGATCATCGCGCTCTCGGAAGAATATCAGATCATCACGCCGTATACGTCCTTCCTCGTCCTCGAAAGCGATGCGGACCGCCAGCGCTTCGGTGTGAAGCGGCGCTTCCAGATGCGCGACGGCGAGAAGTTCTTCGCCGCCGGACGCGATAACGTCGATTACGCCCTGGTACAGCAGCAAATGAAGCGCGCCGGCCTGTGGCGGCTGAACCTGCGCCGCGACGTGCTGCGCTCCTTCGCGAACCTCGGCCGCAATCCGCAGCAGTTTCAACAGCTAGAACGCCGACGTGAATTGAGGAAACTCATTGAAGACAACGAGACGTGGTACGCCGAAACCGATTCGCTGACGACTTTCACTTCAAGCCCAGTCTCGGCGTCCACGGCATCAGCGCCCTATGAAATGTCTTTCGACTTTGCGTATGGCCCCATGGGGAAAGCGGGCATCCGCAGTGAGCTAGGGGACGTTCGCGAATTGGAGGGGCTCGAACGGAGCAAGGATCGGTTGGATGTCCTGGAAGACGAAGCAAAGAAGGAGGCCATTCTCGGGCGAGATGAATCGGAACCAGCGAACGCACCCGCAGGGGAGAAGGCGCCTAATGCGGACGAACCGGCCGCCCCTGACGCGTACATCGATGATTTCGATATGAAGGACAAGAAGTCCCTTGCCAAGGAATCACCTTATCGCGGTGGTGATCTCGATTTCGACGAAAACAGGCCCATGTTCGCAAGCTATGGCCGCCGCGCAGGAGGACGCCTTACCGGCGGCGCTTCCGGCGGTGAGTTCGGTGAGTATGGCGGCTACGGCTACTATTACCGGGGCCCTGGTCGGCGCGCGTACGACGATTCCCTGTACTGGCAGCAGCAATGGTGGCAAACGCTGTTTCCGCCGCTGCCCAAGCCGGGCAAGTCGCAGGTAGTGAAGTCGAGCTGGCCCGATGCGGCCCGCAAACTGGCGCAGAGTCTGCTCCGAACGGAGAAGTTGCAAAAGCTCACCGGCGGCGTGGAGATTACGCACCGCACCGAGACTTTTGACCCGCGCTGGAAGGAGTTGACTAGCAGCAGCAGCAACTTGCAACTGTGGTCGCCCAAGAATTGGCTCACCCGCAGCCAGGGCGATAATACACAAACGACGATCAACTGGTGCGACGGCAAAGAACGCGGGCTGATTCACCAGGCGTTTCAGATTGGCCGCATTCGTACTGCGGTGAAGGAGGATCTCGATCTTCCGTCGCTGGATGATTATTCCATTTCTTCGTTGCAGCGATCGTTTGCGGAGTACACGCCGAAGATCGAAGACGCAGGCAAGGGTCGTGTCCGACTTATTTTGGCCCATGAAGAGACCAACTCGGAAGTACGTTTCCTGATCGATACCAGCAAGAACGTAATTCTTTCCTTGGAAAACTTCTCCGAAGGCAAGCTGCAATCCACCACGCGCTACGCCGACTTCCTCGAAGTCGCTGGCAGTTGGTGGGCGCAGGCCATCGAGACCACCGATGGCAAAGGCGAACGAACCTCGCTGTCGAAGGTTTCGGTCAAGGCCCTCACGGCGGAAGAACTGAGCCAACGCTTAAGTCAGGAACTGGCCTGCCGCGACAAGATTGTGTTCACGAAGTACCCCCTGCCCTCCGTGAACACCGCCAAGAAGGCGGTCGCCAACAAGAAAGACAGCCTTGAGGATCATGTCGTCCTGCTGCGGCACTTCGCGGCCAGCCAGCAATGGACCAAGGTGCGCGAAGAATTGGAGAGCATCGAAAAGCGGGCCGGCGGTAAGCCCGGCTTGCAATGGTATCGCGATGCGGTGCAGTTCCTGAGCCGCCGCTATGAAGAACTGAAGCAGCGACAACTCGACTTCGCCCGGCAGCTCGCCAAAGATGCAATGCCGGCCAACGATGCATTCGCTCTCGTTCAGCACATATTCGGCAAGGCGGGGAACTTCATGGGCGGTAATGAAATGCTCGATCTGCTCGACCGCCTGGAGCCTGTCTACCAGCGGCAGCCAGCATATTTGCATGCCATGAAGGGTTGGAAGCAGAACCGCGCCGCTTGGTTGGGGGCTACCGGCAAGCAGGCTGAGGCCACGCAAATTCTCAAGGAATTGGCGACCACCTATCCGCATGATGTGAACGTGCAACTCGGTTATGTGCAGCAGCTATTCAGCCGGGGCGATTACGCTGCGGGCTACGCCTGGATAACGCAATCGCTGAGCCGGAAGCGCGAGCGCCCAGATCAGACTTACTGGCTCGAATGGGAAGAAGAGAGCCTGCGCACCACGTATGTCAGCTACTTGCAGAACCAGGGGCGCTATTCCGACGTTCTCAAATACATTGAAGAATGGATGAAGAAAGAGCCCGTGAGCCCAACTTCCTACGCAATGTATCTGTCCACGCTCGTTCGACTCGATCAAGAAGCAAAGGCCAACGAGACGATTGCGCGCTGGCTTTATACTGCCGTGGCTATGAAAGAATGGGCCCCGGCCGACGCGGGCCGACTGACGGCCGCGATCAACCAGGCGGTGGGCCAGGGCTACAACCTGTACACAAACCGCATGGACGAGCGCTGGTACAAGCCGCTGGCCCAAGTGGTTCGGCATTTTGCCCGCGATCCGAAGTATGGCCATTATGCCGATCAGGTCATGAACAACGGCCAGTTCCATCAAACCGATGAAGCCCGCGCCATTCGCAAAGAGATGGCCGGCATCCTCGCGGCCGAAATCGCCAAACTGCCCTGGGCCCGTGTGAATAGTATGGTGACCTGGCTCCATGCAAATGATCCGGTCATTGCCGATGATCTGTGGCAAACGATCACGGTGGGCGTAAAGGAGCGGTGGCAAAAGGAAACGAAGCCGAATCAGCGCAATCAATGGAGCGGCACGCTCGTCGGCATCTTCGAGTGGCGCGGCCTGACCAACGAATTGCTCGCCTTCCTCCGGCAGCAATTGAACGAGGGCAAGCCGGAACAGAAGCAAATATTTGCGCTGCAACTGTTCGACACGCTGATTAAGCAGCCGTGGCAGGCAGAGTTTGAGAACGAAGCGCTCGGTTTGTTGGAGCAAATCAAGCCGCTGGGCGAGTCTTCGAGCCCTGCGGTTGCCCAGGTCGCCGCGCTGTATCGCCTCACCGACCGCATGGTTCAGGCCCGTGCGGATGCTCTGAACGGAAAGATTGAGCGGCCCGACAAGCTCACGCGCACCGAATTGCGCGAGAAGCATGCCGCGAATCTCAAGGCTGCCCGCGAGGGCTTTGCCGACCGGCTGGCTCAGCAACTCCTCGCCAAGACGGTGCCGCCGCTTTCGCCGGACTTGGCAAAATGGCTCGTCGTTGAGCGCCTGTACCTGGAGACGCTGCTCGACCGCGACCCGAAGCGCCTGGCAGCCGAAGCTTGGGAGATTGTGGGCAACGAGCCGCCGAAGCCGCTGGATGCCGACGCCGAGGTTCCGCCGGGCTTCGCTTTAGAGCAACATCGCAAGGATCGCGCTTATGCGACGCTCTGCTATCTGGCGACGCGGCCGAAGGCCGATCCCGAACTGATCGAGCGACTGCTGAAATACCTGGACAAGGGCATCGTCCAGGAAGGCGAGGAGTCGCAATGGAAGAAGGCCAAGGAGCAACTGCTCATCGCGCTCGATAAACCGAAGAAACTGGAGACGGATCTTCGCGCGTGGATCAAGATGGAGGATGGCGCCAACGTGTGGAAATTGTCCCTCGGCTTCATTCTGGCCGAACAGGGTAAGCTCGAAGAAGCGGTGAAGCTGTTCGAGACAATCGAAAAGGCCGACGAGCTTGGCCCGCAAGCGTATCGCTCGCTGGCCGACTGGTACATGACGCTGAACCAGCGCGAGAAATACGAACGGGCCACCGTGGCCTCGTACAAGATGACCGAGGAATACCGGCTCAGCCAGCGGATTGCTGCCAAGCTGTACCCATGGCAGCGGAGCGATGGCCACTTGCCCAGCGAACTGGATAAAGACGTGCTCTTCATGTTCGCGGCGCTCTTCGAGAAGTCGGCCGCTCCGCAGAATTACGTCTACCAGTTGCAGCAGTTCTACCAGGCGTGCCGCGACTTCCGGCTGCTGGGCACGCTAGCCGACGCCGTCGTCGGGCAAACCGCCACCAAGATTTACCCGTTCCTGCAAGGCATGGATGCGGTGATCCGCGAAATTCACGACGAGGCCACGGTCGACCAGATGATGGAACATCTGGAAAAGAAAGCCCGGCCACGGGCCAAGACCGCCATGGACCATCGCGCCCTGGATTTGCTGGAAGTGCTGGTGCAGCGGCGAGCGGCGGAATTGCAAAACCAGCCGGCGCCGCATGGCGACAAAGCCCTGGCAGCGCTCAAGCGGGCGTTCGACCGGCAATGGACCGATGGCGAACAACGTCTGATGGCCGACCTGCTCGCCCAGCTCAGCAGGATTGCCTATGAGCCGCTGGCCAAGGAACAAGTGCGCGAACTGGAATGGCTGCACCAGCAACAAAAGCCGGGCACGCACGACCGGCTGCATGTCGGCCACCGGCTGGCGAACATTTACTACGCCTACGGCAGGCTCAACAACGCGACCGACCTGCTTTACGCTTCGCTCAAGGAATATCAGGATGCTCATAATGGCATCCTGCCGGCCGATGCCAATGAGGCGATCGGCACGCTAGTCTCCTACGAAGAGGCCGGCATGCATCATTCGCGCGTCGAGAAATTCCTGACCGGCCAACTTCAACACCCCGTTACGGAGCAGCAGAAGTACTGGCTTGTCCAAACGCTGTACAACGTCTACCACTCCGCGCTCTCGATGGGCGGCGAAGTCTCGCTTGGCAAAGGCCAGGTGCTGTACAAGGCTCTCGAGCAAGCGCTGCGCAAGGATCTGGATACGCCCGACCCCAATCAGTTTTCGCAGTTGGCCAACCTGCTTTGCTCCGTCTATCGCACGGCCAAGGAGAAGAAGCTCGACGGCTATACGGAAGACCTGCATAACTTCGCTTTCCAGCACTTGCCCGAAATCTTGAAAAAGCAGGTGAATAACTACGATTGGGCAATACAAACGGTCGCGGCCACCGTGCATGACGTGATTGGCCCCAAGGATGCCATCGCCTTCTTGCTGGATCGCATCGAGGCCGAGCCCAAGTGGTTTCGCCTGAATAATCAAGATGGGTGGGCCCGGCACAGTTATAACCTGGCCTACTGGCGCACGGAAGTGAAAGACCTCGGCGATCTGGAGCCGCGCTTGCTGAAGCTGGTGCTGGCGGAACTCCGGTTGGACTTGGAGACGCAGAGCCAGCGCAATCGCAATATGTACCATCGCGATTACGGCAATTACTGGCAGGAAAAGGAAGTCGACTTTGTGAAGACGGCCAACGAAGTGGTCGAGCAGCGCGCCAATTCCGGCGCCACGGAGAAGTACATAGCCGACTATCTCTATCGCGGCGTCAACCGGCCGGGGCGGGCCATCGAAATCCTGTTCGCCACCCACGAGAGGAAATCGCTCGACGACGGAGGACAGGCACAACTGGTGCATTACTTGCAAGAGCAGAAGCGCTATGCCGAGTCGATCCCGCTAGTATTGCCGTTGATCGAACGGCATCTGGACGACCTGTCGTACCGCACGCAGTTGATGACAGCCTACCACCGCACGAAGCAGCCGGAGAAGTTGCTGGCCACGCTCAAGGCGGCGGATGCACACTGGCATCAGGAAGGGCGCTGGAATGAAGGCCCCATGGCCGGCCTGGCCTACGCTTGCCTGGATTGCGAACTCTTCCCGCAATCGGTCGAGTATTACAAGGAAGTGATCGGTCTGCGCCAGCGAACGGCGCCGCGTCGCGGTGTCGGCGACGGCACGCTGGCCGAATACTACTCGAATTTGGCTCGTGCCTACAGCCGGCTGGGGAAGACGGCCGACGCGGTGGATGCAGCCGGCGGCGCCATCGTCGCCTGGCCGGCGGCGGCTCGCGAGCGCGCGACTTACCTCGAGCGCTTGCGCGAAGTGATGTCGGCGGCCACAGACTTGGATGCCTTTGTGACGCAGCTCGATCAGAAGGATAAGGAAAGCGGCCAGAGCAGCCCGATCATCCGCAAGGCGCTGGGCCGGGCCTATGTGAGCCGCGAGCAATTCGAGAAAGCCATTGGCCAATACCGCATCGCTATCGAACTCCAGCCCGAAGATGCGGAGTCTCATCGAGAACTGATCGCGGTATACGACCGCATTCATAACCCTCAAGGCGCGATCGAGCAATTGCTTGCTTCCGTCCAGCAATCCCGTCGGGAATTGAGTATTTATCAGAGCCTCGGCGATCGCTATGCCGCGACTAATCAGCCTAAAGAAGCTGAACGTGCCTACACGTCGATTGTCGAGATGCTTTCCCGCGAAGCTGAATCGCATGCCATGTTGGCCGATGTTCGGCAACGGCAGAACCGCTGGGAAGAGGCCATCCCGCAGTGGGAAGTCGCGGCGCAACTCAATTCCATGGAACCCACGGCGTTGCTGGGCCTGGCCAGAGCGCAGATTCACTTGAAAGAATGGGACAAAGCCAAGGGAACCGTTAAGAAGCTGGAAAGTCACTCCTGGCCGGCCCGCTTCCCGAATGCGGAACAAGAGATTCGGGCACTGCGGGTGCAGGTGGAGGAGCGAAGGTAGGGAAAAGAGTGCGTGGTGAGTGGTATCCCGCGGGGCTCGAAGACTCGCCCCGCGGCTTGTGTGCAGTTCCCACTCACCACTCACCACGCACTCCTGTTATAATCACATCACCACGGCTTTTTTCGTGTTAGATCGTGCGTTGCGTTTCGTCTTATAGGAAACGCAACGCGGTGCGGTTTGCCCCGGGGCCTAACCGGGTTGGGTGCTGTCACCATGAAATCGGGCCAATCCTCGGCGGGCTCGCGCCAGGCCGCGTTTCACGCGCTATACAAGCAACATAGCCGAGAAGTGTGGGCGCTGGCCTATGCCCGTTGGCTCGACGCCGATCAGGCCCAGGACATCACCCAGGAAGCGTTTCTGCGTTTGTGGAAACAGTGGGAAACTGGAGAAGAAATACAAAATCCGCGGGCCTGGCTAATGCGTGTCGCCCGCAACCTGGCGGAGGATTACGGCAAAAGCGCGTTTCATCGCAATGGCACACATCCGCCGCAGGTGCTGAATGGAGTGAAGGGTAGCGAGAATTCCCCGTTGGAAAAGTTGGAGCGTGAAGAGACCTTTGCCCAGTTACGGGCTATCTTGGAAGAACTTTCGCCAGCGGACCGGCATCTCTTGACGTTGCGCTATGCTCTGGATTACGACGCAGCCACGATTGCTGAGCGTCTGGATATTCACACAACGGCCGTCCACATGCGCTTGAGCCGGGCCCGGCAACGCCTGGCAGAACTACTGGCGGCTCATGGAGTGCAACCAAATTTATGAATGCAAATCTTTCTCCGGAAGCAGATTCGGAAGATGGCCTGGACCGGCTGCTGCGGTCCTACTTCCAGGCCGAAATGACGAAGTCGAAGTTTGCGCCGCCGGAAGTGGCCGGCGTGGCTCCGGCGCGCTTGCCGCAGCAGCGCGCGACCTTGTTCCGCAGCCGCATCGTGCTCGCCCTATCGCTGTTGCTGGTGCTAAGTGGCCTGTGGCTTCTACTGGGCAACCGCTCTCGTTCGAGTCTGCCCGTTCCGGCCGGTATGAATAATTCGGCCGCTGAACGACATGATCCCTTCCAACCGGCACAACCGGCACGACCGGATTCTTCGCCGCATCGCTAATAGCACGGCCAATTTCGCTAATCCACCGTTTCGGCCGATCCGGTTCCTTCCGGATCGGCCGTAAACTTTTTCCAGGCATTTGCTCTTCCGTTGCCGGAAAACTGAATTATGCTGGATTGCAGTGCGTTGCAGGGATTTGCGCTTGTATAAGCCTGGTGACTTCGCACACTGGAACTATGAACGCAACGACGACGAATCTGTTAAGCCTGCCGCCGCTCCAGCGCCGCATGGCGGATGCGTGGCTGGCGCGCTTTGAAGATGGTTGGAATCCTCAGAAGTTGCCGGAATTCCTGCGCTCGCTCCCACCCAAAAGCTCGCTGCGCCAGCCGCTATTGCAAGAAATGGTCCAGCGCGACCTGGATCACCACTGGCAGCAAGGGCAGGAAAAGACGGTTGAAGAATACCTGCACTCCTACCCCGAGCTGGGCTCCGTCGACGACATTCCCATCGACCTGATCGCGTCGGAATACCACGCGCGCGACCGGATGGGGAAAGCCGAGTTATCGGAGTTTGCGGAGCGCTTCCCATCGCGGATCGACGACTTGTATGTCCTGCTGAAGCCAGACCTTTTCGACGCCGCCCCGCCGGCAAACCAATCGAAATTGAACGGCTCGCTTGACGAGCGCCGCAAACAACTGCTCCAGGCGCCGCCGACGGGTGAGGCGGCTGACCCGCTGGCCGAGCGGCGCAAGATGCTGCTTCGCACGCCGAGCAACGACGATGTTTCGCTGCCGGCGCAGCCGGATGATGAGTTGTCTTCCAGTTCGACCGAAACGCCGCCGCGGACGGAAGTCGTGTCGGAACTGGACTTCGTGTTGCCGCCAAGTGCGATGTTGTCCGGCCCACCGGTCGCCGACGCCGCCCACCATTCGGAGACGCAATGGGTGGACATCGAGACCATCCGCCAAGCACCAAAGAAGTCGTCGCCGGCCATGCCGGAACCGCCGGCTCCGGCTCGGTCCGCGCAAGCACCGCTGCCACTGGCGGAGTTTGGACATTATCGAATCATCAATCGCGTGGGCAGCCGTGGCAGTTGCCTGTTCGAAGCCACCGACATGCAGTCGAATCGGCGTGTGGCGCTCAAAATTCCGCAGCTAGCGGGCGATGTGAGTGACGAAGCGCGGGCGCGCTTTCAGCGCGAAGGTCGCGCCGCTGCGGCAGTTTATCATCCGTTGCTGTGCCCGGTGCTCGAATTCGGACAAATCGACGGCATTGATTACTTCGCCATGCCGCTGGTCGACGGCGAACCTCTGAACCGGGTGCTGCAACAGCGCTCGATTTGGCCGCCGCGCACGGCCGTCATGTTTGTCACGAAGCTCGCCATGGCATTGGAAATCGCTCATCGGCAGCGCTTAATTCACCGCGATCTGCGGCCGGCAAATATCGTCATTACTCCTACCGAGACGCCGGTAATCGTCGGTTTTGCTTCGGCGGTCGCCCGTGACGATACGGTCGATCCGGCCGATGCGGTTTACCTGGCGCCAGAACACGCCCAAGGTGAAGAGCGGATGGGACCGCAGGCTGATGTTTTTAGTCTCGGCGTACTGTTGTTTCAGTTGCTGACGGGCAAAACTCCGCCGCCCGGCCTGCCCGAGTCTGCGTTTCCTTCCGACTTGCCGCCGGATCTCAAGAACTTTTGCCGCAAAGCGCTGGACGTTCGTCCCGAGGATCGACCAAGTGGCATGGAGGAAGTGGCGCGCACCCTGAATGGGTTCCTCGGCAGGTTGCGGCCATCCGATCTGGAAGTGCGCGGGGCGGCACTGTCGGGTTCCTTCCAGGGCCGCATCCTGGCAGGCGCCGGCGCGGCATTGCCGCCGCGGAACGCATCGCCGCCGCCGGAAAACCCGGCCGCCAATGCCATGAGCTCGCAAATGCAGGAACTGCGACAGCTGTCGAACTGGAGCGTGCCGCCGCCTTCCCAACGGGCACCCATTAAATGGCAAATCCCGTGGGTCTGGTGTGTGAGTTTCGGCTTCCTTGGGGTGGTGGGTACCTTAATCGCGCTGGCAATTTTCGGTCGCGATCCCGGGACGGAAAACGCAAAAGACCGCCCTTCCAATCCGCCGGTGCAGACGCCCCCGGGCCCCAGCTTGAATGAACTGCTTGCGGCACTGGAACCGAGCCCGCCGCTCGAAAAACGAAACGAAATCCTCGCCAAGATTCGGGCTCGCAATAACCCTGCCGACGCGAAGGAATTGGCTCATCTCATCACCGACAGCGAATGGGCCGACCCGCTCGCCGATTCGGACTCGAAAAAAGAAGCTGCCTATAGTGCACTGCGTGAAATCGACCGAGCCTATTTGATCGGCGGTTTAACCACGGCCATGCAGTCCCGAAACGCGCGAATTCGCGCATGGGCTTGCGACAAGATCGCCGATCTGAATGAATCGGCGCTCATTCCGGAGCTGCGCGCCGCCCTGAACGATCGCCACGGCCTGGTGCGCAAAGCCGCCGCCGATGCCTTACGCGCGATGGCGCCGAAGGACAAGGAAACCGCCGAAGCGCTGGAGCGTCGCATTGCCGACGATGATTGGATTAGTAAATTGTCGCCTTCCAAGGAAGGACGCATAGACGATCCCAACTATGGCGGGAAGAAAGCAGCGCTGGATGCGTTGAAAACGATTGACCAGAAGCGCGCGCAGGAAGCCCTAAAAAAAGCGCGCGAATCAAAAACTTCCGCCGTTCGCGATTGGGCCAAGGAAGAACTGGCCGAGATGAAGTGACTCGCATAACGAGCCCGCAGCGCCAAGAACCCCCCGCAGCGCCAAGGAGCCCGCAGCGCCAGCAAGGGATTGAATGATCCCTTGCTGGCGCTGCGGGCTCCTTGTTATTTTTACTTCGCCTGCTTCATCAGCGTCCAACTCTGCGTCGAACCCACGTTCGGGTTGAAGTTCGCATTATTCGAGAGGATGTACGAACCGTTGCCGCTCACCCACGCATGACTGTAGCCGGAAGGCAGCGACACCGGGTACGTTTCATGCGGGTTGTCGTACCGCGTCATGCCGCGAATGTAATCGCTGAAGTTCTGGTTTACGCGGTCGAGCGTCTTTTGCCGCAATTCATAGCTGCTACGGAACATCTGCCGAATCTCTTCATTATTCCGGGTAAGGTGCCGGCTGAGCGCCATTGCGTTCGCGCTGGCGTTGGCGAGCCATTGCTGGAAGAGTTGCTGCACATAGTTCCATTCGCCCCACCAGTACGGGTTGATGCTCACAGAGTTCACACAGGGAAGCATGAGCGGCGTGGCGGCATCGAGTTGCCCTTTCGCACCGCGCAATCCGTACGGCGGCAGGGCCGGTCCCCACAGGATGTTCGCGCTATTCATCGCCAGACTAAAGCTCGTGAGGTACAGTGAAACGTAGATATCCTCTTCGACCGGTTGGCCGTTGACCTTGTACTCAATGCGCGTGCGGCCGGCCCGCATTTTCGTGCCGCCGTTGAGAGCGGTGAGCGACTTGGCTACTTCCGGCATCTCCTGGTAGCCAGTAATGGTGGCGCCGCGACGCAACATGGGAATGGTGTAGCGGCGGACATATTCCTTGGGATCATCGGTCGGCGGTTCGACGATCGCGCCCAGGTAATTGCTGCCGCGCGGCATCGGCACGATGGGATTCTGAATCCAGGTGCAGTAAGCCCAGGGGAAAGTTTCGATCTGTTCGAGCCCGTTCGGATTGTTGACGCGCACTTCCAGACAAGCCTGGTTCCACAGGTTCATGTACCACTTGATTCCACCATCCACTTTCCAGCCTTTGGGCTTTAAAAAGGCCATGGCGTCTTTATTTACGGCCACGGGGTCAGAGACAGTGTGCTTTTCGAATTCCATGGGTTGCTCCGGTCTGACGGCCCCTGCCAGCACGCAAGCCGCGAAGACAGCGGCGGCGGGGGCCAACATGGATTGTCGATTCACGGACATTGGTGTACTCCAAGCTCAAGGAAGGGCGACGGCTTTTTTCCTTCTCACTTCCCGTACTCGCCACGATTGAGGTTGTGACACATGAAATCGGCCTGGATTCTCACGCTTCTTTTCGGGCTTGTGGTATGCACTGGTGCCGCGGCGCAGCAAGCTGTGCTGCTGAAGCCGGCACGCGTCTTCGACGGTGTTTCTCCCCAGACACATGAAAGATGGGTCGTGCTCGTTCGGGGCGAAAAGATCGAGCAATGTGGCCCTGCCGATTCGGTTCAAGCCTCGAAAGATGCGCGGGTAATCGAATTGCCAGGCACAACGCTTTTGCCCGGCCTGATCGACGCCCACACGCACGTCTTGCTGCACCCCTACAACGAAGCGAGCTGGAACGACCAGGTGCTGAAGGAACCGCTGGCTCTGCGGGTAAGCCGGGCCAACAATCATCTGCGCGCGATTCTTCGCTCCGGCTTCACGAGCATTCGCGACCTGGGTACCGAAGGGGCCGGTTATGCCGACGTGGGGCTGCGGCAAGCCGTGGAACAGAGAATCATCCCCGGCCCGCGCATGTTGGTGGTCACTCGCGCTATCGTGGCCACGGGCAGCAATGGGCCCAAGGGTTTTGCGCCGGAGTTCTATATTCCACAAGGCGCCGAAGAGGCCGACGGCGAAAGCTTGATCCGCGTAACCCGCGACCAGATCGGTAAAGGGGCCGACGTGATCAAGGTTTATGCCGACGCCGCGATGGGCGGTAAAGCGATCCGGCCCACGTTCACGCTGGAAGAATTGAAGCGCATCGTCGACACGGCCCGCTCGGCCGGCATTCCCGTGGCCGCTCATGCAATGTCCAATGAGGGCATGCGGCGAGCGGCCCTGGCCGGCGTGGAGACGATTGAACATGGCAACGGTGGTGATGCCGAGGTCTTCCGCCTCATGGTTAAGCAGAATGTGGCCCTGTGCCCTACTCTGGCGGCGACCGAGGCGATGAGCAAATACCGCGGCTGGCGGCCCAGCGTGGACCCAGAGCCGGCCGAAGTCAAAGATTTGCGCGCCGTACTCAAGACCGCGCTCGAATCCGGCGTGACGATTGTGAACGGCAGCGACATGGGTGTCTTCGCCCACGGCGACGGCGCGCGCGAGTTGGAATTGCTGGTGGAGTACGGCATGAAGCCGGCGGAAGCGCTGCGTGCGGCCACGTCGGTGGCGGCCAAAGCGCTGCATTTGAGCGACCGGCTGGGCACGATCAAGCCGGGCCTCGTCGCCGACCTGGTGGCCGTGGTAGGCGACCCGACGAAGGACATCAAGGCACTGCGGAAAGTGCGATTTGTAATGAAGGGCGGGGAAGTGGTGCGGGAGAAGTAAATGCCCGCGACGTACGTGGGACAAGATTCCAATCTTGTCGTGGCTTTTCCAGACAAGATTAGAATCTTGTCCCACGTCTTATTCCCCGCTCAAACTCAAGCACACTACCCGGTCATGATCGCGCACAAACAATCGCCCGCCGGCGATTGCCGGCAGCGCGTAGCAATCGGAGCCACTCAAGACTCTCTTCATTTCCCCGCGTAGCCGGAACTCTGTCGGCGTCGCCTCTACGAGCGACAGCGTGCCGTCTTCAGAAAGCGCGATCAGGTGCCCTTCGGCCAAGACCAGCGTGCCGCGACGAACCTCGCTGGTGAACCATTTTTCCGTGCCGGTTTTCATGTCGATGCACTTCAAATCGCCGCGACCGGTGTCGAATCCATATAGATGACCGTCGTGCAAAACGCACGTGGAGTGATGGCAGCGCATGAGCTTGTTGCGCCGAATGTAGACCTCCTCCGCCTCCCACTCATCCTTCTCGCCATGCAGCACGCGCACCAGCGCGCAGCCCGATCCATAATTCGATGAAATGAAGATCGTGTCGCCGGCGATGATCGGGGTAGCCGTATTCGCTTGATGGTCCGTATACCAGTCGAAGCTCCAGAGCTTTTCACCGTCGTCGGCCCGCAGGCCCACCAGTCGGTCGTCCAAAAACGCTACGATTTGCCGTTGCCCGCCGAAGGTCGCAGCCATCGGAGAGCTATATCCGGTTGGCTCCTCCATCGTCCTCCAGCACACCTTGCCTGTTTCGCAATCGAAGGCGGCTACGGATGCTTCCTTGCCGCCCGGTTGCACGATCACGTTGCGCCCTTCGATTAAAGGCGAACAAGCATAACCCCAGGCGGGAATGGTGGCGTCGAAGTCTTTGGCCAGCTCGTGCTCCCACAACATCTTCGGTGAACCCTGTTCCGGAATTTCCAGGCACAAGAACCGGCCCAATGTTCCGACGACGTAAAGTTTTCCGTCGGAGAAGGTCGGCGTGGCGCGCGGCCCGTTGTGGTGGGAGCGCAAGATCGAATACGACGTGGGCCACGGGTAGGTCCAGCGTTCCTCGCCCGTGGCGGCGTCGAGGCACAGCACGCGCTCTTGACCGTCCTTCCAATCCTGCGTGAAGACACGGCCGGTCGTAATCGCGAGCGACGAATAGCCTTTGCCGCACGGCGTCTGCCAAATGATCTTGGGCGGCTTGGCGTTCCAATCGAGCGACATGCCCGGCACCTTGCCGATGCCGTCGCGGTACACGCCACGCCATTGCGGCCAATCGTCGCGATCAAGCACCGGCGCAGTCCACACCGCCCGCTGAACCTCGGCCAGGTTCTTGGCGTTATCCTTGTCGCGCTCGAATAACCGATCGAATAAGTGCGGCTGGCGGACGAGCAGAAACAACATGAGCAGCATGCAGCCGATGCCGGAGAACAGCGCCAGCCGGCCGCCGCGCCGCTGCCGGACCATGGCGATAAGGCCAAACGTCAGCAGACCGGCCCCAAGCGCCGCGAACGACATGGCGAACGTTACATACGTATTCATGACGAGAATTTCCTAGCCACAAAATCCTGTTTGCGCTACTGCACTTCTGTTGTTCGGCTGCTCGCCGGCGCTATTTTCATGCTACCTTTTACGGGAAGAGATTCTGCGCTTGGCCGGGAATTTCGCATGCTGTTTTCATTCTGGTTGACACTGGTCACGCTGATCCCGGTAGACTTCGCGCTGCCGGATGTGCAGGGGCGAATCCGCGCACTGGACGAATGGCGTGAGAAGCCTTTTATCGTGTTGGGGTTTCTCGCTGCGGATTGCCCCGTTTCCCGACTCTATGCTGAACGACTCGCGGAATTGGCCAAGGAATTCCAGAATCGGGGCGTGGCGGTGATCGCCATTGATTGCGATGACGAAGATTCGGCCGCCGACCTGGTGAAAATGCAAAGCGAGCTTCGACTTTCCTATCCGGTCCTTCGGGATGGAACACAAGCACTGGCGCACCGCCTCGGAATTACCAGGACACCGGAGGTCGTGGTGCTGGATGAATCGCGCCACGTGCGCTATCAGGGCCGAGTGGACGATCAATACTCACCCGGTGCGCACAAGCCGAAGCCGGCCCGCTGCGACCTGGCCGAAGCGTTGGCAGACTTGTTGGCCGGTCGCCCCGTACGCATCCCGCAAACTGCCCCGAGCGGCTGCCCTTTGCCGGCGCCGGAAAAACGACCGGCCGCCGATTCAAAAAATACCCAGTCCAGGCCGGCCGTTACTTATCATCAACATCTGGCACCGATCATCGCTCGCCATTGCATGCCTTGCCACGAGACGGGCGGCGTCGCTCCGTTTTCGTTCGACAAGCCGCAGGACGTTGCCCGGCGAAAGAAGGCGATGGTCGAAGCCATCGCGGAGCGCCGCATGCCGCCGTGGCATGCCGATTCCCAGTCTGGTCATTTCGCGAATGATCCGAGTTTGAGCAGCGACGAACTTCGGCTGTTCACGGCTTGGCAAGAAGCAGGCTTTCCGATGGGCGAACGTGGGGAAAACTCGCCGACGTCCGTTATCAGACCCCGTACCGGCTGGAACATCTCCAAGCCAGACCTGGTTCTCTCCATCCCCAGACCGTTCGCCGCTCCGGAACGCGGTGTCATCCCGTACCAGACTTTCGAGGTCGATCCCGGATTTCGTGAAGACCGCTGGATTCAGGAAGCAGAGATCCGGCCAACCAATCGAAAGGTGGTGCACCACGCCACGATCTTCCTTCGGCCGCCGGAAAACGACGGCCTCGCTCTACAAGGGGAATTACAGTCGTTCTGCCTGGCTGCGTATGCCATGGGCACGCCGCCGTTGATCTTGCCGGCCGGCATGGCCAAGAAAATGCCGGCCGGCTGGCGACTCGTATTTGTCGTTCACTATGTGCCCGGCGGCGCGGAACAATTCGATCAAACCGAGCTGGGAATCCGCTTTGCCGACGCGTCCAGCGTAAAAAAGGAAGTCGCTACAAACGTTCTGATTTCCGAAGAAATGACGATACCACCGCGCTGCGCCGATTACGTTGAGAAGCGCAGCCGCACCTTTGAGCGCGACGTACTGCTGCTCGCTTTGTTCCCGCATATGCACCTTCGCGGCGTCTCCTTCCGCTACGAGGCGACCTACCCCGATGGCCGGACCGAAATCCTGCTCTTCGTGCCGCACTGGGACATGAACTGGCAGCACCGCTATGTCTTTGCCGAGCCCAAACGCCTGCCCGCGAGGACGGTCCTCACCGCGATCGGCCATTACGACAATTCCGAAAACAATCCGAACAATCCCGACCCCGACGCCGAAGTGCACATCGGCCCGCAAACCGAGGATGAAATGTTTAACGGCTACTATGACTTTTGTCTCGCCGATCAGGATTTGACGAAGACAGATTGGGCGAAGCGGATGCGCAGCCCCATATTTCTCGCAGGGGCCATGGCGCTGGCTGGGACGCTGTTGATAGTGTGCCGATTTTTCGCGAGCCACAAACGCCATCGAGTGGGCCGAGGCCCGGGCGCCTAATTCGCGACGCCCGCATCATATCTAATTTGAGCAGCCGTTCACATTTCGAGTGCCTTTTCCTTCAAGTTGAGCTACAAACAAATGTATCGCGCGTGCATGCAGCGCTCGCGCCCAGTCCGGTCCTTGACTCTGGAGGAATCATGCGACAATCTCTACGAATCGCCCTGTTAGCGATGCTGGTTGTGGGTGCAGTGATCACGCGCGGCGATGGTCAAAATCCCAAGCCGCCGGACAAGCCGAAGATCGATGACAAGATGAAGGAACTCATGCATCGCAAGCTTGAGCACTCGCAGAAGATTCTCGAGGCGCTGTTAACCAACGATCTCGATAAAACGGCCCAGCATGCCGACGAGTTGCTCAAGATCCGCAAGGATCCGAATTTCCGAGCCATCAAGACGAAAGAATACGACATTTTCAGCGGCGAGTTCCTGATAACCACCGAAGATCTCATTAAAGCAGCAAAAAATCGCGATCTGGAGTCTGCCAAGCTTCAATATCTGGGCATGACCATGGCCTGCTTCCATTGCCATACGTACACGCGGGATTATCGATAGTCCGGGCCGCTGATGTTCTTAGCGACGGACTATTGGGGAAGTCGGTCGATCGTGCCGGTGGCCGCTAGCGGATTACGAACGGATCCAAGGTCTTCACCCTTCTTCGCCGTCTGCCGATTCGATTCTGCGTCTGTGCTTACCGGCTTCGGTGTCGGGTCCATTGGCGGCACTAATGGCACACCGGGATCAACATGAATAAATCGATCCCGCAGACAGCCGGCGAGCGCAGCAGTTAAACAAGCGAGGAAGATGAATCGCGCGTATCGATTCATGACTTCGTCCCGAAGTGAGGAGGTAGGGCGAGCGCAAACCATGCGGCATGGTCCGGGCGGCTAAATACCGGCGACGTGAAGAGCTGTCAACACCAGATCCGGCAGGGCAAATGCTTGAGCGAGCCGGCGCGTTTATCCCGCCGGGACAAGCCCGGCGTCTCGCCATTGACCGGATCTGAACAAGTTGCCTGTTACGACCCCGCAGACGTGTCTTCCCGGAAGCGATAGCCCACGCCACGGACGGTTTGGATCAGATCCGAATCGCCGAGCTTTTTGCGGAGCGTTTTGATGTGCACGTCGATGGTCCGTTCCAGAACAACCGCGCCTTCGCCGATGGCGGCATCCATCAGTTGGTGCCTAGAAAAAGCCCGGCCCGGTTGTTTCAACATGCATTCGAGCAAGCGGAATTCGGTTGGAGTGAGATCTAATGCCTCTCCGTCTTTTGTCACCTGATGCCGAACGCGGTCGATGCAGACACCCAAGTGCTCCAACTTGTCGCCGGCCTCCGCCTGGCCGTCTTTCCGCCGCAATAAGGCTTTGATGCGCTGGAGCAAGACCTTGGTGCTGAACGGCTTGGTGACGTAATCGTCGGCCCCCACCGAGAAACCGACCACCTGGTCCGTTTCTTCGGTTCGGGCCGTTAGCATGATGACCGGAATGTCGCGGGTCTTTTCGCCGGCGCGGATCTCCTTGCATACCTCCAGGCCGCTCATGCCGGGCAGCATCACGTCGAGGACGATCAGATCGGGAAGTTGCATTTGGGCCTTGCGCAGCCCTTCGATTCCATCGTGGGCCACGATCGTGTCGTAGCCCTCGCGGTGAAAATTGTACTCCAAGGGTTTCACCAGCGAGCGTTCATCCTCCACAATCAGGATGCGCGGTTGCGGCATAATGGCAAAATCCTGGCGTCTATCAATCGGGGTGGCTACCGGTGTCACTGTTTTTCAAATGCCTCCGGTTTATGACGAACGATCTCGCCTTCCACCAGATAAACCACATCTTCGGCGATGTTGGTGGCGTGATCGGCAATGCGTTCCAGGTGCCGGGTTGCCGAAAACAGCGACATACCCGGTTCGATGAGATCGGGTGAGCGCCGCATCATGGCGATCAGCTCCTGAATGATCTCCGAGTTGTATCGGTCCACCTCGTCGTCGAGCCGGCACACACGGCGCGCATGCTGCGAATCGAGGTTGACGAACGCATCCAGGGCCTGCCGGACCATGCTGGTGGTCAAGTCGGTCATGCGTTGCAGCTTGTCCGGCACCTTCACAACCGGCCCCCTGGTCAGCGCCATGGCTCGCTCGGCAATGTCCACTGCGAGGTCGGCCATGCGCTCCAGATCGGTGTTGATCATGAAGACCGTCGCAATTTGCCGCAGGTCCTTGGCGACCGGTTGATGCAGGGCCAATATCTTGAGGCATTCTTC
>Ga0070732_10000533_pt1 | contig 23703 bp, 25 predicted proteins | sample Coa_R1_5_FD_66449 | JGI IMG/M metagenome (GOLD analysis project Ga0070732, IMG submission 66449) | Surface soil microbial communities from Centralia Pennsylvania, which are recovering from an underground coalmine fire - Coalmine... | ecosystem: Environmental > Terrestrial > Soil > Unclassified ... | reverse complement strand
TACGACCAGCTGTTCCGCATCCTGCTCAACCTGGCGCGCAACGCGGTGCAGGCCATGGAGAGCCGCGCCGCGCGCGATCCCGGCCGCGACCAGATCCGCATCACCGGCCGCCGCGAAGGCGCCGTGGTGGTGATCGAAGTGTCCGACACCGGGCCCGGCTTTTCCGACAAGGCGCGCGACCATCTGTTCGAGGCGTTCCAGGGCTCGACCCGCACCGGCGGCACCGGGCTCGGCCTCGCCATCGCCGCCGAGCTGGTGCGCGCCCATGGCGGCGAGATCCGCCTGGTCGAAGGCACCATCGGCGCCACCTTGCGGCTGACCATCCCCGACCGCGCCGTCGAACTGAGCGCCCACCGCGGCGCGCGCGCGCTTGGCTGAGCGCCGTCATTGCGGATCGCCACGAAGTGGCGAGTCCGCAATCCATATTCGCTGACCTGTGGCTATGGATTCCGGGCTCGCGGGCTAAAGCCCGCGCCCCGGAATGACGAGGCTATCTTGCCATCGCGCGCCGAAGCCTATAGCTAAAACGCGCCGCGCCCGTAGCTCAGCTGGATAGAGCACCAGACTACGAATCTGGGGGTCAGGAGTTCGAATCTCTTCGGGCGCGCCAATATTTTCAAACACTTAGCCAAAGAACAAAAAGCGCTAGGCTCGCTATAGGCTCGGCCGGTGAACTGAGTTTTTGAATACTCAAAATTATTTTTTCCCGCGCGTGATTTTCGCGGTGGGGGTTCATTGGCGGCGCAGGATTTTAGCCGTCTCAGTGTTTTAAGGCGGGCGAGGGGCCGTCCAAAGGTACTCGCGTCCCCTCGCTCAGTTCCGATTACACGAACGCGTTCTTTGTCACCACCGTAAGCTTGGCGGTAAGCAGAGCATTTCTTCCGCTCGTTATGATCGTCGTCTCGTCGAACGGGAAGGAGTTGACGTAGGTGGTGTTGCAGGGCGGCTTATGATGGTTGATCATTGCTGCCTCCGCACGCTCCCGGCCAGAAACTAGGCTGATGAACACTGCATTGAAGCAGAGAACTTCGCCGGACTTCAGCTTGCCTTCCCATTCCTGCCACTTGTCGTGGTTGGTGATGCGGTCCCGGACATCCGCGGCTTCCCCGATGTACAGGAGCCGTTTGAGATCAACGGTCTTGGCGTTGGCATCATGGATGCACGCATAGACGCAGTAGATGCCGGATTGGGCGGGCATAGAGCCGATGGCTGGAACGCGCCAGTATCCATCGAAGTTGAGGTCATAGTTTTTGGCAGACATGAGGGTACCTCCTTGCAGCTGCCGGTGTTGTCGGAGACTGCACTTGACGCGAGTCGCCGATAGTGATTCGTTCGTTGCACTCGTAAGACGTCCACAACGAGAGACAATTCGTCCTACTGGAGAGACAGGCTAAGCGGAGTCGCGCTGGCCGTCAAGCTCCAGTTTCTTCGCCGCAAAATGGAGGTTAAATGGCTCTAGCAATTGGGGATTTTGGCCGCCTACTGACAATCAAACGCGGTAGCCGCGGTGTTCGAGCGGCGGCAGCCGATGCCGGCGTAAGCACCGCCACATTTTCCCGGGTAGAGAATGGAAACATGCCGGACCTGCAGACGTTCGCGAAGTTGTGCAAATGGCTTGGCCGCGATCCGAGGGAGTTTCTTGGCATCGAGACCGAAGAGAGCGTCCAGTCCACACCCAACGCTGTTGTCCATTTCAGAAAAAAGAAGACGGTCAAAATGGAAACAGCGACCGCACTCGGAGAGTTGATTCTAGCGGCGCAACGCGCCCTTCGCGCGCGCGAAGAACTGATGAGCCGTTAGCCCTTGCGACGCGGATTTAAGACGGAGGCTGAGAAGGCGTCCGCGGCTGCTCGGCAAGCTCTTAAGCTGCGGCCACTAGCTCCGTTGGACCCGTGGGCCTACGCACAGTTCTTGGAGGTATTGGTATTAGACTTTGCGTCGCTGCATATGTCGCCGTCAGCCATTCATCAGCTTACGGTGGCCGACGGTGATAGTTGGTCGGCTATGACTCTGAAGGAGGGAAAAACTCTTGCGATCGTACTCAATCCAGCTCACGCACAAACCCGCCGTCGCAGTGACTTAATGCACGAGCTGGCTCATATTGAGTTGCGACATACCCCGGTGCGGGTCGATGTTTCGAAGACTGGTGTTTTGCTTCTCAGCGACTATTCAGAAGATCAGGAGCAAGAAGCGGATTGGTATGGCGCTGCGCTCCTTCTTCCGCGATCGGCACTGGTTCACCATCGGTCTCGTGGTCGAACAGCCGCCGATATTGCAGCTCTCTATGGCGTCAGTGCATCTTTGTGTGAATGGCGTTTAAGAATGACTGGCGTAGATATACAGGTACGAAGAGCACACGTTCGTTGATCAACTGAGGTAAGCGCGAGGAGCCTGTAAGCTTCCGGCACTCTATATGGCTGATACAGACAGTCCCACTTCATGGCAGAAGCGACTGTTGCGTCGCAAACGGTTGCACGCGCTCGGCTTGACGATTGAGGAATATGACAAATATCTTGCTACGTCTCACTGGCAGGAGTTTAGAAAGCGTGTGTTTGCAGAGCAGCGCGAGCGCTTAGGTCGGAATTGCTGCGAGCGCTGTCCCAATAGCGCCGAGGAAACGAAGCTTCACGTCCATCACCTGACATATGAGCGTCTTGGTAACGAAAACCTCGAAGATGTTCAAATTATCTGTGGCGAATGCCACGACAAAGAACACGGACGCGATGCGGCGAATCGAAGTCGGCATTATCGACCAGGTTATTTCGACTGAGCTGATCGAAATCATTCTGGTTTTTTCAAAGAATGTTTGTCTCTTGATCTGCACCTTTTTGATGCATTCTTTTTTTTGCTTGTCTCAAGAGCGTCATTTGCGCGATCGTTTGGGATGCTCGCGAATGAGCATTATTCCCTGGCGCAAGGTGAAGTGCTCGTGCGGCCAATCTTTCACCGCTTGCTCGAACGCCGCATGAGCCACGCTCACCGAGCCTGCGGCTGCCACGGTCCAACGGATGTGATTTGCATGTCTATCCCACAGTTCGACGCGGTAGCTCATGTTGGCAATGTCATGCAGGTTGGGATTTGAAAGCTGCCGCAGCAGCTCATCCACGCGGAAGTAGAGCGTCGAGGAGCGGCCCCACAAGTCGCCGCTCTGCGCGCGCAGTTGCTCTAGCAGTCCCAGCGTATGCAGCTGGCCGCCCTCGTCGGGATCCTGACTCATGAGAACAAAATGAGAACATGCGGCTGCGGAGTCAAGGCCCTATATTTCGCACATGTGCGGACGCGCCACCTACAAGCTGACGTGGGAAGAAATCGTCGCGCTCTACCGGCTCACGCTTGAGCAGCCGCCGCAGAACACGCGCGCGCGGTATAACGTCTGCCCGACCACGACGATTGATACGGTCGTCTCCGAGGAAGGGAAGCGGTGGCTGGTACCCATGCGCTGGGGCCTAGTGCCGAGTTGGTGGTCGAAGTCGCTCAAAGAATTGAAGCTGGCGACGTTCAACGCGCGGGCCGAGACCGTCGCCACCAAGCCGTTCTTTCGAGGCGCATTCAAACGAAAGCGCTGCCTCATCCCGGTGTCGGGCTACTACGAATGGCAGAACACGCCGAGCGGCAAGCAGCCGTGGTACTTTACGGCGCGCGATGGATCGCCGGCGCTTACAGTCGCGGGCCTCTGGGATGAGTGGAAGAACCCTGAGACGGAGCAGCCGCTGAAATCCTGCACCATGATCATTACCGAGCCCAACGACTTCGTGGCGGAAATTCATGACCGAATGCCGGTGCTTCTGACTAGCGGGCAGTTCGATCCGTGGCTCAGCGGGGAAGCGGGTATCGAATTGTTGAAGCCCGCAGCCAATGACTTGCTGCAAAAGTGGCCGGTGTCCAAGCGCGTCAACAGCTCGCGCGCGAGCGATGACGATCCGACGCTGATTGAGAGGGTAGAGATGGCAAATGCGTGAGATGTGCTAGCGAACCAGAATTGTCAGGATGAGCGTTGACAGAAAGTGAACACCAGATGCAATCGACGGCACGCAAGCTATTCGGTGGCGCCGCACGATACTTAGACATTATCGATGATATCTTGCCCGTTGCCTTGAGACACGAATACCGCTTCATGTCCGACGAGACATTTGCCCAGCGGCAAAAGTCTGGCGATTTTAGTATAGAGGAACTGAATTTTATCACTTCCCTGGAGCTCATCGAAAAGGCTCACCTTGCAGCAGTAACGGCTCTTATTCGAACCAAGCGTTGGGTTGAAGCGATTTGCCTCATGGCCGATGCCGACAATTTCGTTGGCTTTGCGAGCACGGCGAGGGGGCTCGTGGAAAGCGCAGGAGATATTGTTGACGGCCTCCTGAAGATTGCTCCGAGCCTTGCGGAATATCATAACGAAATTTCTGTTTGCCTCGCAGGGAAGGAAAGCGGATTTGTAATAATGAAGGAGCTAGAAGAGCCACTAGACCATTATGTCCATGCACGCTGGATTCGTGTTAAAGCAGGCGATAAGCAAATTAAGGCCAAGGATAACGCAAGCTATGTACGCGCGCTTGAGACAGCGGTTCCTGGAGCGCTGAGCCTTTATCATCGTCTATGTTCGATTACGCACCCGTCGAGCGCGTCTATAGATTATCTCTACGACATTGATTCCACTGGGACGCGCGGAATGAAACTTGCGCCCAGCAAGGACGCATCAGCTATTGACACACTATGTCGGGAGTTTCCATCTGCGCTACATGACGTTCTTATGATGTCTTGTAACCCCTCGTTGCTTATTCTCAGAGTTCTACATAAGTTTGGTATTCATCCCCAACTTAAGGGTCTCAAGAAGTTAGAGTTCGCTAAGATCAAAGCATGGCCGGGGATCGAGAAACACTTGAAGCATTGATGCCAGCAATTGCCAAAACACCAGGCACCTCCCGCGGGACTAGAATTTGATTTTTGCCACACCCGGCCGCTGATGCGAGTGCTACCAATGAACAAAAAAGCCCCGCGGCGTTCGCGGGGCTCGAAATTATATCGCCGGCTTGGCGTGATCAGACGACTTCGACGATTGGACAGACCTTCTCCTTCTTGGCCCGAAGGTATGCGCGGAACAGGCGCCACGTTTCGCTTTTGACGAAAGCGCCCACCCCGAAGGAAAGTCCCACCACGGCGGCATAACAGGCCACGAAAGCCACCCAGAACTTTAGCTCATGCATGGTGTCTGCGGATATAGATGACAAGTTTGGATTATCCAACCATGCCAACGCATCGAGGATCGCTGGAATGACGATAACCCAGACGAACCCCACGATTATTACGCCGCACAGGATGGCTAAGCAGGCTAAGCACACGAAGAATAGCCCGATGCCAAACAGTCTCAACAGGGAACCGATCGCCAGCCAAACCGTATCGCACAAATTCACCGTGCCGGTCGGGCGCTTCTCTTCTGGACGGCGGCCGTAGGCAAGCCTGTAGAGCCAGCCGTCCTTGTGGACCACGAGACGAGTTGTCATGGAACTGCTCCTTAGTTGCTGAAGTAGAGGCCGATTGGTCAGCCAGCTACGCGCAGCAACCCAGGAACTGCAGCAATTGAATCACAGATTAGAAATCTGTCAAGCGACGGGAGCCATCAAACAAATAAGTTGACCATAAAATGGCTCAACAGAGCCAAAAGAAAACATTGCCTGACAAGTACGAAAAGGGCCACGTCATAAAATAAAGCCCCGTACTAATGCGGGGCCGCTTCAGCACACACGGTTCAACAGGATGCGTCACCTTTATAAGCCCGCGCAAAGCCACCTTGCTGGGGCGGAGGCTTGTCTTATTTGGAGTTTAGTATCGCGACCAGAGATGCCCAGACGTCGAAGGTTGGGGTCTTCCCGGTAAGATAGTTGAAGACCGTCAGTCCGATCAAAACGATAATAATAGCCCCAGGAAGTACAACGAAATAGTTGAGTGCCTTGCCGATAATATAATTCTTGGCTGCTCCGCGACCTTTGGCGACCAGTGATTGATGTTTGCTGTAGTTTCTATTGTAGCCCTCGATGACGGTGTCAGTGAACACGGTGCGGATTTTTTGCGTGCGTTCGTCAATTGGCCAGCCATTTTCGGTGAACAGTGTTTTGCACAGGTATTGAATCGTTTGTGGCAGATTGGATTGTCTGCCGACGAGCCCCATAATCCACGGCCTTCCGCGAGAGATATACACAATTGGGTTCTTCATCCCAGTCAGGTTGTCGTAGTGAACTGATGCCTTTCCAATTTCGTCGTCTGTAAAGAGTTTTGATTCGCTGAGGGCGTTCACAAACTCACGAACATCAGGGTCCTCTTGGGAAATGAGCAACCCACCGAGCTTCTCCATATCAACGCGAACAGCGAATGTTGGCATAACAGCATCCCCCCGCACTCTCCAATACTAAGCAAGAAAGAAGCTCTCCGATAGGGGCTCACCCGACAAATCAGCAATTGCACGAGCTGGTAGATTTCAATTAGTTTACAGCTTCGCTCCACTCAACGACGAGGAGCGATGCGGGACGAATACCGGACGCCAAAGCTCCTTCTATGAAGCGCACTTGGGGCACCGTGAATCTGTCCTTTCCCGTTCGCTTTGCCTCACAGAATAGTATTTGATCATCACGCCATGCGAACACGTCGAAACAGGCGGACGTCTTTGCGGTCTTCCAGATTGTTTTCAGCAAGTGTTCTTTGTCTGCCGGGATCAATACGTGCTCCGACTCCAAGTTCCAGTCATTAGGCATGGTGCGCAGATAGTGCGTTCCACCGTATGTCTCGACCCATACGCCGTCCCATCCGTGCTCGATTAGAAGGCGCAGAATGACGAGTTCGGCGAAGCAAGGTTCGCCTTTATAGTCGAGTATGGGCTTGCTCCCGTAATCGAAGCCGATCGGAGAGCCATTCCATGCCGGAAAGGACGGGCGGCACACTGGGAGCGTTACTGTCGATCCATTGGGCAGTATCACGCCCATTCTCTCAATCGGCTCTAATTCCTGGGGGACCTCCATATTCGGCAGTATAACGCCGCACCCAGACAAGCGAAATCACTACGTCTTCGAGCTACGATACAGTCTTATAAATCAGGATCAAGATCGTCGTCTGAATGCTCCCCCCTCAAGAGACGTTCTTCCCGTGCCTGATTTGCCTTCAGGCCCCTGTGTATCAGATAAAGAAGAGTGACTGCGCCGTTGTGGCGAGCTGCGAAATCAAAAGCTGTGAATGCGTTCAGATAATGACCCTGAACAGCATTTAACACGTCTGCAATGGCTTTCAATGCCGCGTTAACTTTCGCTCTATTTCCTTCGGCAAGCTGCTTCGTGGGCTCGTTAAGAGCAAGACTGAGATCGCGATGAGCAATGTGCCGATTTCGCCAATCTCTACAGAATTCAGTCGCCGTCAAAGCAATCTCGATTAACTTCTCGACTTTCGATCTTGTAGGGGGGTCACCAATCAATGCTGGTAGATTCTTGATCGTGAGATTGTCTCGCCCAGCTGATTTCGATGGGTCGGTGAGACGTGCCAGGTGAAGTAGGGTAGCTTCCCATTCCTCATTTTGAATCATATGGAAAAACATGGGAGCAGCTCGATTGAGCATCTCTACCCGGTCTGGCTTCGTCCCGAATAGCTCAACGTACTCTTTCCAATTCAAGTGAAGAACAGCAACCTCCTGCCAGAGTGCGGAATACTGGGTCCCTAGCTGCTCGCCCATTTTATCGATGTTTTTCTTTTTGAAGTCGTCGGCAGTCTGGTCGGCCATGGTTTGCTCCGGGCGACTATCTAGTGCCTTAAGTCGCAGTGTTTGATGTTGAATCAGTGCGTCGAATTCTGACGTGTTGAGGCAAGTTGCGCGGGCCGCTTCGGCCGCGCGAATCCATTCAAGCAGATGCTCCATGGCGGTGGAGAATAACAGGTCGGCAATAAACGCGCTTATAAAATGTGGAGGTTCCCCGGGAAGGGCGGACACTCAGATGATTGCGATCGAGAAAGAAAAAGAGCCCGCATTGAAACGCGAGCCCTTTGAACACCGGTGACGTATCGTCAGGCCGATTTCAGGCCACCAACTTCCGCAAGTGCGGAATGGTCGGGTTCCTCGAAGGTGATGAGAGGACAGGCGCCATCCTTCTTCGCTTTGAGGTACGCCTTGAACAGCATCCAACCTTCCCATCGTCTGACTCGACGACAGCCGTCGAGGATCATTGCGCCGATGCCGGAAATGAGAAACACAACGCTGAGACCAGCCGCACCATAACCCGCGTACGTCATCGCAGTAGACGGATGCATATACGCGACGACGGCGGCAATCAGCAGCACGTAGAGCGGCAGAACGATGGCATACATTGGTAGTTGCCGCGTTCCGACCGAGATGCGGGGAAAGAACCACATCATTTTGTACTCGTCCGATGTCGGGTCTATATTTTTATTGCCCACGAAGCCACCGAGCACGCCCATTCCGGAGAAAATCGTTATGGCGTTGCCGAAAACGAGAATGAGGACGGTCAGGCAAGTGAACACAACGACAGCAAGCGCAACCGGAATTGGATAGAAGATCGCCCTGCTGACGTAGCGACATAGATTCGTTTGCTCGATCTGTACGACTATATCTACTCAGTATTCATCAAGCATGAGCTGGCGGTTGATCGTGGAGAGATAGTGCGCGTCTTCCTTGGCAAGACCATCTTCCGCTCTGATCCAGGCGCGGCTAGAGACCTTCTTCTAGGGCTTCCGTTCGAGAGATTTGAGGACGCGTGGAACAAATACATTGTGTGCCCGCGCCAAGCGTGGATTGGCTTCGAAGAGGGCCTTTCCCGATTCAAAGAGGATATCGCAAGCCTCTTTGGCTCGTTTGGGTTTCGCCGTGCGCAAGTGGCATTCTTTCCTGCGAACTATCGAAATCCCATCATGGACGCAGGAAGCTCGATGACACTCCTGCGGCTGACCTACGACGGGGTGCAGCGCGAGGTAGAGCCATATTCGCTTGTGTATAAGCGACGCAGGGACGGGGTAGAGCAGGAATACTTCTATGGCTACGACCGCACCGGCGGCCAACGGAGCGGTCCTGGGATCAAGACCTTTGTTGCTAGTGGAGTACAGAGGTTGGAAGCTACCGAAGAGAAATTTGAGCCTAGATTTCCTGTTGAGTTGTCAAAGGCAGGGGAGCCGGCCGGCAAGGGCTACTTCGGATCGCCGTTTTCCCGCCTTGGTACCGGGCGCTCGGCAGTCGGTCCAAGGAGCGTCGGAAGGTTTCGGTCGGGTGCGATATACATCCTGCAGTGCCCGTATTGCATGAAGACCTTTCGGCGCTCAGTGCGAAGTACGCGCCTGAATAAGCACACAGATAACTATGGGAATAGGTGCTATGGACGCGTGGGAACCATAATTGACCAGACGTGGCGATAAGGCCGTAGAGAGTGAAACACACTATTAGACTTCACAGTGGCTCTGTTGAGCCATTTTATGCAGGCGTGTTTGTTTGCCAGCTCTCCCATCGCTTGACAGATTTCCAATCTGTGATTCAATTGAGCCAGACCCCTCCGTTGCTGTGTGTAGGAGCTGAAACCTCGGCCTCTACTTCAGCAACAGGAGGAATCCGTGAACGTTGCAACCGCCACAGCCACCGTTAGCGTCGACTACGCCAAAACACTTCCCGACATGATCGCCGCCGGTCGCTTCGACTGGGTCAACGACGACATCACGCCCAAGCGCTTCCCAATCAAAGGCACCGGCATCGTTGAGATGGAGACCAAGGTCTTCCACTTCAACCGCTACATCTCATCGAAAGACGCCGTCGCCGCCATCAAGGCCGATGACACGCAAAACCCCTGGGAGCCGGCGCCAATCGAAGCGCTGCTTGCCTACGCAGCGAAGCACCCCGACGAGCAGCGCCAGTATCCCATCATTGGCCTAGGTTCCGTCGCGGAGGTCCGCGGCCATCGCAACGTGCCGTACCTCTACCGGCTCGGTGCCGAGCGCCGCCTCCGCCTCCATTGGTGGGACTACGACTGGAGCGGCAACTATCGCTTCCTGGCCGTTCGCAAACTGTCCTCGGCCGCTTGAGGCTTGGACCTTAGCACTTGAACCCTTGGACCTTAGTCCCTTCAACCCGGCGTTCTGCAATCGCAGAACGCCGGCTTTGTTTTTTGTCTGTTCAAGCATCCTCAAGGAAGCACAAATGCCGCCCTTGGGGCGGCATGTGCACGGTACGTACTCGATCAGTTTTTCCTGTGCGGTTCTTTGGTTATAATGCCGCGGGTATCGATCAAGATCGTTGCCCACGGAGTGCCCACAAACTAATAAAGTGCGTACCTATTCCAATTCATCCTAGGTAAGTTTAATCAACCTGACGATTTCGACTCCGTCCTTTGTTTAAGCCAAAAACGACTCGGTTAAACGCTCGTTTTCAGATTGACTGTTTTCTCTCGGCGAAGTTGCAAGTCCTTCCGCCGACACTAGACGAAGGCGGAATTCGTGCTTTGATGTTTGTCATTTTGGCTTGTCACGCAAGTGTTTTCTGGCGGCGTGCCTGTTCGAGCCTCTGCCTTTTGCAGCGTCTCCAGCCAACCGTTGCCCACGGGTTGCCCAAAATCTGAATGCACCATCGTTTTTGGGTTCAGCGTGTTGATCGCTGCCCGCAGGGTTGAAGGTGCGACATGGGCATAGCGCATCGTAGTCGTGATGACCGAGTGGCCCATGAGCATTTGCACGGTGTTCAGCGGCACGCCCCTCATGGCAAGCTGTGAGGCGAACGTATGCCGTAGAGCGTGCCAACCAATCTTTCGCATTTTCGCCTTCGCACACACCTCAGCTAATCGGTGCGCAAGGTACTTGCCATTGAAGGGCTGATTACCCACGCGTTCGTTCAAGAAGACGTATCCGGTATCTTTTTTACGCTTGAACAGTATTGCGTACACATCGACATCAATTGGGATATGCCGTGCGCGATTGCTCTTGGGCGAGTCCAATTGTTTTGTGTAATCACATCGGGAATGTCGTACCGTGATGATCTGATTTTGCCAGTCGATGGAAGACCACTGGAGTCCCTTGAGCTCACCCTGTCGCATTCCTGTGCGAAGGGCAGTCAGTACCATCTCGCGAATTACTCCCTCCGCGTGGGATAGTAGCAGCGCACACTCGTCAGGTGATAGATAGTCTGTTGTGGCTGGCGGACATTTGAGTAATTGGACCTTTGGGAGTGCGCCCGGAAGCTCCAGCCATTCATATGCGGTAACCAAGCATTTTCTTAAGACCGTCAGTCGGTTGTTGATTGACTTTGGCGCGATATCCTTTTTGAGCATCGCGGCCTTATATAGTTCGATGTGATGCGAGGTAATCTGTCTAATCGGGAATTTTCCGAAGAATGGAACAAGCGATGCATTGAGAATGTGTCTCTTGTTTCGCTGCTCTGAAGCCTTGTTGTTGGGTACGACATACTCCTGGAACCACTGCCAGGCGAACTGTCGGAATGTCAGTTCTTGTTCGTCTGAGCGAGCCGATTTGGTGATCGGCTCGCCTCGGGCCAACCTTTGCCGGAGCGCGCTTTCATACGCCTCTGCGCCCGATTTGGTGTTTTCAGGACTTCGCTTGCGGTACCGGATGTAGTCCGTTCGAAAGTCCACCCACCATGCGTTTCTAATTTTTCTTATTGCCATATATTGTTTGGTCAACCGAACTCACCCGCCGTGTCTCCAGGTACGACGTGATGTCGCTTTTAGTGAAGCGAATACGGCCCCCAACTTTGATGAAGGCGATATAACGCTGTTGTTGTAGACGACGTACGGTCGGTATTGAGAGCTTTAGGAATTCAGCCACTTCAGGAATCGTCAACAGCTCAAGCTCCGGGCGTGTCTCAGCTGACATAGTTGTCAAAGAGCTGCACAGGATCGGCGACCGGTGTGAATTGTACATTCCAAGCGACTGCAATGCGAATCGACATATCAGTAATTGATTTCTTGAGAAATAAGGTCGCGAAGGTATATGGCACCCACTTCGCGGAGAAGGTCCTGGGAAAGCCCGTGGGAGAACGCGAATTCATTCAAGTGATGCTCAAACGATTGCTCCAGCTTCAGCTTGGCGAAGAGGCGGGATGTTGAAACCTGTACCTGATACCGGTCAAGTATTCGGCGGCTGCGGCATTTTGAGGTCAGTCTTTCACGCCGTTCGTCGATGTAGGATTTAAGGCCGCTCTCGAAAAGGATGTCCTCGCCCGCTTGTGTCAGGGCAATGGGGGAATGCGTTTCAAAAAGTTTCGCCGTGCTGTTCTCCGACGCTATCTTTAGTCCACGGAAGGTTTCCGTCAGCCACTCGACCGACGTTTCAAGCCTAGTGAGGCGGCCATTGGCGTAATACGCCATGGCGATGAGTGTGCCGATAAGACCGAGCAAGTATTCCCAGCTGATGGAGATAATAAGGTTGGTCATAGACAATCAGCTTACGCGAAGGCGAGAAGCTGATGCCAGGAGGGGTTTTCTGCCAAGCTGGCAAGTTTCCACGCGTTGTCCGACACACGGCTTCGCAGCACCATGCGTGCATGGCGCCCCCAACAGAGACGCAAGCAAAGCAGCACAAGGACATACCGGCGGTTTCCGCGTGCCTCGCTGACGGTACGATGGTTGAGCTGGTGTACGATCTCGAAAAGCGGCGCACTTCCTTTGCCGTATGGCGCGGGGACTCCTGGAAGATTGAGGAAACGTATGAGACCATTGCCGGGGAACGGCTCGTACCGTTCTCGCCGAACAACAATCTCATACGCAACGAAGTCGTCCTGCTGCCGGGTGCGCCCCGAGAGTTCGACAGCGAGCAGGCGCTATTGTCGGACATCCAAAGCTTCATCCACCGATACGTGGACTTCAGGCCGGTCTTCGAGCAGATCGCAAGCTACTATGTCCTGCTCACGTGGCTCTATGACGCGTTCAACGAGATGCCGTATCTGCGCCTGCGCGGAGACTGGGGAAGCGGCAAAACGCGTGCGCTGATGACGGTAGGGTCGCTGTGCTACAAGGCTTTCTTTGCAAGCGGCGCATCAACCGTCTCCCCGATTTTCCATATCCTGGATGCCTTCGGCGGCACCCTCATCCTCGACGAGGCCGACTTTCGCTTCAGCGACGAGAAGGCGGAGATCGTCAAAATCCTCAATAACGGCAATGTGCGAGGTGTGCCGGTGCTGCGGACCATGATGAACCGTCAGCGCGAGTTCAACCCGCAAGCATTCCAGGTCTTTGGGCCGAAGATCGTTGCTTCCCGCGGCTCCTACCACGACCAGGGCCTTGAAAGCCGCTTCATTACTGAAGAGATGGGCGCGCGCAGACTGCGACCCGACGTGCCTATCAACTTGCCGCCGACGTTCAAGGAGGAGGCGAGGGCGCTCCGTAGCAAGCTCCTCCTGTACCGCTTTCATCGCCGCGCGACAGTGAAGCTTGACGAAAGCCTTGCCGATCCCGCCTTGGAGCCCAGGCTCAATCAAATCCTTTTGCCGCTTCTGAGTGTCGTCAGCGACACCAACCTGCGCGCCGCCCTCAAAGAGGCAGCCAGGGAGTCCCAAGCTTCACTTGTGGCCGAGCGGGGCATGTCGGTGGAGGCCCAAGTCTTGGAGGTGCTCGCTGAGATGATGCAGCACGCCGAAGGTGCAGGGGTGCCAGTAGGGGCGGTCTCCGCAGCCCTCAACGAGCGGCACGGGCAGGAATACGACCGGCCGATCACCGACCGGTGGGTCGGCGCGATCGTGCGCAAGCGGCTCAACCTGAGGGCCTACAAGAGCCACGGGGTATACGTCATTCCCTCGGCCCAGCGACTCGATGTAGAGCAACTATGCCTGCGCTACGGCATTGAGTTGCCGGCCGGTGCCCCGCCTCTAGGGGATGTGGGGACGTTGGGGACGTTGCCCTGAGGTTCGGCGGGCGCCTGTGCATCGCGGCGGCATAAAGAGAGGTTGCGAGGAGGGGCACACTTGACGTCTCCAACGTCCCCATGTCCCCACATCCAGGTCGGCAACCTTCATGAAGGGCGAGGCGTAATAAAATCTGCCAAGCTGGCAGATTCCCGCCCGTAGTATTCAGAAGCAGAGAAGGAGACCATAGACCACGTCGTCCCTTTGACGGCATGAATTATGTCCAGCAAACTTACCAGCTATTTGCACGTGCGACGACGACAATGGCAGCTCAGCCAAGAAGAGCTGGCATTTCTGTTCGGCTACCGGACCGACTCCATAGTCTCACGCTACGAGTATCACGAGCGGCGGATACCGCTGGCCGTCGGGTTCGCCTGCAGCCTGATTTTCGGTGTCGAAGCGAAGGACTTGTTCCCCACACTCTTTGAGGAAGTTGAGGACGGCGTCGTGCGCCGCCTGTATGAGCTCTATAACCGCCTCAAGGCAAGCGCACCGTCAAAGAGGACGGATACAAAGCTGCGTCTGCTCGAAGAGGCTCTATCCCGCACCACCAAGCGTGCCCAGCCTGAACGTATATGAAAGGCAGACGCAGTGAGCGAGTCATGACGGTGTTTCCGAACAAGTGCGGCATCGGCCATGCCGTATTCGAAAATCCGCGCTTCCCGGTCGAGTGGGGCATATGCGATATGCGCGGCGACGACAGGCACAACAAAGCGGTCAGGCGTATCAACGCGCTCGTTGACCGCTATTCCCCGGACACACTCGTCCTCAGAGACCTTGCAGATGTTCGATTGAAGCGGGGCCGGCGACACTACCGGCTGCTGAAAGCACTCGAAGCGCTCGGCAAAAGCCGCGGCATTTCGACCATGCGATTCTCGCGAGCCGAAATACGTCGATCGTTCGATGCTCTGAGATCGCCGACGAGGCATGCGATCGTGCACGCGATCGCGGAGCAGATTCCGACCTTTGAGGCGTACACGCCGCCTGTGAAAAAGATTTGGCAGACGGAGGATCGGCGGATGGTGCTGTTTGATGCGGCGGCGTTGGCGCTCACGTTCTACCGGACTCGGCACGCCGATGATCCAATAACGGCGGACGCGCGATAGAGCGTGACCGACCGCTTGGCCGCGGTCGCCCTAACCGAACTAGAAAGGGTGGGGGGTGGGTGAAGTGTCCAGTTTCGTCTTATCTATAAGTGGAAGTTAGGCTATAGACGGCTACCACGAAACAAATATGCGGCTTGACGCGTCGCTTCGCCCTTGGTTCCATCGCATCAAAAGGCGGCACTAGTGGGCGCCGTTGGCGTAAGCGGCTGGGACAGCAAAGTGCCTGATCAAGGTAACGGACATGCTGACATAGATCGAAAAATTATCGATCTCGGTCATGCTATTGCTCTCAATCCAAAAAACGCAAATGCTTACCGCGAGCGCGCATTACTCTATGTGCGAAAGCGCGACTACGATCCTGCTCTGAACGACCTTGATCGAGCTATTCTACTTAACCCAAGAGACGCACATGCGTACTACCTTCGCGCTCAAGTATCGGTGCGCTTGAAGAGGGAAAATACAAAAGCCATAGCAGACTTCGACAAAGCAATCGAACTCGATCCGACTAATGCGCACTTTTACCGCACACAGAAAGAAACGGCATTGAACGTTGGCGCGTCGCAGGGTCAACCGCCGAGCAATAACAGCCCCTCGAAGCCCCAAGCTGAGTCCAAAGAGACCTCCCAAAAAGGCCTCGCAGGCTTCTTCAAGCGATTGGCGCAATACTACGCCGAATTCCTTTCTACAGATTTTAAAAAGCAACATCTCCCGCGTCGTCGTCTTCAAAACGCGGACGCTAAGGGTCGTCTGGTTGGAATTCCGCTACGCAAATATCCGGGCTTTCAGCAGGAGATGTGGGAAAAACTAGGAAAGCCCATAGGGAGTGGGCTCTCATTCAACGTCCCGCGGGGAGTTTGGCGTTCGGCCCTACCGAAGGCCGTGCTGGAAGCGACCGCAACCCATATTGCCCGTGTAAATCAGGAGGATTTGGATCTCATCATTAGTGGTGTGCTCTCACGCCTCGCAAATGTGGCAAAAAAGAAGGGTTCGGATCCCGATATTGCTTACGAGCAGTTCATAGAGGAGGTTCGCGCAGTTCTTGCACGGGGCATTATCTCCCCGTTACTCGACAGTATGGAAGGGTTTTTCGAGCGCACTGAGAACAAGCCGGTCGAATCTCTAAGAGAACTTGAAGATCAGCTTTCGTCCCGGCTTGCAAATGGCATCGAGAGCGCATCCGGGGCTGCATTTTCGAGCCTTCTCGTCGAGGGCAACTCGGAGCCGCTTGAGGCGGTACTGCGCGACCAGATGGATGTCAGCGTTGTGCGGTCTGAACTCGAAGCATTCTTCGCGAGCTTCAAAGCGAGCGACCTCTACGTGGAATTGTCCGATCTTGTTCGCTCGTCCCGATTGATCGACAATGCTGACTTCTATTTGCATATCGGCGAGATACATCATGCCGGCCACGTCTTCCCGGCCTTCTATATTCCGTTCACAGCTGAGCGCACCGAAACGAGCTTCAAAATAAGCTCTGATCCGCGATTTTATGTCAACAAACGGGCGATGGATTACGTCGCGCAAGAGGTGGCCCGAGCCGAAAGGCGCGCAACGATCGCATCCGTTCTGCCGGACCGCATTTTCTACCTTCTACCCAACCAATCGCCCGTGGGAGTTGCGCAGAAGCTATTCGATAGCATGGCCGCCAGTTTCAACTTGCGGGCCGAAATCGATTTCACGGAGCCGCGCGACCAAAAGGTAAGTAGCATGTTCGTCGCTGCGACGAACAGGCTGTCCTTTTCTCTCTTCGACCGTTCCGACGAGTCGATGGTGAATGACTACGAAGCAATGGTTACTGGGATCGACGCGGGCGGTGACGTTGTCGATTTCTTCAAATCACTTATCGATGACTTCCTCCTGAAAAACCCGATCTCCGTGCGAGGGGATGTAGAAAAGGCGTGGGAGGAGATGCCCATGCCGCAACGGTTGGTCTTCGATAGCCCTTTGCCGTTGGTTGAGGAACAGCGAAAAATACTTTCGGCAATCAAACATCCGAATGCGCGATTTATTGCGGTCGAAGGGCCGCCGGGTACTGGCAAATCGCATACCATCACTGCCGTCGCGTTCGACCTCATCCTTTCCGGCAAAAGCCTGCTTGTCCTTTCCGACAAAAAAGAAGCGCTGGACGTGGTTGAGGAGAAGCTCAATCAGGCCTTGGCGAAAGTTCGTCCTTCGGAAGATTTTCCAAATCCTATTCTGCGTCTCGGAAAGGACGCTTCGAACTATGCCAAGCTGCTGAGAAAGAGTGCGATTGAACGGCTGGAGGTCAATCAGCGGGTTGTGCGCCAGAAGCGACCGCAACGTCAGAATGCGCTCGAAGAAGAACGGAAAGAGTTAACGACTGGGCTGGAAAAGGCTGCCGCGGCTTACGCTGCTGTCGATGTCCTGGAAATAGCAAATCTAGAACGGGATACCGCCAATCTGATTAAGGACGTGCCCGAAGCGAAAGCTATTCTAGAGGACGGGCGGCTTTCCGCATTGATCCATGATATCGGCGTGCTCAGCGAGTATGTGCGGTCCAAAGCCGTGCTTGCTGCTCTGTTGAAATGGCAGGGAAGCCGCCCGAGGCGCTTGCTTGAGATCGCCAAACTAGACAAGGCGCTCGCGTCGTGTCCGGTCGCCGCATCTGACATCACTCCGGTCACATCATTTTCCCTAGAGAAACTACGTCTGCTTGAAGCGGCAATCGACGAAATCGAGGGGATGAAAGTCATTGCATTCGGTTACTTGTTTGCCGGCAAAAAGCTCCGTCAGACGGCCAAGCTGCTGAGTGAGCAGTGCAAAATCGAATGCGAAAGGCCGCATCGCGATCTGGGTAAACTCAGATCGCTTCGGAACAATTTCCGGAGGCTTCGGGACGACCTTGGCACAGAACAGCTTGAACCGGAATTCGACACCGCTGTTTTTCTTATCGTGTCGCAGCTTGTGGCGCGAGGTCATCCTCCGCTTGTACCACCATACGCGCTTGAATGTGCACGTCGGCTTGAAGATGCAGTATCCCAATCCTCGCCGATTTTTGCCGCGGCACAGGGTCAGTTCTATTCAGCGGTGCTCGCCGGCAACGACGGGCCACTGGGTCTCGTGGTTCGTCTCGCCGACCTTAAGCTTCGGGAGGCGCGCATTGCCGAACGATTCGCAAACGTCCCCAAAATTGATTACATCGGGGCGAAAACCAAAATCGAGAGTTTAAACACTCAGTCACTTGCGGAGCACATCGACGAGAGTTTTATAAATTTCTATAACAACAAGAAAAATGACGCGATGGCTCTAGGAAAAATCGTCCGGGAAAAGCAGCGCTTCCCGGTAGATAAGTTTGGGGACATCCAGAGCGCGTTCCCTTGTATCATTGCTGGGTTGCGCGACTACGCGGAATTCATTCCATTAGAACACGGCCTATTCGACCTAGTGATAATCGACGAAGCATCACAGGTGTCGATTGCGCAGGCGCTGCCAGCCATCGTGCGGGCGAAAAAGGTACTTGTACTCGGGGATCGCAATCAGTTCGGAAACGTTAAGACATCGAATGCATCGAAAGAGGTGAACACTGCTTATATGCAGGACCTCATCAAGGCGTTTACGGAGGATTTTGCGAACGTCAGTGAAATCGTTCGCACAAAGATAGACCTGTTTAATATTCGAAGCAGTGTACTCGATTTTATCGAGCCGATCTCAAACTTTTCCATTCAGCTGAAGAAGCACTTTCGATCCTATCCCGAGATGATTGGTTTTTCGTCGAAATATTTCTACGGCGATAGCTTGCAGGTCATGAAGATTCGCGGCAAGCCGATAGAGGATGTCATTGAGTTTGACCCAATCGATCACGACGGCCTAATCGACCAGCGGAACGTCAATGCTCTTGAGGCGGAGCGCATCATTGAAAGGATCTCTGAGCTTCTTAACTCCGATCCTCCGCCGAGTGTCGGTGTGATAACGCCGCACTCTGAGCAACAGGCGTTTGTTGCCAAGCTCGCAAATGATCACCCCCGTTCGGAGGAGTTCTACGACAAGCTTCGACTGAAGATAATGACCTTCGACACCTGCCAAGGTGAAGAGCGTGAAATCATCTTCTACTCGTTAGTCGCAACCTCTGAGAAGGATCGATTGGCGTACGTTTTTCCTAAGAAACTGGACCGTGATGATGCTGCAGAGGTTGATCACAATTTGCGTCTGCAGCGGCTCAATGTCGGCTTGTCGCGTGGGCAAGAAAAAATCGTATTTGTTCACTCGAAGCAGCTTGAGGACTTCTCGTCGGCTGTGCGCGTTGCGCTTCTTCATTATAGGAACGAACTTGAACGCGCAAGGACGATGCCGACAGAAGCGGATTTGGACGAGGCGTCGCCCATGGAGCGGAAAGTTCTCCATTGGTTGAGCCAAGTACCCCTCATCCGTGATCTCGACGGAGACTGCGAGATCATTGCGCAGTTCGAGCTTGGAAAATACCTGAAGCAACTTGATCCGACGTATAACCATCCTGAGTACCGCGTCGATTTTCTCATTCGGATTTCGGTAGAAGACCGCCAATTTCAAATGGTGCTTGAATACGACGGGTTTGAATTTCATTTTGCCAAGGGAGTGCCGTCCGGGATGATCAATTCGTCAACTTGGCGTACGTACCTCACTCCGGGCGACCTCGAACGCGAGAAGGTATTGGAAAGTTTTGGCGTCCAAATGATTCGTCTTAATCGGTTTAACCTGGGCGTGGACCCAGTTGCGACCATTGACGGGTTGCTGCGCGAGCGACTGGACGGAATGCTCATTGGCGGCGAGCCTCACGGCCTCGTTACGGAGGCGGCCGTGAAAACTAACGAGATAGAGGAAGGACTAAAGGTCGGGGATTATAAGCGCTGCAAGAAGTGTGACCGCGATCTGCCAATAGCAAAGTTTCGTAACAATAACGCGAAATCTGGTGTAGGGCGCTATTGCCAGGATTGCAGATCGCAATCCCCAGGGTTGGGTAAGCCGCGGTTTAGACGCAGGCGCAGGCGATGGTGATCGGCCCCAAACAAATAAAACTTGATGTTTAGGCTGCTTTGAAAAATGGGCTACTTTTTCCAAGAAGCGAAGAAAGGTATTTTTCCCATAGTTCAACGGCTTCGCGCATCTCGTCGATATACAGATGCCGGTTATACACCTCAGCAACTGCGCTGATCTCGCCGCCGGCCTGAAGCGTGCCGAGCCGGTGGTTGAGGAGGCGCTCGATGATGTGCGGCGCGACGCGCAGGGAGGCGAGCTTGGTAGCAAACGTCCGGCGCAGGTCGCGTAGCTGCCAGGGTGCAATGGGGCACTCCTTGTCGAAGTCCTCCTTGCACTCCGACCAATGGTTGGTCGGGGTGCCGCGGGCCTTGGCGGGAAAGAGAAGCCCCTCGCGCTGAGGCAGGAGCGACCGGGCCAGACTGCACAGGGGGTAGGCGTGCTCCTGGTGGTTTTTCGACAGCTCCTCAGGGAGCGTCACCACGTCGCCCTCGACGTAGGCGCTGTGCAGGGAGGCGATCTCGTTGCGGCGCTGGCCGCTGAGCATCAGCAAGCGGACAATGATCCCATAGTCGTCTGTGCGGGCCTCAGCGGTACGCCATACGGCGACGAGCTCCCGGTCGGTGAGGACGCGCTTGCGCCTGACCGGGGCAAAGGGAAGCGACATGCCTGACATGGGTGAGTAGGGGATATAGCGGCGCGGGGGCTTGGCGACCCACCGGAAGAAGGTTCGCGCGGCGGTGAAGGCATGGTTGGCGGCGGAGGGGGTGTCGGACAGACCCTCGATGATCTTGCCGATGTCGGCGTCGGTGATCTCCTCCAGGTAGTTGCGCCGAAACGGCGGCAGGAAATGCTTCTGCAGGACCCGCTTGGTCTCCTTGGCCGTGGAGGGGCGGTTCTTGCGGTCGCAATGCTGGAGGCCAAACTCCGTCAAGGCGGTCTCGAACCTGATGTGCCGGGGACGCTTGGCACCCAGCGTCCGCTCCGCCAAGATGCGCTTCGCCTCGGTGCGGGCCTGCGCCAGCGTGATGATCGGATAGCGGCCGATGGTGATGCGCTCGCGCGCGGCGCCACAGACGACGACGAAGGTTTTGGCGCCGCCGGGGCCGACCCTGAGGCCGAAGCCGCGAGGGTTGTCGTCGAAGTACGTGCGCTGCTTGCTCTCGGACGTGAGGTTGCGCACAACGATATCGGTCAGGATCATCTAGGCTCGCTATAGGCTCAAGGAAACCGCGGGTAGCGACGTTCCGGTGAGATGAGCGATGTACTAAGTGAGGCGCGAAAATCAAGGGCTTCCGGGCTCAACCGGTTGCTATGAGACGCTATGTGCAGCTAAAATATTTCACTACGAATCTGGGGGTCAGGAGTTCGAATCTCTTCGGGCGCGCCACGCTCCGCCAAAGCGATAGACTACGTTCTCAGCGCGCAACGAATCGCCACGCATTGTCCAGATGTGGTCTCAGGAATTGAAGCGGGTGCTCGGTCTTGGCGCCGATCCAAAGCGAATACCATTTTTTCCGTTGGCTGCGTCATTCTCAGCGACGCACATGAATGCGCCGCCGCCGGCAAAGAACCTGGTCTTCATCCATCGCCAGGGCTGGATGTGTAGCAGTGGAATGCTCCTGGCGATTGCGTCGAACCCGTCCTCATCCAGGCACGCGGCCGATGCTCCATATTTGGCGTGGCACATGACGGCTTCGAATAAACACATCAGGATCAGGTGTTCTGAAAGCGAAATTCCCTCGTTTGCCCATCGTCCTTTGCCTTCGTAACGGCCGAAGACCGGCGGGTCGTCGCCATGCGGCAGCGTGGACCATTGGTACACGCCTTGGTTCTCGGCATAAAAGTACAGGCGGCCGTCCTAAACGGTGAGTTGGCCGTGCTTGCGCTCCTGGTCACGCGGCACGAATAGATGATTTTGTCCGCTCATCACTTCCGAGCGCTTTCCGGCCCAGCGGTACCACCATCGCAGCGGTAGTGGTAACGGTACCCACGTCAAATCGGCTTCACTCATGCCGTCCTCAGGGCGGATCGGGCCGTGCCAAAAATTGACCAAGTGTTGGAGAATGCCGAGTCGATCATGGACGGTCGTCGGGCGCCTTAGCAGATCGAGGGCGAGATCAAGCGAGGTAAAATCATGGTCGTCGGCGTCCGACATTTTTGTCGCCAAACCTTAGCTCACGCCGAGGGCTTCGGAGCCGCGATCGACTTCGTCGCTTTAATTCCTGGCTGCCCGGCCGACGAATGCTTGACCTTGAACCCGATGACGCCACGCTTGCCCCAGAGAAGCTCACGTCTTGAGAACATATCATGAACGCTCCTCGCTGACAAGCAGGCGACATTGGCATGACGCCCAGGATGTGGGACGCAAGCGGCCGCACGCGGTTCTTTTGAACTCCATCGATTTCCAGGAATAGACTGCGTGGCTGGCAAGAGCGGCGACCGGTGTCAAACAAGATGCGACGGCGCTGCAATGTTTAAGCGCAATGCGATGGAGGACGGAGGGACCCATGAGCGGTACTGAATCGACCTCGCAAGCCGCGCCACCGGCGTCGGCGCCCGCCGCGCCACGCGTGACCCACCGCCTGAGCTTCTGGATCAAAGAGCTCCCGTTCGCCCTGGTGCTGATCCTCACCACGCTCGGCGTCGCCTATACGAGCTTCACCAAAGAGCCGATCGTCGGCTTCTGGGAGTTGTTGGCGCCGCTATTGGCGCTGGTCTGTGTCGGCTCCGGATGGTCGAGCGCCACCGACAGAACGGCGCGGCTGATATTGATCGGCTCGCAGGCGCTGCACTGGCTCGCCTTCATCGTGGTGATGAACATGCTGCTGCTGCCGAGCGTGCAGCGCAATTTCACCGCCAATTCGACCGCGATCGCGGTCTTCACTTTGCTCGCGCTCGGCACCTTCACCGCCGGCCTGCAGGTGTTTTCCTGGCAGGTCTGTGCGCTCGGTCTCGCCATGGCGCTCGCCGTTCCGGCCATTGCCTGGATCGAGAATTCGGCGCTGATCGTCGTCGTGATCTTCGCCATGATGCTCGCCGTCGGCGTCGTGGTGTGGTGGCACTGGCACAAAAGCGCGCGCGCCGGTCCCGGCTGAAGGCCATAGCTGATATTTGCTCATCCTGCGTCCGTATCGCGCGGCAGATTGCGGAAATCAGATACGATCATATGTCCTAGGAATTGCAGGTCGGAGGACACCACATGAAATTCGGCGTCGGCCAGCCGGTGCGGCGTTACGAGGATTTGCGGCTCATCACCGGGCGCGGTCGCTATACCGACGACGTCGTCCTGCCGCGGATGAGCCACGCCTTCGTGCTGCGCTCGCCAGTGGCGCACGCCGCGATCAAGCGCATCGACGCCGCTGCGGCGCGGCGCATGCCGGGCGTGCTGTTCGTTGGAACGGGAGAGGACGTGCGCGCCGACGGTCTCGGCGACGTGCCCTGCACGGTGCCGCTCGTAAGCCGCGACGGCAAGCCGCGGCACGACACGCCGCGGCCGGTGCTGGCGCTCGGCAAGGTGCGCCATGTCGGCCAGCCGGTGGCGCTGGTGGTTGCCGAGACCTTGGCGGCGGCGCGCGACGCCGCCGAGGCGATCGAGGTCGACTACGACACGCTGCCGGCGGTGACCGATGCCAAGGCCGCGATCGCTCCCGGCGCGCCGCTCCTGTTCGACCATATCCCGAACAACATCGTGTTCGACTGGGACAACGACATGGGCGACGCCAAGGCGACGGATGCCGCGTTCGCCAAGGC